>Ga0196981_1000174_pt1 | contig 47300 bp, 47 predicted proteins | sample S3_2013CmetaG_FD_155462 | JGI IMG/M metagenome (GOLD analysis project Ga0196981, IMG submission 155462) | Soil microbial communities from Anza Borrego desert, Southern California, United States - S3_20-13C | ecosystem: Environmental > Terrestrial > Soil > Desert | place: USA: California... | reverse complement strand
TTTATTGCAACATGGATTTTTGTGACGAGCTGAAAGCCAACAACATTGACCCGGATAAGTTTATTCCTCTTTTGAATGAGTTCATCCTTTATGCCCGCAATGCAAATCAATCCAACGCTAAAACGATTACCTTCCGCGAATACAACGAGAGGGATCAACTGATTACCACCATGGAAAAGTTCTGTAATCGGCTTGAGCGAGAGCGACTCAAGCAGAGAATCAATGAAATTTCTAACCCTTCTTCTTCCTGAGTTGTGCTTCCAGTAACTCCTGGTACTTTTTCATTTCTTTGATCCTTTCTCTCATTTCGTCGATCAATTCATCTTTGGTTTTCAAAATGTTTTGCCAGTAATCCAGGTTTGGTTCCTCCGTTCCAGTAGTCTGTGCATCCTTTTTCTCAGGTCCTTTTCCTGTTCTCAACCATTCGAAACGATACCCCGTGAGATCTTCAACAGCCTTTAGATATTTGACTGAATCAATATCATCCTTGGAAAGCATCGAGCTAACTGTTGGAGAAGAAAGGCCCATGAACTTAGCCAAATCCCGCTGACTTTTGTTCGACCTCTCAAGGGCAATCGAAATTCGTTCCTTTACACGCACTTTAGATACTGTATAATTAATTTGACAATAACTTTCACTTTTGCAATATTGTGTATAACATTGTTGGAGTGCAATGCGCTACTTCAATAGCTGGACGAATAAAATAAAAATGATAGAGAAAACCTTGCACTTTTGTAAAAACTTATCACAGCAATTAGAAAAAGTCTAAACTTGCTATGGCGAAAACAATTCTTGGTGATTCTCCCATACTACCTGACATTGACAGGCAAATCGAATTTATTAAGCATCTGAGAAAAGACATTATTCCGTCGATTGTAGTTTTTCAAAGAGAGCTAGATACAATTTTTGCAATTGAACAAAGCCTGATTGCAGCCAAGATCCTCGCGGCTTCAGAAAAAATTGAACGAGACCGTCCGGACTCCCAGCCTGCATTAATAGCAAACGAAGATTATTGCAAATCAATTTTGTCATTTTTGAAGCTCAAGGTAACCACGGTGCGTATGGAGGTGCTCAAAGCCATCTTATCCAAAGGACAAGAAACATTTAGTATTGTGGAGATTGACAAGACCATTGCAAACAAAAACGGTTTTAGTAAGAGTTCGATAGTGGCGACCTTTGACCTTTTTAAAACACGAGGACTGATTGTGGAAAAGAAAAAAGGCAGAACGGCGAACCGCATTGGAAGACCCCAAAAACTCTTTTGCCTGGTCATCGATGGAAAAGGGATCGTTTAACTGAGGACTGGAATCCCTAATTCAATTCGCCCCAATGAAAACCGGTGACACAAATTGACACATCGATTTGTTTATTTAGAATTCTGGACAAATAAGATCGGCAAAGGTTTCGCAGCGGTTGTACGGAAAACCTTACAAAATTTATCAGGTCACAAAAAAATTCTCGTCTGTGTAAGCAGATGAAAAGTTTTTTATTGTGTTGGTGTAAATTTTTTGTTGGCTCACACGTTTATTATGAAAACAAATTGAACCAACCATTATGGAAATTCCACCTGCGATGAGTCCACTCTAAATGAAAGTCCAGTTGGCTTTAGAATTCTTAAAACAAGAAAAGTGAACACCTCATTAGTAAAAAAACAATTAATACATATGCAAGAGTGGAGAGTCAGACCTGCCACCAACAAGATGCTGGCAGCCCTTTACGGAGTTTCCCGGAACATCATGAAAAAACACATCGAACTCCTTGGTGATAAGGTGGGAAAGAAACATGGATACTACTGGATGGTCAACCAGGTGATTATCATCATCGAGTCGCTTGGGCCGCCACCAAATTGTGAAGTGGTATATCCTACATCCAATCGGAAATGAAAAAAGTGCCTCGGAGACGAGGCATTTTGTTTTTTGAAGACACAATCATCCAGTTTTCTCACCGAATTCGTTAAAATGCACAAGGCCTTTGGTGTGGATCGTCGAAAGTGATAAATTGATGATGTAAGACAATAATTACCTTATGTCCAGACGTTGGGCGTAATACCAAAAGTAATGAAGAGACTAGTTCAAATAATTTGCCTACTGCTGACTTGTTGTTCACCAACAGAGACGGACGAGAAAACTTTTGACGACACGTTTCGCGACTACGTTTCGGCATTTAATGAAAATAAGTACGATGAGTTTTTAAAATTTATGCCACCTCAGACATTCGAAAAAATCACTAAGACGCAAATAATCGCGTACTATGAGAAAGTACAAAAAACAATCGGACAGACCCGAATTCAGGATTATGAATTCATCAAGCGTGGACGACTACTAACAAAAGGAGATTCGACATTTAGAAAGATAAGGTACAAATCGACAATTGTTAACTATAGTAATAGGGACAAAGTTAATCTTTCTGCCGCAAAATATTTGGCCGACATTTACGGACAAGAAAATATTGAGTATGACTCGTTAAAACACCTGTATATTATTCACCAAGTTAAAGACCTAATCTTCATGCGGTCACGGGGGACAAACTGGACTTTTTTAGAATACGACTCGACTAAAGAAAATAAATTGATTAAAAGATTAGTGTCACCCGACATTTTGGACCGACTTTAGCTACCGCCAACCAAATGTTTATGCAATGCGGGGGTTCAGTAGGTATTAAAAGTATTTTCTTAATTTAGTTCGGTAACGTGGGCTTAAGGCGTTGCCGGAATAGGAGCGCTAAAAAAGCAATGCCCTGTGACAGACTTGTAAACCTAATTAGTGACTGAAGAATATGCTTTTGTTTTTAATGGGAGTAGACTTACCGACAATTGGATTAATTGTTCTACTTCTCTTGGCCTTCGGACGACTTATTTTCTGGCTGACAAAGAAACTCTTACGAAAAGTAATGAAGGACTCATCTGACGAAAAACTAAGACTACTGTCCAAAGTCAGCGCATTTATCTTATCACCAGTAATAGTAATAGGGTCGTTTGCCCTATTTACCTATATATCTATACTGGCTGCTCCGAGAGAGTCGGACGAAGAAAGGGAAAAAAATCATTATGAAATGATGGAAGAGGATATCATGGAGGACTTAAAAGTAGGAATGTCAAAGACAGAAGTTGTCGGACTTTTTGGCGAAGCGGACACGACTCACTCTATTTTAACCTATGACCTATCGTTACCTGACGCAAAAGAAAAGTACATACTTGAGATAACGTTTGACACAAAAGGTTTGAAAGATTTTAAGAGGCAACGCTGACGGACACAGGTGCCAATAATGTGTATATGCAATTTCAATTTTGATAAATTATTTTTAAAGGGAAATTTAAACTACACATACACGAACGTTAGCGGCAACCGTTTTTATGAAAAGACTACATATCATTGTCATATTCACTTTGCTGACACTGGAAAGTTTCGGCCAAACGGGACAGCTAACGACAAAGGCGGACACTTTGAAATTGCTCGACTTCGCTCAAAAATTTGGACAAGCAATTAACTCGAAAGACTTTGATCAAATTGAAAGATGTCGTTCAAACTAGTGCACTGCAGATTGTGTATTGACGATCCAATTCCCCCCAAGACATCTGAATATTTTTACATAGAGCTGGACGCATTTCTTCACGCAGCTTATCGGAAAACTGCGTTGACGAAATTATGGACCGTAGTAAAGGACAAAGATGAAATGATTAATTCGTATGTTCTTAAGAAACCGTTTCAACAAAACGAACTAAAGGGACAAGACCGAATCTTTATACTCGAAGTATTCTTTACGACTCTTAAAGGTGATGAATATGAAAAGGGACACGAAGGACAACAAACCGGCCTTCAGTTTGTGAGACTCGGAGGCGATTTCAAATTCTACGGTGTAGACACAGTTCCCTGAAAAATGGCAGCCGCTAACAAAGCATATAAATCATGCCTGCGGAATTTGTTGATTAATTATTAAATTGGTCTGCCAGCACGCTTTTATATTTGAATGTTTAGCGGCAAGGCCCTTTGACACATCTTTGACAATGAAGAACATAACGACTATATTTTTCATTCTATTTGTTAGCTGTGCGCGCCAAAGCGATAATGTCACGGGACAAATTGACCCGGACTCCCTCATAATCAAAAACGAGGAGACAATTGCAAGACTGAACAAATGGAACCTTATAAAGGAATACACGTTGGTGGACAATGAGTTAAAAATGAAATTTGTTTTGGATTCTTTGCGGATGAATATCTCAGCTTACGACTTCTCTAATAAACTAGTCTGGAGAACAGATCCCTGGCGCGATAATAAGCTAATTGCGTACAGGGTCAAGCGCCCTCTGTTGGTGTATTATTCACTAAAGGCCAATTGGAAAGATGACGACAAAGAATTCATTTGGATCGGTTACAATAGTACGCAGTTTGGGACCGTTGACAGACGTACTGGAAAGTTTCACTACATGGGGAAAGACTGAGCAGCAGGCCCAACCGCTAACAAAAGTATATGCCATTGCGGGGTGTAAATAAGGAATATATTAAAGCACTTTTTATAATTCTCCACCCGAAAGCCATTGAACGATCGAACGCGACTTGACGACGACTAATCTAAATCAATGAATTGAATCTTTTGGCATTGACTATTTTGATTGCGGTCATCCATTGTTGCACTTGAAATTAATAAAAGAATGATGTAAGGACAGCGGCGTTCCCAGAACGATCTGAGATAATTCTTTTAATCTTTATTGTCGATGCGGCGCATGGAGGTTAGCAAAATTGGCAGTCTCCACTTCTTTTAAAGCGAGAATAGTTACCTTTTTCTTCTCGAAACCGGATCCGGTCGTGAATACTCTTCCATAATTTTCTGGTTTGTTGCAGACGTCTGATAGGGGCGTTCAGGATTTCTCATGCCGTCACTTCTAAAGCAGTTAAGACAAGATTTCCACGGGAAACAAATAAACTCTTTTGTCAAAAAGTTATTAGTTCCAGTAAAATCCTTCAAGTTCCCGACAAAATCTCACGAATAGAAAAAGAAATTCACATAATCATTGCGTTGTGAGCCAATCAGCTTCAATCGAAGCTAATCGCGCCCAAAGCTTCCAATTGTGCTCACCTTCACTTTTTCCTCGTTGCATCTTTGAACCCATGAACGCAGAGGTAAATCAAAATCATGGATCAGGCAATTGGATTGCCTTCCTGTTCGGAGCGGTGTTTAACCTGCTGGGGCATGTGAAGCTCTTATTCTTATTGAACTACGCGCTGCAAGCCGTTGTCGGAGGTATCATTTGTCTTGCCTTCAAAATCCTGGGCGATGTGTTAAGTCCTCTTTGGGAAAAACACAAAGTAAAGGTCACGGACTTTGCCAGGATCAAACGACTCAAAAAGATCAGGATCAGGAGAAGAAAGCGCGATGATCAAAATTAGTCATGTGCTGCTCGGAGCCGGTGCGGTGGCGGCGCTATACTATGGTAGCAGCCACCTGATGAAACTCAAAAGACTTTCAACAGAACTTGAATCTGAAACCAAGGTTACGATTCAAAAAGTCAGCATCAGCGGAATTGAATTGAAGATCGATGTGAAGCTTAAGAATCCCAGTGGAGGAAGTTTAAAGGTGAAGCACCCATTTGTAAGAATGATTTATGGAGGCAAAACCATTGCATCCTCGCAGGTGAAGGATGTAAACATGGCCATTCCAAAATTCAGCGAAGTTAATCTTGAACCAATCAGGATCTCCCTGGGATTCCTGAGCCTGGCCACAACAGTACCGGGTCTCATGAAAGATTACAGAGAGACAGGCAAATTGAAATTGACGGTCACTACGGTGACAACGATCAATGACAGCTTGCCTTACACGAAAACAGACAACATCACATTAGGTGGAGGTAAGCAGGCGTAGGAATGAGGTCGGGAAAGGGATGAAACGGGAAGGAAGAAGGGTATGGAGACGGACCGGAGGCGAAAGATAGAAGACGGAGAAGAGTTCGATCATCTCTTTCCCCCACCTGATGAGAAAGACAGAACAATAAAAGGATCGGCCAGCGTGGAGGATACCATGGCTTTGATCCAAAGGACAGTGCCCTTGACGTTGTGGCACACCGAGAAGATTGCCAGGAAGCTGAAGGGAAAGTCCCTTGAGGAAACGTGCAGTAATATCTGGCACTTCGTGTACAACCACATACAGTACAAAAGGGACAAGGATGGAGTCGAACAGGTTCGCAGTCCTCGAAGGACATGGTGGGAACGGAAAACCGGGGTCGACTGTGACTGTTATACCGAGTTCATAAGCTCCATCCTTTTAAACCTGAACATCCCGCATCAGGCCAGGATAACCAAGTATCGGAAACGATACCCGGAAACGCCGCGATGGCAGCATGTCTATCCGATCGTTCCCAGGCCGGGCCGCGCACATAAGAAAATGGAAGACCGCGATGATTACATCGTGATCGATTGTGTGAAGGATGATTTTAATGATGAACAACCTTTTTTGGAGTGCAAAGACTATCATATGAGACTCGATTATTTGGATGGACTTGACGATAACGGAGCGCACGATGAAACAATAAGTTTCGTCGAACATGACAACGTTGACCTGGCTGACATTGCTTCGATCTATGATGCCGATGATGAGGTAGGCAGCATCTTAAGCAAACTGAAGGAAACGCTGAAAAAGGCAGGCGATAAAGCCGGGCAGGGCATCCGGTTGATCAACCGGTATGTTAATCCTGCGACGTTATTACTCCGGAATGGATTTCTACTCGCCATGAAGATAAACCTGAAGAATGTCGGAGGAAGGCTACGATATGCCTACCTCACCGATGCCCAGGCAAAGACAAAGGGAATCAATCCTGATGAATTAAAAAAGCTCCGGGCCATAAAGGACCGCGCTGAAACTGTGTACTGGCAGGCTGGTGGCAAGAAAGCAAATCTTAAAAAAGCGATCCTTGCCGGCAAGGGCAACAAAGACAAAAAGGTTCCTCTGAGCGGGCTCGATGGCCTGGACCAGGTATATGCGGACAACCAGGAGTATGAGATCATCCATTCGGAAAATACCGACGGCCTTGGAGAACTGGCAAGTGGCGCCGCACTCGCGGCGGCAACGTCAGCAGTAGCTGCAATTTCCGCAGCGCTGAAGCAAGTGAAAGGTCTGTTCATAAAAGGCGGGTCTGAGGAAAAAGCATTTCAAAGTGAAACGGACAATGCGGGAACTGCATCATCGGTTCCTGCAACCATCCCTGAAGATGAAGACGCTTTCGCCTTCGAGGATACTCAACCCAAATCGACAACAACAGCAACACCGAAACAGAATATTCAACCGACGAATGAGGCAAAAACTATTACATCTGTTCCTTCAGGTTCTCAGCCAGCACTACCAGGTAAATATCCCTCCGGTGGAAGCGTGCCTGCACCAACTAAAAGTTCACAGACAGCTACTTCTGTTACGCCTAAGGATGGCGCAAAGAAAGATGGCTTCTTTCAAAAGACTGCGACATGGGTGAAAGAAAACCCCGGCAAGTCCTTGCTGGTCGCCGGAGGCATCCTTACGGGCGGGTACCTGCTCACAAAAGCATTGTCGCAAAAAAGCCCGACTGCCGGACTCGAGGGCATTCCTTCAAGGAGAAAAAAGAAAAAGCACAGGAAAGGGAAGCGAAACGGGACAGGACGAAAGCAATTTAAAATCAAAGCTCAAAATCTTTTATAACAATGGGAAGAGGTAGAAAAAAAAGAAAGGGAAGAAAGCAAAATCAGGGGCTTTCAGGAGTGGGGCAGGTAATGGATCATCCCATTGCGCAAACCCTCACCAAGGGAGGGCTGATAGTACTTGCGGCAATTGCAGCCGGAGGAGTCGGTGCAGCATTGGGCAGACATTCGCTGCTCGCAGGAATCCCAATTGCATTGGTTGGATATCATAAGAAGAATCCATACGTGATCGCCGCAGGTCTGGGCCTTACACTGAGCAATGGCTTTCAGAATAAAAAGAAAGTCATGGGCACACAAGGAGTCGATGGATTTGATCTGAAAGCAGCCACTGAACAGGCCAAGGATCGGGTGGGCACGTTCTTCAAAAACTTTTCCGAGAAGCTGTATTTGGATAAAGGGACAGTCTCAGGGACCGATGGCCTGGAGGGAGAGAGCAAGGAAGAGCAGGTAACCTACTTCGTCAACCCTTACAGTTCAAAGGAGCTTGACACTTCCGCCATCGACCGGATACAGGAACAGATCGCCCAAATGAACCAGGGAGCAAACGGTTTAAATGAAGTTGACAGGGAATTTTAACAATTAAAAACAACAAAAGGAATATGCTGGGAGCATTAGGACAACTCATGGAGAGTGAGTACACAAATCCAACGGAATTGCTGGGTTTGAATGGAGAGGTGGATACCGAGTTATTGGGATACCTGAATGCGCTTAACCCTGTTCAAAGGGCAAAAGCAATGAACAAGATCGTGAAGCGTCACATCCCTTCGCAAGGATCAAGGGCGGAATTTGAAAAGTTCTTTGTTGAACTGCCCAAGCATATTAAAGAGCAATTGCTGCAAGGCAAGCTGCGGCTGGCTGACCACCTGGTGTACACGATCAAACCGGTGAAGGGCGCCAAGACCATCAAAATGTTCGAAAGCCAGGACGTGAAGGAAGTCAACCTGCGCAACATCAGCAATGCCAAGCTTCCTAAGAATATGGCCTTGCTTGTGTCGGGGATCTACATGCTCCAGGGGATCGCGGCTTCCCTGGACGCGGATGACATCAAAACCACGAAGTTCGACACGATCGAAAATGTGGGCGCACTGGCAAACGGCGAGTTCAAGCTCAAGGCAAATAAAAAACAACTTGTGAGCGATACCTCGAACAGGAAGTTTGTGACCACGCAGTTCGATATGGTGCCGAAGGGCTTTTACAAGCTGTCCAACCCGCGCCTGATCCATGACGATGTGGACATCGAATTTGAAATTGAGCTGGGAACAATCAAAGGCATCGATCCGAATGCCATCATTTACATAGGCCTTGAGGGCACGGCAACTATTCCTTAACGGATATGGAGAAGAGATGGGTTGATAAAATCTACGCATTCATGGTTGAGAGCGAAGGTGAACCGGTGAACAAGAAATTTGACCTGGATAAGAACGTAAAACTCGTGCATGGAATAATGATGAGTTCCGACAGGCCCGACCTCTTGTTTTACCGGGGCTCTCAGCGAATCGAACTGAGCGGTGAAGAGCTTTTCCCGGAAGATTTTGAAAGCAAAATTTTCATGAGCGGAATGGCCGTCGCACCCGACGATAAATACCGCTCCCTGGGGAATGGAGTTGTTGCGGGAAATGGAGAATTCAAAATTCAGTACAAGGATTCGTCCAACGTGAATGCGCCATTCGCAGCTTACAAGGTTATTGTGACGCTACTGTGCGAAATGAAATAGGATATGGTAATTACCAGGACCAGGCGGAAGATCATTGTTGTGACTCTTGAGATAAACAAGCTGGAAAGGTTTAAGCCTTTTGAGATCAAGCTTCCGGCGAATGTTAAGAAAGTGAGCGGAATACTTGTAACCATATCGGCAAAATGACTATAGGCACCGTAAGCTTTCAGGCATTTGACAAGTCAGACATCTTCTATGTGGTTCAGCTCCGGGAAGAAGGCGTTGAACCATCCGACGAAATACTTCTGAAACTGATTGACCCGCAATTTCAAGGCGATAAAGCCTGGATTACCGGTTATTGCCCGAGAATGAGGGCAGTGCATATTGACGGAGACACGTCGGTTATCAACGCGTGGTTCAAGGCAGAATCATTTGATAAGCCATTCACGCTGCGGGTGTACGTCGAATGTGAATTGGCAGAAGAGTTTGAAGAGATAAAAACTGTCGAGGTAAAAAGCCGGGAAAATAAAAAAGGGAGTGCATCCGATCTGGAACCGATGGAAATCCACTTATGACAGAACAGTTCATCCTGCAATATGCGCCATTACGGCTCCGGCAACTGGAGTATTCAAAGTACCATATCCGGCATCGTCACTTCATAATCGAAGCCGGGGAAAGTATGACGATACCCGCGTATAATGAGCTTTTCTTCATCGTGGATGATCCTCCAGGTCTTGTTATCGATTCCGACTATGGGGTTTATGACTCAACTGAAAATCCGACACCGGAAAGCATCCATGTTCACCGTGGTGAAATAAAAGTGACAAATCCGGGAGAGGGAAAACGCAGGATAAAATTTATACAAGTAATAATCGTGAATTGATTTTTAGTATGGCACTTCCGAACAAAGAAAAATACGACCAAAAGAAAATAGATAACCTCCTGGCTTACCTGCGGCTGTACCAGCAGAAAGGCCAGCCCATCGACTATGAAATCCTGGTCGATGGTTTCAAGGCAGTCCGCAGAACCAGCGACCCGGATATGTTTACCATGTTCGAAAATTTTGTGAACGCGGATACCAGGGCCATTGAAATACTGCTGTTCAGTGGCACGAGCAATAACAACGAAAAGCGAATATTTTATTTCGGCGAAGACCAGAAGCAGGCACTAAGCGGGACCGAGGTCAAAGGTTTCATTGATGAAGAAGTCCAGCGGAAACTACGTGAAATGGATTACGAAACGCTTCAACGGGAGAACTCGAAGCTCCAGAAACATATCGAGGATCTTGAGGGGGAAGTTGATGAACTCGAAAAGCAAAACGCCAGGCTAGAAGCCCGTCAGTCACCACTGAACAGTTTCCTGGGCGATATCGGATCAAGTTTGGTTGAAACGTTCATCAAGCGTAATCCGAAGCTCATGGCAACAATCCCGGGAGGTGAAGCACTTGCCGGACTGCTTCAGCCGGAAAACAATGACGGGGACGCCGCTCCCCAGCACGAATCAGAGGTAAGCTTTAAGGCTAAAAGCAATGTGGGGTCTTTGAGTGAAGAAGACCAGGCAGCAGTCCAGTTTGTGAATCAGGTAAAAGCTCAGTTTTCAAAATCGGAGTTTGAAGATGTTTTGCTCATCCTTCAAACGCTGGCCGACGATAAGAGCAAAATCAGCCTGATCCTTAACCATGTAAATATTAAATCATAGTAAGCAATGAACAAATACAGTTTCGAAGTGACCATTGAGGCACAGACGCAAGGAGAGGCAGAAGTAAAACTGTTGGCGGCATCCACATTGATGCAAAAGTTAAGGGCACGTGAAATCGCAAAACTTGCTGACATTGTAAAAAATGATCCGGCAAAGACGTCGCTTGCAAAAAAGGCTTTGGGTTTATAGTCGGAAGAACTGCAAATGAAGGTTGACCAGAGACAGATCCGAAATTTCAAAACCGTTGTCATTTATTCTGCGCTTGGAGTAGGAACGGTGACAGGGCTTTTCATCCTGGGCCGTCATTTCATTAAGAAAACAAGGTCAAACCTTTCGGAGAAAAAAAGTCTTGATGAAGGAGACCCGGCCACGTATGCGAAGCAACTAAAGATGGCTTTTGACAATGACAATTATTTTGGCTGGGGAACAAACTGGAATGTGGTCAAGCAGGTTTTCGAGGACATCCCGTCAAAGTCGATGTATTCAAAAGCGCAAAGAGAATACTTCAGACTCTATAACACGAGCCTGAATGCTGACCTGGAGGATGATCTGAGCAGCGATCAGTACAATGAACTGATCAGGATTTTAAACAAAAAGAAGTAATGAGATTTCGGGATACGAAACGGAAGAGGACAAGTAAGCGCGCCAGGGTCTTTGTTTACGTGCTCGCTGTCATTGCAGCAGGCGGGGGCGGTTATCTGCTATATGACAGGATCAGGAGAAAGAAAAGATCCGGCGAGGCGAAATTGCCAGGATATACCTCCGATACGATTATGGTCAACAACAATTTACCTGCTGCAAATGCCTTGCGTTTATCTGCGCCAGCCTCCACAGGCACTCAACGTACTGTTCAGGTGATATTCAACCCCGCATTTGTTGCCGGCGTTCTCTACAAAGCCGCACAGGCACGTAACATTTCAGATGTCCTTAGGACATTGAAAGGAATCAAATCCGCTGCAGAATATTCGTCGGTCAATGATTACTATAAAAAGCAGTCGATCATTTCCAGGACTATCGTAACTGACCTGCTCGATTATGCTTTCAAGTCAAATGAAAAAGCCAAGGCTCAGATACGCAGTGAGTTTATCCGGATGGGATTAAAAGTGGACAGCGCGGGGAAATGGAGTTTACAAGGCCTGCGCCTGTACAAGGACATTATTACGATCCGTCAGACTATGGTAACTGATTCCTGGAGCAACAAAATACCGGTTGCAAAAAATACCATTCTCGGCGAAGAAACTCAGGTAGAAAACGGAATGACGTGGTTCAGGTCAGTTGACAACCGCCTCCTGAAAGTTCCGACCCAGGACGTAAAGTACACTTAAATAAGAAACACAATGGCTGATTTTGAAGAATTCGCAGGTAAGCTCCTGCGACTGGAAGGCGGGTATGTGAACCACCCAATGGACAAAGGTGGACCAACAAAATACGGGGTGATCCTCGCGGTATGGCAGGATCACGGCCATGACAAAGACGGCGATGGAGACATTGATGCCGACGACATCAAAAAGCTAAGTGAGGAGGATGCGCGTTATATCGCCAAAAAAATCTTCTGGGATTATTTCCTTGCGGACCTGATTTCGAACCAGCCACTGGCAGACCTTATTGTGGACTGGGGTTACAACTCCGGCCGGAAGACGGTTGCCAAAATAATTCAACGGCTTGTTAAAGTCCAGGTCGATGGCATCGTCGGGCCACAAACACTCCGTGCAATCAATGGCGCCGACCCCGAAATGCTTTTTGAAACCCTGAAGATCGAACGGAAAGTATTCCTGACCAATATCGTGAAAAAGCGACCGGACCAGCTTGTATTCTACGACGGTTGGATGAACAGGGTAAATTCTTTCAGGTTCGTCGCAGCCGGGAACACCAAGACGATTTTATAACTCTCCGTCAAAAAAGAAAAAGCATGTTATCACGGATCAAAGAAATATTAAAACAATACGGCTTTGTCCTTTACACCAAACCGTATCAACTCAATATTGTCGGCTTACGGAGTAAGAGCGTTAAATCAAACAGCTTCGATGACGAGATCCACGTTTTCTACACCCAGCCAAACGGAAAGTGGAACTATCACATCTACCCTGCCACTACAGATCCCGGAACATTCTGGTTAAATAATCCCTCATATCCCCAGGGCACGGCCATCCTGGCACAGGGGCAGAACCTCGATGCGTATAAAATTGGCAGGCACAAGGGAAAGTACGAAGCGCTTGTTCAGCATAAGTCGGTTACTGTCATCAGGGATTATGACCGGGACGCTGTTCTCGACTTTGATAACGGTATAAAAGAAAAGGGAAACTTCGGAATAAATATTCACCGGGCTGAAAGTTCGGGCTCAACAAAATTCATTGACAGGTATTCCGCTGGATGCCAGGTTTTCAAGAATGCCGACGAGTTTTACGTCTTTATGCAGCTATGCAGAAATCACGCAAAGCTTTACGGCAACAGCTTCAGCTACACGCTCATTGACTTCAGATCGCTGGAGCGGATCACTTTAAAAAGGGTCCTGACAGCGACAACAATTTTCGCAGCTATTGCTATAGGGTGGATCGTAACCGGTAAAAATAAATTATGAGCGCTCCCAAACCACCTTTCCATTCTGTATCCGAGGAATTACTGTACAATATACTTTTAAAGCTTCCGGAAATGGGTTCGCTTACTGAAAATGATATCAATACAGTTGCAAAATTAAATGCACTGGTCCTCGACGGCGATCTGGCGACTTTGGCCGATCTGGGCGCTGCCATCAATAACCTGAAAGGTAATGTGCCCGAAGTGGCCAACTCATTGGAAAAATTGTACAACATAATCCAGGGTCTTACTTATCTCAGCACGGAGGACATTGATACGATCGCAGAACTGAATGCGATCCTGACAGATGCGGATGTTGTAAAAAACACTGAACTCGTAAGCGCAATTGATGAACTTAAAGGAAACGTGCCCGCGAATGCGGATACCCTTGAGAAATTATTCACCCTTCTCTCACCAGTACTGTCAGCATGGGTGCAGGGCGGGAACGCGGCGACCGGTGAAAAACCAATAGGAACAACCAATAATTTCGCCCTGCCTTTTATAACGAATAATATTGAGCGTGGAAGGTTTGATACTTCCGGCAACTTTCTTGTTGGTCATGCCACTAACGGGCTTGGTCGTTTCCACCTCCGGACTGGTGATACGATCAACTCTAATTTTGCCTGCTATATTGATGATCCCACTTTGAACGTTCTTTTCGGTGTCACCAACGCGGGGCGGTTCGTGTTCAACAAACAGGGGGAAAACTTGCTGATAAATGGCGGGCGGTCCCTCCTAACCGGAGCAAGGAACATTGCAATGACACTGGGTTCGAGGGAAAGTCTTCTGGGGAGCGGAAGTGACTCAGTCATCTTCGGCTTCAACGCGTTCAGCACTATTGGCGCACAACCGCAGTTCGCAGGTGGAACAAGGATTGTCGTCATAGGTTCTGAAGCTGTCGCAGCCGGCAATGCCGGCAGCAATATTTCAGATGCCGTCGTAATCGGATACCGTGCATGCCTTTTGCCTGGCGAGTTTGGCGGAACCAGATCAGTATACATAGGATCCCGGGTCTGCGAATACGAGCAATCGGGATACGACCACGTTGCTATTGGATACGATTCACAGGTTGCCAATTCAAATACGTTCGTAACACTTATCGGCTCAGGCACGAAGGCCTATAACAGTCTTGGCACCATTACAGCGGCGGGTGGAGCGCAGAATTTCATGACTGCAATCGGCGCCGGGGCGGTTGTCAGGACATCAAACACAGTTAAAATCGGAAGGAATGGGGATAGCCTGGTTGTTGGTTCCGAGTCGAGGGGAGAAGCTTTAAACGGGTCGGTTGGCGCTATTGAAGCAACCCAAGGTGTGCTAAACTTTGGACTCGGTGTGAAGGGACGTTCATATCTATTAGGCGACGTCGATCAGTCCTCTGGCGATTTCCGGATCAGTCTTGGTGATAACGCCAATGCTTCGATCAAGAATTCGTTTCGGGTAAATACCTACGTTTATGGGCTTGGTGGTTATGATTTTGCTTTGAGCGCAGCAAACATCGATGCTACCCTGGAAATAATTGACTATCAATTTGGTGGAACTAAGCCTGAAATGGTCAGGATCTCCCCGGGGGGGTATGCTAATACCGGGATTATGATTCGCCCGAATGACATCTACAATACAACCTATGGCTACCGTTACGAACTGTTGGGGACGAATCAGGGACAGCAAAGCAGGTATGTCAGCGCCTTTCATGCACGCGTCAATTTCCCGTTGAATGATAATTTCCCTCTCACAAATCAGGTGCAAATGTTTGCAGCCGTCGGAGAGGTCCGAAATCATTTAATCGATGGCTTCTTCGCTGATGTCAGGAGTAGTGATGCAACTGGCCAGGCATATGCCTTTCACTCAGTCGGTAGCCGGATCCTGTTCGACGGTGCCGGGATGTCGTTTCAAAAACCGATCGTTGCGATCACCTCGGACGTCTCCGCACATGCAGGCGCAACCAACTTGTTGTTAAATGGTGGGAATGTCTCAAGTGCGGCATTGTACGTGATCTCCTACGGAACGGAAAGGGCGGGCGTCATTATTTCGCCGGGAAGGCAATTTGCACATGGTCTGTTTATAGGACCACAGCAGGCCTTAGGCACGCATAACTATGATGGATATTTACTGTGTCTGCAGTACAGTTCGAGTGGTAATAACATTCAGGGTTCAACGGCTAAGCCGATGCTCTACATCCGGAAACATGCTGCCGTCCTGAATGGGCACGACCATCAAGGGGCTTTTATCAGAATGGAAGAAAATATAGGATCTACAGGTGCCTTTATAGAAGCATACAAGCACGACGTCCCATCGAATTCTTTCAAGCTTAAATTTTCCGTGGATAAAGAGGGAGTTGTCTCGATAGCTCAGCTAGTCGCAGATCCAGGTAACGTCCCCCAAGTTGGAAGGCTGTATTTTATCGGAGACAGCTTGAAATATGTGGCCCCTTCTGGGGCCATCATGACAGTAAAAACATAAACAATATTTATAATGATGCGAAATTCAATCATAGTAAACTTGCCGGGTGTCGATGCGACCACCGGCAAAATCAGGAAAGTGATCCACGATTTCCTGATCATCAAAAGCAACCTCGAAATGAGGCATGGACGAATCCTGGAGTTCACGGAAGCCGATGGAACCGCAGTCGTTCCAATCAACGAACTACAGAGGCAGGTATTCCTTCCCAAGCAAATCAATTTTGAGACGGACAACAAGTTGGTCGATCCTATGACCGGATCCGAAGTCGAACCCGGAACCGAAAATGCCATATCGGACCTGGAGTACTGGCAGAACATCCCGATAACTGCAAATCCTGCGATTGCAGCATTGAAGGAAAATGTCCGCGAGCAGCTCGCAGGAATTAAGGTTGCCGATTTGGTGTACTGGATGATCGAGCAGTCTATAATAAGAGGGAGTGTACAGGGCAAATATTAAAAGCCTAACTATAATAAACTTATGACGAACAGGGAAGGATACAGACTAGTCACCGCATTACTCGAAATCACGCCGTCGGCCGATACGAAACTGGAACACGCCAGAAATCAGACATTAAAGAACGCGCAGGAGTTTGTCGAGAAATACAATGAGAAGATTAAGGATCTTAGCATTGACTTTTGTGCCACGAATGAGAAGGGACACATTCTTCGGGATCAGCATGGTGCGTATGTCTTTACGAAGGAGAACGAGAGGGCGTTGGAGAAAGCAGTGAAGGAGTTTTTGGATGAGCCGCTGGTTTGTAAGTTTGAGATTGTTGGTACCGATGACACGAAAGGATTAAGCATTCCCCTAGTGCAATATTTCAGGGAAGCCGGATTTGTGCTGCATGCGAAATGATGCAAACGAGATTGATTTAAAATAGTGGACGCCTCGGTATTTATTGCCGATTCCGGAAGGACTACTATATTTGTTATTAGCCAACCTTACTAGGGGTTATCAAAAGGGTCCGTTGGAAAGATTACAACCTGACCCAACGGAATTTCTAAGCACTTGCAAGGACGTTGCAGGTGCTTTTTTTCATAACGATAAGAAGAAACAATCCACGACGCTGCTTTTAATTGTAGATTCGTCTCTCCCGAAATGGCTTGTTCTTACGAAAGTATGTTAATCAGAATGCCGAACACCAGCGGTTTTGTCGTTTCAACGTTTTGCAAAAATCGTTGGCCGATGGACACAATTATGCCATGAAAAAAGTTTTACTGATCGACGATGATGAAGTTGCCAGCTTCCTGCTCAAGAGGGCCCTTCAAAATGCCCATCTTACAGATGAAGTACACACGGCGCTGAATGGGCGCGAAGCCCTGGGCATTCTGAACAAAAATTTCATGGATTCGGATTCCACGCCGAATGTCATAATCCTTGACCTGAACATGCCGGTAATGAATGGTTTTGAATTTTTAGAGGAATTTAGAAGAATGGAAATTCCTAACAAGGACGCAATAAAAATAGTAATCCTCACCTCGTCGATTGACCAGCGCGACATCTTTAGGGCTAAGGAACTTGGAGTCGATAACTTCATTTCAAAACCGATTTCTGGAGATAAATTGAGAAACGTGCTAGACTTTTAGTCGTTGTTCAACCTCTTTACGCCAATCACCATTCAATTCAAAAGAAGTAAAAGCAGTTGCGAAAAATGTCCACACCTGTACTGTGTCTTACTTACTTGATTTTCTTCCTGCTGCCACCCACGGAAATCCAATGCGGTTTAATTTCTCAGTTTTCTCCGGCGACAACTTGGTTTTTCGTTTCCGTTGATCGCGTATCCAAATGCCCAAGGACGTATAGTCTCCTGTATGTTTTGATACATTGCAGTGGCCAAATTTCTTTTTAAAGTTTTTAAGCTCTTCATATCTCTTTTCCCAACGCAACTTGATATAATCATTTCTATTCCAATCAAAACTAAATTCTATGGCTCTTAGCTTTTTTCTCTGTTCGGGTGCTAGGCTTTTATTCCAAGCCTTTAAATTTTGAATCCATCCGCGAAGCTCCCTATTCTTAACGGGCACTACACAGTGGCCATTCTTAATATAAAACTTTTTAAGTTCCTGATACATTTTATCCCAATGCGCACTTCTGCTTTTTTTTCGCTCTTTCTCCCAAATCATTCCCAGCGCTTTTAGTTTCTTGCTTCTATCCTTGGATAAAGAGGCCCTTTCCTCCTGGGCTCTAAGCCATCTGGCTAATCTGGCATCCTGTCTTTTTGTAACGTTGATATGGCCATTCTTTTTATGGAAGCGTTTAAGCTTTTCATACATGGCACTCCATCGTTCTTTTCTTTTGTCCTGGACTTCATGTGACCACCTGAAACCAAGAGCATTCAATCTTTTCCTTTGATCGTCCGTGAGTAGGTCGACCCTCTGTCTATTTGTCACAATCCATGAATAAAGCCTTCGAGATCCCTTTTTGTGGGCTGGAACCCGAACATGTCCATGGACAGCTTTAAATTTCTTCAGGTCTTCAAATTGTTTTAACCACTTCTTTTCCTCTTCTTTTTTACGGCCCGCACTCCAGTCAAATTCTATTGAATTCAACAGCTTGATCTTATCCTCCGAAAGTTGTCCTCTTCTAAAGCGTTTGGTCTGTCCGCGACACCATTCAGTCAATTCCGGAAATTGATGCCTGTCCTTCCAGGCGATCCATGATGAGCTAAATTTCAAATAATGAGATTTAAGCTTATCAAAACTATTTAACCATTGTGCTTTATATTTTGCCCATCTTTCTTCCCAAATAAATTCTATTTCATCGAGTTTTTGAACATACTTTTTTGAAAGCCTTTTTCGGGATAGTCGTTGTTTTTGTATCCATGGTGATAATAGCTTGTAGTCAGGATGGAGGGACGGGATTTCTGCATGCCCTTGCTTTAAATAGAATGCTTCGAGTTTCTCGTACATAGCATCCCAATCCTCCGACACCTTGTAATCAAAATTGAAATGAAGTTTGACGAGTTCCTTTTTCAACTCATCAGGGAGCAATTTTTTTCCTTTCCGAATATTTTCGACCCATTGTGAAAGGACGCGGTCACTGCTCCATCCGGATGGAACGTTGCAGTGACCAAATTGTTTTTTGAAAGTCTTTAGTTTTTCGATCTTGCTTCTCCAGATTTCAGCCATAACTCTGTTTGCACGAAAATGCCGCATTTAATGTTAAGAAAGGCAAAGATAATCGCCTCTTTAGCTTTTGCAGTATTGTGTCCTGGGTATTGGCAATTCCTTCAAAGAGTCGGCAAGAATGGCCATTATTCAAGCACGCTTTTGCTTATATTGGCCATGGGGAACCTAGTCTGTGAAAAAAAGCGAGATTATCAATAAGCTTATCATTCAGGCCGGTCTTGCAGATTCGGTCATCGATGCGAACAGAATTTTTGTGCAAGCTTTTGTCGACCACTACTTGGATTGGAACCTTGCCCGATGGGACACAGATGTAACTGATGCTACAGCGCATAGCTACTTGCATGATTTAGGGTCTGCAAACGGCATGACACCGAAATTTCTGATTAAGGATTTGGATACCTACTTGAAGAAGCACCGCGAATAAAATGCTCGCAACGATATTTCTTGAGTTGTCCGATAATTTTTAATTATGTTAAATTTCCTTTACAGTCTGGAGTATAATTCTTTCAAAATGATTTCTTCGATATTTTTCACAATTTGGTTATAAGCCTCACTGAATTATAGAAGAACAGTTCTCTATTTTCATTTCACTCTCTTTACCATTCTCCCTTATCCTTCAAATACTCCATTCCGATGAATGCGGCCATCTTAGCATTGTCCAAGTTATCGAACGTTTTTTTTCCAAATACTTTGCCGACTTTAACCTTATATCGGGCGCTTTTTTTATCGCGGTAAATTAACAAGAACCTTTCATCAATTTTCAAGTAATAATTTCCGGTCTTAGTTCTTTTCCATGTCTTTCTAGTCCAGTTAATCCTTCTACTAGCTCTATTTCTTAACTCCTTTTCACGCCTTTCTGGATTAATATAGTCATTGGTCATCTTTTCGGCACAGGTACAACCTACGCGAAAGTCCTCTATAACGTCATGGTGATGCAGAATGTGAACGTAACGGATTTTTTCGTTCCCGCACATCATGCAAGTTTCATATTCTGTATCCCACTGCGATTGGCCATGCTCACGTACGTCAATAACATCCATCAATACCCAACCTTTATGGGGAACGCCTTGTTGCCTCCAGTAATTAGCCATAGCACTAAGCCATTATTGCGTATCTGGTCGATTGTAATGCTTAGATTTTTTAGTGAATGGAATACTACTTTTCCCTTAGTAGTTTAATTATCATTTCTTTTTGTCTTGAAGAAAAATGTTCGATAATATACTTTGCAAATCCCTCAGGTGACTTTTGAATCTTTGCCCGCGGTTTTACAAAACCAGCCTCAATAAGAGCCTCGTTCAAAGTCATTTTTTCACCTTCCACTTTTTTAAAAAGGTCTGTCCGCTCATCCTTTAAACGTTCAAGATTCCTTTGTCTCTCTGTCTTCTTTATTTTTTTGTACTTTTCGTCGTTGACAATAACTCCATTTCGAGATTTTGCCGCAGTTAACGCAAGTTCTACCTGGACAAAACCACGGCACATATTTTCAATTTCTTTAAAATCAGTTTGCAATCCCCACGGCGTTGCTGTTTCAACGAACTCAGGAAAGTATTCAAATTCCTTAGCGTCCAGCTTACCCGGCGATGGGTTACGATATTTCCAGAGATCATTTTTTAGGATGCTCAGGATCAAATCAGGCACTTGCGTAGATCTAAATCTGTGCGTCTTTAGTGCTTCTTGTGCTCGCTCAATGTAATCCACCATTTGTTTTGGGTTTTAGTTGTTCGTACATCTGTTTAGCAAGTTCGTATTTCTTTTTTAACTCATCCAATGTTAAAACATTGCTCGTCTTATTTCTACCTAATGCTTGATTAAGTTTGAAATGTATGTCTTTGTATTCTAAGTTACAGTCGTAGTGAATTTTGGCAACCATACGGCTCACCATTCTTTTATAATCTTCTTTTTCTTCAGTGATGGTCAAAATTTGTGCGGGTCGCTCTTGAACGATTGGCTTCCCCATTTTTTGAAGAATATCATTCCATAGTCCGAGTACAATGTCCTTTGAAACGTTATGCTTCTTTGCCAAAAGGGTTGCCTCCATATCTTCTTTAAGCTCAAACATTGTCCCCCCAAAAACATTTCCACTGTTCTCGCTTGTGGCACTTAGCACGACATCCTCCAAACGTAGCTGCCCTTCGCTGGGCTTATACTCCCGCTTTAAGGATTCGGCCAGCTCGATCCGTATGTGCGCTATTTCCTCTTCGATTAACTGCGCGTTGTCAACTATTGGCTTATAATCTGGAATATACATATGACAAACATCATTGTCATTTTCGTTGTGTGTAGGGTTTCTGACACCACGGCCCATTATCTGAACGAATCTTACCATCGTGGTCACATTGGTTGCATACACGATACATCTAATTCTTGGAATGTCAACACCTTCCGAAACCATGTTAATTGAAATTAACCAAGGTGTGTAACTTGTTTTGAAATCTTCAATCTTTTTACTTGAATCCTTGTCATCACTAGTCACCAATTCCGCGAAATTGGATCCAAATTCTTCGTAAATTCTTTCATATAAAATTTGTGCGTCTTCTATGGATTTGCAGACGATAAGACCCGCATAGTTACCGTTTCGTCTATCATTTATTTCTGCTAATCGATCATTTGCTTTGAGAAAGGTTTGAAAGACAAAGCAACGTCCAGTCTTTTTAGCTGATATGATTCCATTAAGCAGTCGTTTGGATGTGGCATTTTCTTCCGTTGCATATTTAAGCGTCTTATAACCTTCAAATGTTTCCGCCTCTGAGTGATTGCGTTCAAAAATTGTCGGGCAGCATACTTTGTCTTTAATGCTGTCTGCATAACCATAGTAAAAGTCATATTGAAGACGGAACCTGTCCTCAGATATTTTTTTATATTTTACAAATGGAATTGCAGCATTGTCACTCCTCGTCGGTGTACCACTGAGCAACAGAACGAAACCAGCTTCAATACCTAGCTCTTGAATAGCATCGCCCCATGAACGTTCATCACCTGCATGGTGAACTTCGTCAATAATTAAAAGCACTCTTTTACTAACATATCTTTTTAAAACTTGAAGGTTTATGGGATTGAGACTTTGATATGTCAGACTAACACCGTGACAATCCCTAGGCCAAGCATGTTTAAATTGGTAACCGTGGTCGACTTTGATTCCAAACTCAACTTGAAACGTCAAGCTCCAATTGCGTTTAATATTTTCTGTAGGACTGATAATAACAACGGAATCAAACTCTCCCTGCTTTTTATACTCATTAAAAAAGTGAGCGGAAAAAAAAGTTTTTCCTGATCCAACGCCCGCGACTGCTAAGAATTGATTTCGTCCATCAGCTTTCACGCGCTGCAATTCGACAAAGCACTTCTGTTGCCATCCTCTGAGTGACTTCTTTGGTGTTTCTGACATATGATTTGATTTTTTACGGTTACAACTCCAGCAAACCGCTTGGCCGTTAGGAATAATAGTTTTACCGTCTTTTGAATAGGGAATGATATGATCGGCTTCCCAATCTCGTCCGAGTCGTGCACCACAGATTTGACAGAAGCCGTCAGAAAGTACAAACAGTACCTTCTTTTGAAGGGAAGAAAATATCCTCATACTTATATCACCACCTTTCGCCTTAACTGACGACCATTGGTTTGATACGATAAATATAAGAAATTTCGTAAAGCAACTGCCCTTCTGGACCGAATTTTATTCCATTGCGAACTGATTAGTTTATCCGGAAAAAGCTACCGGCTAAAAAACAGGAAGCCAATTTTTGAATCTTAAATTTTACCGCTTTTTTTACTCAACTGTTGTACATTCTTGTTGTCATTTTCTGTACACTCTTGTTGCCGAAAGTTGTACATTCCTAATTGCCGAAAACTGTGCATTGTTGCTTACCGATTACAACTTATTAACTCTGTAGCACATTTCTGTAAGTTTGAATTACTTCGTCTAGCCTTTTTGAAAGCAATTCCCAAGGAATAGGATTATTTATGTCATAGGACGAATGAAAAAGCGATGTGCGATACTTTTCCATTTTCACGTCACAACTTTTTGCATAGCTTTCAATTGTTGGTGTGTTTACAAGCTCCCAACTCAACCTTGGCCTATTTACTTCGCTAACTCCATATGCTAACACTAAAACGCCGGCGCCTTTATACAGTAACAAAATTGGATAAATGCCCTCGCTCACTTTTTGACCCGGACTTAAAAATGCTATCCACGGAACCTTAGCAACATTTCCTTTCCCAAAGCTCACAAGGACTTTTAAACCCATGTAATCTTTGGGATACTTCCCAACTGTCAAATCAGAAGATTTAGCCTGTTCCAAGAACGGCTCCACAAATTGTTTCAACGACAATTCCATCAACAGAAATTTAGGATTCTCATTGCAATATACCTCGATCTGCGACAAGTACTGTCACACATCCCTTTTTGAACCTCGAAGTTAGTTGCGAGATACAGCAATTATAGGTAGAATTGTCAAAAATTGACAAGCCAGTTTATGAAAATTCACAGTGAATTTGGTGATGAGATAAGGAGGTTGAGAGCGTTAAATAGGTTATATCAAAGGCAAGTCGCTAGCGAGCTTGATATTGATACACCGATGTTAAGCAAAATTGAAAGAGGTGAAAGGATGGCCAAAAAGGATCAGGTTGAGGTTTTGGCTAAACTCTACAAAACAAACAAAGAGACCTTGATGGCGCTCTGGCTTGCAGATCAGTTGTATGAAATTGTTAAGGACGAAAAAGTTGCTGCTTACGCTTTAAAGGTGGCGGAACGCAAAGTAAAGTTCAAAAGGGAGAAGAGATGACACAGAAGCAGCAACAATTATTGAAACAGCTAAAAAAACTGTATCAATCACCTTTGACATCTAATAGAAGTGGTGTTCTCTATAACGCGTTTTCCTATCCAACGAAAATATCGCCTGAAGCCGTGTCGATATTTATTGCGTGCCATACCCCCGTGGGTGCATCTATCCTGGACCCTTTCGGTGGTAGCGGTACTACCGGAGTTGCGACAAAGTTATGCGAAGTGCCCACGAAGTATATGATTGACACTGCAAAAAAAATGGGCCTTAAACCTGTGTGGGGTAAGCGGAAGGCAATCGTGTACGAGCTAAGCCCGCTTGGTTCTCTGGTGGCTAATACCATGTGCAATCCACCAGATCCAGCTTCATTTTCTAAAGCAGCCTTTGAAATGATTCGGGAGGTAGAAAGCGAGATCGGTGATCTTTATACTGCGAAAGACGATCGTGGCACGAAGGGAATCATTAGATACGTAATATGGTCTGAGCATTTGATATGCCCAAGTTGCAAGCATGAGTCGTCGTTTTGGGAGATTGCAGTACGAAAGTGGCCTCTTGCTATAAAGGGGGAATTTAGATGTCCGTGTTGCAAGCACAGTGATCAAGTGATTAATATTCCGAGAGTCCTTGAATATAGCTGGGACCCGCTTCTGAAAAAGAAAATTGCATTGAAGAAAAGGACGCCCGTCAAAATCTACGGGAAAACGGGAAGCCGAAATTGGAGCCGTGAGCTTTCCCTTGATGAGGGAAACAGCATTAAAAATAAGATTGACGGTATACGTCTATCAAAGTCTTTATGTTTCAAACTTGATTGGGGTGTGCTATATCGAAATGGGTATCATAAAGGCATAACGCATTTACATCACCTATACACCAAGCGGAATTTTCAGGTATTAAGTTGCTTGTGGAACAAGACAACTTTGTATCCGCCGTCTTTGCGGGAAGCTCTCAGATTTTTGATACTAAGCTATAATTCGTCTCACTCGACAATAATGACAAGGGTGGTTATAAAGAAAAATATGCCCGACTTTGTCTTATCCGGAGCACAGTCCGGGGTGTTGTATGTAAGCAATTTGCCCGTTGAAAAAAATATCCTCGAAGGTTTGAGAAGAAAGATTTCGACTATAGTCAGGGCGTTCGAATTAACTCGAAGCAGTAAAAGTGAAGTTACAGTTGTAAATCAAAGCAGTACAAAGTTGCGTATTCCAGACAAGTCGATTGAGTACATATTCACTGATCCGCCATTTGGAGATTATATTCCGTATTCAGAAATAAATCAAGTCAACGAAGCATGGCTTGGAAAATTGACTGATTCAAAAAATGAAGTGATCGTAAATACTGCTCAGGGAAAGGGTATAGATGAATATACAAATTTAATGTCTAAGGTATTTAACGAACTCAATCGAGTTCTTAAGGATGATGGGGCAATGAGTTTAGTCTTCCATACAGCAAAAGCAGAAGTTTGGCAAGGCCTTATGGATGCGTATCGAAAATCGAATTTTCAAGTTGTCTCATCAAGTGTTCTTGATAAAATACAAGCCAGTTTTAAGCAAACGACTTCAGAAGTCAAAGTTCAAGGCGATCCACTAATGTTGCTTTTTAAATTGAATGGTAATCAAAAGGATGAGATTGTTAATAATTATACGAAGGAGGATCATCGACATTTGGTTAAGAAAGTTCTGGCTGCTGCAGGATCGGTTATGAGTGACGCAAATGAACAGAAGCCAGAACGGTTATTCTCCAGGTATATTAATTTGTGTTTTGCAACCGGAGTGCCTGTCTTACTAGATGCGGGGGAATTTTATCAACTGGTTCAAACAAAGTTTAGCGAGCTTGAGTATGCTTAAACTTCTAGGCTGCTAAGGATGATTAAAAATAAAAAGGAATTAGGTCAATTTTTTTCAGGGCCCGCTGTCGCGACCTTACTTGCTCATTTGTCAAGATATCAGCAAGCAAAAACGATCATTGATCCCATGTGTGGAGTTGGTGATATGTTGATAGCTTGCGAAAGAGTCGAAGATGCAACCTTGTTTGGGGTTGAAATTGATCAAGAGGTTTATGATAAGGCATCGCAAAGATTGCAACACCACAAACAATGTGTCTTAATTAATGACGATGCGTTTTCTAGTCAAACATTAGGCCAACTTAACTCATCCGGCTACGACCTGGTCATTACAAATCCTCCCTACGTGCGGTATCAATCATTACCGGGTGACCTTTATATCACAATAAGGAAAAATTTATTGATCGCCGTCGATAAATTAGAAACACTAACCGATGGTGAGAAGCAGAATTATAAGATCTTGATCGAACATTTCTCAGGTCTTTCGGATTTGGCAGTACCATCCTGGCTTCTCTGTTGCCTGTTGGTAAAGCCAGGAGGAAGGATCGGGATGGTATTACCGGAAACTTGGCTGAGTAGAGATTACTCATTCATTGTGAAGTATGTTTTGACAAAATTCTTTAAAATCGAATTCATCGTTGAAGATGCCAATTCAACATGGTTTCATCCGGCTCAAGTAAAAACAATCTTACTTGTTGCACAAAGAACCAGACTTAAGGATTTAAATGCTTGGAGTAACGAAACATTTTATCACATTAATGTGTATTCAAAAAGTTTTAGACATGACTCAATCGTTGGTGTTCTTGAAAGTGACCCAGAAATTGAGTTTATGAAACTCATAAGTGAACGACAAAGTGTTCCAGAATTTTTTGATATAAAGGATGTAAAAATTAAAGACTTCGTGCGCGATATCCAAGCTGTGTGCTGCGACTATCCATGGTACCGTATGCTTGAGTCTGACGTTTATAAGTCAGCTAATACGGAATTGAATGCATTGTCAGAATTGCGTTCATTGATTCCAGCGAATAACTTGAAGTTAACAACTCTTCCTGCAATTGGCGTCAACGTCAGCCAAGGATTACGAACCGGTGCAAATTTCTTTTTTTACATGGATGCCGAAAAAGTATCTGCAGACAAGTTCAAGGTTTTTCCTAATGAATCATTCTTCGCAGAGCCCTTTGTTATAGATGCAAAATTCGTTAAAGATGTCGTGAGGAAGCAAAGTGACTTAGACGGTGGGTTTTCATTGTCCGGCTTCAAGACGAAAGGTGTTGTTTTGACTCTTCAACACTTTGTAACAAAAGAGGACTATGACTATTTGATGGGGCTCAATGAAAATTTCTCAACTTCCTTTGAACCGATGGACTCTTGGCTTGATCGCTATGTTCAGGCGGCAAGGTCTTGTAAACTTCCTGAGAAGTTTAAAGTTGACTTTATTTACAACCTTTCGGCAGTCCAGCCAAACGTTAAAAACTGGTCCAAAGACCATCCGGACCTGCCGCCTCGTTTTTGGTATATGTTGCCAGAATTCAGTCGGCGGCATGCTCCGGATCTATTCGTCCCTCGTATTAATAGTTCAACCACTGTCACAAGGATAAATCCAAAATCAAGATATCTAATTGACGCCAACTTTTCGACAATATGGATTGATAAAAACTCCATCTACGATGACTACGCATTGCTAAGCCTATTGAATAGTACCTGGTGCGTTGTTACTATGGAAGAGTATGGTACTGTGATGGGTGGAGGAGCTTTAAAGTTAGAGGCAACACAACTCAAGAAAATCCCAATCCCTGTGTTGTCGAAAGGTGGGATTGCGCGATTATCTGACCTGGGAATCGTACTAGCGGAAAGACCGAAGAATCATACAGAAATAATTGAAGAAATAGATGCTGTAATATTCGGTGAGCTTGGAATAGCGGACATGGACAGATCGATGTCGGATTTGCACGCTCTAAGAGCCAGGCTTTTAGCTAGACGAACTAAGAAGAAGATCTATGAAAGTATTCACTCAGAATAAACAGTGTCCGTCTCAAGTCCTTTTTGCGTTTGATGAGGTTGTTAGCAACGACACCACTGAATTAAGGTGCGCTGTTGCTTACGCTACCTATAGGGGTTGTGAGAGGCTACTTGATCGTATTTCAACTCAAATGGAATCGGATCAATGGGAAGAGATTCCAAAAAGTTTTATCATATCTCTCGACTTTGGTCTAACCGATCCTTCTGCGTTGCAATATTTACAAGGTCTGAGCAATAGCTCGGTGTATATTGCAAATCCGGACGTTGTCAATCGCGCCGGATTTCGTCCGATAAAAGCATTTCACCCAAAAATTTACCTCTTTAACTCACCGCAGAACAATAATTTCGTTGTAGGCTCTGCGAATCTGACGGAAAGTGCTTTGCTAACTAACACGGAGGTTGTTATGTCTGGCACTGAGAATCCGGAAAATTCCACCTGGAATGATGTTTGGACGATGACTCTTAATGACGCTGTGCTTCTTTCGCCTGACTTACTTCAGCTTTACCGTCGCCGAAGACGTCGACAGACAATTAGAATAGTCAATCCTGACCCAGCGATTCCTGTTCCCGTCAGATTACCTAGAGAGAACCCAATTTTATGGAACGCTCTTACATTGGGCTTTATTCCCACGACCTATACCCATTTCTGGGTCGAGGCTGGTTCAATGTCATCAGGTGGTTCGAGAAATCAGTTGGAATTACCGCGAGGGGCAAACCAATTTTTTGGATTTGCGCACGTCGACTATGAAAATGATCATGTTACTATAGGGTTTCCAAGATTGACTGTCGATGAAAGGAACTGGGAGGATAGACCGCTAACTTGGCACGGTAACAATAGAATGGAACGCATCACTTACCAACTGTTAGTCAGGGCGGTTTTCGCTATGACAGATGTGCCGTTTTATTTCGCAGACATGCTGGAGGATTTGAAATCAAGGTGGCACGTTGGGAAGATGCTACGGCGCTATCTTGGCGTGGTGCATCTGAGTCTATGAATACTGTATTTCGACTTGGTTCTCGGGGAACCCGTATTTGCGGATTCTTTTAAACAGCCAAATTTTAACCCCAGTTAATGTAATGAGTGAAATCCGATTTGATTTAGATGCCACTAAACGATGTTTAACCGATAGTATCCGTCTAATTTCAGACGCAAGAAATGAACAAGTTGTACGAGATAGTTTTACTTCATACTTGCGTCAGATATTTCCCGACCAGCCCAATTGGGTAATACGCCATATTCAAGGGAGCGAGTTTACAGTCAGTATTGTTCGAGAGTCAACAGTAGTTCGTGGCTTCGTTGATAACCTAATTGACCTCACCGCCATTGAATATGAGTCGAACTTGACAGTTACGGCAAAATACACGATGGGTTTGAATCAAGTTAAAGATTATTGTGCGAGTTTATTAAATGAGGGCCATCGACCTGAGCTAATTATAGGAATATTATCTGATACAGTTCGTTGGTACGCTTTTGCTGTAGAGGCAAATGCCATATTTGGGGAATCGCACAATCGAACAAACATAAGATTGACACAGGTTGAATATATCGATTGTTCTGACGTGTCTGATAGAACAGCTTCAGATCTAGTACGATTTCTCATAAAATATTTAGGGCGTCTCGGAGCCCGACCAGTATCGGCTATTTCAATTGCGAAAGACTTAGGTTTTGAAAGCACATTCTGTCAAAGCCATATTGCATCCCTGAATGTAACAGTTGTGGGAGCATTTTCAACGAACCCAGGTTACAGTGAATTGATATCTGACCTGTGGTCAAATTTTGTGGGATACCTTAGGGAAGAAGGTCGAGCTTCTGGATTTGATCTGACTACCTATGTAGACGAATTATACATTGTTACGCTGGGTAAATTAATTTGTGCCAATTACTTGGCGGAAGAGGCGTTAAGTTCAAACAATGCAGAACTTCGCTCAATTATGAGCGGTACATATTTTGAAAATAAAGGCCTTTTAAATTTTGTTGAATATGACTATTTCGGGTGGCTAAACTCTGGCGAATACGCAGATTCAATCCTACCTATTGCAAGAGGAATTCAATCGGATCTTCGTGCATATGACTTTAGTGCAAGTGTGAGCGAAGATCTATTCGGGACGCTGATGGCACAACTTGCAAATCGGTCGCAGCGCTTGTTGCTAGGTCAAGAGTGGACGCCGAGCTGGGTTTCGTCAAAGTTGGTTAAACACGTTGTCGAAAAACTCCAGGGCGAGCGCATAAGATTAATTGATATGTGCTGTGGATCTGGGTCTATGATCGTTGAGACCTTAAAAATTGCAAAGCAGAAAATTCAGGCAGCTAATAAAGTTTTAACACCTGAGCGAAAAGTTGAATCTCTTATACAATCTATTACTGGATTTGATATAGATCCACTAGCTGTGATGCTGTCAAAGATAAATTGGGTATTAACAGCGAAAGATTGGATTCAACCATTGGGATCGCATTCAATCACGATTCCAATATATCATGCCGATTCATTATTTGCAATAACCCCGATTTCGAATTCAATTAATGACCCTGACGGAAATGTTTATACATTGAAGGTTGCCGAATATTCAATTCAGTTGCCTGGATATTTGATTTCGCCAAACTATCAGTCGGTCTTTGATAAGCTTATAGACTCCGCTTATCGATTGATTTCTTCAGGGGGTGATGGACCAATCCAATTGTCAAGGGGTGAAATGCTCCTAAATATTAGAGCCGCTATTGACTCATCAGCACTTATTATCGATACAGAGAAGGAAAATCAAATAGCTGACTTCTTTAATGACTTCGTGAATGCTGTGGACCGCCTTAATAGGCAGGGAAGAAATGGTATCTGGGCCTATATCATGAGAAACAGTTTTAGGCCAGGGCTGGTAGCCGGCCAGTTCAACGGATTAGTATCAAATCCGCCCTGGTTGGCTCTTAGTAAGATTGCGAACAACCCCTATCAGACAATCTTGAAAAATATGGCGCTAAGGTTTAATATAAAACCCGCCGGATCTTCGCACTTACATATTGAACTTGCTTCCATTTTCCTTCTACATGCCATAGAGCATTATTTGGTGGATGACGCCAAAATTGGATGCATTTTACCAGAAACAATTCTTAATGGTCACCATCATAATAAGTTTAGAAGAGCAGAGTTTTCATCAGCCGAGCAACCCATTGCATTTTCAGTGGAAGAAATCTGGACAGTTCCACCCCAAGTTTTCAAAAATACTGCAGTTATTATTTTTGGTTCAAAATCGGCTCCCCATGTCAACAGCTCTCAACCGATACCAGGGGAAGTATTAGCTGAGGATGGCCAGAATTCGCAAATCACGTTCTATCGAAATTCTCGTGGAACAAGAACCGCTTGGGCACCTTTCGAACTCGCGTCGAGTGATGTTGGATTGTTTACGCCTGCGAATTTTCGACAGGGCGCTGATATTATGCCAAGAAATCTGTTTTTTTATGAGACGCTTGCAACCGAAGATCCTCGAACTTTTCAGGTCGAGTCGATTGATACTGTCACGAGTAACATCGCCTTCACAGTTAAAGACGCGAAGAAGCATCAGACATTCAAAATAAGTCGCCGGATTTTACCGAAAGATTTATTTTTTAATGTGATAACCTCAAATCTCCTTACCCCGTTTGATGTGGCAGGCTCGCAATTAGCGTTACTGCCGATAAAGAAAAGTTCTTTGAATGTTTGGCAACACCTATCAGGTGCCGAAATTTCAGCAAAAGGAGTAATAACGAAAAACTCTTTCGATGAAATATGTGTGACCCTTTCTCCAGGGAACCCGTCAATTGAACATCTATTTAATATAATTAATACAAGAGGAAAACTGAGCCAGCAAATCATATTGCCGTCAGGATTTATAGTTATGACGGGGGCAGGCGGTGGAAAAGTTTGTGCAGCATATATCGCTGCTTCCGATCGGGACTTTAACAGGCTCATTATTGACCAGACAATTTATTGGGCGCAAATTACTAGTGAAAATGAAGCAATATATTTAACTGGATTGCTAAATAGTGAAGCTATTTCCTCCATCATTCGAGAATTTCAGCCACGGGGTGCATTCGGAGAACGACACGTCCATACACTACCTTTTGGTGTGACCCCTCCGTACGATGAGTCTCAAACATTACATGTTGCCGTAGTTGACGCCACCCGAAATTTAATTGCTGAATACAACGAGACTAGAGACACTTTTTCTTCACTACTAAATCCAAATCAAGGGTCGCTAAGCTCTAGGAGAAGAACAATCTTCCAAGAAATTAAACATTTGACATCTTACGAATCGTATGAGCAAGCGTGCAGGGACTTATATGGAATTTAAATAGCGTTACACTCTTAATGGGATTAAAAAACCTTTTTAGCCAAAATAATTATCGCTTCGGAGTGGAGACGATGGTATCAATATATTTAAGCAATTATCAAATAGTCTTAGGGGCAGATTTAGATGACTATTCTAATAGACAGGATTTTTTTGATGATGAAAATCCGTGCAATATATATTTCATACTACGGAGGCCAAAAGTTACAATTGATCCTGAATCTATCAAGATTAGAGGAAAGAAGGCAAAATTTTCATTGCTGATACATTCTAGAGAGCGAATTGCAGAAATAAAAATGGGGTGTGAGTTTAAAAAGGCAACTTCAAAGATTGTATGTCATACTGAATATCCATATAACTTGTTTCTATTCCGTGACGAGGATAAACCGCTCATGCTGGCAAGGCCGGGCACACTCATAGATAGTCCGACTGTAACTCAAAACATTGACCCAGAAGAGCTGGACTTCGAAATATTATACATCGGCCAATCGTATGGCGCAACCGGAAAAAGAACTGCTATCGACAGATTGGCGTCTCACGAGACATTGCAGAAGATATATGCGCATGCTTTAACACACTCTCCCGAGTATGATATCTGGGTGATGCTGACAAGCTTTTCTCAACAAAGCGTGTTGTTGTCCGCAGGAAAGGGCATAGTTAATGTCAAGAAAAATGACAGGCATACAGACGATATAAAAGTTAAAGGTTTCTTCAAAAACCAAGGTATTAATCTTACTGAAAGGCAGCGTATAAACTTAACCGAAGCTGCACTAATAAAATATTTTGAGCCTGAATACAATCTCAATTTTAAGGAAAACTTTCCCAGCGTCAATCACAAGTCATATACAGATTGCTACAAGCTCGACATCCGCGCGATTAATATTGAAATCGGCACTCGTGAAATGGTAAGAAAAATCTATACCAAAAAATCAGGAAGAAAAGAGTATCATTCAAAGACATATGAATTCTCGTCTTTGGAAGACCGGATAAGTTTCCTGAATTTTGAACGAAAATCAAAATATTAATTGTAATTGCAACGTTATTGTGTGCAACTAACAAATCTCTAATGATAATAGAGTTCCACTATAGTCGTGGTCTTTCTAAACTGCATCAACGTTTCTCGCTCGCACTTCCACATCAAGAATTAAATTCTGGCGCTAACCTACTTCCGCGTGACAAACGTAGAGTCTTGTCAAAAGACTATGCATAAACCGCACAAGAATCTTGTGAGTTATTACGTCCCCGAGAGGAGCAGCCAAGAGCCTTATCGAACCATAATGTCGTTGATTTCTCTTTCAATTTTCAATAAACTGGTTCGATATTGGTAACCTCGGGGCTACCCAAGCAGCCAAGTGCGAATTCTCTTTTTTCATTGTCCTTTTTTTGCCCCTCTCCCTTCACAAAATGAGTGCATTACCAACAATGTCCGAATTGATTTCATCAGCTCGATGATAACGGTCTATTTTTGACAGATTCTTTATGCAGAAATTAGTTTCCTTCGGAGACCTTCAAATGAATGCATAAGGAACTCAGCTGTCTAAGTAAAAATATGCATTAAACCATGTTTTATTGAGTTTGGCAGCAACTATTTTATCTTTTTGAGGTAGTTCTTGAGTTGTATCAAACCATTTTTCTTCGCCAGTTTTTATATGTTTCAGTTTCACTCGGTCGTATTTTGACTCATCAGTTTGATACCAAATACTTGTTATTTGACCGATCGTGTATTTGGTGGCTTCGTTTAATGCATCTAAAATTTGATCTCCATATTTTATTGCATTCCTCTTTGGAAGAATCTCATAGATTGCATTTTTATCTAATTTTGTATGGGTCACAATTGACACCATTTCGTCATCTGTGAGAATTTGATTAGCGTTCATTTTTTCGTTCTTCGACATATAGTAACGGAATCTTTTAGCAGTTCAATATCTAATTTTTGTTCGACTGTTAAAGGCTTCTGATCGTTTTTAGCAGTCGTGTTTGGTTTTCCCGTATTTAGTTTGTTGAGAGGTTCCGCGATAAGCTTTGTATCTTTTTCTTTCACTTCTAACTCTTCAATGCTTTTACGAATTCCATTTATTTTAATATTGTTAATTTCATCCATCAATTCCGCATATGCATCTCCATCGTTTTCTTTCGTAATTAATATTCCCATTTCAATATTATTTTGCTGTGAGTAATCATATAAATTCATTGAACAAATAATTGCGCGGTCTTCATTCAGATAACATTTCGCGTGAAGATTTGGCTTTTCATAGATTTTCAAGTCTTTTATTTCTTTCATCCAATCTAGATCACTCGTTTTTAATTCGGTTTTACCATACACAATAACAATTTCGGACAATGTGCCAATTTTACTTTTAGTTTTCACTCGTTCCTGAATTTGAGGATTCACCTTAAAACTATACGAAACAAGAATAATTTTTTCTTTTGCATCCTTGATTAACTTCATCAGCTCATTGGAGATTGCCTGAGTATCCAGAAATTTTGCCATCAGTTAGGTGGGGTTTAATTAATGAAGAAAGTCTTAGCGCCTAATGTTCGAAAGAACGTTTTATTAAAATAGGTAAAATGCCGGAAAGTTGAAAGAAAAAAACTTCAAGCCGATACAATTGTTCAACAAATCATTGGCAATTCTAAATTTAAGAACACCCTTTGCCAACATCTACAATCGCTGGCATTTAGTACAAAGAATTTCGAATGGACGTTTTTTTTTAAGCAGTGGTTTCAAGCAAACCAGCCCGCAAGAGACTTACCTTTATGCTACTCGTAATTTAAGCAACTCAAAATCATTGAAGAACTTGCTCTCCGCAGCCAGTTTAGCATAATCCAAACCATCAAGTTTCAGGTATTTCAGGAAGCTGGATTCAGATTTGTGACCCGTACAATTCATGATCTCGTAAACCTGCATTGATTTTGACAAGTAAGCATTTGTGGCGAATGACCGGCGGGCCGTATGTGTCGAAAGAAAGTCCTTTTTTTCAACGATTTGCCCTCCGATAGAAATTTTACCAAGCTTGGCTTTCTCCCCAATTTCCTTGAGTGCTTCGTTGAATTTCTGGTTTGTTATGACTTGAGGCGGTGTAGCGCCGTATGTGTTCAGGATTGACTTAACAATTGGATGCACGGGCAAGTGAACTACCTTTTTTCCTTTTTGCTGTTTGATCTTTAGGATCTCCACTCCATTTTCTTTAATAATGTTTTCTTTTCGTAGCTGGTGCCAGTCGGAGTGGCGCTGTCCTGTGTAACAACCCATGATGAAAATATCACGAAGTCTTTTTTGGCCAGGGGTCAGACCTTCGGCCTCCAGCAGTTTCTTTATATCAGTTTCATTGAGATAGATCGAGTCGGCTGCGATTCTGATGACCTTGAATGATTTTTTGTGAAACGACGGGTTAACTTTGATGTCCCGGTCTTCCGCCTCTCTTAGTATTGCTTTTATTTCTTTAAAATGTTTTCCACGGTTGTTAGGGCTAAAACCTTTGCCGATCATGAAATTGTCAAAATCATAATAAAAGGTCTTATCCAGGGTCTCGAAGGTCAATCTTGTCTTATGCTTGGCGCAGTATTCTTTGATCAGATTAAGAGTTTGTCTTTTTGAGGTTTTGGTTCCTTCTGATAAAGGCAGGCCTTCTTTATTTTTAGTTGTATTGATAATTCTTTCCCAGGTGAAGTAAAAATCGTTTTCCTTTTCAAGTTTCTGCTTCTCAATTTCCAGTTGTTGCTGCTGCAGGATTTTTTCCTGCTTCATTTCATCAACCTTCCTTTCATCAAGGAGTTTCTTTAAATCTTCTCTCAGAACCGTTTTACTGTCGAGTTTTGCGGAAAGAAAATTGATAACACATTGCTGCAGGTTATCCAGATGAGCATTGAGTTTGTTTAGTTCGACCTCCCTCGCCGGAATGACCTTACTCCGCTCCTTCTTTTTCAGCCACAGGGATTCTTCAATCACCTCACCAGTGCTGTACATGAATTTCCTTCCTTTGAACCTGGAATCGAATACCTGAAGAATGATCACCGGATTGGATTTGCCTTGGCCCCGCAGACTAAAATGAATATTATTCATAAAGATTTATACGGTAAGATAATACGGCTGGTTTTTTAGCAGTTGAACAAGCAGTTGAACAAAATTCGAATTTTCCTTGGTTTTATCTGCTCTAAACATACCACTAGGATAGCCAAAAACAGCGTTTTTAGCAACAGGAGCAAGAATCGGCAAATGGGAGGTAGTAGGTTCGAATCCGCTCGAGACCTCTGAAAACCCTGAATGCGCATTGCATTCGGGGTTTTTTACTTTAGCAGTGTCACAATCAGTGTCACAAAATTTCAAAAAACTTTTTCCTGAGCGGAAAGAAAAAAGGCGCTTGTTGATACAAACGCCTCCCAGGTTTAAGAAGAAATAGCTTGAAGATCATGGCCTCAAAGAAGCTATAAAGTCTTCAATAGATTGCTTGCTGTACAGCACCCGTTTACCGGCTCTTTTCGGTATAAGTCGCCCTTGCAATTCATACACTCTGAGAGTTTGGAGTGTTATACGTAACGCACTGGCTGCTTCTTTTCTGGTAAACATTTTTGGCTCAGTTTTAATGTCGCCAACATGCTGTTGGATAGTTTTGGTTACTGTTTCAATAATTACAGCTTCAAGTTTCTTAATGACGTCCGCCGGCAGATCTATCTTTAGGTTGATCGAGTTTTCCATTCGCACAATTCAATTTAATTTTCAACTACACTTTCTCTTTTTCACGTTATAAAGCACCGGTCCTAAATTCTCGCTGATCTTTTCTAAAGAACGTCCAGCAACATAACCACCGACACCCACTTCCATAAGCTTCCAGATATGATCATCAAGGACCGCTACAGGAATGTTGAGGTATGGAACAAGCACGTAATTATTGAAGATCACAAACATACAGATGCACATAAGCATTGGCCGCCAGTTTCTCTGAAGCCAGCTCTCCCCTTTTGCTTCCGACTCAACGATCTTTGTTTGATTGTCAAGGAGCTTGCTCTCATAATTTAAATATGACCCTTCGATTTCAATGAGTAGTTGCTTGTACCTGAGTTGCAGCTCAAGCTTTTCATCGGACTTGTCGATCTTGTCGATCGCATTTCCGATTGAGTCAACTGTTTCCTTTGCACCAGCGCCGAGGATCTTCGAAAGAAAGCCTCCTAAACCGGGCCCTTTTCCTGCCACACTTGTTTCCATACGTTGTCTTTAATTCAATAATTTTTAGTAATGAGTATTTTCTGCGGTCACCATGTCGCCATTTACCGGATAAGGCTTTGGCGTTGATTGGCTGCTATTTGGTTCCTGCCATTGTATTCCGAATTGTTTGAAAAAATCCAATGTGCTCTTTGGAGCGTACCGGTTCTTGCTGATGGTCACGACTCCCCTAGTCACTTCACCAACAATCTCAGCAATATGTTCCCAATCCTTTCCGCCTTTGAAATCTCCGGCCTTTGTATGCTGAAGTATAAAGATGAATGCAGTTTCAGGATGATCTTTGCGAATATCCTTGTATTGGTTGATCTTAAGGCCAAGGTCGTTTACGGAGTCAAGGATTATGAAGTCATACCGATGAAGCTTTGGATCTTTAAGGTTTTCGGCAAAGTGTAGTCTCTTTGGTATCGGACTTAGGAATTCGTTTACTTTCTTTGTCATGGTAGGTGAGGCAAATTCTTCGGAAGACACGTAGAGTACTTCTCCAAAATTATCAGCCAGGTATTGCGCAAGCATTAGAAGAAAAATGGTTTTGCCATTGTGGGGCTCGCCGTGAAACATCATTGTGAAATTCTTGGCTGGATTTCCGAATAACGAATGCCAGAATGATGAGAAATGGAGCAGGTCAAGCTGTCTGTTGGCCATCTCTTCAGCTGTGAGTACGCCACATAATCCATTGCCTTGTTTAGCACATCCCTTCGGTGGCCTTAAGTGGGCCTTATTCTGACTCCGTTGAAGTTTCTTTTCCTTCCGCTGATACATCCTTCCCAATTCCTTTTTGCAACCACATGCCTTGATGATCCCTTCCAGTCCATTGAGTTCCGCTTTGCTAATTGATATTTTACTGCTTGTCCTCTGTTTTATGCTCTTATAAATGGCATTGATCTTATCTGCATAAGGATCGTCTTTGGCAATTTTCTTTTTCTGCACGAGATTTTCCATGTACTTGATGAATGCGTGTATCTTGTTCTCGTCGCTTTTGTCCTGGAGTCCTATAAAGCGCTTGATCACGGTAATCGATGGATATACCTGTTCGCCGCCCGCGATTGCCACCAGTCTGTTCAAATCTTTGTCGTTAATGGCGAATGATTCCTCTCCCTTCATTTTGTTATGCACATGGATGAGCTTTTCCTGGATCATTTCAATTTCCTTTGCCAAAGGGGAAGATTTCCGGATTAGCTTCTGGACGATCGAACGTTGCAATGCTTTTATGAATGCCAGGATCGCGTTGGGTGATTTGACCTTGTTGTGCAAGCCAACGAAGCGTTTGATGAATTTCACCTCCTCCCTGATATGCTCAACCTGTTTGACCTTTTTTGGCCGGGCTTTTTCGATAACCGATTTTTGACGCGTCGTCTTTCTTGTTGACGCTTGTTCAGGCGTAGTTGAGGCCTTTGGGTAAGGTTTTGGCTCAGCCTTTGTTTCCACTTTTGGAGCTACGGTTGATACATAGTCATTGAGTTTTTGAAAATACAGGTTGATCACTTTCCTGATGCTTTCGCTATTCTGGTAGTTTGTCCAGCTAGTTCCGTTTGCCGTACTTTTTACAACAAGGTCGTGACCTTTCTTCAGCGTTTCCGGCAAGTTGTCTATCCCGATACGCTCCACTTCAACAAAATAATTGTGAGCCGTTATCATTACGCAGCAAAGTTTAATAGTTCCAATTCGACTTCCAATGCTAAAGCCTCAAGCTCCAGCTCGTCAATTAAAGGTGTTCCAGATTCTTTAGGTAGCATGACCATAACCGGTTTTGGTCTCGATGCTTTCTTAGGAATTTCACTTCTGATCATTTCGTATTGACCGGGATTAAGAGAAACACTGTCATTGAATTTTTCCTGAAGGATCTCCACGAGTTTATCAATACTGGTTTCCTCTAACGACGCTGTCATTTTATCTGATACCTTTTCGAAGTTGTTCTTATCCACAAGTCGGAGGATGTCGGGATCGAGGTATATTTCCCCGCCACGGGATCTGGCCGAAGAAACCATGATCTTGAACCTGTCACCCTGTTTAAAAATAGACACGTCATTTTTAGTGGTGATCGCGGATCCGTTTGTGAGCGAACGGATGATTTTTATCGCCCTGGATATTGGCACAACCGTCTTTTGCTGGACCTCATTGGCCGGTTGCCAATATTCCGGCATGAGTATTCCTTTTTTTACACCGCCATCGATGGTTGTGTAGCTCACAAGCTTTCCTTTGTAGGCGCTGAATGCCTGGAGCACATTTCCGGTAATGAGGTGGCGAATCTTTCGGTCAACAGTACTTTCTTTAGTAGCGGCTTCCCATTTGTTTAGCAGATCTTCCGCTGACAGTTCTGGTAGTCCCGCACTTGCGCCGATGATTGCCCGAATATCCTGGGCATAGCTTGCTGGCAAGACAACGTATTTGTTGCCATTGGCTATGGCAAATTTTAAACGAATTGAACTTGGCGCGTATGGATTTTTCTTCTTTCGGTCGACTATAAAGCCCAGGAAGACTGCTGGCGCTAATTCCTGTCCCCCATCATAGCTGCTAACCGGATAGTTAAGATTGCGTCCTGGATAGAATGAACTGAAGACCGATTCCAGGTATTGCTTGCGGTTGGCGAATGTCTTTCTTATTTTCTCTTCCCCATCAGCCATTGCTTTATGCAATTCATGGGTACGTTTATTGATTGCTTCCTGCGCTTCCGCTGCGGTTCCAATTTCCAGGATCTTCCTTATCTTCTTTTCCTGCGGGATGTTTTGCATCAATTCCTCATAATGAACAATGTTTTCACCGATCTCGCGCTTTAATTGCTCATCCGTGAATTTCTCGTATTCTGCAATTGTTTCCCTCTGAAGTTCTTTGCCGGTTTTTCCCTGGAGAGATTCAGTGAGCAGATTATTTAGCTCCTGTTTTGAAAATGGTTTTTTTAATACATTGGCCATCACAGTTTCAAGAATGCTCTCATCCCCAAACTCGCTAGTACCGCCCTTGCCAACAATTACCACCCTCGAAGATTGAGTTACTGCCTGGAGGTCCATTGCTTCCACTTCAAGATCGTATTCTCCGATCTGTTTGAGATACTCGACATATTCATTATACCGGTTTGAGATCTCGTTGTAGAAATCCTGTTGCATTACCGTAGAGAGTACCGCAACCCTGCCGGAAACTTTATGTGCGGCATCTTCCAACTCAGCTGCATCCACTTCGCGTGTTGCGATGCCTAGCGGGTCATCAAGCAACTTATTGACTTCAATGTTTTCTTTTAAATACTCGGCCACAATCCGGTCTCCGTACTTGTTAAGAAAATCCGGCACGTCAAGGATCTTTGTCGACGACTTTTGATTTGATGTCGTGTTGGCGTCAAGGGATTTCAATTTCTTTTGCAGCATCATCATTAGACGCTTCTCCGCCGGAATGGCCGAATTAACATAGTCGTAGATTGGTTTCATGATCTGACCAGTCCTGTTTATGCGCCCACGCTTTTGGACTTCCGTATTGATGTCTAGCTCCGCCTGAAGCACGATCATAACCCGTTGCCTTACCTTTTCCCTTGGTACTTTGGGAGTAACGATAGCGTGTGCGGACGCGCCCGTGCTTCCCGATTGATTAATGAGCAATACATCTACTTCGTTGCTATTGAATTGCCGGAACGCGTCATTGGTGTTCACCCTCTTGCGGGTCATTACCAATGCCTTGTTTGTGTTGGGGTTGATTTGCAGCTCGTATTTCCGGCCAGTCACTTCGGCAACTTTATATCCGGCATCGGATATTTTCCGAACAATCACATCAATAGGAGAAATAGTGATCCCGGTAGAAGCTTCTTTTATTATTTCGCTTATCCGAAAATATTCCGCCTGCGCCTCCGGTGAGAATTCCGAGATCTCAAACGTTTTGAAAACCTTCTGGCCATCGACATCTGTTTCAGTATAACGGAGAACTCCATCCAAACCCTTTTGAAGAACTACTGAAAAATCTGCGTTGATAACATCGCCATCAGATACCCCTGCCCCAGCATCGTTCTCCATTTGTTCGATAAAGCTTCCCATTGTGCTGGCAAACGCGATTACGGGCTTCTTGCCTTCTTTCAACCGCGCGATAGCTCTTTGAGCTACAGCCTCTGCTTTGATGCTGAAAAGCATCTGGTTGATGACATTGAAGACTTTTGAGAAGTAAGGGAGGTTGTCAACTCCAGCCTGCGACGTCCCTTCCCGTATTTCTACTTGCTTTCCTTCGGCTACGGCAATGTCATCAAGCTCCTCAACTATCTCATCAATATAAGTTGTTTGAAATTTGATGATATCCCGGATGATGGAAGTAATGTTGTCTGAAATTGCGCGGTGTTCCTGTTCTTTTTCTTCGAGGGTAACATAATTCACCTCTACACCCTCAAAGGAACGCTCACGTCTTATCATCTGACCTTCTGCAACAAGCTGGCTTGCAAGGATCTCCTGCAAAGCGACTCCGCCCTTTACGATAGCTTCGATCAACGCATCCCTGGTCATGCTTGCGTCACGAATGGAAGTTTTCATTGCATAGATCGGCATGTTGTCAGGACGTTTGGCGAAGGTCGCCGATAGGAATACAACACCTCTTGTTTTTGATAACGCTGACTGCAGAAAAAAACCGGTATTTCCGGAACCTGAAGCATTATGGGCCTCATCCATAATGACGATGTTGTCTTCGGCAATCGCATTGAGGAAGGCTGGCTTGATTGGTTTTTTCTCCGGGGAATTAAATTGTGAGTAGGTTGCGACAACAAATTGGAAATTCCGGGGAACGCGCTGATCGGCAAATATCCGGTTCTGTTCTTCAAGAGGTAAAGCCTGATAGACTATCTCGCCATCTTCATCCTTGATATCAGTCTTACTCTCACGACCATTGACTATAAACGGTACGAGGTGATTTGACCCGATTGCCACAAGGTCGCGGTAAATATCCGAGAACAAGTTCGCCTTTTCAGTAAGGAAAACAGGTTTAACTCCTTGCTCTACGCCGTACCGAATAATCGCCGCTGCAATCCGTCCTTTTCCGATGCCGGTCTGATCTCCAATGATCATTCCCTGCCCGCGTTCTTCGATATTATAAACTGACATCGCCACAGCATCGATCTGCTCGGCAGATAAGGCTTTACAAAGCTCAACCTTATTTTTATAGTTCAGTTTGCCTCGCACATATTCATCGATATCACCTCCCACGGCATCCTTGATCCGCTGCAATGCACTGTGAGTTTCGTAGCCCATGGAATCCGGAACGACGGTGTTCAGCACGATGCAGCTACCAGAGGCGGGATTGTATGGCATCCCTAGCTCATTATCCCGATAGCTTCTATCGGGATAACTGTCGGGACTTAACAGTTCAAGTTCCAAAGCCAGCGCTTCGCTTCCAGTTCAAGTGGCGTCATAAAAGTTTGTTTTCTCGGTTTAGTCACGCTCATCACACGATCATACAATTCTTCAAAAGAGTCAACAACCTTGTCGCGGTCACTGTCACTCACCGGGGCTGCCCCGGATGGTTTAGGTTTTCTTCTATCAATCAGGATGAGGCGGACATCGAATGAGGTCCCTTGACGGGAATAAAGTTTATGGCCATCGATGTTGATAAGCTCAACCACATTGTACCGGCTATAGAGGTAATTGAAAAAAAATCGATTCTTACCTTTTTGGATGCGGCCCTTCCTGTCAAAACCCGTGTGCCCCCCGATAATGATCGCAGCCTTGCCATCATCTTTCATCGTGTCCAGGGCTCGCAGGGCCATCAAATGATCGAGCACCTCAATGGTAAACGTTTCATACTTAACCTCTTTTTCCAAAAGCCCGAAAGGCGGGTTTGTCAATACTGCATCGAAGGTCCTTTCATATCCTTTGAATGGCTTTGTTGCATCTTGTTTTAGTACTTGTCTGTACTCTTGATGATTCAGGTTTGATCTGCGCAAATCATCAAGTTCGTTTACCGTTACTCTCGAAGGTTGAGCGGTAATTGTAAGCAAACCATTCCCGGCAGAAGGTTCAAACACTGAAATGTTCTGATCAGCATTTACGAATATCCCGGCAAGAAATGCAATTGGAGCGGGGGTGCTGTATTGCTGAAGTAAGATGCTTTGGCTGGTCCTGTGAGAAAGATTCACCTGGCTTCGGTAAAGCTCAACAATCTTCCAAAACTTTTCTCTAATACTGAATGTCGAAGACGCAATGCTCCTCGCTTTATAAACGATCGCCAACTCGGTGTATTCCTTAATTTCTGTCTTGTCGGTTATCCCGCAATGGCCGGCCAGCTTTTCGATGGATCTTTTGTTGTGCTTAATGGATGTATCTAAGTCATGCAATACATGCTGAATAAATAAGTCAATCGATGTCTGTTTTTCCATCGTTGCGCTCATATCAATCCTTCATCAGCAAATGAATAATAACCGGTTTTTGTTACAATCGGATGATCGAGCAATTGAATGTCGAGCAACTTACCTCCCTCCTTGATTTTCCGGGTTAAATCAATATCGGCCTGACTCGGCGAAAGGTTTCTGCTTGGATGATTGTGTGCGACAATAATTCCTACACTGGCGCTGGTCACCGCTGTTGCGAAAATTATCCTGGGGTCCGCGACGGTCCCGGTTATGCCTCCGACAGAATGCCGGTAGTAACCCAAAATTTCATTGCGCCTGTTGAGGTACAATACAACAAAAGCCTCCTGTAATTCGATACTTCCCTTCGGGTAAACACGTTTGATGAAATCCGCTGCATCTTTTGATGATGTGACCTTGCCAAGAAAAATCTTTTGGGATCGGTTATAGCGAACTTTTATTTCGGGCACGCCCTCCTTCGGAATTAATCCCAGTCCGAAAACCATTACTTCGTTACCCTGGGCATTCATTTTCAATTTTGCTCTGGCAGTCCTCCTCATCGTCCTTTCGCGCCTATTTTTCAGAAATATATACGCACGAAAATGCCAAGGTCTGCACTTTTGATAGTATTGTGACTTAATAGTACACTTTAGATCAAATTAAATTTTGCTAGATACTGGTACAGCAGAAAGCAGAAACCTTGCTATGAACTCAACATGATGTCTCCAGGCAGTTAAAATCGTTAGCGAAATGTTGGATTTCAGTTGAAGAAAGATGAACATAGCTAAATTTTATTTCAATTTAGCTGAATTCACCTCACCACATGCAACCAGCCTTTCAGCTTCTGGTCCGCACATTGATCATAAATGGTGTAATAGTAAACCCCAGGTGATGCATGCTCAGCACTCCAGTCGTTTTTATATTCTGGGTTTGAATATATCATCTCGCCCCAGCGGTTGAAGAGGGTGAGGGCCGCATCGGTTAATCTTGGATCGAGGATGAATTGGTTGTTGTATTCGTCTCCGTTGGGAGTGATCACATTGGGAATGAAGAAGGGTTCATCCGTGACGTACGATACATTGATAGTATCGGTGATGGTTTCGCAACGGTTATTGAGTTCCACCCAATAGGTACCACTTTTATCGATGGTGTAATTGGGTGAAGTGGTTTCATCATGCCAGCGGTATGTGGCAGTAGGCCAGGTTACATCTACGGCTATCTTTTGGTTGTTGCAAAGGAGGGTATCGTTCAAGGCTGAGGCAAGCCTTTGCAAATGACTTACTTTTATTTTGACTTCGGAAGAGCCGCAATAGTTTGTGCCTTTTACAGTGAATGTGCCGGTCGTGGTAATGGAACGTTCTCTTCCCGCAACACTATCGCTCCAGATGTATTGAAGGTCAGGGTCTTTCAGGGCGATATGAAGTATTTGATCGAAGCATATCACGGTATCTCTTAATGTGAACGAAGGTGTGTTTAAGAGTTGGACGTTGATGGTGTCTGTTGCGAAGCAGGCGCTGTTCATGGCTTTTACCCAGTGCTTGCCGGTAGTTTGTATCGTGGCTGACTTCGTGGTGTTCCCATTGCTCCATTTGTATTGCGTTACCGATGGGTCGCCTGTGGCGGTGATTTGCACAGATGACATGTTGCAGACTATAGTGTCATTGCCAAGCTCTACGGTGGGACTGAGAAAAATTAAAATGTTTTGCTTGTACGTGAAGGTAGTTTGATCGGAGAAAGTTACCGTGATCGTTACTTTGTATCGACCAGGTGTTTGATAAATGTGGCCCGGAGAAATGTCGTTTGAGGTATTATTCTGACCTGACGACGGGTCTCCAAAATCCCACACAATACTTGAAAATGTTTTGATGTTAATGACTTGAAATTTTGTGGTCGTGCCTGAACAATATTTTTCATAAATGATTTCAGGCTCAACGGTGTTGTAGATGAATTCTGGCAGGCCGGACAAAACCGCTTTGCCTTCTAAATACACGGCGTTCTTCTGAAAGCCGCAGAGCGAGTCTTTCAGATTAGGGTAACTGATCAGGTCAAGATAACTTCCCCATTCCGATGCAACATAAATTTTATCATCGGGCCCAAGCTGCAATGCGCCCCTTACGTTATTGGCTATGAGTATTTTCGAGTTTATTATATCCTGTGGGTTGCCGTCGGAAAGGTCATATTGAAAAAGGGCATTGATTTTCGTATTCGCAGCATATAATTTTGAATTATCTGCGGAGAACTCAACACCATAAAATTGGTTGGGCGCATTGCTAAGGGTTATTGGATCAGATATGATGCCTGTAGTCTTGTCGAACTGAAATAATTGTAATGTGCCCATGTCCCCATTAATTGCACATGCAATCCGATTTCCGGCATGGGAAGCTTTCATATATCCAATAGCATTATTCCCACCGGTGCCATCAGATCTATTGTTGACGTGGACTAATCCCGCGGCACTTTCAATATAATTCCTGTTCAAACCCTCCTCATCGATCAGGAATGATCGGAAATGATTGGTACCAAATTCATGTGTCACTAGCCAGAGCGATTTGCCGGAGTTATGTTTAATAAGGCACATTTTTTCCGTGGTGCTTGCATATAATAAACTATCCTTAAAGACAACGTCGCCCAATCCCTGATTCAAACGCGTATCCACAAGAGTGTACTTCAAATCGCCACCTTGCCATTGGGCTGTAATAACATAGTATAAAAACGGGTCTTTGGGTACCGGTATAATTAGACATTGGGTTGTGCTGTTATAGAATCCATCTTTCGCTCCAAGAATATTGATGCCATTGGACATAGTATTATGTTCACGATCCCATATATGAATTCCGTTGGTATAAAATAAAAGATTACCTTCGGTATCTGATATACTTGCTGAGCTTTCAGGGGTTTCGTAACTATAGTCAGAAGGTCCTGTGGGAGGAATAAATACTTCAGCTGGCTGCGTATTAAAATTTAAGCCAACCTTATTACCAAATATCCCGATATTGCCTCGTTTTGATTGAGAAAAACCTATACTTATGACCGTTATGTGAATAAGACAAATACAAATGGATCTTTTCATACGCACTCAATTAAAATGCAATTAAAGCCACATTAACTGACATCCTGTCGGTAAATTTTTCGGTTAAATGTCTTGATGGCGTCCGGCCCATCACTGAAATAGAAAGGATTAATTTCCGGGATTTGATATATTGACATTTTAGAAATTGTTATAGATTGATTACAAATATACATGTAAACGAACCAATGCTCTGTGATGGCCGCTACCGATTTGACTAATTGAATTTCTTATTAGCTTCTTGATTGTCCGCCGCAGACGAGGGCCAGCAAACTGGAAATTTTTTTTGAATTCTTTTCGATAGAATCTTCAAAGCTGGTGTTGATTATTATCATTACGCAATTAGAACGACAGCAACAGTATAGCTTAATTATTTATCGTATTGCAACGTAAATAGCTGCACTGTATACGCGGTTGTGAACTGCACTGTAAGCACCCGGCCAACTACGACTTTACACACGATTAATTTACGTTTTGCTTTGTGATAAAAAAATTCATGAAGCATACACAAGAACAGATTCAGGGCGCTATCAAAGAGTGGCAACAGTCCGGACTCAGCAAGAAGGCATTCTGCCTCGAACGGGG
>Ga0196981_1000173_pt1 | contig 47513 bp, 33 predicted proteins | sample S3_2013CmetaG_FD_155462 | JGI IMG/M metagenome (GOLD analysis project Ga0196981, IMG submission 155462) | Soil microbial communities from Anza Borrego desert, Southern California, United States - S3_20-13C | ecosystem: Environmental > Terrestrial > Soil > Desert | place: USA: California... | reverse complement strand
GACAATACGGTCATCGGTTACTCGACTAAATTTTTCGTAAATCACGGGTAAAAGACTTTATGTTCTACTTTATATAAGTATTAGATCACGTCATCAATACCACACATTAGCAGCGGGTACAACTCTATTGCAGCGGACCTTACCTATCGCAGTGCTTTTATCCTCATTCATCGGACCTCGAGCGGAAGCCATCGGAGTTGACGATCTATCGACCTTTGAGCCCGAGCTCGAAAAATTCGGATTAACGCTTCAAGATGTAGCCGCGGTAATCAGCGGAGCCAAATTTCTTTATTTTAACCTCGGCGAAGGGGCCGTTTCCGGCTTTCAGGTCACGGATCTCGCCTCTGCTGAAAGCCTGGTGGAAATGGTCGGGGACTACGGGCTGGATAGCATCGGCTCTTCCATAACCGGGAACAGCCTTTACGGCGGAAATACCAGCTCAGTAATCTGCAGCGGCTCAAGCGGTAGCCACGAAATCACAACGCTCGACGGAGCCATCGACTGTCTGGGCCTTCGAACCGCATTCGCCAGTTTTCAAGCGGCAAATGCCGTTAACGAAATTCAAAATATCGGCTTCTACTTTAACCGGCCGACTACCGTAATCGCCAATTCGCTGGCGAAAATCAGACTGTCGAGCACACACACCGGCAATTCGTCCGGCCTGAAGGGCGGCGCCAGCGGGGATGTGACGAGTATCACCGACGATCTGAGCTTTTACTTCGGGGCCGGCGGAAGTTTTGGCGATGTCAACAACCGACGCGGGTTTGCCGGTTACGGTCTTGACCATCGTGAAACTACCGTGGGTCTCGACTATCGCATTAACGATGCGATCTCTTCGGGAGTTTTATTCAATTACGCCAGCATCGAATCCGACATCGCCGGAGGAGTCGGAAACTTCTATAGTGATGTCTTTCGGTTTTCTCCCTACTTAAGCATCCGCCCAACGGAAAGCAGTTTTATCGATATCGCAGCTGGCTACGGTCTTCATGACAACGAGGCAAACCGAAATTGCCTAGGTTGCAGCGCCGCACTTACGAGTGACTACAAATCGGACGAATACTTTGCCAGTTTAAATCTCGGATATTCGTTCAATTTTGACGCTCTTACCTTAACGGGATATGCGGGAGCTTCGGCCATGTATATGGATTTTGGCGCCTATCGGGAAAAAGGAGCCGATGCGATCGGAAACGGCCTCATTGTTAATCGAAGCTTTGCGCTCTCTCTTACGCATACGCTCGGGGTGAAGCTACTTATGCCCTCAGCACCCCTTATGGCGTAGTGGTTCCCTGCGTGTTCGGAGAGTGGGTGCACGAGCATGAAAATAGCGCGCGCATTATGCGGGTGGATTTTCAAGGAACCGGAATCCCGAGCATCTTTACTACTCCGTCGCCTGAACGAGACTGGGCCAATCTCTGGTTAGGCGTACAGATGGTGCTCCCGCAGCAGGTTTCTCTTTTCGTCAATTATCAAAGCCTCCTGATCAGCGGGGCGACCAATCATACTCTCGAAGGCGGCGTGCGGCTCGAATTCTGAAGCTTTTCCAGCGGGCTTTGCGGCTTGCGGAGACATGACAAAGATCAGAAAAGGGTCATGACCGCTCCGGGAGACAAAACTACTTTGTCTCCCGGTTTTTCCTGAATTCGAAGCCGTTCACATCGCGATTACCATCGAGTATTTCCATCCGCGGCTTGCCGGCTCATAACGCCGGATCTATCTTTGCCTCGGACGCTGCCTAACGCCTTCCTCCTGATCAAGATAAGCGGTTTTAAAGACGTAGCGGTAAAGGTCCTGAAAGTAGTTTTGCATCTCGGTGGGATGCTTGAATTGCGACTCCAGGACCACCTGTATGTTGCCCGACGGGTAGAAAACGTACACATCGGATGCGGCATGCTCGTAGGCGCTCTGTTCTCCGTGCTTGACCATGTCGGCGCCCATCAGAAGATTAAGGCTTTCCTCGACCTTTTTTGATAGTTCGGTAGTAAAACTCTTCTGCCCGAGCAGGCTTCCCTCGTAAACCGTGGCGACATGCACTTTACCTGGGGTCATTGTCTCCGCTTGGGAATTATCTATGATCCCGTAAAGGTCGTAATCCCCATGGAGATAGGCCATGTTAATCTCCATCCACTTGCGAATGTGGGATTTGCAAGGGTCGAAATCGCTTGGCGGCATCTGATCCGAAACCATCAGGCAGCCATAGTGAGAACTGGATTTATAGGTATCGATTGCATAAAAGCCCTTTCGTCCGTGACGAAGAAAAACCTGAACTTCCGTGGCCAGCTTTCTCGAAACAAGGCCCTTTTCAAAATCCTGCCATGCCTTCTCCGCTTTCTCCAGCTTCTTGCCGAATACTTTCCGGCCCAATACGACAGGGCTGACGACCAAACCGGCGCATTCGACCCAGGCTCCATCGATGTCGGTATTTATATCCGCCGTCTTTGCTTTGCAGTCGATTGGCTTGGCCGTGTAACCCTTCTTTTCCATCCAGCGGATAGATGCCGGGTTGGTCGCCCGCACGAGCAAAGTTACATTGAGAATCCGACAGGCTTCGATAAAGGCCCAAACATGGGACGATTTGATACCGGCATGCTTACGATAATCAAAGGGGTGCATCTTTCCCGTAAGATGCGAGGGAGGCGTAATATAGCGGCCACGCTCGGATGTGGCGCTACGATGATTCACGATTCTGGGCGGATTATTATTGCCTTTCGCTGTCATGTGCTTACCCTTCTATCAGATGGTGATGCGGCTACATATCATTCGCTGGGATATACGAGTAAGCCATTTGCTTTACCCTGGCCTAGCTTATAAGTTCTCCACCATACCGTGAATATTCAGACCATTTTTCATCTTTGAAACCGCAAAGCAAGTATGATCTCCGAGCTTTGGTTCCAAACCCGGCCAAGGCGTTATATCGGAGCGGGGAGGGCTCGATTGAAAGCCGTATAGCAGGGTCTACAAACCCTTACCGGGCCGGTTTCACGTGCATGCCCAGGGCGCTGAACCGGAAAGCTTAGTCGCACGCGGTCAGGCGAACAGTCATCGCAAACGTTTTTGCCGCACAAGCGGCAGTGATGACGCCATCTGACCGGAAATGCCCTACTGAATGCCTTATTGCATACCCGGCAGGAATCCGTAGCACTATCCGCCTCCCAAGCCGGTATCCAGGGGGGACATACGATTACCGGCCGCAGAGAGGGCGCGTATCCGTTATAAAATATCACTTTATGCTGGAATCTCATCCAGAATCTTTTGACATATCGCAGTTCTCGGCTGGTAACGTTATAGCCATAATCCCCGGTTTTGTCGAAAACCCCAGCCAAATCTCCCATTCCGTCCAGATGAAAGTGGATTTTCCCAGCACCATGAGCGAGCGAATATTCGAGGGCGGTCTTAGACCACCTCGTACCCATTTCAAGGCCGTATGTATCTGCCTTGGTCGCGGCACCAAGGTTATATTCCTTGTTCATGCCTCCGACATTGGCATTGCCCAGGCGCGCACCGACCGGAAACTGACGGTTCTTAATGGGTCTAGCCTGGTTGAAGGTCTGGAACTTTACGCCATCCATACCCTTAAGCCCGCGCGCTCTCACATCCCCCTGATAGATGAACCAGTCGTCCTCCGCGGTTCTCCCGCCGCGCCGCTTGATGTCGATGGTTCTTGCACCAAGGCCGATAAGATCGGCATCCCTCGGATCTCCGGCGTCAAGGTCGGCATATAGACCGGGATTGACAGCGTCGTCAATGTTCATACCGAAATGGATATCTTCCATGTCGCTCAATGCAATATTATCCGCGACTTTTATCTCCGGTATGGTCTGCCCTCCCATCGTCGCCGGGGCCACCCCCCTTGTATTCGCTTGTGCAAGCGGCATTTGATCACCTCTTTTTAAATTAGCGCCTGATAGAAAAATGAATCAGGATTAAAAGATCATAAAGAAAAAACTTAATTAGATTTTCTTTTGTCCGTGCATCCCAAGTCGGCATTGTTTTTATGCGAGCCATGCTAATAAAAGTAAAGGGGGTATCCGTAAAGTTTCTTAATTTCCCATTCAAGATAGTTATAGTACGGCTGCAATTGTTTCTCCAGCTCCCTGATCGGCCACTTTACAACGCCTGCCCCCAGCGCTGAAACCCATGACAAGATACCGGGCTCGGCAATCACGTCATAAACCTGAACTATGGTCGCTTTGAAATTAGGATTAGTCGGATTAAATTCCGCGTATGGAATCATTATGATCCTAGGGATTGATTCCACCTCCTCTCGGGCTACATCTCTTAATCCGGCATCGAGATAGGCTTTGGGATGGGAAGCGAACGCAGCCTCTCGGAGCGACTTTTCGTCTAACGTCGAGATAGTTCCGGCCTTTATTCTCGATCTAATGTACTCAATAATCGCCAATTGCAAGTTGACTGTCGTTCTCTTCACCCAATCCCTGCTGACTGGATGATCCATCGAATTCAGATGAGGATCCGAGGTAAAAGCGATGTTGTACTTTTTACCGTAACCTATCGGATATCCTTTATCTCCCCATGGCCCCAACCATGCGTCAATCTCTTCGTAAAACTGATAGGTTGTCTTCGCGGAAGGCTGATAAGCGACTACCGATTTCAGCTTTCTGACAACCTCGTCAACATCGGATGTTTTGCACTCATTTTTTTTGGGCAACTTAAGCATTGTTATCTCTTACCTCTTAGATGGGCCGAGCCTATCTCGCAAAGAACGCAGCTCCCCGAATTAGCGGGCAGGCTTTAAAGCACCCGGTTCTTACTCAAACCCATACCCAAACTCCCCCTCCTGTACGGTTACATGCACCCGCTCTATGGATTTCCCTTCCATCATCCGGGTCAAAAACTCCTGGCTAATCTTGGGCAATACCGTATTCGTGAGTATCGCGTCGATCATGCGCCCCCCGCTCTCGAGCTCGGTGCAGCGGCTGGTGATGAGCTTGACTACCTCGTCGTCGTAGGTGAACGGCACCTTGTGGGTTTCCCGGATGCGCTTTTCGATGCGGCCAAGCTGCAACCGGGCAATGGATCCAATCATTTCGTCGCTCAACGGGTAATAGGGAATGACAACGAGGCGCCCCAGCAAGGCGGGTGGAAAAACCTTGAGCAGAGGTTCGCGCAGAGCCTTGGCGATACCCTCCGGCTCCGGCATCAGTTCCGGATCGCGGCACAGATTCATGATCATATCCGTGCCGGCATTGGTGGTCAGAAGGATCAGGGTATTCTTGAAATCGATAACTCGGCCTTCGCCGTCTTCCATCCACCCCTTGTCGAATACCTGGAAGAAGATCTCGTGAACGTCCGGATGCGCCTTTTCCACTTCATCCAGCAGCACCACGCTGTAAGGACGGCGGCGCACGGCCTCGGTAAGAACGCCGCCCTCGCCGTAACCGACATACCCCGGCGGCGCGCCCTTCAGCGTCGATACGGTGTGCGCCTCCTGATATTCGCTCATGTTGATGGTAATGACGTTCTGCTCGCCTCCGTAAAGCGCCTCCGCCAATGCCAGCGCGGTTTCGGTCTTGCCGACGCCGGATGTGCCGGCCAGCATGAAAACGCCGATCGGCTTGTTGGGATTGTCGAGGCCGGCACGGGAGGTCTGAATGCGCTTGGCGATCATTTCCAGGGCGTGACGCTGACCGATGATCCGTTGCTCCAGGGTATCGGCCAGCCTGAGCACGGTCTCGATCTCGTTCTTGACCATGCGCCCTACGGGGATGCCGGTCCAATCCTGCACCACCGAGGCCACGGCCTGCGCATCCACGGTGGGCAGGATCAGGGGATGTTCGCCTTGAAGCTCGTGCAGCCGGCTTTGCAGATCCTTGAGCTCGGCCAAGAGCGCATCCCGATCGACGGCTTCGGCGGAGGATGACGGTTCCGCCTGTTCCGCCGCCTGCTCCAAGGCGCTGCCGGTGCCCTCGACCTTTCCGGTCTGCTCCCGAAGCTGCCGACGCAGGGCCAGAATCTTTTCGACCACATCCTTCTCGGCATTCCAGCGGCTTTCCAGCGCTTCCAGCCGCGTCCGCTCGTTTTCCAGTTCGGCTGTCGCACGGTTTTCGCGGGCTGTCGTGTCGATCCCGACCGAACGTTCGCGGCCGATGATGTCCAGCTCGGTTTCCAAGGCTTGTATGCGCTTGCGGCAGTCGTCCACCTCCGGCGGCACGGCGTGCTGACTGATGGCGACGCGGGCGCAGGCGGTGTCGAGGAGGCTTACGGCCTTGTCGGGAAGCTGGCGCGCCGGAATGTAACGGTGCGAGAGCCTGACGGCGGATTCCAGCGCCTCATCCAGCACCTGTACCCGATGATGCTTTTCCATCACGGAAACCACGCCGCGCATCATGCGTATGGCTTTCTCTTCGCTCGGTTCGTGCACCTGGACGACTTGGAAGCGGCGCGTCAAGGCCGGGTCTTTTTCGATATATTTCTTGTATTCCGCCCAGGTCGTCGCCGCCACCGTGCGCAGGGTGCCGCGCGCCAACGCCGGCTTCAGGAGATTGGCGGCATCGCCGGTGCCGGCGGCTCCACCCGCTCCCACCAAGGTATGCGCTTCGTCGATGAACAGGATGATCGGCTTCGGAGAAGCTTGGACTTCCTCGATGACTTGCCGCAGCCGATTCTCGAACTCCCCTTTCATGCTCGCTCCGGCCTGAAGCAGGCCGACGTCCAGGGTAAGCAAGCTCACGTCCCGCAACGGCGGCGGCACGTCGCCGGCCACGATCTTTTGCGCGAATCCTTCGACGACGGCGGTTTTGCCTACGCCTGCCTCGCCGGTCAGGATGGGGTTGTTCTGCCGCCGGCGCATGAGGATGTCGATGACCTGGCGGATTTCCTCGTCGCGTCCGACGATGGGATCCATCTTTCCCTGTCTCGCCTGTTCCGTCAGGTCGACGGTAAATTGCTTGAGCGCCTCCTGCTTGCCCATGGCGGCAGGCGCCATGGCCCCGCTCGCTTCGCCCGGAGCCGCGCCGCCCGACTGAAATCCGTCGGTCGCGGCCAATCCGTCCTCGGAGGAACCAGCGACGAATTCAGCCAGCCGGTCCGTGAGTGCTTCAAGGCTGATTTTTTCGAATTCCTTCGAAATGCCGACCAGTTCGCCGCGCAGTCCTCGAGTTTTCAGGATACCGACGACCAAGTGGCCCGAGCGGACCTGCCCCTCGCCGAACATCAGCGTTCCGTATACCCATCCGCGCTCGACCGCTTCCTCGACGTGCGAAGACAGGTCGGATATGGACGTTGCCCCCCTCGGCAGGCGGTCGAGCGCATCGGTGAAATCCTTGGCCAAACGGCCGGGATCGATGCCGAACTGCTTGATGATGCGGTGCAGGTCTGAATCCTGTAACTGAAGCAATTGATGCAACCAATGCACCAATTCCACGTAAGGATTGCCCCGCAATTTGCAAAATACCGTCGCACTTTCGATAGCTTTGTAGCAAACGCGGTTAAGCTTGCCGAACAGCTTGACTCGGCTGATTTCTCCCATGTTGCGATCCCCCTAGATCCGGTTTTGTTAAGCGTTTGGAAAACTCAAATATGTACAGGCAGATAAATCAAAGCGACGAGCGCTGAAAAAACGGGTTCAGCATCAAGTCGTCGGCATCTCTTGTTTCTTGTCTCGTCCCTAGCCAGCTCGTCCAGCCCAGCTGCGCGCCGCCGTCCAGCAACAGGGGCGGGACTTCTTGATATCGAAGAACCAGATTCAGATCCCAAACCAGCTCGTCGCCGGCATAATTGCGCACGATGGCGATCAACTCGACCAAACTTTCGCCGCCCGGCAGCAGTGCGCGATATTGATCGAGCCCCATCGGGCCGAGCACGACTCGAAACTTGTGCTGGCAACCCCATACGCGGGCGCCCACGACGACGGACAATCCCAATGACCCGCTATGCGGCGAGACGCCCAACCGCGACTGTTCATGCGTCGCAATCTCCATCCATTCGCCGACGAACTCCCGAATGCCGACGTTGACGCCAAAGAAGTGGCCGATGAGCGCTCGCAGACCTTCGGGATGCTTGGTCTGTCCGGCCAGCAAACCGGTGAAACAAAGCTTAGCCCGGTCCGGCATGGCGTCCCGATTTTGAACGGAAGGCACGCCGATGCCGAACAGCGAGCCCAAGTAAGCCGCAAAGCGATCCGATTCCGGGCGGTCGAGGCTCACCGTGGGCTGAGCGTTGGCCCAGGCACGGTAAAACAGGCATAGCATCCGATGGTGAAAAACATCCGCGAAACGCGCGAATGTGTGATCTCCATGATGCCGGATGCGTTCGCGGGCATACTCGGTCAAGTGCAGGGGCAAGGGTCCGTTGGGTCCGAACAGCCCGAGAAAACGCGCTGACAGACGCGGCGGAAAACCTTCCGCACCGGGTGCGAACGAGGCCAGTGTCGACGGCGCAAACTCCAACTCCGGCTGTTGCCCCAGCCTGACCGGATCATCGGCGGACTTGACCGATTTCCCCAATCTGGGCTTATCCGCGTAATGGCACTCGATCAGCCGCAACGCCTCGAAGAAGTGGAAGCGGTAGGGCTCGCGGCGAAGGACGTCGATCAGATCCTGTGTCGCTGTCCGATCTGTATCGGCCATCGCATGATCTCCCCTCGGTCGGCAGTTCTGACGGACGTTTCGGTGAACGAATTCAATGACACGTAACGGGCGAAGAACCGTTCGAGAACGGCCCCCAGGAGAAAGCAGCCGGAGCCTTCGAAAGCGGATTCGTCGAACTCCACGGCAATCTCCAAGCCGCGGCCGAACACGATCGGGCCCGCCGCATCCACCCGCCGGACCACGTTTTTGGATCCGACCGACAAAACGCCCTCGATCTGCTTGCGCACCGTCGCATCGTTCGGATCGGCATAAAGGGCGAGCAATTCGCGGAGCGCCGCCGCACCTTCGGCTTTGCTGCTGTCCATCAGCGTCAGGTAGTTGAGCGACAGATGGTTGATCAGACGCCAGGCCACGTCTCCATCGGCCGGCGACGGTCTCGGCTTGGTCGGACCGGCCAGGCACCGTATCGCCTGGACCGGGGCGCCGCTCTGCAAGGTGAAATCGGTGGCGCCTACGCCAACGGGCATCAGCAGGGGCAGATCGCGATTCGTGCAAAGCGTTTCCATGCCCAATTGCTTCAGATCGCTCCGATACGGCGCCTCGGCGGAATCGACCAGCGAGATGAAAAGCTCGCTGCCGATATAGCTCGACCGCATCCCCTGCCGGCGCTGCTTGGACGACAACACGCGCTTTTCACGGTACAGCGTGTAAAAGGCGTTCTCGTTGATCTTTCGGTAACCGCTCCTGGAACCGTAGAACGGCAAGAACTCCCGCTCATCCGATAGCGTCGCGCCGTAGCCGATCACTTCGCTGACGCCGTAGACCTCGTAATCCATCGGTCGGGTTCTATCCGGCACGACGTGATATTGCGGCACGAAATGGCTCAAATGAATACGGTCGGTACGCTTCGGAAACAAGTTGACCGCCGGCGTGCAGAACAGCGAAAAATTGCCGGCGTCGACGGCATTGACGAGATGAGGCTCGCTGCGCTTGAAGAGGACGATGATCTCAAGCTCGGTACCCTCGCAACGGCGAACCGCCTTTTGCAGGCCGTTCAATCCGACGAACAAATAGCGCTCGGGAAACGCGAAATATTCCTGAAGCAAGCGATAGCCCTGAAACGAGCGCGCACCGAACGGCAACAAGGCTTCGTCGTCCCCGAATCCCAGCCGCGAAACCGGTGCCTTATCGATGATCTCGGTCCATTCCGCGGGACGCGATGCCGGTTGTACCGCCAATGCGAGAGTATCGGCCAAAAACTGCTCGTACAGGCGGTACGGCAGCTCGCCCGAACCACGCAAGAAAATCGGCAGATCGGCGAGCTTGAGCTGATCGAAACGCAAACCCGCGGTGGTCCGAAAACAAAGGCGCAAGCCGGCCTTCACGCCGGGTTTGCTCGGCACGCCCGAATTGGCGACCGCGCTGGGCGTCGCGAGGTATTGCGCTTCCACGAGTTGCACGGGCCACAGCGTAACGTCGTGAGCGGTCCGATACTCGCAGGCGGTTTGCTCGCCTTTGGCGATCTGGCTTCTCAGCGAAGTGGCGCGAGGCACCAAGAATCCCTCGCCCAGCGCACCTTCGGAAAGATCGGGCTGGATCTGCACCACGGCCATCGACGGCATTGGCGCGAGATAGTGAGGATAAACGACTTCGAGAAGATGCTGCGTGAAGCGCGGAAATTCGGCGTCGATTTTGAGCTGAACCCGCGCCGCCAGAAAAGCGAATCCTTCGAGCAGACGCTCGACATAGGGATCGGAACACTCGAACTCATCCAGCCCCAGGCGTCCCGCGATTTTCGGGAATTCCTTGGCGAACTCGGCGCCTACCTCCCGAACGTGCTGGAGCTCGCGGTTATAGTACTGAAGCAACCGTGGATCCATGACCTATCCGTTCAAATCGGTGACCCGCGCGTAACCGGTATCGAGATCGATTTCGCTGCGGATGTAAAGATGCAAGGGAAGCGGCTGCGCCCACAAATCGCCCTCGATCGTGAACGTCATGGCCTTGAGATTCATCATATCCGAGGCGGCGACCCGCACCTTGACTGACTCCGCCAGAATACGCGGCTCGAAGTCGAGGATAGCCTGCCTGACCTTCCGTTCTATAGCCGGAATGTCGGCACCCGAGAGCGATGTGCCGGCCAACGCCGGGATGCCAAAATTCAATACCGAGCGCTTTACGATGGGATGCTTTTCCAGATCGACCAGGGATTCCATGGCAGTGGTATTGAGCAGCCAAGCCAAATCGCGCAGTACGCTGTGCCGCAAACTCCGGAGACTCATCACCCGCTGCTCGCCGGACTCCTGTTGCTTATCCGGCTCATCATCGGTAAGACGATCCAGCAGGGAAGGCTGAAGACGCTCCTTCGGCGTAAGATCAGCCATCGCTCTCGGTTGTGTCCACGTTCGTGGCGATCTCTCGAATATCGAAGAGCGAGAAGTCGCCTTCATTCGTGACGAAAATCCGTTGCCCCATCCCCAGCGAGTAGCCTTCGACCGGCTCCTTCCAATCGGTCCTCCGGGCCATGCAAATTGCGGCCTCTCCGGCCTTTTCCGAATCGGGGTAGCGCGAGGGAATCAAACCCACGGCAGAGCCGCCGTTGGCCCAGGTGAATTGAGCGGGCAACCAAACCAAATCGCGGAGATCGCTCGGCGGCTCGAGTTCGATGCGAGCGACCCGGCAAAACGGAATCCAGTAGTAGCGGCCATTCACGATGGCTTCGACAATCGGCCCCAAACGGCCATCGCTATCTGCGATCCACTCGAAAGGCTCGCCGTTGATGCTGCCGGACGTTGCCGTCGCCGACTCGAATGCCTGGTTTCTGAGTTCGGCCGCTACCGAGTAATTACCCTGAGCGCAGGACTTGGAGGCTTCTACCAAAAGCGCGATCCATTGTTCGGGGTTGCCGAAGATCAGCGGCGAAATCTCGCCGCGGAAAACTTTTTCCCGAAGCAATTCGCACCGTATGGCCTCCCGATAGGTTTGTACCATCGCGAGGTTGGCCGCATCCAGGTCGCCGCACACGTTCAACTGCGTGAGCGCGCGTTCCCAGCGCCCCATAAGCGCTAACAACTGGAAGAGAAATATCCGGTATTTCACTTCGGAAGGATTGCGACGCACCTGCTCTTGAAGTTGAGCTAGCGCGTCCTCCAAGCGTCCTTCTCGGAGACTTTCTTCAGCAGCGATGGTTGGCATAGACGGAGGAAAGAGATAGTAGAGAACAAATAGTGCCCGCTCGGTGGCGGGCACTGCCGAAAAATACCGCGAACTTATACTTTTACGTTCGCCGCGATATTCCAGCCCATCTCCGGCTTCGCGCCTTCTCCGCCTTTCTCGGTCTGCTCGACGTATTTCACCTTGACCTTGGCGAAATTGAGCGTGACGTTCTCGGTCAAGCGGTCCTCGCCGCCGGAACCGCCCGTCGAAACCGAGGTGATCATGACTTCTTCCATGGTTATGGTCACGTATTCCACCGGCTTTTCTCCGGCTTTCCGAACCACCAGCACGGCCTTGTCGAAATGTTTGCCGTTGCAGCAGCTCAACATCAAATCGCAGCTCGCTTTATCGATATATTTCGTAAAGCTCAGATCCTGCACGTTGACTTTGCCGGATCCGCCGCCGCCGCCCATATGGGTGGTGCCGCTGTTGGACATGCCCCAGCTCCAAGCCAGCACGTCGATTTCTTCTTTATGCTTGTCGTCCCTTGCCTCGCCTTTAATTGCGCCGATTTTGATAAACATGTCGACAGCCATGATGCTCTCCTTTGTGATGAGGTTTTGTGAAAATTCTTGGGAAATCTAATCAATGTGGACGCCGTAACAAGCGCCGCGATGTGGCGTCACTTCATAGGCTAACCTCCACCCCCTGAGTTGCTTCATTGTTCCAAACGCTAGCCGCCCTTGACGGAAGGCAGCTTCGACACCAGTCGCAGCGACACCGTGAGCCCTTCGAGCTGATAATGAGGCCGCAAGAAGAATTTCGAGGTGTAATAACCGGGATTGCCCTCGACCTCCTCCACCACCACTTCGGCTGCCGCGAGGGGCTTGCGCGCCTTGTCGATTTCGTCGGACATCGCCGGATTCGGATCGACATAGTTGTAAATCCAGCTTTGCAGCCATTTCTGCATGTCCTCCCGCTCCTTGAACGAACCGATTTTGTCCCTCACGATGCATTTCAGGTAATGGGCAAACCGGCAGGTGGCGAAGAGGTAGGGCAGCCGCGCCGACAGATTGGCGTTGGCCGTCGCATCGGGATCGTCGTATTCGGCGGGTTTCTGGAGCGACTGCGCGCCGATGAATGCCGCAAAATCGGAGTTCTTCTTGTGAATCAGCGGCATGAAGCCGTTCTTGGCCAGCTCCGCTTCGCGCCGGTCGCTGATGGCGATCTCCGTCGGACATTTCATGTCCACGCCGCCGTCGTCGGTCGGGAAGGTATGCACCGGCAACCCTTCCACGGCACCGCCCGATTCCACGCCGCGGATTCTGGAACACCAGCCGTAGAGCTTGAAGGAACGATTAATGTTAACGGCCATCGCATACGCGGAGTTGGCCCATACGTATTTCCGGCTGTCCGCCGATTCCGTTTCTTCTTCGAAATCGAACTCCTCGACCGGATTGGTCTTCGCGCCGTACGGCAACCGCGCCAGGAATCTCGGCATGGCCAGGCCGATGTAACGGGAATCATCCGACTCCCGCAACGAGCGCCATGCCGCGTATTCGGGCGTTTGGAAGATTTTCGTCAGATCGCGCGGATTGGCCAGTTCGTTCCACGAATCCATCTGCATCACGGTCGGCGCCGCCGCCGCGATGAACGGCGCATGAGCCGCCGCGCAGACTTTCGCCATCTCGCCCAAGAGTTCGACATCGGGCGGAGAGTGGTCGAAGTAGTAGTCGGCTACGATGCAGCCTATCGGCTCGCCGCCGAACTGCCCGTACTCTTCTTCATAAAGCTTCTTGAAGACCGGGCTTTGATCCCAGGAAGTCCCTTTGAATTTCTTCAGGGTTTTTCCGAGTTCTTTCTTCGAGACGTTCAAGACGCGAATCTTGAGCATCTCGTCGGTCTCGGTATTGTTCACCAGGTAGTGCAGGCCGCGCCACGCGCTTTCCAATTGCTGGAAGTCCTCGTGATGCATGATCGCGTTCACCTGCTCGGTGAGTTTGCGGTCTATTTCGCCGATGATGGCCTGGATCGTCTTGACCGCATCGTCGGAAACTTTCGATACGTCTTTGAGGACGAATTCCGCCAAGGTGGTTACGGCCGATTCGACCGCCTCTTTGGCGCGGTCGGATTTCGGCTTGAACTCCTTGTTCAACAGACTCGAAAAATCGCCCAACTCGCCGAATTGCTCGCCGGCCTGGGCTGTTGCTTGGGTCTCTAATTCAGCCATGTTTTATCCCTCGCTGCTCGAAGAGTCCGCACCGGCCTCGCCCGCCGGCTTCGGAGCCGAAGCCAGTGCCTGCAATAAGGTCGGATCGTTGATGACTTTGGCGATAAGCTCCTCGGCTCCGGTTTTCCCGTCCATATAGGTGATCAGATTGGCCAGTTGGCTGCGCGCCTCGAGAAGCTTGTTCAAGCCTTCCACTTTCCTGGCTACCGCCGCAGGCGAAAAATCATCCATGCTTTCGAACGTGATATCGACGCTGAGATTGCCTTCGCCGGTCAGGGTGTTGGGCACCTGGAACGCCACGCGCGGCTTCATGGCCTTGAGCCGCTCGTTGAAGTTGTCCACGTCGATTTCCAGCAGCTTCCGGTCCGCCACGGGAGGCAACGGCTCCGTAGGCTTACCGGAGAGATCGGACATAACGCCCATTACGAACGGAAGCTGAACCTTTTTTTCCGCGCCGTAAACTTCCACGTCGTATTCAATCTGCACGCGCGGCGCTCGGTTTCGAGCGATGAATTTCTGGCTACTTTCTGCCACGACAAGTCTCCTCTTAGGCTATTGAACTAATATTGGCTGTCTTCGGACGTTTCCTGCCCCCTGATGAACTCCACCTGAGAAAGGCCATCCGGAGCCAGATCTTTGATAATCTCGATGAAATCCATGAAAACCAAGCGTTTGGCGCGCTTCAGCAGCAAGGGAATCGGGCTGGAGGGTTCGCATCGAGCGTAATAATCGCAAATCAGATCCAGGGTTTTGATTACATCCTGGCGGTTGCCGATTTCCCCTGGCCGGACTGCGCTGGGTTTGACGGCCGCATCCTGCGCAGACGCCGCTTCGCCTTCGGTTTCCGGCTGCGCACTGCCGGTATCGGCTTCCTCCGAATACTCCCCGAACACGTGCAGCACTTCCCTGAGCACGTCTCTTAACGGACCGAAGTTCGGCGCATCGCCGACGCCGACCTGATCCGTTACGAAACTTTCGATGGCCTTAAGGCTTTCCAGACTCGAAGCAACCGCTTCACGGGTGGACTTCAGGGTCTCGACTTCGGCATCCATGAATGCCGCCCTGATGGTGGCAATCTCGGGCGCCGAACTGCCGTCCGCGGGCGGCGGCAACTTTCCGGTCGCGATTTGCACGTCCCTCAGGCTAAAGCGCCCGAGCGCGCGCGATTCGATCAGGGGAGCAAGAGCGACCGGACGCAAAATCATCTCGAAATCGCACAATCCCATCAGGATGTTCACGCGCTGAGTCGGATCGTTGTCGTCTTCCGGATCGAGCAGCGGGTAAAGGTGCGGCCAGAATTTGACGATGACGCCTTCCAGAAGCGCCAGGCCGTCGCGCAGTCCCGACGGCCCGTCGGTATGGAGAAGGGCCTGGATGAGATAAAGGATCAGCTGAAGGTCGCGGGTCCGCCCCAACAATTCGATCGCGTCACGGCGAACCTCCTTCCAGTTCGGCGGCTGCGCCGGCTCGATCCGGTTCCCGATTTGCTGTTCCGGCGTTCCTTTTGCCTTCTGCTCCAGCGCAATGAAGGCGTTATCGTACTGAAGGTCCTCGCCGCAAGGCTCATCCGGCGATACTTCCGTCAAAAAGACATCTATGTTTAGCTCGCCCATATCCCCCCGATCGTCGCAAGCATTTCTCGATTTCAAGTCGGAGATGCCGGTTTTCAGCCGGCATCTCCGAGTAGTTTTCGTCCGATTGTTTTTCCGGCTTTCCGGTCAGAACTCGATGCGAGTCCCCAAGGTAAATCCATGACTATCGATATCGCGATAGCCCAGCAACAAATCATAGGCTAAAAACGCCGCAACGCCGTGAGAAAACACGCCCGAAATCTCGGCGCCGAAGGTGTAATAATCCCGATCGGGTCCCTGAGTCACGACAGAGAACTGCTGCGCGGACGGGTCGCCGAGGAAGCTGGCGCCGATCGTGCGTTTATCATCCTTGAATTGATGATGCCACTCGCCGCGCAACTGCGGCGTGAGCACGCCCCACGGCAAACCCAAGGCATAGGAAATCTGGCCCCCCACCGTGGAAATAAGGGACTGCACATGCTGCTCGTCGAACCTCATTCCCCAGCCGTTGCCCTGCCGTTCACGATAGGTGTCCACATCCAGGCCGATGTACTCGGTTCTCGCATAAGGGGCCAGGGTTAATCCGCCGACGGAATAATCGTAGCCGCCCCCGATGCTGAAGGAATATTGCGTTCCGCCGGGATTCGCGGCGGCCTCCGTATTGACGGTCTCGAATCCCGGCAAGGCGTAACCGATGTTGCGGGTCGTCTCGTAATCGATGCCGCCGAACGAACCGACCGCGTCGATGTGGAACTCCTCCGTCAGGTAAAACGAGCCATACATGGAACCGGTATAGGCGTCGCTGTCCGTCCCTCCGGCGGAGCGGTCGAAATTCGCATTGGTGCGGGCATAGGTGAACGCGAGTCCCGCGACAAAGCCGTCCGTGAAACGGTAGTCCGCGCCGGCGGTAAAACCGAAGTTTTTAAATTGAAAACCCTTTTGATCGACGGTCGAATCCACATCGCCGAAATGATAATTGCCGTTGACCCAGACGCCGAACGGACTGAACGAACCATCGCCCGCCGCGCCGCCGAGGGAGAAGGAATCGCCCAAACCGGCATACGCGCGATCCACGGACCAACCGTTCCGGTACATCTGCAAGCCGGCCAAGCCTAAACCGGCGTGCAAGGTCGCCAGTCGGGCACTTATCGTGGAGTCAACCAGGGCGACTTGACCGGCGGTTACGCGGGTGGCTGCCGTTCCCTGCTGGAGAATTTGCTCCGGGGAGACCATTTGAAGAGCATTTTCGACGGCCCGGAAACCGGCCGAGGGAACCTCGCTGTCCAAAGCGGAAACCGCGGAACCTACGAGCGCATCGCAACGGTTTCTGAAATCGGCGGCGAGCGATGAGTTTCTTTGAGAACAGGCTTCAAAGGCCACATTCGCCATACCGGTCTGCGTTTGATTCAGCGTCGCTACGCTGGTTAACGGATTCGTCGCGGCCGCAGAATGCCAGCAAACGGCGCATGACCACGCCAGTCCCAAGCGAATAACCGATAAACTTCCAGGCATCGTTGCCCGAACCGTTTCTTCCTCGGTAAAACTTCTCATATCTCCCCAAGAAGCCGTTTATATTTGTTCGTTTTCAGCTAGCTTCGTCTGCGCCGATCAAGGCGCCTGCACGACGATCAGCGTTATATTGTCTCGCGCCCCGCGTTCCATAGCCAGCGCAATTAAAGATTCCGCACGCTCCCGGCAATCGCCGGCCCCCAAATTCTTTTCGATTTCGATCGGATCCGCTTCCTTATCCAAACCATCGCTGCACAGCAGAAAGGCGTCGCCTTCCCTTACGTCGAACTCGACGATATCGAGCGCAAGCGCGGAATCCGCTCCGACCGCACGGGTAATGACATTGCAATGTTCCCGCTCCGCCCGTTTCTCATCCGCAAGGATTTCAAAAAAAGACGACTCCCCGGCCAGCGAATGATCCCGCGTCAGTTGCTCCAATCGACGCGAGCGATAGCGATAAAGCCGGCTGTCGCCCGCCCACAGGCAAGCGCATCGGCCGCCGACAGCCAACAGCACGACAACGGTGCTGCCGATGATTTGACCGCTCGAACTTTGGCGGCCCATCGCGTATAACTCGGCGTTCACGCGCTGCAAAGCCGATTCGACGCTCCTCACGGACTCGTCCAGGTCGGCTCCGGCCGGCACAGCCGCCAGCGCATCGACTACCGCGCGGCTCGCGACATCGCCGGCCTGATGCCCGCCCATGCCGTCGGCCACCGCCCACAAACCGGTGTCCGGGCGCTCGATAAATGCGTCTTCATTGATCTTCCGCCGCTTGCCGACCTCGCTGATGCCGTGCGAGAGCCAGCGCGGAGAGCCGGACGGCTGCTCGCTGCTGCCTGCATTTGCCGGCTCGGACGAAGAGCGGACCGCGAGGTCGGGTAAACGCCGGGTACTGATGGCCCAGCCGCGCTGCTCCCAGCGCCCCGTCATCAAGGCGACGAATGCGTCGATCGGCGGCAGGCCCTCGCAGGCCAGAAACGAAGCTTCGATGTGTTCCGAGCCCGCCGTGCTCCATAAACTGTACATCGAAAGGAAACGGTCGAGCAAACAGCCGCTGAGCCCCATGAACGCATCGGATGCCCGACGGAGGCTCTCCATTTCGAAATGAAGTGCGAATCGCCCCGGCCCCGTGCTTTGAATCCGGCTCATGTCCGAACCGTTTTCCATGAAACCCGGTAAAGACAGCTTCTCCAACTCCCGGTCGAAATCGGCGAGATCGAAATCGTTTTCGAGTCCCGACAAAGCCAGCGTTTCGAGCGCCTCGAACCAGGCGCAGCCTGGATGAAACAGAAAAGGCAAGTTCTGCGGTTCGGCCACGGGCGCCGCCAGCGTCAACGGATAATAACGCCCCACCTTGTCCACGCTGGGCATCAAAACACCCGCCCAGGCGTTGGCGCCGCAGACGCCGGCCCCTAGGCCGAAACGCCAAATCGGGCTGGTCAGGTAAATGTCCAGCCAGGAATCTCCCAGCTGCTCCCGGCTGGCAGCCATGGCGCTCTGCAGCCATCGGTCCCAATGATCGACGAAACTCCTGGGCAGACGCCGCGAGACGAAATCCCCCAAGGACGGCAGCTTGCCGTAAAAACCGGTTTGGACGAGTGGATTCATTACAAGGCATCCGGACAACTGAAGGACTTCAACGCAGCGAGGCCGAACGGATTCGTCACGCTGCCGGCGCGCAACTCGTAGCGTGCGCTGTATCCGTCCACCCGAAACGTGACCAGGAACCGCTCCGGAAGATCGGTCTTGTCCACCGTGGCCTCATCCAACAGCCGGAAAAAAGCCCAGCTGCCCTCTTTCGACCGGCTGGCCTGCTTTCCGTCCACGGTCTCGAATACCACTCGAACGCCGGCTCCTCCAGACGGTCCCGGCCATTGGAGACGAGTGACCTGCTCCGGGCCGTGCCGATAAACTACCTCCTGCCCTTCCAGATTGAAGCGGAACGTCGCCACGTTTTGGTCCAATGCGATCGGTTTGAGTTCGAAAGAAACGGAAGGCGTTTGACCTCCCGCCGAAAAAAACGCGGACCGAATGGCGGAAGCGTTCTGGAACTGACGGATGGCCGCCGGCGAAAGCCCGAGGGATTGGTTATCCATGCCGATCTCGGTCCACACCGGGCGGTTGACGTCCACGAAGGTTTTCAAGTTGGTTTCGAAAAACTGATCCAGGACGCCGTTCGGAGCGAAGAACTTCGCAAAGTCCATCAGCGTCGCATCTTTGGAACTGCCGCCCACGAACGGATAGCGGCCGCTGAAAGCCGCCTTGCACGGCGTGCCCACGGCGGCCTTGAGCATGCCGTTCAATTCGCCCTTCGCCCCGGCCAGGGTTTGACTCCAGCCCAAGGTCAGAAACGAGAGAAACCATGTTTTCAAAGGCTCGGGCAAGCGTCCGAATTCGGTCTTGGCCTGGAGGAGCACATCCCCGCCGCCGCCCGCAACCCGTCCCGAGGCGCTCTTCAGCGCTTGCTCGCCGCTGAGGGCCGCGCTGCCGATTTGCAACATGTAATCGCGCAACGACGCCACGGTTTTCAAGGTCGAATCCAGGGCGGCAGGCCGGTCCGCGCTGCTACGCACCAAGTAGCTGAGATCTTCGAACGCCGCCTCCACGCTCTGAACCGGGTCGGCTTGCGGATTGCCGACGGCATCCGCCTGCCGCGCGGCGTCCAGCAGTTTTTGGGTACGGTCGTCTACCTTCGCCTCCGCAACCGCGGGAACCTTGTTGAGGAGCTGGGCGGTCAGCGAGGCGATCTTGGTCAACGACGTATTTTTTTCGACGGCCTCCAGCAAGGGGCGCACGGGCGTGGCCGGCCGGGACAATATCTCCAGCCACTCGATGGTCTGGTTGATGTCCTTGGGACGACGCAGCCGTATATTGCCCAGGAGATCGCTCCACGCCTTCTGGTAATCGGCCAGGTAAAGCGTCCGGAATTCGCCGTGCAAGCGCTGAATTTCCGACAGATCGACGTTCGCCTGCTTGCCGAGCACCCAGTTCTCGGTTACGGACTCCTTGACGAATTCGAGGCTCTTCTTGAGAAACAAATCGGAGTAACCGTAAGCGGTAAACAAGCCCGGCACCGCCAGGGTCCCGATATCCCGTCCGTCCGCGGCGACGAACACCCGCCCGCCGTCGGGACCGAGGGCGGGACCGAGCTTGAAGTCGTGGGAACGGTCCAGCAGCGCTTCGTTCTTGAAGCGGGCATAGAGCTGAATGGTCTGCGGAACTTGGGAAAGCTTCGCCCGGACGGAGGCGACGAGGGCCTCGTCCACCGGCTGGGGATCGAGCCGCAACTTAAAAAGATTGTCGAGATGAAGCGTCAATCGGGCCAGCAAATCCGGCTCGGTGCCGAAGCGGCTTTCCCAATCGCTGCGAATCCATGGACCGGCGATCTTCGCATCCATGCGGTCCGGTTGGGCAAGCATGAGGTAGACCCGAAGAAGTTCGTAAAGAATATCCGGATTGGACGCTTCCGGCCCGGTCATGCGTTGCGCCAGGCGCTGGAGATTGACCGGAAGAAAGTAATCCCTGAGCCAATGCTCGTAGGCATGGCTCGCCGCCAGTTCGATTTTTTCGCCTTGATAAAGGCCGAAGTGCGCCAGTCGGCCGGAATTTTCATAGATGTCGCGAATCGCCAAAAGCGGATCGAGCTTGGGAATCAAAGTCCGGAGACTCGACGGCCAATCGCCCGCATCGATCTGGGCGGCGCGGTAGCGTTCGATTTCCTTCTCCACCTGCTTGATCGCGGAGGTATTTCGCTGGTAGCTCACCGCCCACAGGATGATGCATCCCAGGGCCAGGACCAGCACGGATGCGTAAGCCGCCGTCTGCGCCAGACGCCGGCGCCGCTCGATGCGCGGATCGAGCCCGGCCAGCTCGGCCTCCTGGAAAATGACCTCTTTCAGCAGCCGGGTGAGAAAGAAGCTCTTTCCCTTCCCGCTAAAGATCGGCATCGCCTGCCGGCTGAGCCGGAACGTGGCGGCGAGCAGGCCCATCACCCGATCGATGGGCGTTCCTTCCTGGGTGCCGCTGGTCAGATAAATGCCGCGCAGCAGGGGCCGGGCTTCGTAGCGGTTCGCCCCGAATGCGTCTTCGAGGAACCGCTCCATCGCCGGCTTCAAAAGCGCCATCTGCTGCGGATAATCGAGAATCAGGCTACGCCGCTGGATATCGCGCTCTTCCTGGATGCGGCTCTGCATGCGCCGGTTCAAGCGCTGAAGTAGTTCGTCGTAGCCGGCCGCGAATCGGGCCAGCACATCCACGGGCTGCCCGGAATCCTCCGACGGAAACGTCTCGCCCCAGACCTGGGCGCGTTCTTCCTGCGTGAGATCGGCGAAGAAATCGTTGAATCCCGCCACCAAATCGCACTTCGTGAACAGCATGTAGATGGGGAAGCGAATCCCCAGCGTCGAATACAGTTCCTGGACGCGCTGGCGGATGGCCTTGGCGTGTAAAGCCCGCTCTTCCTCCGTGTGCTGGAGCAAATCCGACAAACTCAAGGCCACGAGCACCCCGTTGATGGGCCGGCGCGGACGGTGTTGCTTCAGCAGATCGAGAAAACTGCCCCACTCCGCCGCGTCCACGGCCTGATAACTCTCCTGGGTGGTGTACCGGCCGGCGGTATCGATCAGCACCGCCTCGTCGGTGAACAGCCATTCGCAATTGCGCGTGCCGCTGACGCCGCGAATGGGCTGCGATCCCAGCCGGTCGGCCAGGGGAAACTTGAGTCCGGAATTCATTAGCGCCGTGGTTTTGCCCGAACCCGGCGGACCGATGATGATGTACCAGGGCAGCTCGTACAGATGCTGCTTGTCGCCGCGGGTTTCGCCCAGCAGCTTGAGCGCCTTCGTGAAATTCTCGGTCAGCAGCTCGATATTTTCGCCGGCCGCCACCGTTTCGGCGGATTTCCCCTCGGCGCCCTCGCCCGGTGCGGCGAGGTCCTTCGCAAGCTGCTGGTCCTTGCGTCCCGCCCGGATTTCCGCCACCAGGCGCCAGATCACCCAAACCACGACCGCCACGGCGATCGCGAGGCCCCGCGCCCATTCGGCCGCCAAGGGCGCCGAACCGGCGATTCCGATCAAGGGGCCGACGAACCAAATCAAGGCGCACAGGGCGAGCACGCCGATCGCCTGAATAACCCATTTTTTCTTCAAGAAATTGATGACGCCTTTCACAACTAGCCTCACTGGATCAGAATGTCTACGCGCCGATTGACGGCCCGGTGCTCGGCAGAGTCATTCGGGACCAGCGGTTCGTAGTCGGCCCGCCCTTCGAAACGAATCCGGCCCTGCAAGGCGGCGGACGACTCCAGGATCTCCGCCACGTGCTTGGCGCGGGCGGCCGACAAATCGAAGTTGGACGGAAAACGGGCGGAAAAGATGGGTTTGTTGTCCGTGTGGCCGGTCACCAGGGCGCCGTCTCCGCCGGCTTCCAGTTCCTTGGCGATCTTGGCGAACATCGGAACGAATTCCGGCTTCACGCGGTCGCTGGCCGAGTCGAAGGAGTTTCGAACCCGCAAGATCCGGTCGTCCACCACTTCCACCATGTTCCGGGATATTTCCCAAGCCAGAATAGTCTTGAACCGTTCCGCCTTCGCCACGGGCGTCGGAGCAGGAGCAGGCGCCGGCTGAGCGGGCGCTTGAACGGAAAGCTTTACCTCATCCTTCGCCAAGGCGAACAAATCGCGGGCGACCGCGTCCGACGCGGAATTGATGGCGAAGGCGAATCCCAAATAGACCAGGACCAGCAAAGCCGCGGCGCCGGTTGCGATCACCCAGATCGGCACGTAACGGATTATCGGATTGCGGATGTCCGTAAGCCCCCGCCAGCGGACCGACAGATCCCGCTCGAAATCGCCCCGCAACCGCTGAATCAACTGGTAGAGCTCGACACGTACGTGCTCCAGTTGGTTTGCGCCGTTCTGCAGGATGCGGTACTTGCCTTCCAGGCCGAGATTCAGGCACAGCCAGAACAGTTCGAGCAAGTCCAAATTCTGGGCCGGCTGGCGCGACAAGTGCTCCAGGAACTGAAAGAACTTTTCGCCCCCCCAGGCTTCCTTGTGAAAGATCACCAGAAGGCTTTGGTGTCCCCAGTGGCTTTGCGCCCCCCAAGGGGTATTCAGAACGGTCTCGTCCAACAGGGTACAAAGCGCGTAGCTGGCGATACGGGCGTGATCCCTGGAAACTCCTTGCTGCAAGACCCGGTTTTCGAAACCGCGCAGTTCGTTGACCAGTTGCTGCTGAAGCTCCGCTACCGCCTGATGGACCGCCGTATTGCGCAGGCGGGAAACCAGGGAGAGCAGCGACAGCGCCGCCGTCACCAGAGGGTTCTCGCCGTATGCCGCTTGCCGGCGCGCCTCCAGATGCACGTCGGGCACCTGGATCGGCGGCAGTTCGCGGGCGGGCGGGGGCGGAGGCGGGGGCGGGGCCACCGCCGGCGCGGGCGCGGCGCGGCGACGCCCGCCGGGCATCGGCCGTATTACGGTTTTGTCTTCGTCGTCGAAGGGTGCAAAGGGATCGTCTGGATTCACGGTGGCTGTTCCTGGGTGGCTAGGCTGTCGAATTCGCTCTTAAGGGGCAGCGGACGTAAGAATCACGTTTTCTTGATCGCCCACAATTCCAGTTCGAGCCCCGGAAAATTGCCGCCGATATGAATCGCGAATCCGCCGGAAACCGACATTTTTCTCCACAGCTCGCTTTGCTTGTCGAGTTCGAAATAGGAGAAGCCGGCATGGAAGGGAATCTGGCGGGGAGCTACCGGCAAGGGATATACGGAAATTCCCGGAAGCGCCGACCGCACCAGTTGCTGGATGTCCTCTACCGGCCCGATCTTGACCTGGGGAGGGAAATGGTTGCGCAGAAACTCCGGCGGCACCTGGGCGTTGGCGGCGAGAACGAAGACCGCATTCTCCAGGAGCTTGAGATCCGGCCTTTTCGCGCCGTATACCCCGAACTTCGGCTTGCTGAGCGGAATCTGGATGGCATTTTGCTCCAACACCATGCTGAGAAGCTGCCGCAGTTCCTCCATTACCGGCGTAAAGCATTTCTGCAAATCGTCGTGCTGGTACACCGGAAAGCTGATCGGCCGCTTCGAGGGGCGATAGAACGTCGCCAATTCGCCGGCCATCTGCACGGCCAGGCGGTAGAAACTTTCGGGGTGGAGCGCCGCGGTATTGGCCAGATGCTCCAGCAAGGGTTCGTAGCGGTTGATGATCTGGAGCAGCATGAAATCGGCGATTTCCGCCACGCCGCCTTTCCCGGCCTCGGCCACTCGGCCGGCGAGAGCTTCGCCGCGGGTATGCAGCAAGCCGTGCAATTCCCGCAGAAATCCGCCGAGGAGCCCGGTTCCGAAACAGTTGAGCCCCGGCGCGATGTACCGCTCGTCCAGGACGACCGTTTTGTCGGCCCGCACTTCGACGATGCGGGCAACGCCCAGACAGACGTAGCCGGACCGCTCCTGCCTTTCGAGCATCAAGCGGGTGCGCAATCTCCCGATTTGCACCGGAAACCGTCCGTCGGCGCCGCTATTGTGATCCCGCACCTCGCGCTCGCCGAGGCGGTACCGGGCCAGACTGTCCTCGAACGCTTCGCTGTCGATTTCGGCCGAATCGGGACGCCGGACCGGGAGCGACAGGTACACGACGTTGTCCTTCGCGTCGTCGGGCGCATCCAGGGGCAAGGGAAGCTCGTCGTCATCGGGCAGATTGAAGGGCGTGCCGTCGGGAAAAATACCCCGCGCCTCGACCAGCGCCAGCTTGCCGACCGCCAATTGGCGCGGATCGAGCTTCAGCGTGCCGAACCCCCAGTCGAATGGCCGCAAACCGCGGCACCGGCCATCGACCAGCATTTCCAGATAGCGGTCGTGCTGCTGAAAATGTTGCGGACGGAGAAACATTCCCTCCGACCACACCACCCTGTTGTTTTCGGACATATCGGTTCCTGTTGTATTTTCTTATCGGGATTGAGCCGATTGCAGTATCCGCATCTGCTGCTCGTAAACTTCCCCGAACTCTTCGCCGAAGAAGTTTTCCAGAACCTCGTCGACCATTTCCGGATAGGCCTTGCCGTAGGCGTCCCAGCACTTCGCCTTTCGTTGAAAGACGATGGCATCCTCGTAAAGCTTTTCGAATCGCTGCGGGTCGAACCGCTTCAAGGCCGCCGCCAGCGATGCCTGAATCCCTGCCGTCATGGCCATCTGGTGGTTCATGAGATCGGCGAATCCTCCCCGCACGGCCTCGACCGGGTCAGAGAACCCCGGATGGTCGCGGGCCAACATGATCTTGAGAGCGTCGTCGACGTTGGGAGTAAATTTTAGCGGGTTATTGTCGACCGGACGCATGGTGGTGACCGAGACGCGAAACTGGCTCTTCAGTTCGGCGCGCGCCCGCATGACGGTCATCATACCCTCGACGAAGCTGCGGAACAGAACGCCGATGGTATTCATGACCGCCGCCATGTCCTCGTCTTTCACCCATCCGGCGGCGGACGCGATGCCCGCGCCGGCAAGGAACGATGCGAACAAATCCTGCCCGGCATCGCTCCTCGGCGCGCGAAAGGCGTCATCCGGCGCCTTGGGCCGATGAGCGGCAGGCGATGCGGCCGGACTTGGCAAATCCGCCGGTGCGACGCCCGCTGTTTCCTCCGTCGGCGGAAGAACGGCGGCGCGAGACGGCGTCACCTCATCGGGCGGCAATTCCGCCACCGGCCCGCTGTGAGCGTCGCTTCCGGGCTTCGAAAAATCCGGCGACTCCTCGGCTTCGCCCAGCGGCCCGAATTCGGGCATCGCTTCATGCGAATTCGCGGATTCGGCCGGGCCGGGACCGAGGTCGCCCCAGTCGAGCCCTTGAAAGAAATCGTCCGGCGGCTCCCAGCCTTGCGATGCCGGCGCCTGCCGTTCCGCGCCGCCCTCGCTCGCGTCCAGGTCGCGCAGCAAATCTCCGAGATCGAAATCGGGGAGCACGGGCTCTTCCGGCCTGCCGGCGACATCGGGCGGAGTAAAGCTCTCGTGAAAGGGCGATACGTCAGGCTGATCGACGAAGCTGGGTCCCGGCGCAGGTGACCGCTCCGGCTCCGGCGACGGAACGTCGAACGGCGAATCCCACACCGGCGGTTCTGTCCAGGCTGCGGGTTCCGGCACGAGCGTCGCGGGCGACTCCGGCGGTTGTTCGAACGGGTCGAAGCCGAACGGCGGCTCCTCCGGCGGTACCGGCGGAATGCCGATTTCGACGACGGCGATTTCGTATTCGCCGATCTTCAACACGTCGCCGTCCGACAGTGGAACGGTGTCGTTCTGGAGCAGTAGATTTTTGTTGACGACGTAGGTTCCGGCCGTGCTCGAATCGGTGAAACAGTAGATCCCGTTCCGATATTCGATCGAGCCGTGCTTGCGGGAGATAAACCTGTCGGGATCCTGCAAAACGAAGCGGTTGTCGGGCGAGCGTCCGACCGAACCGCCTTGCTGGTCGAAGGTGCAGGATGGCTCGTCCGGAACGGGAGCGCCCTTATAACTGAGAACCTTGAGGATAAGTGCCATGATGCGTGCTTCGGTTGAGCCCCTGATTGCCAGGCGATAAGAATAGACAATCGGAATGACGGAAAACCGAGGCACCCGGAAAAACCGGCCATGTCCGAAGCGATCCAGGGTCTCAGTCCATCCTGCCTTCCCTGAACCGTTTTTGTTTTTTCATTCGCTCCATCGAATCGCCGATAGCTTACACGCGAACGCGGGACGGGCAAAACCCCCAAAGATGCCGATGCCGGCCACTTGCCGACACTGCCGCCGAAAGTTAAGCTCAAACCCGATGTATCACTGACGAATCGATCCAAGGTCCACATGAGCGTAACCACGGTTATCCCAGCTTTTCTAACTTTACTTCTCCTTGCGGGATGTGCGGCGGACGAACCGAAACCGGCGCCACCGCCGCCACCCACCGTCGTACAGTTGAGGATCGAAGCGCTGCCCGACATCAACCTGGACGGCGAAGGCCGTCCGTCGCCCCTGCTGCTTCGCGTGTATCAGCTCAAGGAATTGGCCGCCTTCAACGGCGCCGACTTCTTTCAGCTTTACCAGAACGAAAAAAGCGTCCTCGGCGCCGACGTAGCGGGCAAAGAGGAATTCATCCTCCGCCCCGGCGAGAAACGCGAACTTTCCTTCGAGGCGAAACCCGAGACAAAAGCCGTCGGAATATTCGCCGCGTACCGCAATCTCGACTCGGCCCAGTGGCGGACCTCGACCGCCTTTCCGCCGAATAAGACCAGCATCGTCAAACTCCGCGTGACCAGCGACCGGCTCGACTTGGGCTCTCCCGAAGCGACCGATGAAGCGCCCGCCAAATAGCCTCGGCGCCGCGAGTCTTAGGAGAAGGTTCGTTGTTGCCGGAGCAGCGTTGTTTTCGGCTCTGCTGGCGGCTGGCTGCGCATCGCCCACTCAGCGGATCGGCGGGGAAGCCGCCGGTTTCGGATTCGAGCCGCTCGAACTCGAAGGAAACGGCTTTCGGCTCGCGGCCTTTTTCAAACCCGGCCAAAAGGTCTCCGGCAAAAGATTGCACCTCTATCTCGAAGGCGACGGAACGCCCTGGATATCCCGGCGGACGATTTCGGACGACCCGACTCCCCGCGACCCGGTCATGCTGAGGCTGATGGCTTTGGACGAAGGTCCGGCCCTTTATCTCGGCCGTCCCTGTTATTACGGACATTCGGCGGATAGCGGCTGCTCGCCGGCGCTATGGACGCATCGAAGGTACGGCCCCGAGGTCGTCGACAGCATGGCGGACGCCCTGCGGAAATTCCTTTCGAAAAACGCCGCCGAGCGATTGGTTCTGTTCGGCCACAGCGGCGGCGGCGCACTGGCCTTGCTGCTGGCGCCGCGTTTCCCCGAAACGTCCGCCGTCGTGACCCTGGCGGGAAACCTCGACATCGGCGCGTGGACGGCGCATCACGGATACAGCCCGCTGACGGGCTCTTTGAATCCGGCCGAAACCGGAACCGGCGGCATACCCGAATATCACTATCTCGGCGAGACCGACCGAACCGTTCCGCCGTCCGTCTTCGAGCCGATCGCCAAACGGCGGCCCCATGCCCGGGTCTCGGTGCTTCCGGACTTCGACCACCGCTGTTGCTGGCAGGACATCTGGAAAAACGTTCTGCAACGAGCCGACAGCGCCGGGTCAAACTCCATAAGCGCCTTTAAGCAATGAATGCTACATTTTTAGCCCATTCCTCCACCCTATCTTCGGAGAAACTGCCGACATGAAGCCGCTGCGAAAGAAATCCCTGGCCCTGGCCGTACTCACCACCCTGCTGATCGGCTGCGCCTCTCAGCCGGTAAACCAGGAGGAAATGGCGCGCGCCGTCGAAGGTTACATCGAAGATGCGAACAAATTGTTCGTCGTCGACTGCCTGCTTCCCGGCCAGGTGCGAAAACTCGGGGCGCAAATGACCTACCTCAGCGCCCGCCGTCCGATACGAACCACGGCCGCCGATTGCGAGGTTCGCGGCGGCGAATATGTCGCTTACGACCGCGCAGACTATTCATCCGCGCTGAAGGTCTGGCTACCCAAAGCCCAGGAAGGCGACGCCACGGCCCAGCTTTACGTCGGGCAAATCTACGAGAAAGGACTGGGACAGGCCCCCGACTACCGGGCGGCGGCCGAGTGGTACCGGAAGGCCGCCGAAAAAGGCAACTCCCAGGCGCAGATCAACCTCGGACATCTCTACGAAAAAGGCTTGGGCGTCGCCAAAGACAGCGCCGCCGCCAGCCGCTGGTATCAGAAAGCGTCCGGCCTCGAAGGCAGCGAGTTGAATTTCACTCCGGCGGTCCAGGCTTCCGAAGCGCAGCGGCAAGAACTCGAAACCTTGCGCCAAGCGGCGGAGCGCAGCCGTCTCGAAGCCGAGGGACTCCGCACCGAATTGCACGCGACCCGACAGCAGCTACAGGAACAGCAGGACACTCGGCGCAAATCCCAGGAGGAAATCGACAACCTTCGGGAGAAACTCGCCCGGCAAAAGGCCACGTCATCCAGCACCGACGATCCGAAGATCCGGGAACTCGAGGAAGAGCTTCGGCAGAAAACGGCGCTGCTTAAAACACAGCAAGCCAAGGTCGGCGAGATGACGGCCGCATTCGGCCGGGAGCGCCAAAAGCTCAAACAGGAACTGGTAGCGGTCCGAAACCAGACGGCCGCCGCCAAGCCCGGTTCGCCCACGGAAACCGGGACGAAAAGCCAGACCGGCAATTCCGTGCGCCGGCAGCTCGACGAAGCCGAGAACGCGCTCCAAACGAAGATGGAGGATTATCAAAAGCGGTCGGCCGAACTGACCGCGTGGCTGACGCAGAAGGACAAGCCGAACGGGGAAACCTCGCGCGCGCAGATCGACCGCCGGAAAACCGAGCTTCAGAATCAGGCCAGAGAGATCGCCGCGCTCAAGGAAAAAGTGGAACAATTGTCGCTCAAGGTTCAGGAGCAGCCCGCTCCGGAATTGCTCGCTCAAGCCGGGCCTCAGGTGGAAATCATCGATCCGCCCCTTACCCTGACTCGTGGCGCGCGGATGATTCAGATAAAACCCGACGCCAAGGAAATCGTCGGAAAAATCGAGTCCTCGACGGAGCTTCTGTCGCTGATCGTCAACGACCAGCCCCTGACGCCCGACGCGTCCGGCATCTTCCGCTACCCCATAAACCCGCTGGCACCGTCGGATTCGGTCAAAATCACCGCGACCGACAAGAAAAACAAGGTGACCCGCCTCGACGTCACCCTCATCGGGGAATCCGCGAAGCCTTCGGAAACGACGGCCGCGGCGCCGGTTGAAAGCAAACGCGCCGAGCGCCGGACCGATATCCATTTCGGCAAGTTCTACGCGCTGATCATCGGCAACAACAGCTACGGCGCCTACCCTGCCCTGCAAACCCCGGCCAACGACGCGAAGAGCCTGGACGTCATCCTGCGGGAACGCTACGGATTCAACACCAAGCTCCTCCTCAACGCCAACCGCCATCAAATCATGACGGCGCTGAACGAGATCCACAAAAAGCTGACCGCGGAAGATAACCTGTTGATCTATTACGCGGGACACGGCGAAATCGACTCCAAGACGAACCTCGCCTACTGGCTGCCCACCGATGCCGAAGTCGGCAATCCGGCCAACTGGATTTCCAGCCAGAGCATCACGGAATTCCTCAGCATCATGCCGGCGCGCCACGTGCTGGTCGTCGCCGACTCCTGCTATTCCGGCGCCATGACCGGATCGGCCGTGGCCAAGCTGCCGGACAGCATGGACGAAAGCAAGCGCGCCAAGTGGCTGAAGATCATGGCCACTCGCAAGGCGCGGACGGTGCTGACCTCCGGCGGGGTAAAACCGGTGCTCGACCAGGGCGGCGGCGGCCATTCGGTATTCGCCAACGCCTTCCTCGGCGTATTGCGCGGAAACGAGGGAATCCTGGAAGACTACGATGTCTTCCGCGCCGTGGCCGGCCAAGTCAAATCCTCGGCCTCCAAGGCCGGCTTCGAGCAAACGCCTCAATATGCTCCGCTCCAGCACGCCGGCCACGAAGGCAGCCCGTTCTTTTTCGTGCCGGATAATGCGTGACGGAAGCCCGGTTTATGGCAACTCGTACCGCTCAATAGGCCGGCGGGTCGCTCGCCGGGAAGGATGCCTTCGAGCCTTCGTCCACCATGCCCTCGGAGGGGGGCGTTTTCGGCGCCGGCCACGGCGCGGCGGCCATGGCGCCGAACACCGTCTCCGCCTTCTTCCCGGCCAGGAGCTGGCGGAGGACGTAGTGGAGAATGCCGCCGTTCAGGTAATACCGCACCTCCTGCGGCGTGTCGATGCGGATCGTCGCACGGAATTCCTTCGCCCGGCCATCTTCGCCCGTGGCCCGTACCGTCACCTCGCGGCCGTTGGCGAAGCGGGCGGCGATGGCCTCTTCCAGGCCGAGCACGGCGAAGGTTTCGCGGCCGCCTAACCCCAGCGATTCGGCGTTTTCGCCGTCGCGGAACTGGAGCGGAAGAATTCCCATCCCCACCAGATTGGAGCGGTGAATGCGCTCGTAGCTTTCGGCGAGGACGAATTCGACTCCCTGCAAATACGGGCCTTTGGCCGCCCAGTCGCGGGACGAGCCCGAGCCGTATTCTTTTCCGGCCAGGACGCAGAGCGGCGTGCCGTCCTGCCGGTAGCGCGCCGCCGCGTCATAGATCGTCATGACGGCGTTCTCCGGGAAATAGGTGGTGAAGCCGCCCTCGGTTCCCGGCGCAAGCCGGTTCTTGATGCGCACGTTGGCGAAGGTGCCGCGCACCATCACCTCGTGATTGCCGCGCCGCGAGCCGTACGAATTGAAATCTTGCGGCTCGATCCCGCGCCCGGTCAGATACTTTCCGGCCGGCGAGTCCTTCTGGATGCTTCCGGCCGGCGAAATGTGGTCGGTCGTGACCGAGTCGCCGAGCAGGGCCACGGTTCTGGCGCCGCGGATTCCCTTCACGCTTTGCGGCGCTTCTTTGGGGATTCCGAGGAAGTACGGTGGACGGCGGACATAGGTGGAATTCTCGTCCCAGGCGAAGCGGTCCGCCGAAGGAACGGGCATGGATTGCCATCGCCGGTCGCCTTCGAAGACCTGACCGTAGCTGGCGCGGTACATGTCGGACCGGATGGCCGTTTGGATCGTCTTTTCGATCTCCTCCCGAGTCGGCCAGATGTCCTTGAGAAAGACGGGCGTTCCGTCCCTGCCCGCGCCGACCGGCTCCCGGTCCGGGTCCCAGCCGATTCGGCCCGCGATGGCGAAGGCCACCACCAGCGGGGGCGACATCAGAAAGTTGGCGCGCACTTCGGGGTTGATGCGTCCCTCGAAATTGCGGTTCCCCGAGAGTACCGAGCAAGCCACCAGCCCGCGCTCGCGGATCTGCCCGGAGATTTCCGGCGGCAGCGGTCCCGAGTTGCCGATGCAGGTGGTGCAGCCGTAGGCGACCGTCTGAAAGCCCAGTTCGTCCAGGTATTGGGTCAGTCCGGCCTCGCGGAAGTATTCCGTCACCACCTTGGAACCCGGCGCCAGCGAGGTTTTCACCCAGGGCTTGCGATCGAGCCCGTATTCGCGGGCTTTCTTGGCGAGAAGTCCCGCCGCGATCATCACCGCGGGGTTGGAGGTGTTGGTGCAACTGGTGATGGCGGCGATCACCACCGAGCCGTGATCGATCCGAGGCTCATGCTCCGTCGGCGGCGATTCGGCAGGTTTCTTCGCGGCCGGAAGAAGAGACGGGAGCGCTTCGTTGAAAACCCGCTTCACCTCGGAGAGGCTGACGCGGTCCTGCGGACGCCTGGGACCCGCGACGCTGGGCTGCACCTTGCCGAGATCCAGCGCCAGCGTATCGGTGAAGATCGGCTCGGGAGCGTCGGGGGTATGGAAGAGCCCCTGTTCTTTCAGGTACGCCTCGGCCAGCGCGATCCGCTCCTCGCTGCGGCCGGTGAAGCGCAGATAGCGGAGGGTTTCGCCGTCGGGCGGAAAAATGGCGCAGGTGGCGCCGTACTCCGGCGCCATGTTGCCGATGGTGGCGCGGTCTTCCACCCTCAGCGCGGCGACGCCCGGACCGTAGAATTCGACGAATTTGCCGACGACGCCTTTCTTGCGGAGCATTTCGGCGATGGTCAGCACCAGGTCGGTCGCGGTAACCCCCGCCGGCAGCGCGCCTTCCAGACGAAAGCCCATCACCTCGGGAATCAGCATGGAAACGGGCTGCCCCAGCATGACCGCCTCGGCCTCGATGCCGCCCACGCCCCAGGCCAGCACGCCCAGGCCGTTGACCATGGGCGTGTGCGAGTCGGTGCCGACGCAGGTATCGGGATAGACGAGCGGAAGGCCGCCCTCGCGCCGGAGGCTGGGATTCTCGTCGGTGGAGAAAACCAAGCGCGCCAAGTATTCCAGGTTCACCTGGTGGCAAATGCCGGTGTTGGGCGGCACCACCCTGAAGTTGTCGAAGGCCTGCTGTCCCCAGCGCAGAAAGGCGTAGCGCTCGGCATTGCGGCGGTAATCGAGCTCGACGTTTTTCTCGAACGCCTCGGAGGTGCCGAAGGCGTCCACCTGGACCGAGTGGTCGATAACCAGTTCCACCGGGATGAGCGGATTGATCCGGGCCGGGTCGCCTCCGAGCTCGGCCATGGCATCGCGCATGGCGGCCAGGTCCACCAGGGCCGGCACGCCGGTGAAATCTTGAAGGAGGGCACGCGCCGGCGAAAAGGCGATCTCGCGGCCGGGCGGATTCTTGGGATTCCACTTAGCGAGGGTTTCGATGTCCTCGCGGGTGACCGTCGCGCCGTCCTCGTTGCGCAGCAGGTTTTCCAGCAGAATGCGCAGACTGTACGGCAGGCGGCTCGTGTCGCCCGCAGCGTCCAGCCGGTAAATCGCGTACTCGCGGCCGCCGATACGGAGCGTCGAGCGGGCGCTAAAGCTGTTTTTCATTCCTGTCTCCCATTCGTCATCCGGTATGAAAAGCCCCTGGGATCGTTTCGCCCCCGCGATGGACAGGGGAAGCGCCGATCGTCAGCCCTTGATGCAGGCCATCGGCGTGACCTTGGCCACCAGGCGCGCGAGGCCGGCGCGGTCCGCGGCGATCACCACGTCGTGCACGTCCTTGTAAGCGCCCGGCGCCTCTTCGGCGACGCCCCGCCAAGAGGGGCTGCGTACGACGATGCCGCGCGCGGCCAGCTCGTCGACCACTTCTCGGCCGCCCCAGGTCCGCGCCGCCTGGTGGCGGCTCATGGCGCGCCCGGCGCCGTGGCAGGCGGAGGCGAACGACAAGGTTTCGCCGCTTGCCGTGCCCGCCAGGACGTAGGATGCCGTTCCCATGGAACCGCCGATCAAGACCGGCTGTCCCGTCTCGCGAAACGCCTTCGGCAAATCCGGATGGCCCGGGCCGAAAGCCCGCGTCGCGCCCTTGCGATGCACGTAGACCTGTTTTTTCCGTCCGTGGATCAGGTGTTCCTCCACCTTGCAGGTGTTGTGAGAAACGTCGTAAAGCAGATCGAGCCGTGCTTCCGGCAGGATTTCGGCGAACACCTTGCGCGTCAGATGGGTGATGATCTGGCGGTTCGCCAACGCGCAATTGACGGCGGCGCGCATGGCGCCGAGGTAATCCCGGCCGACCGGCGATTCGATCGGGGCGCAGGCCAATTCCCGGTCGGGCAAGGCAATGCCGTATTGCGCCGCGGCGGCCTGCATGCGCTTGAGATAATCGGTGCCGATCTGGTGCCCCAGGCCCCTGGAACCGCAGTGGATGGTGACCACCACGTCTCCTTCGGCCAGGCCGAACGTCGCGGCGATGGCGGGATCGTAGATCTCGCCGACTTCCTGGACCTCGAGGTAATGGTTGCCCGAGCCGAGCGTTCCCATTTCCGCCCGCTGGCGTTCCTTGGCCTGGATGGAAACGGCTTCGGGCCTTGCGCCCGCCATGCGGCCCCGCTCTTCGATCCTCTCCAGATCTTCGGGACGACCGTAACCTTGGCGTATCGCCCATTCGGCGCCGCCGGCCAGCATCTCATCCATTTGAGCGTGATTGAGGCGGATTTGGCCGTGGCTGCCGACGCCTACCGGCACGGTGGCGTACAACGCATCGGCAAGCACTTTCTTTTGCGGGTCTACCTGTTCGCGTTTAAGGCCGGTATGCAGGGTCCTGACCCCGCACGAGATGTCGAAACCCACGCCTCCGGCCGAAATCACCCCGCCCTGCCCGGCATCGAACGCAGCCACGCCGCCGATCGGAAAGCCATAACCCCAATGCGCGTCCGGCATAGCGTAGCAGGCGCCGACGATACCCGGCAGCTTGGTGACATTCATGGCCTGTTCTCTTACTTTTTCGTCCATCTCGCCGATCAGTGCGTCGTCGGCATAAATGACGACCGGCACCCGCATGCCGTCCACGGGTTCGATGCGCCAGGCAAATTCGGACAGGCGCGTCAGGCGATTGATATCCATTGTCGATTCTCTCTTGACCGATGCTTTAAACGTCTACGACGCACTGCGCCATCCAAACGCCGTTTTCGTCCCGGCGGACTTTAAGCTCGGTATACGTGGCGCCCTTGACCTCGACCGCGGGGCGATGGCGCTCGCGCTCGACGGGCTCGCCCCAGGCGGTGGCCTCTAAGGCGGAACCGTGGATGCGGACGTCGAAACGGCCGAACACCATCCGGCGCACCGCCATTTCGTAAACGAGCGCATTCAGCCAGTCGGCCAGCAACGATTCGATATCGGGCGCCTCGCAACGGATTTCCACCGGCGTCGTCGGCCCGATTCGGGAGGGGTCGCAGATGACCGCGGCGAGCGCCAGGGCAGCTTGCGTAAATGCCTCCGCGACCGTGGCGCCATAGCCGCGCACGCCCATGTCGGCCACGTGGGGAAAATGCTCCCAGCGGGGCTTGTCGGTACCGGGCTTCAAGTGGCTGGGTTCGGTGCTCATGACGTTCCTTTTCAAGGGATACGGCCAGTCTTGCCGGGCGGCCTGGGCGGCGCTCAGCCGTGCCCCATCTGTTTCGGTCCCTTGAGCTTCCTGATGAAGTCGTCGATGTGCATGGCCGGCAAGGTCGTGGGAATGACCGAGCCTCGCGAGCCGAGATCGACCGCGAGATGGGCGGCCGTCTCGTTGTCGGGCGCCTCTATGATGGTCAGGAAATCGTGAGGGCCGAGGAGCGCGTACTGGGTAAGGACTTTACAGCCGAACTGCTCGATTTCCTTGTTCACTTCCACCAGGCGGTCGGGATTCTTGTGCAGGGTCTCCCGGCCTTCCGACGTCAAAGTGGTCAGTAACACGTAAGTGGCCATCGTACACCTCCCTCGCTGGAGATTAAGAGAGCCAAAATGCGCCGGCCCCAAGCCACTGTCAAGTAAGGAGATGCCCGTAACCGGCGCCTGCCGCGACACGGAAGAATCCCACCGAAGACGGTTTTTTTAGAGCATTTTCGGTCGGCATTTACGGCGAAGGTTGGGCAGGCCGGCAATCCCTTGCCGAAAAACGCGCTCCAAACGGATCCTCAGCCTAAATCGAGGAAGCTGCGCAGCGGCTCGGAACCCGAGGACTGCCGAAGCTTGCGCAGCGCCTTCACCTCGATCTGGCGGATGCGCTCGCGGGTAATGTCGAACTGCTTGCCGACTTCCTCGAGGGTGTGGTCGGTGCTCATGTCGATGCCGAAACGCATGCGCAAGACTTCGGCTTCGCGCTCGGCCAAACCGGCCAAGGCTTTCCGCGTGGTCTCGCGCAAATTCGATGTCGTCGCCGACTCGACGGGCGATACGGCGTGCGAATCCTCGATCAAGTCGCCGAGATGCGTGTCTCCGTCGTCGCCGATGGGGGTTGCCATCGAAACGGGCTCCTTGGTGATCTTGAGTATCGCGCGCACCTTGTCCTCGGACAGGTCCATGCGCTCCGCCAGTTCCTCCGCGGCCGGGTCGCGGCCCAGTTCCTGGGTCAACTGGCGCGAAATCCGGTTCAGCTTGTTGATCGTCTCGATCATGTGCACCGGAATCCGGATGGTGCGCGCCTGGTCCGCGATGGCGCGGGTGATCGCCTGGCGAATCCACCACGTGGCATAGGTGGAAAACTTGTAGCCGCGGCGATACTCGAATTTATCCACCGCCCGCATCAACCCGATATTGCCTTCCTGGATGAGATCGGGAAACTGGAGCCCCCGGTTGGTGTACTTTCTGGCAATGGAAATCACCAGGCGAAGATTCGCCTCGACCATCTCCTTTTTCGCCTGCTGCGCCTGATTTTCCGCAATCGAGACGCGCTTGTTCATCTCCTTGATGTCGCCGGTCGAAAGCCGGGCCGCTTGCTCGATTTGCGCCAGCTCGTTCTGGGCCCGTGCGATTTCGCCGGCGAATGCCGCCAGCGTCGCCGCGAAAGGCGCGTCCGTTTCCAACTGCCGTTGCAGCCAATCCGGGTTGCTCTCGTGCCCGACAAAAGACGCGATGAATTCGGCGCGCGGCATTTTCGCCCTGCGCAGGCAAATATCCTGAATCAGTTTTTCCTGTTCGCGGATTTTGGCGGCCGCGGCATGCAGAACGCCTGTCAACTCCTTGAAGAACTGGGGCGTTTTCTTGAATTCCAGGAAGCTCTCGGCCAATTCGTCGAAGGACTTTTGGGCGCGTTCGTGACGATAGCCGTATTTTTGATGGGCGGCGAGCGCCGTCTTGTACCGCTTGGCGAATTTCGCCACTCTTTCCTTGACCAGCGCGGGATTCGGGCCGCTTTCGGCCTCCTCGTCCAGTTCCTCGACCGCTGCCTCGTCGGGCAAGATATCCTCGGGCGGTCGAGCCGAATTGGCAAACCCCGAAATCAGATCGGACAGGCGCACGCCTCGCCGATCCATGGCCTCGAACGCTTCGAGAAAACGATCCATGGCGGGCGAAAATCGCACCAGTTCGCGCGCCGCCCGTTCGAGCCCCTCCTCGATCCGCTTGGCGATGCTCAACTCCCCTTCGCGGGTCAGCAAATCCACCGCCCCCATCTCGCGCATGTACATGCGCACCGGATCGGCCGTCCGCCGCTGTTCGGTATCGATCGAGGAAGCCAGCGCCGCCGCGATTTCCGCCGTCTCCTCGGCATCCTCCTCGGCGATAACCGCGGGCTGGGCGATCAGATCGGCATCCGGCGCCTCTTCGAACACGTCGATTCCGACATCCTCGATCAGGCCGATAATGTCGTCCATTTGCTCGGGGTCGACGATGTCGGCAGGCAGATGATCGTTAATCTCCGCGTACGTGAGATAGCCCTGGGTTTTGCCCCTGGCGATAAGCTCTTCGAGCTGAAATTGCTGCTGTTCTTGGTTCATCGACTCAGTGATCGTAACGGTTGAAAAAATTAACGGGATCGACCCATGAAAACATCGCTGCAAAACCGACGAACATCGATCGCGTCCTACAGTCTGTCGCCGCTAAATGGATTTCGGGTTCCGCGCCTGCCGAAACATTCGGCACGTCTCAACGAATGAGCGCCTTCGCTTTGCCGGCTGAAAATGACTGGGAATAAGCGAGAAGACATGCTCCGGTTTTTGCCTTTCGAAGAGACCCGAAAATCTCGTCTGAACGCGCGGAAAATCGGCAGGGTCCGGAAAAGACCGTCTTTTTATGTTTCTATCGGTTTTTCAAGACAGTAGACCCGGCCGCCATGCTTAAGTTCCGCGCCGCGGACGCTGCCGGGGCCGGCTTTTCCGGCCCGTGGCGAGACCTCCGCCAAGGGCCTCTCGCGGAAATGCGGCAACCGGCGGTTACGGGCGGGGTCTAATCAACTGAACGCCCGGAGGCCGACCGTGGGGAATGGGCTATCATGCCGCTTCCGGATCGAGTCGGAGATTTTCCAAGGAGGCTTTAGTGTCGATGATCGTAACCCTCCCGTCCGAACGGGCGAGGCATGGTTCTTCGGAAACTCGTCCGACCGTCCGCATGAGTCACGTGTCCCGGTGTGCGGGACGCCCGTGAACGTCCGTTCGGTACTGGCGGCCGCGGCCGTGGCCTTGTCGGCGGGCTGCGCCACGGACCCGGTTCGCCTGGCGGGGTTGAGCGACATCGAGATTTGCCGCGGCTACGGCACTTACGCCACCTGGTTCATATCCGATTCCTTGGCGGAACAATACAAGCGCGAAATCAACCGGCGAAAACTGATCACGCCGGAAGAATGGGACCTGGCGGCCCAACAGCGAATTCAAAAAGGGATGAGCCGATGCGCCCTTTATGCGTCATGGGGCGTACCGATCAGCGAACAGGCCCTGGACCTGGATGGGGAAGAAATCCGGCATGTGTACCATGCGGGCTGGCGGATGTCGCCGGGGGCCGTTTATACCAAGGACGGCAGGATCGAAGGCTGGGGATATTGAGCGAGGAAACGTCCGCCGAAGCCGGCGAGCGCATTCGAAAACCAGCGGATTCGGACCGAACGGAATCAACGGTCGGGCGGCCATGGCGAAACCGCCGGGAAGCGCCCGATGCCCGAGCCGCCGGGCCAGCGGCCGACTCTGACGGGTAGCGCACGGATGAATGGACGACGAGTACCGATCAATCGGCAGACGTGGGATCAGTTTGTCCGCTCGATCAAGAATTTCGCCGGTTCCGAAGCCGGCGGACAGGCCCGGCGGCTGTTCGCGGGGCTCATCATCCTGCTGCTGGCGGTCAACGGCCTGAACGTGATCAGCAGCTACGCCGGCCGGGATTTCATGACGGCCATCGAACACCGCGACGTGACCGGCTTCATCGGGCTGGGCCTCCTGTGGATCGGCGTGTTCGTTGCCGCCTCGGCAGTGGCGGCCATCTACCGGTTTACCGAGGAGCGCCTCGGCTTGCTGTGGCGCGAGTGGCTGACCCGGCGGGCCGTAACCCTCTACCTCGACCGCCGGACCTACTTCCGCCTGGACGAAGCCGGAACGATCACCAACCCCGACCAGCGCATCGCCGAGGACATACGGGCCTTTACCGCCACCACGCTGTCCTTCGTGCTCATGTTCCTCAACGCCGGCTTCACGGTCGTGGCGTTTTCAGGGGTCATGTGGTCGATCAGCCCCCTGCTTTTCGGCGTCGCCATTCTGTACGCCGCCGGCGGCTCCTACCTGACCATCGTACTGGGCCGGCGGCTGGTCGATCTGAACTACAGCCAGCTCGACAAGGAAGCCAACTTCCGGGCCGACCTTCTTCATGTGCGGGAGAACGCCGCGTCGGTGGCGCTGCTGCACCGCGAAGGGCGCCTTGGCGACCGGCTTCTGCACCATCTCGACGACTTGACGGGGAATTTTCGGCGCATCATCGCGGTAAACCGCAACCTTAATTTCTTCACCACGGGTTATAACTACCTGATCCAAATCATCCCCGCCCTGGTGGTGGCGCCTCTTTTCATTCGAGGGCAGGTCGAGTTCGGCGTGATCACGCAGTCGGCCATGGCCTTCGCCCACTTGTCGGGCGCCTTCTCGCTAATCGTCACGCAGTTCCAATCGATCTCTTCCTTCGCCGCCGTCGTCGCACGGCTCGGAGCCTTGGCGGAGGCCATACGGGAAACGCAAGCGCCCGAGAAACCGGTCGTCGAGGTGGCCGAGGGCGAGCACGTGGCGTTCCTCGGACTGACCTTGCTGTCGCCGGGCGACGGCCGCCCGCTGATCAAGGATTTGAACGTCTCGATCCTGCCCGGAACGAGGGTTTTGGTCATCGGGCCGGGCGAGGAAGCGAAAGTGGCTCTGTTCCGGGCCACCGCCGGTATCTGGGAAAGCGGGACGGGACGGATCGTTCGCCCCGGCCCCGACCAGATTTACTTTCTTCCCGAGCGGCCCTACCTGCCTCCAGGCACATTGCGCGAGTTGCTCGTTCGAAGCGGCAAGGAGATCTCGGTTCCGGAAAACCGGATACGGGCCGTGCTGCGCGCACTGGACCTCGAACCGGTGCTGGCGAGGGCCGGCGGACTCGACGTCGAGAAGGACTGGGATCACATGTTTTCGCTCCGCGAGCAGCAACGCCTGGCGTTTGCCCGTCTCCTTCTGACCGCTCCGCGCTTCGCCTTTCTCGACCGAATCAGCACCGCCCTGAGCGCCGGCGAAGCCGGCCAGGTGCTGAGGATGCTCGCCAAGAGCGCGATCACCTACGTTACCTTCAGTCGCTGGACGCCCGGCCGACGGGGCACCGACGAAAAACTCGAAAACTACGACGCCGTCCTCGAACTCGCCGCCGACGGCGGCTGGACGTGGAGGCCGGCTCGGGATCGGGCATAAGCCGAAAGGCGAGTGGGAAAGCTCCGGCGCATGCGGCGCTATTTCAAACACACGACATAACGATGCGGCACTGGCAGGATCGTTCCGATTTAGCGGAGGAGCGATGTTTAGCGTAACGAAAAAGGCAAGTAACCAAAGGCTGCCCCTGTCATAACGTGCTGGTTCGCTTTGGCTGATTTTGCTGTCGGCCAAAGGGTCAAGACGCCGGCCGCAGAAATTCTCGGCATTACGGAAAGCGCCGATTTTGAGATAATGGCGATTTGCCTTTGCCAGCCATGTTGTTTCCATCCCTTCCGGCCGTCATCGGGGTTCTGACGCTCTTCGCGGCAATCGGCGCGAAAGCGGATGCCGTGCAGGCGCTGGACGGCTTCGAGCGGACGGAGGGTTGGAGCACCGTCGCGGCGCGCGGCGCTCAAGCCTCGGTGGCGCGCGGGCGGGGCCGGGCGGGATCGGCCTTGCGCATCGATTTCGACTTCCGGAAGGGCGGCGGCGAAGTCATCGTTCACAAGCCTTTCCCCGTCGCGCTGCCCGATAATTACGCCATCGCCTTCTCCCTCCGCGGCGCCGCGCCGCCGAACGTTCTCGAGGTCCGGCTGGTCGACAGGTCGGGCAAAAACGTCTGGCGCTTCCGCGATCCCGAATTTCGTTTCGCCAAGACTTGGCGGACGCTGCGCGTCAAGCGCCGCCGGTTCGAGTTCGGCTGGGGGCCGGAAGGCGAAGGCAGGCTGACGGAACTCGGGCTCATCGAGTTCGTGATCGCGCGCGGCGCCGGAGGGCGCGGCACGCTCTGGATCGACGACCTTCGGCTGGAGCCGCTGCCGCCGGAGCCGGCTCGTTCCGGATCGCCGGACGTAACGGCGTCGAGCTCGCTCCATGGGCCGAAACCGGCGCGGCTGCCGGACGGGAATCCCGAAACCGCCTGGCACAGCGCGGGCAACCGCGAACCTCAATGGCTGCTCCTGGATTTCCGGGAGCGGCGGGAATACGGCGGACTGATCGTCGATTGGGACCCGGAGGACTATGCCACGGCTTATTCGGTCGAGCGTTCCGACGACGGCCGAAACTGGCGCAAGGTTTACACGGTCGCCGAAGGCAACGGCCGGCGCGACTACATGCCTATCCCTGAGTCGGAGTCCCGTTTCGTGCGGCTTTCCCTGACGCGCAGCCGGCGGGGGAAAGGCTTCGGAATCCGCCGCATCGAGGTCGCGCCGATCGATTTCAGCGCTTCGCCCAACCGGATGTTCGAACGCATCGCCCGCGATGCGGAGCGGGGGGCTTACCCCCGTTACTTTTCGGGCGAGCAAACCTACTGGACGGTCGTCGGCAGTTCCGGAACCGAACGCCGGGGAGCGGCGCGCGAAGCCCTTATGAGCCAGGACGGGACGATCGAGGTCGATGAAGGCGCGTTTTCGGTCGAACCCTTCGTTTTGGTCGGCGGAAGGCTCCAGACCTGGGCCGACGGAGCCGCGGCGGTCTCGCTCGAACGGGGTTATCTGCCGATTCCGTCGGCGCGGCGCGAGCACGGCCCGCTTTCCCTTACCGTCACCGCGCTGGCGAGCGACGATCCGAAAGGCTCGATCCTCGCCCGCTACCGAGTCGAAAACCGGAGCGCCGAGGCCGTGAAAGCGAGCCTATTTCTCGCCGTGCGTCCCTTTTTGGTCAATCCGCCCTGGCAGTCGCTGCATACCCTGGGCGGCGTTTCCCGGATTCGCGAACTCCGGTACGAGAATGGCGCCCTCCGGGCCGGCGACCGTTCGGTCGTGCCGCTGACGCCACCCGCCGAGGCCGGAGTCGCCGGGTTCGATGCCGAACCGATGGCTGCGGTGCTCGCGCGGGATGCCGTTCCGCCTTGGAAAGCCGTCGCGGATGCGAATGGGCTCGCCGGCGGCGCGTTCCGGTATCCGCTCGCGCTTGCGCCGGGCGAAACGGGGGAAGTCTATCTCGCGCTTCCCGCGAAGGCCGGCCCGGGCGGGTCTTTCCACGGCGGGAATGCCGAGCGGTTCTGGGAGAAACGATACGCCGAGGCCGTTCGAACGTGGGAGACGCAACTGGACCAGGTCGCGCTTCGGGTGCCGCCGGCCGACGAGGATCTCGTCCGCGCCGTGAAGAGCAATCTGGCCTATATCCTGATCCATCGCGACGGCCCGGCGTTGCGGCCCGGTTCGCGCCGCTACGGCCGCACTTGGATTCGGGACGCGGCCATTACTTCCGCCACGCTTCTCGCCTTCGGGCATGCCGCCGAGGTGCGCGAATTCCTGCGCTGGTATGCGGATTTTCAGACGGCGGACGGGGCGGTTCCGTGCTGCCTCGACCCCTGGGGTCCGGATGCGATGATCGAGCACGACAGTGCCGGCGAGTTCGTCTACACGGTCGCCGCTTACTACCGCCACACGGGCGATCTCCATTTCCTGAAGGCACTGTGGCCCGGCGTCGCGCGGGCCGTCGACTACCTGGCCGCCTTGCGGCGGCAGCGTTTGACCCCGGATTACGCGCAAGGCGAAGCGTCGCGTTTTTACGGTCTCCTGCCGGAATCGGCCAGCCACGAGGGCTACGTGGCCCGCCCGGTTCATTCCTATTGGGACGATTTCTGGGCCATTCGCGGCACGGACGATGCCGCCCGGCTCGCCGCCGCCGTCGGCGACCGCGAACGCGCGGCGAAATATGCCGCGTTGCGGGATGCGTTGCGCGCGGATGTCGCTAGATCGATCGGCCTTACCCAGGGCAGATTCGGCATCGATTTCGTTCCGGGTTCCGCCGAGCTCGGCGACTACGACCCGACGTCCACGGCCATCGCCCTTTCGGTCGGCGGCGAGGCGGCGGGGCCGTTGGCGCCGGCTTTGAGACAGACCTTCGGCCGCTACTCCGGCGATCTGGAGGCCCGCCTAAAGCGGGAGCGCGATGAGCCAGCCTACGCGCCTTACGAATTCCGCAACGTCGGCGCCCTGGTTCGGCTCGGCCAACGGGACGCCGCGTTTCGGACGTTGCAATTTCTTTTCCAGGGGAGACGCCCGGCGCCGTGGAATCAATGGCCCGAGATCGTCTGGCGCGATCCTCTCGCGCCGCGCTTCATCGGCGACATGCCTCATTCCTGGATCGGGGCGGAATTCATCCAGGCTTTCTTGTCCCTGTTCGTTTACGAAGCCCCCGACCGCCGCCTGGTGCTCGGCGCCGGCCTGCCCCGCCGCTGGGTGGAGGCGGAGGGGGGCGCGGGCATCACGGGGCTGAAAACCGCCTACGGAACCCTGAGTTATCGCGTCGAGACGCCTGCTCCCGGCGAAACCCGAATCCGGATCGACGAGGGGCTTACGCTTCCGCCGGAAAACATCGTCATCGACCTGCCTCTGCCGCAGCCCCCGCGCCGGATCGAAGTGAACGGCAAGCCTCTCTCGCCGGACAATGGACGGCTCGTCATTCACGAACTTCCCGCCGACGTGGTTTTCCGCCAATGAGCCCGGCTTTACGCTGCCCGGCCGGAGTGCCGCGACGAAGAGCCGATGCGGTCATGCATGGCCGTATACCAGCGGGTAGCCTGGGACTTCTTCGAGAATGGGAGCGCCGCTTCGCGAAACCGGCATCCGCCATCGGCAGATAAGAACAAGGAGGAAATCGTAACCGAGAATTAACCGTTTCCTGACGACTCACGCACACCGGCAAGTCTATGATCCCAAGAATCAAATTGACCGCTCGGATGTACTTCAACCTGGAAACGGCAGTTGACCGCTGCACCGGCAAAGCCCGATGAATCCCGAACGTCCTGTCTGGCGCGGACCTCGCCTTTTGGGTGAAGGCGCTACGCACCCGGTTGCACGGCGGGCGGACCGCCTGGCGTTTCTAGGTTAAAAGCCCCATGAATTCCAACTATTCCGGCTTTTATCCGCTTCACCAGCCGGGTGAAGCCGCTACGCGCACCCGACCGCATGTCTACCCTAGAGTCTAAACCCCAGATCGCCAGCCTCGCCAAGTTCTTCTTTCTGAGCCTGGCGGTGGGCATTGCATCCTTGTTGGCCATCGCTGCCTTTGTCATCTTCATCCTGGTGCCCGAGGACGTTCGGAACGCCATCCTCCGCGAACCGCTTTTTCCCTGGTAGCCGCCTGGCATTGCGGATCGATCGGTATGCCGTCGCCGGAAAAAATCCGGGTGCGAATGCAAATCGAGGAGGCGATGCCGGAATACCCGGCGCGGGAATGATTAGCCTCTCTCCCGCCGGTTGAACCACGACCTGCCAAACCGGCGTCGGTTTCCGAATTTAAGCCGCCTCTTCGCCCCCCCTGTCACCGGCTTCCAGCCGCGGCTTGCCGGATTCGCAAAGACTCCGCGGTTTTTTCTCGTTTTCAAGCTGCTGTTTACAGATATCATAATATCCCCTGAAACGGCCGCTCCGCACAGGCAAGCCGGTGCCGCGATCGAGGCCGTGTTCATGGGCGAACCAAGATTTTGGCCCGGTACTCCAGACAGAGAGTCTCTTCAGGCGAAGAAAAAAGCAGATGACAGACATCCAAAAAACGCTCGGCCGGTTCCAGCAAGGGCTTATCGATCTCAACCAGCTCCTGAACGATGTTGAACGCATGTCGCAGGAAAGCAGTGACGAAGGAAGGGCGGCGGCTCTTGACCTCTTTAGGAGCGAGTACCGGGCCGGTCGATTTCCGCCACAGATTTATTCCAGCATCGAAGACAGGCTGAATAAGAAGATTGTCGCGGATGCCGGAGACGACGAACTCGATCGAACTCGGATTTTTCGCCCGGCGGCCGGCGGCGCGGCGAAGCCGGTAACGGAATCCGGCGAAAGCGATGCGGAAAAGACGCGGCTCGCGCCCTTTGCCGACCGCGCCCCTCTTACGCAAACCACTGACGCGACTCGCTCGATCCTCGGAAATGACGACGTGACGCGTGTAAGCGAGGACGCGGATCAAACTCGAATTGCCTTTAACGCTCCTGAGACTCAACGGAACGTATCTCCGCCGCCGGAGCCATCGTCGTTACCGGTTCAACATCTGCGGGTCGGTGCCGTCCTGAAGGAACGATTCGTTTTGGAAGAAGTGCTGGGCGAAGGCGGAATGGGCGTCGTGTTTAAGGCCCTGGATCTGCGCAAGAAAGAAGCCAACGACAAGGAGCCTTACGTCGCGCTGAAAGTGCTCAACCAGGATTTTCAGCAAAATCCCGTTTCCCTGATCGCTCTCCAGCGGGAGACCAAACGGGCGCAGACGCTCTCCCACCCGAACATCATCAATGTGTACGATTTCGACAGAGACGACAGGCACGTCTTCATGTCGATGGAATACCTCGAAGGCCAGCCTCTCAACCGGCTGATCAGGGAGCTTCCGGAAGGAGGCATGCCGTTCAAGAAAGCTTGGCCCATCATCCAGGGCATGGCGGAGGCGCTGGCCCACGCCCACAAGAAAAACATCGTCCATTCGGATTTCAAGCCGGGCAATGTTTTCATCGACGGCAGCGGCGAAGTCAAAGTGCTCGACTTCGGCATCGCCTGCGCGGCGGGACGGGCGGACAAGAAAAGCGCCGATGCGACCATATTCAACGCCCGCGATCTGGGGGCGCTGACGCCGGCCTATGCGAGTTACGAAATGCTCAGGAACGAGGACCCGGACCCGCGCGACGATATTTACGCCTTGGCGTGCGTGAGCTACGAGCTTCTGACGGGAAAACATCCGTACGCGAAAATTTCCGCGGACGTTGCGGTCGACCTGAAGTTGCAGCCCAAGCCGGTTCCGGGCTTGAACGGAAGGCAATGGAAAGGCTTAAAAAGAGCACTCGCTCTAAAGCGGGAAGCTCGCACGCCGACGGCCGAGGAATTCATAGCCGATCTGCAAAGGCGATCGTCCCTGTTTTACGGAATCTGGGCCGGTGCCGCAGCGGTCGTCATCGCCATCGGCACCCAGGTTTACCTCGATCTCCAGAACCGGAAAGAGCCGCCCAAGGTGATGGCGAAGCTCTCTGCCGAGCAATCCGCGAAAGTCGCCGATTTGCTGGAGCTCGCGGACATCCACTTCGAGGTCGGCTATTTAACCGCGCCGACCGGCGCCAACGCACTCTGGGCATACCGCGAAGTTCTCAAGATCGATCCCTATAACGAAACGGCGATCAATGGCATACAAAAAATCGCGAACACCCTGGAACTGGATGCGTGGAAACTCTTCGAGCAAGGCGACCGCGTCGAGAGCTTGAAAAAAGTGTTCGAGGGATTGGATGCCGTGCCCGACGACGAGGGCTTGCTCAAGCTCAAGGCAAAGCTCGAACGCTGATCCCAAAGCATTTCCGGGACCAGCGTCTCTGCCCTTACCAAGCGGATAGTCTCGGGGCGGCGCTTCTCCTCGGCGTTATCGAACGGGGTGGACGCCCCGCAGGCAGGCTATTTTGGCACCGGGTTGCCTCCCCGCGAAGGCGCCGCCTCAAGAGACCGAAGATCTGCGGCGGGCGCCTTGGGTTTGCGTGAGGAATTCGCTCAAAACTTTTCGAAGTCGTGCGGGCTCATGGCATGGGCCTCCGCCAGGCGCATCGCCGGAGCGGGCCGGGCCTTGCGGGACACGGCCGGAGCCGGACGGACCGGCAGGTCGCGGGTCTCGTTTTCCGCCAGCCTGAAGAATTCCATGAGCTGTTGCAACTGCTCGGCCTGGCCGCTCATCTCCTCGGCGGTGGCGGCGAGCTCTTCCGAGGACGAGGCATTCTGCTGGGTAATCTGGTTGAGCTGGCTCATGGCGGTGGTGATCTGGCCGATCCCGGAGGACTGCTCGTTGGAGGCGGCGGCGATCTCCTGCACCAGGTCGGAGGTCT
>Ga0196981_1000172_pt1 | contig 47812 bp, 25 predicted proteins | sample S3_2013CmetaG_FD_155462 | JGI IMG/M metagenome (GOLD analysis project Ga0196981, IMG submission 155462) | Soil microbial communities from Anza Borrego desert, Southern California, United States - S3_20-13C | ecosystem: Environmental > Terrestrial > Soil > Desert | place: USA: California... | reverse complement strand
CCATCCTAAGGACACAACCCCGGCTATCAGATATCTATTGGTATTACATGCATATTTAACTCGAAAGCCAATCTTTCAAGATATTTTCGCTGTCTATCCTTTAGCTGCTGCTCATAGTTGGCGATACCTTGTTCAAGAAACTCTTCTCCTTTCGTCATCACCCGATAGTAATAGCAAGCCAGCTTCCTTGCGATGGCCTTAACTGCGATTGCCCCGCCGCGCTTGGCTCTGATCCTTCTACCAAATGAGCCGAGAGCAATTTTTTTGCTGTTGAGCAGACCTTGAGCCATATTTCTGAAGATCATGCTTGCTGGATTATGATGCTTTACACGAACTCGCCGCATACTTTTTCCAGAGCTACTTTTTTGTGGAGCAAGTTTGAGCCAGCTGGTAAAATGCTTTTCGGTTTTCCACGGAGATAAATCTGTACCGAGTTCGCTGATTAGCTGCAATGCGCTGTAATCGGTGATTCCAGCGATGTTTGTAGCATCCTTGCCGGAAGTGAGTTTTAGTAGTGGTTGGTGAAGATCCTTTATATGAGGTTTATGATACCTCACCGGTTTGCGCTTTTTTTTTACTTCCACATTTTGCAGATCAACCGTGATGGCCTGAAGCAGCTTTTCAATTTTTTTGTCACATTCATAAATAAGGGAATGAAAATGCTTCCAGGAGATGAGAGCCTGCTGAAGCGCAAATAAATGCTCTTCACGATAATGCCCTTGTAGGGATTTTAAGACAAGATCGCGCTTTTTATTTAGAATCGACGTTTCACACAATGCCCCCAAAACATTTGGATCTGTTTCTCCACCGAGTATTTTCTCGATAATCCTTAATCCACTGGCACCGGTAATGTCGTTAATGGCCTCTGTAAGACGAATATTCATTAGCGTTAGCGCTTTTTGCATAAGATGAATCTGACTCGCCGCTGAGCGAATATGATCTTGTCTTAGCCGCACATAACTTCGCAGGACCCGAGTTTTATCATCGGGGATGAAACTCTTACTGAGAAGACCATACGAGTGAAGTTGTCTCAACCATTGGCAATCTTTAACATCGGATTTCCTACCAGGTACATTCCGAGCCATTCGACCATTTATCAGATAAACGTCGATTCCAGCCTCCTCCAGCACTGCGTACAGTATCACCCAGTAAACACCGGTTGATTCCATAGCAACCGTGGTTACACCTTTACTAAGCAAGTAATCCCGCACACCATGACATCCTTCTGTATAGGTTGGAAATACTTGGATTTCTTCCTCGCCCGCGTCAACGAAGAAGTTTCTGCTGCCAACATCAATGCCAGCAGCATGCGGATGAACGACGGTTAAAGTTTTCTCCATAGGCAATTAAGGTTAGGTATTGAAAAGCCCATGGCCGACTGTTTGAATGAGAAAGGTAGCATCCTAAACGGGAATAACCAGATCAGCAGACCCAGCCATCACCAAATAACTCTACACGAAACAGCCAGAACAAGATTCCCTCTCAGTAAGAAACACTAATTCGAGCAACTGTTACTTCCATGGAATATAAAGTTAACAAGTTCCTTGGTGTCCTTTCCGAAACTCGGCGGTGGTCCGCTTAAAGGCTTCCCTAACGCGGGGGGTAGGCGCCACTTTCTGGTTCCTGGTTTCAATTGCGGGATAATCTTATCCGTGATTTCTAACGTGACGTCGACAACAGGCCCGTCATTAATATCGTGATCGGTGATGAGCAATTGTTTGGTGTCGTGTGCTTTTTGAGACTCCGTTGTTATTGTCACCACGGAGATTCATTGGCACGGAGAAATTCCGCAAAATAATCGTATTCCGAAGCGGTGAATTCAGATTTGGCGATTGCACGATTGGCGAATTTGATCAACGATTTCCGATTTACGATTAATCCTACTTTGTCTGTCTCCCTTACGGTGACAGCGAGGTTCTAAAATCATTTGAGATTATTTTAGCAGTCTATCATATAAAAGTCCGATAACAAGAAGAGCGTCCCGCTAGGGACTAAATACTGGTAGAACCATGAATACGATATTAAATTAGTCCCGTAGGGACGAAATAACCGTAGCCAACACCTGCACACAGATCCACAATCAGCAGTTTTTGCAGTTCAAAACCGGGAATGCATTATCCAACATCGCTGGAAGGACGAATTGCACAAATACATTACAGGAATCATTCAGAATAAGCGGATTCTGCGATTTCGAGGATTTTGGATTGCGCAGATTGCGGATTGTACGATGGATTATTTTTTTTAGGGCTCGGTCCGGGCTTCCTATCTGGTTTGTTTCGTTATTCCCTCGCTGTTTACAATAACGTAGTTGATGAAAATTTTTACAATCTAACGATGTCAAAACAAGAGTTCCGGGAATGACAATTCATAAGAAACATTTTTTGCTCACGAGAACTTCCGACTTTGCGAAATTCTCCCTTGAAATCTAATATATTTATCGAGCGCATTGAAGTCACTGTGGTGCGTCTACCGGACAAGATGAACCATACCTTTACGGTTAATCCTTTCACCCGGACAAGTGACATAACTGACATACCAAAAGTATACACCCGAAGCCTGCCCATCGCCGTTCCAGCCGCGGTTCGTGGTGTCGTGATAGACGATCTTGCCGTAACGGTTCATGATCGTCATTTCGATATCTTCCACACTGAACCCGATCACTTTGAACTCATTATTCCATTGGTCCCCATTCGGGGTAATTATGTTCGGAATAAAAACAGAATCCTTTTCAAAGATAATCACTTGCTTGTAAGGAGTTTTGAAAGTGCATATTCCCCGCTTTACAACGGCATAATAAAACCCACTGGACGTGGCTGTAAACTCGCCTCCCTTCCTGGAGATAAATTCTCCCTCTTCATCATCACTGTCCGATCGGTACCATTCGAACGATGCGTCTTGCAGACCTTCAAAATAAAAAGAAGGTTGCGCGCCAAAGCAACTCTTGATCAGAGTTTCCGAGGGCGCCATGGCCGGGGAAAAATTATCCATTACAACTGCGTACGGGTCGGAGCTAATTCGACAGTTCTTTGATGACCGGTCGATCTGATACACGCCCGCCTGACTGGTTTCAAGCGATCTGCCGGTTTCGTCAAGCAAATAAAAGGAATCACTTCCCTCCTCTTTAAACTTCCACGCAAACGTGTTTATTCCCACCGCGCCTTCCGCCAACAGATTGACAACACCCTCTTTGCATAAACTTCCGCTTTTATGTCGGAGTTGGACCTGCAAAAATTCCTGATGAACATCAAATGGATCAGAAATAATGGTACAATCAGTATTGGAACCCCTTACCTGGTAGGCCCCTGGATATTCCACGGAAATCGAAGACGTGTCGATCCCAACCGGCATGAAATCATCGGCACCCACAGGTTTCATCATCCATTCATAATTTTCAATGCCGGACGTATTCTGCACAGACAATTGCACGAACCCGTCAATGCAGAAACGTTTCTCTTTTCCGATCAGTGGTTTCTCCGGCTTGTTGATCGTGATCGTGTCAACGACTTCATAGTTGCAGCCCATAGGGGATTCGTAATGATATCTGACCAGGTATGCTGCATTTGCCAGCCCAGACGAAAAAAAACGGTTGTCCGATACATGTTGTCCTGCAAAATTTCCTCCTTCCGGATTGCCGTGAAGAACCGTACCTCCGTCGACGTCTTCACAGATAATATCGACCGGATCGATAAAAACATCCAGCACCTCGTCGTGTATCTTAACCACTGGACTAAAGACTTCGCACGCCGAATTGTAAACCAGGGCCTGGTATTCACCCCGCTGGGAAGCCGTAAGGGTTCGGGACCATAACTGCAACGGTTGAAAGGATCCCGTTGAGTCACTACGATAAAACCATGAATAGTAAACACCTGCTTCGTACTGCACGCCAATGTCAAATGAAACAGCGGCACCTTGGCAAACTTTGTGAAGGACATCACCTTCAAGCAAAGCTTGGGGCGGCTGAACAACTTCGATCCTCACGACACCGGTACGCGAGCAGCTTGGAGTCTGGTACGTGAACTCATGTGTTCCGCTGCCGGCAATCTGTGGATCAAAAGTTCCTTCAACCACGTCGACGAGTCCTGGTCCCGACCATGTGCCCCCGAACGGGTAACCAAAAAGATCTACAAGCTCATTTGAATTAGCGCACACCGGCGGAAACAGTTTTACAATCGGTGGTGTTTCGGTGATGTAAACCGAGCCTGAAAGTCTGGCATTGTCGATGTCTTCAATCGGGGCACCGATGAAAAAGTCTGATTCATCCATGTTTACTGCCAAACCGAAATAGTCCTTGACAAATGAATCGCCCGTGAAATCCAGCAGGGGCTCGACATCCTGCCAGAAATAATCTTTCGCCTGAAAGATGTACGCACGTCCCGGTTTGTTTCTTGCAAATCCGTTTTTTGCAAAGTCTGAGCCCGGCGCGCCTGCGATCAGCGTATTGCCGAGTGATTTTAAAGACCAGCCAAAAAGTTCACGTTCGTCCTTCACCCTGGGCAATATCTTGATCGTCTCGGATCGTGACGACCACGCTTGTCCGGGTTGCTTCACGAAGACATATATGGCACCGACATCCCAGACGTCACCATAGTCTTTTGTGGGTGCGCCGATAAAGATTGTGTTATTGTGTATGGCAACTGAATGACCAAACATAGAGCCATTGGTGATCCAGTGACTGAAGTCGGGGGCAATTTGGATTGGCTCTGGATCAGAAGGATAAAGATGATACCTCGCTTCCCAAAAACCATCCTCGTTCAATTCGAAGATTGTTCCACTGCAAATCAGGGTTTCGTTCTCGATGTCAACTGCTGCTGTTGAAAACTTCGAAAAAATATTTGCAATTCCGACTTCCGTCGCCTGGTGGAATTCCCAACGATCGTTCTGATTTTTTAAAAATCGCGAGCATGATGCGGGCAGGATCGTTCTGAACATAGGGAACGATAAGCCAGTTTTGGCTCATTGCAAGATTGTCGCCGTATGCAAAGACGGTAAGGCCCTGTTCGGGTATTGATACTTCCTGGACAAGTTGCGGCTGTGACCAGTCGCCGCCAGCGCTTTCGTAAATGAAGATCCGTCCATGTGGCTCATAGCCGGCGGCACCAATGGCAAGTTGCTGTCCATTATATGCGAGCGCACTGCCGAATCCGTTATCGTAATAGTCAGGGTCAGGAGCGGTCAGCTTGCCGGCCTTCTCCCATTGGTCACCCAGTTTCTTGTATGAATAAACGGCGCCCCCGTTCGCTTTTACCGTTCCGTCAGCGGGCGCGGTTACAAAAAGGTAATCTTCGAAACCAAGTATGTCATATCCGTAGTAATGCCCCGCGGTACTCTTTTTTCCCGCATACAGTAATGCCTTTTCCCAACTGCCTTCAGGGTTTTTTGAAAAAATTTTAAGTGCCACTTCCGCGAGCGGGTTCTCGGGATGAGGCACCATTCCAACAACTGCATTTGCGTGTTGATTGCATGCGTTGAGATAGCTGTAATGACTCCCATGGCGTTGTCTTATCGCAGAAACGCTCACATCAAGCGTTTCCCATTCAGGATTGCACCATCCGGACGGCCCTTTTTTTAAGCGCGTAAAAAACCCGGTATTTGTAGTATCCTGGGACGCGACAAAAATGTCTTCACCATTCGTCGACAGCCGCAGCGGAACATCATCCGGATAATCGGTGTTGCCGTTGGGATCAATGAAGCAAGTTCTTTGCATATCTGTCCACAAACCTGAGGCTGGTTTCTCAAAAAACACAATGCCGAATTTGGCTTTAGGAGTATTGAAGTCAGCAGTCGCAGATGCAAAAATGCCCGCGTCCGTAAATACGAAATTGTATATACCCAGAAACGACGATTCAGAAACATCACCAGACTGAAGCTTTGCCTCGAGGATAAAATTCGAAAATTGTCCGGACGGATCCCGGAAAATATATATACGGCCATTACCCGTTGGTGCAAAAGGCGTTGAGATTGCAATCCGGTCGCCATGGAGGTCAATTCCGCCACGTCCCAGCGCGTCGGCTTCCTCGTCTGTAACAGTCACGACCGTTGGCGTAATCGCATTGCTCCATTCTTCCGTAGATTGTTTGTGGAAAATAAAGACAGCTCCGCTGCCGTCAGCCGTTACAGGAAACTCCCTGTATTCACCATCACAGATTGCTATGGTGTTCTGATCGTCCGAAATCTCCAGCTGGTTTCCATAAACGTATCCAAACCATTGTGATTTAGGAACTGTAAATACCGTGAGCTCGGTTTGTGAAGTCCAGCCGGACGCTGGTTTCTTGAAAAGGTACACTCGTCCTCCGTAATTGCCGGCCGTAACCAGCAAATAGTCTTTAGACATTTTCACCGAGACCCCGAACTGCAACGCATCCACAGGCGCCGACGGTGACAGCGTCGCTATCTTCATCCAGCCATCGGCAAACTTTTCGAATATAAAGACAATGCCTGTCAGGCGACCGAGGCTGTCGCTATTCGGCATTCCGACCGCGAGGTAATCATCATACATCGATACTGAATACCCGACTCCAAACGAATAATCCAGGGATGGTTCAGGAACGAGTTTGGTGAAATCGGTCAGGCATTGACCATGAACTGCAGCAGTGATCAGCATCACCAGTAATACGCCAGAAAGGGTTTTCATTGTAGGGTACGGACCCTAAAGATAGTTAATTTGGGCGAAGAGTGAAAAATGATGAGAGGCCGGGATACCTGGAGCTTACCGCCGATTTGCCAGTGTGAGAAGTTTCAATATCGCTTCATCTTCTTCGTGATTTCATGGTGACGTCGCCAACCGGCCATGCCGTTGATATTCGCGATCGGTGATGAGCAAATTGTTTGGTGCCGTGCTTTATTTGAGACTCCGTTGGTATTGTCAACATAGAAGATACGGTGGCACGGAGAAATTCCTAAATAATCGTGTTCTGAAGCGGAATTCAGATTTAGCAATTGATTAACGATTGTCGATTAACGATTTTTGATTGGGAGACTCCTGGCGTTTACAACTCCTCCATGAATTGCGACGGCGTTTTGCCGTAGTGCGATCTGAATGATTTACTGAAATATTTCGGATCGGCGAAACCAACAGTAAACGCCACTTCCGAGATCGTCAGCTTTTTCTGTTTCAGCAGCATCTCCGCTTTTTTCATCCGGACATTGCGAATCAGATCAATGACGGATAAACCCGTAAGCATCTTGATCTTCCTGAATAAAACAGGCCTGCTCATTCCGATTTCCCGGACGAGCTTCGAAACATTAAACTCCGAATCGACGATGTTCTGCTCAAGGATGGCCATCAGTCTTTGCAAAAATTTATCATCGGGATCGGCGATCTCCTCGGGTGTCGGCTGGAGGGTAACAATTCGGCTGTACTTTTCCCGCAGGCGTTCGCGCACGGCCAGGTGGTTCCTGACCTTCACGAGCAACAGGTTGTTGTGAAACGGTTTTGTCACGTAGTCGTCAGCACCGGTCTCCAAACCTTCAACCTGATGATTGACGGACCCGCGCGCAGTCAGTAAGATCACCGGAATATGATTCGTTCGCTGGTCAGACTTTAATTTACTCACCAACTCGACACCGCTCATGCCTGGCATCATCACATCACTGATGATCAGGTCTGGCAAACGTTCAACCGCTATTTGCCATCCATCGGTTCCATTACTACTTTCCAGGATCTGGTACTGTTGCGAAAGCAGTCCCCGGACATACGCCCTGATTTCATCGTTGTCCTCCACCAGCAACACGAGCGGCTTTTCCTGGGCGTCATTCGCGAGCGCCGGATCCTCAAAGCTGTGCTCAAAAAGATCGGGAATGATGTTTTCCGGCTCAACCTGGATCTGGTCTTTGCTGAAATGGTCACAACCCGTCTGCAACACGATTGTAAATCTTGTGAACCCCGGTTCGTTCGAGGTCGCCTCCCGGCTCTCTACGGATATATTTCCGTGATGAAGATCCACAATACCTTTTGTCAACGCGAGGCCTATTCCGAATCCCGCTTCCTGGATCCCCGTATTCTCAGCCTGATAAAACCGGTGAAAAATTTTTTCAAGGTGTTGGGGTGAGATTCCCAATCCATTATCCTCAACCACAATCTTAACAGTGGATTGTATACCGGAAAGCGTGTCATTGGTCTCATCCATCGAAACAGAAAGTTTTACCTCTCCCCCGCCAGGTGTGAACTTAAGCGCATTCACAAGGACATTATAGAATACTTTTGTAAGCTCCTCCCTGTCGAACCACAGTGGAATATTCTCCCGGGACGGTGAGAACGACAGCTGTACTTTTCGCGACGTGGCGTATTCCCTGAACGAATCGTACACTTCGCGTAAAAAGAGAATGAAATTCCCCTTGCTGACTTTTAACCGGATATTACCGGTTTCCTGTTTTTGAAAATCGAGAAGCTGACTGACCAGCCGCATCAATCGCTCGGAATTCGTTTTGACAAGATGTAACTCCTTTTGGATTTTCGTATCAGACGAATGTTCATGCTGCAACTGTTCGATCGGCCCGGCAATCAGTGTCACTGGTGTCCGGATCTCATGGGCAATATTTATGAAGAAGTTCAGTTTCGCCTGATGGAGTTCTTCCTGCTTTGCTTTTTCAAGATGCTCCAGCTGTAAATCGTGTTCCAGTTTGACACGACGCCTGTTCAGCCTGGACCATGCATACATCAGCGCAAGGAATGTCGCCACATAGGCGCTGTACGCCCACCAGCTTTTCCACGGTGGCGGAAGAACACGAATGGTGATGGCTCGCGGCACGTCGCTCCATGTGCCGTCATTGTTTGAACCTTTCACCAGCAACCGGTAAGTACCAGGCCTCAGGTTCATATAAGTCACCACCGGATCGGTCACCACATTCCAGTCGTCCTCGAAACCTTCGAGTTTGTAAGCGAACCTGTTCTTTTCGGAATTAATGTAATTCAGCACGGCGAACTCCACGGAAAAAATATTCTGATTATACCTGAACTCCACGTTATCCTGGAAGTTGACATGATTATGAAGCAACTCGCTGGCATCCGCGGGCTTAACTTCCTTGTTGAACAATCTTAGCTCGGTGAAAGCAATGGTCGGGATAATCTTATTCTCACGAATACTGTCGGGATGAAAAAACGTCACGCCATTATATCCGCCGAAATAGAAGAAGCCCGCCCGGTCTTTGTGGTAGGAATTGAAGTTAAACTCCTTGCAGATCAGCCCGTCACTGCGACTAAATGTTTTGATGCTGAAATTTCCCGGATCAAATCGCGCTATCCCATTCTCCGTGCTGAGCCAGAGAAAACCATGATCGTCTTCCTGGATTCCATAGATCGCGGTTCCCGGGAGCCCTTCCGATAACGAAAAGTTCCTGATCATTTTCCGGTCGGCAGAAATCCGATATAGACCATTTCCCCGCGTGCCCGTCCAGATCTGAGACGTTTTGTCTTCGTGGATGCTGACAATGTAATTTCCGTTTCGCGAGGATCCGGTCAGCACGCGTTCGAAAGTTCCATCGGTATTCATCCTGTTCAACCCATTGGTTGTGCCAACCCACAGGTTTTTGTTGTGATCAATGAACAGCTTGGTGATCACATTGGAGCTAAGGCTTGTTTTACCGGGATCACTGGTAAAGACCTTCTCGACAGTACCGGATTTCCTGTTTAACCGCAGCAATCCGCCGCGGTAAGTTGCTACCCAAATCGTCCCCTCGTTATCCTTTACAATATCATAAATGACATCATCAGGTAGCGCCCCGTCGGCCGAACGCGCGATCCGGAAATGTTTGAATTGCTTTTTACGAAAATCATAATAATCGAGACCCTGGATCGTGCCGATCCATATGCCCTGATCCTCTTCAAGCAGGAGACACTTGATATTATCATGACACAATGTGTTGGGGTCATTGTCTTCATGCCTGAAATGTTTTTTGAGATTCGAATTCGCATCAATAAAAAGCAGGCCGTTGCCTTCTGTTCCGATCCAGAAGTTTCGATCGCGATCGGTTGTCAATGCGCTGGCAATTTTAAAGCGATACTTTTCACCGTCTGATACGGGGTCGATAAACCGGAATTGTTTGGCTGACGGGCTGTAAATATTCACTCCGCCATGATAGGTTCCGATCCAGAATGTACCATGGTTGTCACGGTAGATTGCGCGGATTGAATTGTCGGTAATGGACGCGGGATTATCGGGGTCATTTTTGAGCAGCTTGATTTTTGAAAAGTCTGAACTGGTTATCAACAATCCTCCGATGGTGCCGATCCAAAAATCGCCGCCCGTGGTGCGATGTATGGACCGGACTGCTTTCGCATTCAGGGAAGAACCGTCGAAGTCGGGAGAAGAAAACTGCCTCTTCACCCGGTCAAAAAAGATCAAACCATTTCGCTCCGTGCCGATGAGCAAACGGCCGGCGTCATCTTCAGAAAACGCATTGACGGAATTGCTCTTGCTCTTAAGATCTTCCGATCCGGGTAACCTGAAAGTGGTAAACGCAAATCCGCTGTTCCCGTAGGCAAGCTTTGAAAATCCCTGCGGCGTACCGATCCACAAATCGCCGTATTTATCCTGGAAAATTGAACGCACATCATCGTCCATCAGGCTGTTTTCATTGCCGGACTGATGCTGGAACCGGATGAAGAATAAACTGTCTTGCTCCTGTAGCAAATTCAAACCCTGCCTTGTTCCTACCCAGAGGTTCTTATTCGCGTCTTCAAAAATGCTTGTAATGGTATTGTTAGACAAAGTGTGGCTTTGCAACGAATCGGAGTAAAATTTCCGGAAAGTATCGGTTTCAGGGTCGAAGAGGTTCAGGCCGATCCTTGTGCCGACCCACATGCGGCCACGAGAATCGGTGAACAGAACATACACGAAATTATCAGAGATCGACGTTGAGATATCTTCGTCGTGTTTATAGATTTTTATTTTTCGACCGTCGTAGCGATTGAGCCCCTCGCGCGTTCCAAACCAGATAAATCCCTGAGGATCCTGTGATATCGCAAGAACAGTACTTTCCGAAAGACCGTCCTCGGGAGTTAAATGATCAAAATTAAAATCCGACTGGGCAAATGCACTGTAACAGGAAAAACCAAACCACACGCATAATATCGCCATCCAACCATTCCGCTTGTACTTCATGTTGTGCAGGGTAAACACTACCATTGAATTTACGAAGAATAACAGAATAAAGCAGGGCGGGTTGCATGTTTTGAAACTGAAATGCTATTTAGCTTTCGCGAACTCGTCGGCATACTGATTAACCTGTTTCCCGGATAGTTCGGCTTTACCCCCATGGATTACTATCCGGTAGCGGAATGTTACTTCCTGCCCCTGTTTCAGCGTAAAATTAAGCTGCTCTTTGCCCTGACTGAAAATCTTTTGTCCCAGGGGGTTGGCTGCAAACAGGCCATATCCGCGGGCATGCCAATAAGTGGGATACCCGATGTTGGATGGGTGATCAATGATGGCAATCGTGATCGTCTCTCCATCCTTCTTGCCGTTCAAAACTGTCCAAGGCGCGCGCGTGCCCCAAACTGCGTCCCCCTGAAGTCCGTTCGCGCTGACATACATCCCGGTAACCACGTCATTCGGCATCTGGGCAACGGCTGTAACATTGCCCAGCGCATCGACGAATTTGCTAGATTCCTTTGACGGCATTTCCAATTCCCTCGCTACCCGCAAACCAAGCATGCCATCCTTGATATCGGCGAAGACGACCTCTGCCACCTTCGCACTCAGGGTGCTTATGCGGTCGATGATCAGATCATTCTCTTTCTGCGAAAACAAATATTGTGTCTTCTCTTCCAGCAGAATCTTTCCGCTATTATCTACCCAGTCGCTTTGAGCGACAATCGAAGCGCCTGACCGCATGTTTTCTGTGGCCATTATCTTCTGGTGTTTGACAGAGCCGTAACGCGGCTTCTTTTCCGCAGAAATGGCCGTACTGTTGTTCCAGAAGTCAAGACCGTTGACACTTTCGTAATTCATCCACAGGCCCAGGTGATGCGGGTGGTCCGTGCGTTCGCCGGGTCTTGGCGCAACCGGATAACCTCGGGTGACCGTTACGCCCCCGAGAGTTTTGATTGGAAACAAAACAGGTTTTTCGGTCGAATCGAAATAACAGTAGGCCGTTAAAAGCTTGCCGTCATACAGCACTTCAATTTTCTTTTGCTCCGGTTTGTTTTTGAGGGTGAAACCTTCCTGGCAAAAACTGTCCCGACATCCCAGGCCGGCAACTGCGAACACGAATAGAAAAAGACGTCTCATGAAACGATTTTAAGTTTACAGGTGAAAGGCTTTACCGTCTGCGACAACTTCCTGCTTGGCCTCGTCAAAGAAAACTTTTGTGCCGGTTCTGGCGGCGGCATTGGCCATGATGCAGGCGATCGCGTGGGAATAGCCTGCCTCTGCCGGGGCATTTGTTTCCTTTCGGCTGCGAATGCATTCCATCCAGTTGCGCATGTGGTTTGAGGTCAGCGCATCGCCGCCGGTATTGGCGGATGTTTCGACTTTTTCCTCCACTTTTTTAAGGCTCATCTCTGGCAACAGGTTGGCTTGCATGCTCATCGCCGACGCATGCCGCTCGGTCAGTCCGCCGTGGGGAGTAACCATGTTGGTATTCAAATTCAGCTCACCCCCGTTGGAGTAATAAATTTCCTTGGGCTTGTCCTCACCATTGTGCATCCGCGAATGAAATGTTACCTGGAATCCGGAAGAACGATCACTTTCAGGTCCATAATCAAATACGGCTGTGATCGTATCCCAGTTTTCTCTGCCATCTTTCCAGAAATATATTCCTCCGTTGGCAACCGCGCTGCGCGGATGCTTCAGGCCGGAAAACCAGTGGACCGTATCAATCTGGTGGCTCATCCACTGGCCGGGCAATCCGGAAGAATAAGGCCAGAACAAACGGTACTCGAGATGTTTGCGGGCGTTGAAAGGTTCAAAAGGGCGATTCATCAAAAACCGTTTCCAGTCAGTATCCTGTTCTCTCATTTGCTCAACGGCTTTGACCCTCCTCCAACGGCCTGGCTGGTTAACATTCCATGTCAATTCCACCATGGTGATGTTGCCGAATTTTCCCTGTTTGATAAAGTCAGCGGCCATGTGATAGTTGGTACCGCTGCGGCGTTGCGATCCGATCTGTATGATCTGCTTTGATTCGCGGATGGCCTTTAATGCTTCACGGGCGTCATCCATCGTCTCAGCAAACGGTTTTTCAATGTATGCATCGCATTTGCCTTTGACCGCTTCGATTCCGTGCAACGCATGTTGAAAATCCGCGGTGCTGATGATGACCGCGTCGACTTCACCTGAGGAATAAAGTTCATCATTGTTGCGGAATGTCTTGATTCCATGCTGGAATTTTTCTTTCAGAAGCGCTTCCCCTTCTTCCCTTCTCAGCTTCCAGATATCGGACACGGCAACAATATCAAAATTCAATTCCTTGTAATGGTTCATGAAGGATGGCAAAAGCGAACTGCGGAAACGGTCCGAAAATCCCACGACACCAACCCGAACACGGTCATTTGCGCCTAAGATATTCCCGTAACTCTTTGCGGAAAACCCGGCCGCGCCGATGTAAGTGCCAGCTGCCGCCAACGCGGACTTTTTAATAAATTCTCTTCTTGATTTTTTCATATTGAAGCAATTCTCTTGTAGTAAATATTACAAACAACCTATTTCAGTCTTTTTATTTTGATGCTCCGGAAGGATACTGCATCGCCATGATCCTGCAAAAGTATTCGCCCCTTCGGCGCCATTCCGAAGTTCTCCCATTGCGCGTACTTGCTGCGCGCGACCAGCACCTGGTATACGGGTGTGCCGCGCTGATACTCGACGACTTTGTAGCCGTTGAGCCAATGTTCGACGCGGTTATCGGGCAACACAACGATTCGGCCGTAATTCCACTCCCCGATTTTGTGCAGCCCGCGCTTCACCTTGATGGAGGGGATCAGATCATAGAGCGAGCCGAGTGTCCGGTTTCCGGCGGCGCCCAGTTTGGCATCGGGGTGCGTGTCGTCGTCGAGGATCTGGTATTCCAGGCCAATAGCCGAACCGGTATTACCTTCCTTTTCAGTAACAAAGTATTTGACACCGCTGTTGGCCCCTTCGCTTAATTTAAATTCAAACTGCAGATCGAAAGCTTCAAACTCCTGTTCGGTGACAATGTCACCTCCATTGCGTGATTCCGCTCCGTCGGATTCCTGTACGCAAAGATTTCCGTCGACAATTTCCCATCCGCGTTCGGGGAACTTATCGCTGTAAGCGCCGCGCCATCCCTGTTTCGTTTTTGCATCCCACAACAGCGTTACACCATTGAGTTTTTCCTGTTCGGTCAGTGTATTCGGAATCATATTCGCGACAAATAGCTGATCCGGCGCCGAGGGAACAAGGTCCGATGTCTGGACCCTGATGTTTCTGAAACGCACCTGCTTGCCGGCATCTTCAGGCTTGTTGACAGCATGTACCTGCAGGGCAATAAATCCTTTGGCTGTGCGGTCGTCAACAAGATTGGCTGCGGGGATCTGATTCAGAAAAGTGCGCATGGAATTACCGATACATTCGATCCGGATTTTATTCCATTCGCTCTTTTTGAAAGCGATTTTGGCCGCGGGATTATATTCCAGCGGATAAAGCCAGAGCCTCCGCTTTTCATCATATATCCCGCCCGTCCATGCGCGGTCAGAAGGATCAATGTCGAGCTGATAACCGTGAACGGCCCCGTCAAGGTAATCCGGCCTGCTTTCGCTGCGGAACTGAATTCCGGAGTTTATATTATCAACCATGAATTCAAGCTCCAGGATAAAATCACCGTACAAGGCCTCGGTAGCCAAAAAAGAATTCGGTTCCCCAAAAACAGTCGTTCCGACTATTTCGCGGCCAATGACTTCAAATTTCGCTTTGCCATTTAATTGCTTCCAACCGTTTAAATCCTTCCCGTTAAACAGGCTTACCCACGCGGGACCTTTCTGCGCGCCGGTGTTTAAAATCAGAATCAAGAAAATAGAGATCAATCTTGCAGTCATTTTCATAGTTTAATTCATTCATTGAATGGCATGAATATCCGTACTGAAGACTGAATTTGACCGTTGTTTCCCTGACGTCAATCGTGCCTCACGTGAAGAAAAAAGTCATCCGTGATACGTGCGGTCGATGTAAATGATGAATGGGACAATGCGGCTTTAAAAGTTAAAGTTCTGAAGCCTGTCGGCGGAATGATGTGAATCCCGGGATGCCATGTGTGCTGGCGAGCCGTCAATATCACCGCGCAATAATCCCATTCTTCAGCCAATAAAGACAACAAATTTGGTCCGCCGCAGCTGGCGAATGACCTTTAAACTGATTAATAAGTTTCGCCATTTTTTACCAGCGCATAAGATTCCCCGCGAGTCGTCGGAAACGTGATCAGGTTTGTGGCGCTTTTTTTCCAGGGCTTGCCATTCCTGAAAATCCTCACAGATTCATGACCCCAGGGGTTCCGGATGTTACAAACGCCACCGGCCTGCGAACGTATTTCGACAAACCGGATGTTCTGGTTCCTGACGGAACCTGTTACCAGAAAAGCACCGCGCGCCGGTAATGTAAATTCCGCATCCCATTCCATAGGCCATGCAGCGAATACGCGAATGACCGGCTCTTTCCCTGGGGATGACGGAACACTTTGACACAATGCAAGTTGGAGAGCTTCCGCCGCGCGGCCGAGTCTTTGGACGCTTGTAGTTTGCGGCCCTTCGCGCATATCCATACGGTTAGCCATTATTTCAGTCTCGGCTGTCGATATCTGGTTCGGGATCAGGTATCGGGTCGATTCGGTCCGGCCCAGCAATGATCCTGCTACCGGTAGCTTTGACAGGACGTTCATTTTTGTCTCCGTCGATATTCCCGCAGGAAAATAAAGATCAAATGTTTTATTAGCGATAGCCAGCATCTCCTTGTCGGACTCCATATTACACAAATCGAAGAACCAAGCGGGCATCGTGTTGGGGTCAGGCATCGCGTCGCCATTCCCCTGGACGATCGGGGGTAAAGACCGGATCCATGTTTTTCCACTCCCACCCGGAATCGCCTTCGTTGGCAATGGTGATAAATTGTCGAGGATCTCCTGCCACGATTTCGCGAGATCCGGGTCAAGTCCGAGCAGTTCGGAAGCCTTGATGGCGACGGGGAAAATTCCCATCATCGACGAGATCTCTTCGACGGTGTTATGTCCACCCCAGACCGATTCGTTGTCGTTGACGTGGTATAAATGGTATTTACCATCACTTTCTTTTTTCAGACCGGGAAAATTCCGGTAGAACTCTGCAACACCTTTTAATATTGGATATCCGCGATTCTTTAACCACGTTTTGTCTTTCGTATATTCGTATTTCAACCAGTACTGGTACGCAATTTTTGCACCGCGCGAAAAGATGTGGGTGACATGTCCGAATGCGCCCTTACCTTTGTCAGCCATGATCCAGTTTCCGTTTTTCCACCCTTCGTCTTTTTTCCAGTTCCACCGGCTCAGGAATGGCATCTTTGTCTGAGCATACCGAACAAAGTCATGGCTGCGTGCTTCCCACGGCTTCTCTAACAGGTACAGCGCACGCATCTCTGCCGCAAGGTCATCCGGCAAGGTGCCGAGGCCATCAAAGGCGACAGTTTCGGGAATGAACATCCCCTGGCTCCCCCACTGTTGCGTCGCCGCAGCTGCGAATGACGGTGAAGCGGACGAATACATGTTGAACATCGGATCCATCAATTCAAAACGGTTTGCCTGCAGCAGGGCATTGTAGATGCAACTTTGGTTGGCGCCCCAATATAGATTTCCCCATTTGCGCTCATCACCACCCGTGCTCCACAGCATTCCATTGAACTTCGGCGGATATTTTCCGCGCGAGGCTGATGCCATCACATAGAGATAATAGCTGTAATTCTTTTCAACAAAATCCGCAACTCCATCGGCACTGTGCAGCTGGATAAAAGAACGATTCCAGAAATTTTTCCACCAAATCTTATTCGCGTCTAAAACTCCGACGACCCCCTTCTTTTTAGCATCTTCGAGTTTACGGGTCGCCGACGCAATGAGGTCCTCGAGAGGATCAAAGCTTGCGGCCGTCGCTGCAAAAATTACCAGATCACCGTTTCCTTTTCCGGATAACAACCTGGCGAGACCCTTGTGTTCGAGGAAGGCCACTGTCTGCCGCCCAGTGCTTTCGATCACGATCGCGGAGCCGCAATAATAACTTCCCTCCCGGAATTCCTGTGTGAGAATGATCTGGTTGCCATTCGTCCTGACCGTTGAGATCGCGGAGTGATCACCTTTGCGGGACACAGGATCCCGAAGTGGCCGCAGGTTGACAAATACCGGCCCCGGATCCTTTCGCGAGTCCTTTACGTCTATGACTAAAACGTCCTGATCCTGCGAAAGAAATACTCTGGACTCAACTTCATTGCCCCTGGTTGTCACTACACCCGTGTAGCATGAGAGATCCTGGCGAAAATCTTCACCGGCAAAAATATCATTATTGTCGTTGACTATCTCGACGTCTACAAAACCCAATCCTCCGCAATAATCGGTATGTCTTTCAAAAAAATTATTCGAGTTGGAGTTGTTGCCGAATACATCCACGCGATTGATTTGAAAATGCAATGCGGACGGTGTAGTCCAGACCAGGGTTCCCATAACGCCATTACCCACGGGCAAGCCTTCTTCGCTGCGGGTCACAGGTTTATTATAAATAATATCTGCGCGCGAGACGAGTTTTTGGAAGTCGATTTTTAGCTGTGACTGGCGGGAGTCACTTTGGCTAAAGGTTTCTAACCGTAGAATCAATCCCAGTAAAATAAACAGTGAAACCTTCATAACATGTGTTTCCCTTAGGGACGTGGTTAAAATCACAAACCCCTAACAATGACGAAAACAACACCTGAATTTTACATTGACGGTTATAACCAAGGATTGCGAAGTTCCTTTTTGAACACGGACGATGCAATGTTAAGGCTGCGAATTCGGCTTGGTCCGCCTGCTGTGAATTGTCGTTTTCAAAGGAGACCTCTGGTATTGCCACGAAGGCACAAAGTCTCTAAGGTTCACCAAGCTGCGAATGGGATAATTCGTCCTCAACTTCCGCTCATTCGTATCTATAAGTCGTGATGTTAGTTTGAACGGTTCTTTTTTAACGATCGGTTTTCAGGCTAAAGGGTTATTCTGATATTTTCCACCAGGGTCCCCGGCGGGTTTGCGTCTGGGATTTTCTATCCAGTCCGGACCTTTCTTCTCCGTTGCGGTATCACGACGTTCCTCCGGAACACGGGCAGTTGCATGGTCGGGGACATTGCGTTCAATGACCGCTCCCGAAGCCGACTGAACATGTCCATGTCTCTGAGTATAAACCTTTGTGAATTGTGCGCCGAAAAGAAGTATCAGCGCAGAATAGGTCACCCAGAGCATAATCAGCACGATGGAGCCCGCAGCTCCATAGGTTGACCCGGGATCCGTTTTCGCAAAATATATTCCGAGTAAAAATTTGGCAATCACAAACAATACCGCCGTCATCATCGCACCGGGCCACACATTTTTCCAAAGGATTTTGATGTCAGGCACAAATTTGAATATCGCTGCAAATAAAAGACTGATCACTCCGATCGAAACAATCCAATCGAGCACACCAAACACTACGATCAGGCTTTCATCGATATTCGTCCCGATCCATTTGCTGATGCTTGCAACTGCAGCCGACAGTACCAGGGAAACCAAAAGTAAAAATCCCACCACCAGTATCAGGCCGAGCGAGCTGGCGCGGTCCATGATCAGTTGCACGAATTTCTTACGCCGGTCAGGCAGAACATTCCACATCTTGTTAAGAATCTGCCGAAGCTGGTAAAATACACCTGTCGCCCCAAATATGAGTGTCGCCACAGCGAGGATCGTTGATAACGTTGCTCCCCTATTCACACTGGCATTTGCAATCATTTCCTCCACAGATTTCGCTGTATCACCTCCAACAACACCGCTGATTTGCACGCTTAGCTGGTTGGTCACCGCCTCGTCGCCGAGGAAATACCCCGCCATGTTTATGATGATCACCAGTAAACCAGGTAAAGAAAAAATTGTATAGTAGGCGATAACGATACTGTTGCTGAACGGATCATTTCTATTCCATTGCGTAAAGGTAGTTCTGACCAGTGCTACAAATTGTTTAACCCTGCCCGCCATAAAATCCTGAGTTTGGGTTCCACATAGTCTGCAAAAAAATATGCCTTGATAATTTCCAATATTTCATTGCGCGTTGGCACGGACAACATCATTGCCAGGTCTACTCAGGGTTTCCCTGATATAGCGGGAGAAAGAACCGATCCCGCAAAATGCCGAATCTGACTTCTGGGAACCATTTTCTTGCCGCCGCTATTATGCCCGGCGATCACACACAGGGAAAGTCCTGATATTATCAAAATCCGACTTTCCCGGTTAATCGATACCGGCCATTTACTCAATTTTGTACATCATCAGACCACAGAATTTTTTCGGTAAACATGATTTTGATTCACATGATAAAAAGGAAATTTTTTACCGCCGCGAAGCTGATCATCCTATGGCAAATGCTTGTTCTGTCCGCCGCATTCGGTCAAAAGAACCATTTGAAATTCGAGCATATTGGCACGGACCAGGGCCTTTCACAAAGCACGATACTCTGCATTTTCCAGGATAGCCAGGGATTCATGTGGTTCGGAACAAATGACGGGCTCAATAAATATGACGGATACAAATTTACAGTCTATCGCAATGACATTCGCGATGAACAAAGTTTAAGCAATAACAGTGTCCGGGATATTGTGGAAGATTCCAAAGGTAACTTATGGGTAGCCACGCTTGGCGGCGGTCTTAACAAGTTTGACAGGAAAACTGAAAAATTTACGATCTTCAAAAAAAGCCAGGTGCATTCAAACAGCCTCTCGGATGATCACCTCACCAGCCTGTTCTACGATCGTCCGAAGGACAGATTATGGATTGGCACGCGGTATGGCGGTTTGAATCTATACCAGCTATCAAGAAATGAATTTACATCGTTCGTCAACCACGCGGCTGACAAACAAAGCCTCAGCGACAATGACGTGCGGGACATTCTGGTAGACCACCAGAGAAATCTTTGGGTCGGAACGCACACGTCAGGTCTGAACCTGCTCGATGAGGCAACCGGGCGTTTTCAGAGGTTCGCATACGATCCTGATGACGATACATCGCTGAGTCACAACAGCATTTGGAAAATATTCGAAGACAGCAAAAAGAATTTGTGGGTAACCACTTACGGCGGAGGACTGAACTTGCTGGACCGTACAAAAAAACAATTCAAACATTTCAAACACGATCCTGACAACCCGAACAGTTTGTGCCACAATGTACTGGTGGCGATGGAAGAGGATTTTCAGGGAAATCTTTTTATTGGAACAGAAAACGGTGGGCTAAGCATCTTGAACCCTAAAACCGGTGAATTCCTCAATTACACATATGAGGATTCCGACCCGGGCAGTCTGTCGAGCACATCCATCAACTCAATTTTACGGGATTCCAAGGGCAATATGTGGGTCGGCACTTTTAACGGGGCGATCAACTTTCTAAACCGCGACGCCAACAAGTTTATCCACTACAAACACAACCCGGCGGTGAACAGCCTGAGCAATAACAAAGTGTTATCGATCTTTGAGGATTCCTCGGATGACCTCTGGATCGGAACAGATGGAGGCGGCGTAAATCTGCTTGATAGAAAAACACAAACGTTTACACACTACAGGCATGACGAAAAAAATCGGAATAGCATCTGTGGTGACTATGTGCTGAAGATCACCGAAGACCATAAACGAAATTTATGGATCGGAACGTGGGGGGATGGCATTACGGTTTTCAATAAAACAAAAAATACGTATAAGCACTATAAACACAACCCGAACGATTCGCTGAGCTTAAGTAGCAACAACTGCTGGTCGATCTTTGAGGATTCCGATAAAAATATGTGGATTGGCACGTTTGACGGTGGGCTTAATTTATTTGACCCGGAAACTGAAACTTTTAAACATTTCAAACATGATCCGACAGATCCCTACAGCATATCGGGCAATTTTGTCTATTCGGTTTATGAGGATAGCCGGGGAGATTTATTGATCGGTATCAATAACGGTGGTTTAAACATTTACAATAAAAAATCCGGCCGTTTTGTGGCCTACAAACATAACGATCACCCTAACAGCGTCAGCAATGACAACGTGGATTGTATCCTCGAGGACCGTTCCGGAAATATCTGGCTTAGCACCGATGCCGGCCTGAATCATTTTGATCGAAAAACGGGCTTGTTTACGACTTACCTCACGGAGCATGGCCTTCCCAATGAAATGATCCATGGTATCCTTGAAGACGCGAACGGTTTCCTGTGGATAAGCACCAACAAAGGTTTATCGCGTTTCGATCCGAACACTAAAAAGTTCAAGAACTATTCACCCAACGACGGCTTGCAATCCAATGAATTTAAAGAAAAGGCATATTGCAAAAGTCGTTCAGGCAAAATGTATTTCGGCGGAATCAATGGCTTCAATGAATTCGTGCCGGAAGATATGAATGAGTCCACGTTTGATCCGGGAGTTGTATTCACAAGTTTTCAGCTTTTCAACGAGGAGGTTCCCATCGCCGCGCGTCCGGATGATCCTTCACCACTGAAGAAGAGCATCAATCAGACAGGGACCATCCGCTTGCGGTATAACCAGTCCGTGATCACGATCGAATTCGCCACGTTGAACTACATCAATGCCGAGAGAAAAAAATACACGTACATGCTCGAGGGCTTTGACAAATCCTGGAACAGTGTCCGCAGCAAACATTCGGCTACCTATACCAACCTCGATCCGGGAGAATATCAGTTCAAGGTCCGGTCGGTGGACAACAACGGCGTGTGGTCCCCGAAAATCGCCACCCTTCGTATTATCATCACGCCACCCTTCTGGATGACATGGTGGTTTAAAACGCTCGGCGTTCTGTTCCTGTCAGCCATGGTTGTGTTGTTCATCACGATCAGGATCAACCGTATCAAGAAACAGAAATATCAATTGGAAGTGCAGGTTTCCCTCCGCGCTGCGCAAATCATCGAACAGAAAAAAGCCCTGGAACTCCAGGCGGAGAACATGCATGCGCTGAATGACCAGTTGCATGCGCAAACAGAGTTTCTTCAAAGCATGAACGAGGCGCTCGAAAATCAAAAAACGGAGATCATTGAAAAAAGCGTGGAGGCGGAAGCCGCGCGCCTCGAAGCGGAACGCGCGAATCAGGCAAAAAGCATTTTTCTTGCCACAATGAGCCATGAGATCAGAACACCGATGAACGGGGTGATCGGTATGGCCTCCCTGCTGGCGGAGACTAACCTCGATCCTGAACAGCAGGAATATACGCAGACTATCCGGATGTGCGGCGAAAGTTTATTGACGGTAATCAACGACATACTTGACTATTCCAAGATCGAATCCGGGAAGATGGAACTCGAGAACGCAAGTTTTGACTTGCGGACCTGTCTTGAAGAAGTGCTGGATGTATTCGGAGGGCGGGCGTCAGAAATCGGTCTTGACCTGGTTTACCAGATGGATCAGGCCGTACCTCCCATGATCATCGGAGATCGTCTCAGACTTCGTCAGATCCTGATGAATCTTGTGGGCAACTCAATCAAGTTTACACAGAAGGGAGAAATTTTTATCGGTGTTAGCTGCGTCGCTCGTCACGGTGACAACGTAAAACTTTCATTCGAAGTGCGGGACACCGGAATCGGCATACCGAAGGACAAAGTGAACAGACTGTTCAAAGCATTCTCGCAGGTGGATTCGTCAACGACCCGCAAATATGGTGGAACGGGACTTGGACTTGTCATTTGCGAAAAACTGATCGGGATCATGGCAGGGACTATCAATGTGGAAAGTGAACCGGGCCAGGGCACAACCTTTAGATTCATTATCGAATCGCAAATCAGTGCCGACCTGTCTGCCGACCAGGTGATCTATAACATGAGCGATCTTCAGGGCAAACGGGTTCTGGTTGTGGACGACAATGAGACAAATCTGAAAATCCTTAAGGGTCAACTGGAGTATTGGAAACTGGTTCCAACATTGGCAAGCTCCGGCAATCAGGCAATGATTATTTTAGCCGAAAATCCAACTTTTGACCTCGTGCTCACGGACATGCAAATGCCTGGAATCGATGGTATCGAATTGGCGCAAATGATCCGGCAGTCACACGCCTCCACCCCTGTGATCCTTTTGAGTTCGCTGGGCGATGAGAGGAATAAAGCTCACGTGGGCCTGTTTTCATCCGTATTGACAAAACCGGTTAAACAAGCCATGCTCTCGAAACAGATTCTGAATGCGTTCAGGCAAACAGCAAACACAACCGACAGTCCCGCCAACAGCAAGGCGCTGAATGTTGAGCTGGCACAGCAATATCCTATGAATATCTTGATTGCAGAAGACAACGTGGTAAATATCAAACTTGCCCAGCGCGTATTGGCGAAACTCGGTTACAGCAGCGACTTTGTAACGAATGGCAACGAGGTTCTGAAAGCCATCCAGACGCAGGACTATGACATCATTCTCATGGATGTGCAGATGCCCGAAATGGATGGACTGGAAGCAACACGGATGATCAGAGGTCAGGGTGGCCGCCAGCCCGGCATCATTGCAATGACGGCCAACGCCATGCAGGGCGATCGTGAAATTTGTCTTGAGGCCGGAATGAACGATTACATAACAAAACCGCTGAAACTTGAGGAACTCATAACACTGCTTAAAAAATGGGGGAGCCAACCACAATCGCAGCGCCGGGCTTCGTAACGGACATCCTAGCTGCGGTTAATATTTGAGACCGGTGATGAGCAAATTGTTTGGTGCCGTGCCTTTTTTAGGGTCGGTTGGTATTGTCACCACGGAGATTCTGAGGCACAGCGGAATTCCGAAAAAAGTCACACCACCGAAGGGAAGAAGCTCTCTTGATTTCGCGAGACCGCCAACTTTACTCTTTTCAGCGCTAATATCGCCAACCCAACCTCCTTGGAAGTCGAACAGCACGGAACGTTTCGACTTTTCTATGAAGGTCGCAATCGAGGGGATCCTCCCACGGACTCCTTCGGAGGATGACGGTTTCAAACGGTAGCATCTCTTTCTGCGCAACCAACTTTGCACTTCTCCGTGCCGCCGTGGTAATGTAGCCAACCTACTTTCGATTCAAATACCGATTCCAATTAACCACGTACGATTGACGATTTTTGACGAAGTCACAAACATGGTCGGCACTGGCCGAGTGACCAATCGTAAACCGTCAATCTGAAATAACGACCAATCCTCAAATGGCACATCATTTTTCGTAACGTCGAAAAAAAGTACTCGTATGATATCAAAATTTTTTCGTTATGCCGCCGTCGCAGCATACCTGGCAGCGGCTTGCGACGAGCCGGAGATTGCACCGTCGCCGGCGCCACAAGACAACAACCTTGATAAGGCCGCAAACGGCAAAGGGAAGGCGCACCTTCAAGCACTTAGCAGGGGTCTCATTGCATACTATCCGTTCAATGGCAATTTCACCATGTGGTCATGTTGAAAAACGGATCGACCATCTCTCTATACATTGACGGTGTCTTGGCCAGCAGTGCGCCTGATCCCACCACCTGCAGCACCGCGAACGATTCTCACATGACGATCGGATCTCGCGGCCAGCTTGCACGCTTTTTCTCGGGCAAGATCGACGACATCCGGATCTACGACCGCGCCTTGAGCATGAAGGAGATTTTGTGGCTGCGGAGTGTATCGTGATATCGGCCTCTCATATAAAAAGTCGTGCGGAATCACCGCGGGATTTTTTTGTTATTGAAATATTCCCTCTGTGAATCTAAGGATCCAGCATTACAGAATTTGATTTCAGCATCAACGATTAACGAATTTTAAAGGTTCACCGCCGATTTACCAGTGTGAGAAGTTTCAAGATCTTCTGCGTGATCTGGTAATGGACAAATTATTTGGTGCCTGTGCTTTTTTTGAGAATCGGTTGGTATTGTCACCACGGGACACAGTGGCACTGAGGAATTCCGAAAAAAGTCATACTCCGAAGCGAAAGCTGGAAGCTCTCCGTGTCTTCGCGCCTTCGCGTCTCAGTGGTGATGTAGCCAACAGGGTTTCGATTTAAATACCGATTTACGATTAACCGATTTTCGCGAGGTGACAAACAGGGTCGGCATTCGGTGGTTACAAATCAAAACTCGTTAATCATCAATCACTAATCGGTTATCAAGAACGCATATTGCTTAGTCGGCATATTCGATACATTTGATTTAGGATCTAAGGATCGAACATTGCAGAATTTGATTTCAGGATCAACGATTAACGATTAACGAAGTGCGATTTTTGGGATGATGAGAAACATGCTACATAAAGTGCCATAAAAACGGTCATTGTTGGAATGACTACCCTCTCAACCGGCGGCCTGAAAATAAACGAGGCTCAGGTGTTGAAACCTGAACCTCCATTTACCCAAACAAATAATCCTATTTTTTAATAAAACGTCTTATTCGTCTTACGCCTGTGGCTGCCACGTGAACAGTATATAGTCCATTTTTCAAAAACGAAATATCTACCGGATCGCCTTGAAATTTTCCGATGGCAATAACTTCATCGCCTTTCGCGTCATAGATCACCAGGGCACCGCCTTGCATGTCCGCCGGTAACTTTACCTGCAGCCTGTCGCGCGCCGGATTGGGATACAGGGCAAATTCCTCCTCACCGGTTTCAAAAATCTCATGGGCCATCACCGGCAACCTGCCACCGGTTAAAGGGATCAGTTCCCACTGACCGGCTAGCTGATCGCCTTGTGTCCATTGCTGCAGCACCGTCCCTTCCCTTTTGCTGAGGTCTTTCACCTCGATCAGTTTGTAGCTGTGCTTTGCGATGAGCCTGTAATAACCATCGCCGGTTGGTTGCAAATAAAACTGCTGGCTCGCTCTCGCCGCGTAAGTTGCTTGTATTAGCTTCGCCCCTTCCGTGAGCAAGCCCTGTGAAACCTCGAGGGCCCTTCCGCTGTTCACTGCGGTGATCCTGTACACACCACTGCCCAGATAACCAAACGTGAACTGTTGATTGGTTTGCCCGTTGCCCGGCCATTGATCGATCAGCGCACCTTCATTGGGACTTGCGCCTGTGACATCCATATACATTCCACTGTATCGGTTCCTCAATCGGTGAGTCCCCGTAATTGTAGTCACTGAAGCAATCCTCACTTTCATGGATGAAATCCTGTCGTTGAACCCATTGCTGACGAGACACGACTGATCACTTTCCATGCTGAGTGCGGCACCTTGAAAATTATCGTTCTCCCATCCGATCGCCACGCATCCGGGCCGTATGGTCAAGGACGAAACGCTGTTGTCCGAAATCCCTTTTGCGAGTAGTTTGGTTTGGGTGTATTCGTCCGGTCCGAGCTCTGCTTTTGTGCCGGTAAAATTGCAATCGCCATAAGTTGTAGCATATACATCGGTCCTGTGTAATTCAAACCAGTTAATATTGGCGATTGTCAATGCATCCGCTTTCCGGGCGATCATGTAAAGCGTTTGGACACCCTTTGCATTGCTGACAGGGAGGTTCATCGTCTTGTACGTCGTCCAGCTTCCGCTGCTGGTGACGTTGAGCGTGCCAAGCAAGGTTCCCTGGGAACTGCCCAGACGGAATTCGATCGTCCCCCCGCTGTTAGTCGTGGCCAAACGAACGTCGATGGATTTTGTCTCTGCACCGAAGTCGACATCCTTATAAACGATATAGCTTACATTCTTCGTTGATATAAAATTTCCTCCCCCTTCGTCGGCGGCTTCGCCAAGGGCGATTCCGGTTTGGTCGGCATAATATTCTGCCTGGATCCTGGTTGAAGGTGCCTGTCGCGGTAAAATGCTGATGTTGCTCGCGAAACTATTGACATCGGTAATTTTCATTTCCTGCAGCGTTGCGGCGGGACGGGAATTCCCCTGAACGTAGATATTCTCGAGCGTGACACCATTGATGGACGCTGAACTGCTGTAACCCTTGATCATGCTCGCTGCTCCACCTTTTTCACGAAGCGTAATGTTTTTGACAATAATGTTTGTTACCGGCCCTCCTCCGTCACCGTCGAGGTTTTTAACAAACAACTCAAGCCACTGGGGCCCCAGTCCGCAAGTCTTATCCACGTTCTGAATGTAAATGTTGTCAAACGTGACATTGTTGACACGGTGATTGCCATAACTGTAATCGATGGCAAGACCTCTTGCGCAATCGTAGATCGCGCTGTTTTTAAATGTGATGTTTTCCTGGTCGCCGCGAACGCCTGCCCCGACTTTGAAACCGACGCATCCCGTCCACGAAACGCAGTCATCAAACACGACATCGCGCAAATCTTCCGGTGTCCCATACCAGTTTTTTGGAAGCTCCCCCCGTTCATCCCAGGTTTTTGTCGAATACGGGTCATCATGCCCGATCCCGATCGAATGTTGAACCAGGACATTCTGGGACTCACACACGTCGATACCATCATTTTCACCCAGGTTCAGGGAATTAAAATGCTTTGTGTTCCGGATCGTTATGTTGTGCGACCTCGCCACAACGGTCCCCCAACACGCCGCATTCAGCATCACGAGTCCATCAAGCGTGAAATTGCTGCATTGCAGCGGCACGAGAAGGTGGTTGACGAAACCTGCTGTCCGTTGCATATAATAGCCATTGCCATCCACGGTACCCCGGCCATACATTTTAATATTCGCAGCACCGTCCTGCGTATAGATCCACCAGGTTCCGTTCACATTCTTGACGAAGTTCACGGTATAGTCGGAGGGATTGTCACTAAACCGGAGAACAGCCCCTTTTTCAAGATACAGGCTTAAGTTACTTTTCAATTGCAGGTTTCCCATTTTGTAAACTCCGGAGGGAACATAGACAATCCCGCGCGTGCCGTTGGCCGTCCCGTAAGCGCTTGCAGCGTTTACCGCATTTTGAATCGCGGTTGTCATCAGCGTGGCACCAGTCGCGTCGGCATTATACGGCGCCTGCCTGATATTAAAGGTCCCGGTTCCGGAAGAGGCCGGCTTATCGGTTTCGGCCGGGTCGGCCGCGATCACCAACCTGCGTTTGTCGCTGATCCACACGATCATGTACATATCGCGTGGGATGGTAAAGCTCAACAGGTTTCCTGTCACGGTTCCCGCGATATTCAGGTTGAGCGGACTGATGGAGTAGCTGCTGATTGATGACATGCCGAGGGCCGTAACATCAAACGTGCACGTACCGGAACCCATCGAAAAATGAACATAGTCGTAATCCTGGAATTTGATCACGTCGATGTTTTTTCCGTTGGCTACAACCGTAAAATCCGAAGAAAAAGAATAAATGGGAGGCTTTTGATAGTTATCGATCGAAGCCGTTTGCGCCATGACGGAAGCCAAACCTGTTGCAAACAGAAAAGTAAGTATCGTTTGTCTGACTATCGGGTTCATTATGTTTTTCATAGCTTGAAGTGCGTTTGTTAAAATGAAATAATTCACATCATTCCTCTAAAAAATTCAGGTTGCGGCCATGTGTTTCACTGATCGAAGCGATGGAAATGCCTGCAAGCATGAAGCAAACCAAACCGACCAGCGCAGCTGCGTCCGGCACGTCAAAATAGAATTTGGCAAATGCGTAACCAGAAGTCATCAGTACAACCGTACCACGTACCATATTCGGTATCGTTGTCGCCGCTGTAGCCCGCAGATTCGTACCAAATTGTTCGGCGCCAATCGTTACGAACATCGCCCAATAGCCAATACCGAATCCCATTGCAAGATTCATGACATAAAACATTTGCGTTGTTTGGATTCCGCTGTAGAGGTAGATCATGCTGAAGACAAAACTCAATGACATAAGTAACATCACTGCTTTCCTGCGGGAATGGAAAAAATGACTGATAAATCCGCTCGAAAGATCGCCGGCGGCAAGCCCGATATAGCACCACATGATTGCAAGGCCGGGTTTTACCGGATCAGCAATACCAGTCGCGGATCCGATCTCATTGCTGAATGTAGCCAGGATGCCAATCACAAACCACGTTGGCAATCCGATGCCAATGCATTTGACGTACCGAATGAAACGTTCGCGGCTCGAAAAAAAAGCGAAAAAGTCACCTCGCCGGATCGTGTTATCCTGATGAAGCGCTTTAAATGCCGGAGACTCAAAAATTCCGACGCGTAACAACAGTAGGGAAAGTCCCATACCACCGCCGATAAAATATGCGGTACGCCAGTCGAATAACTCCACGATGAAGTAGGCAACTACCGCCCCCAGCAAGCCAATACCGGCAACGAGGGATGTTCCGATGGCGCGTAGGCGTACCGGTAGTATTTCGGATACAAGCGTAATGCCGGCCCCCAGTTCGCCTGCCAATCCAATGCCCGCCACGAGCCGAAGAATTTTATACGTGGCGACATCCTGGACGAAGCCACAAGCGATATTGGCAAGTGAATATGTCAATATGGAACCAAACAGTACTGTCAGTCTGCCGCGTTTGTCACCGAGGACACCCCACAGTATTCCGCCCGCCAGCAAGCCGGTCATTTGCCAGTTCAATATGGCAGCGCCATCCGCGGAGAGCTGTTCCTCATTCAAACCCAGATCTGTGAGACTCGGAATTCTCACGATACCGAACAGAAGCAGATCGTAAATGTCAACGAAATAACCCAAGGCCGACACGATTACCGGGATCGAAAACAGAATTGACAGGTCGCCTTCCTTTTTCGCGAGGGTCTTCTCTTGCGGCAGGGTCATAAGCTGTTTACTGGTTTGTTGGAATGAACAACACCGCATCGGCGACCACCAGCCCGGTTGCACGTTTGCCCGTAATGGTCACGCCATTGGGTTTGTCTTTCTTCAGGGGAAATTTTCCGAGGGAGATCCACTCACCGGAAGTCTGGCCTTCGATCCGGATTTCGTTGGGCCGGACGATAACCTCCTGCTCATTGCCGCCGGCAATCATTCGAATGACGACTTCCGTGGCTGCATGCGGCTCTCGCGGAAAATAAACCAGCGTCTCATATTCACCATCGTTGTTGATGACCGGAGAGAAACTGACATAACTTTCCCTGGCTGAATTGCCGGAAGCCAGTTTCAAGTAGGACGCGCCATACCCGCCTTTGGAATCCCTGTCATGTATCCAGTTTCCCGAAACGGAAACAAATTGCAAATCCTCATTGTCAATCAGGATTTCAGAAACGCGCCCATCAGATAATGGATCAGCTTTTAATTTTTCCTGCAATTTCGTTACGTCAATTTCCTGGACCGCGACCCTGCTATCAATGGCCTGGATCGCCGCCAGCGCCGAAGATTGCCCAAGCACCATGAACACCGGCTCCATCCGGATCGAACCATAGGCGATATGGGTCGCCGACAGGCAAACCGGAACCAGCAAATTTTGACACTCATCCCGTTTTGGCGTCAGCGCGCGATAAGCAATTGGGTAAGGAGGAAATCCGCCCACCTGGACATCACCCTCATTCTTCACCATGCCATTGATGATCACGCGGCTTGTGTTGTGCGAATCCATTGTATATGCGGCCATGCCAACTCCATCGTCGACCTTTGTCTTTCCTTCACAATTCGCCTGGCTCATGACGTAGGCCCCGATCATTCTCCTTGCTTCCCTGACATACATCTGCGGTGACCAGTTGCCGTTATCGGTATATTCATCGCTGGGGTATCCCCACTGTAACATTTCTTTCCGCAAGTGGGCCGGCACGCGCGAACTGTGTCCGATGAAAAACAGCAATCCCTTGATGTAGTTCTCATGCTGCCTGACGATCCTTTTGCGAGTCTCGTAATCCGCGTCAGGATAACTGTAATTCATTCCTATCATGTCGGTGGAAAACGGCCCGTTATTATTGATGTCCGTTTTGTTGTTCGGCATAAGGTCAGGTTTTAGAATCAGGTTGAAAGGCCGCTGTGGCTCTTTCTCCAGCAAACGGATCAACAGTTCGTAACGTGATGAGTCATAATCTTCGGGTTGAGTGATCTCAATTTTGCGGACCGGGTCGCGTGATAAGCAAATCCTGAAATTGTAAGCCTGAACTTTATGATCGCCACTGCCGGTTGGAGGCAAAACTTCAGGACTTATGCCCCACAACAGCCCGCTCTCGGGTTTGCCGGGAATCTTGTAAGGATCGATGCCATCGGGAAACTGGTGCTTGTCACGTACCTGGACACCGTTGTAGGTTTCACCGTACTGGCTGTTGCTTTCGCGACCCACGGTATACGAAACACCTGCCCGGGCCATGAGGTCGCCTTCATAGCTGCAATCGATGAACATTTTAGCTTTTACTTTTCGACCAGTCGAAATGCCCGGGTTATTCACATCTTCCAGCAGGATCTCGCCGATCACACGGTTGTTTTTCAACACATTGGCAACGCGGTGATTGAATAACACATCGACCGATGCTTTCCTGATGTAGTATTCAAAGGTGGCTTCAGCAACGTGCGGTTCGAAGATCCACTGTTCAAATTTTCCGTAGTGCTTTCCGATCCGCCTGTAAAAATCACGGGCGAGGCCGGTGACGGCATATTTGTTTCCGATGTCGGTGTACCCGAGGCCGCCGGAAGATAGCCCCCCCAGATGCTTTCCGGGTTCAATCAGCAGAACGGATTTTCCCTGCATTTTCGCGGTGTAAGCTGCGATCACGCCTGCGGAAGTTCCCCCGTAAACGCAAATATCAACTTCCGTAATTTTCTGCGCGCAGGTTATTCCATGCACGAATCCGAAAACAACCATGCAGATCAGTAATCTCATAGGATAAGTATTAGTTCAGTAATTTTTTTAACCACGCCGGGTAGCTCTCGCCATCGGTACTTCCATCGCCACGCGTAATGCTGTCGCCAAAGCAAACGAGCCGGCTGAAGTGCAGTTTGTTATTTTTGATGTGCTGGTATAAAGTCAACGCAATGGCCCTGTAACCCTCCGCTGTTGGATGCAGCCCGTCCGTTGTGTTGCTGTTCGCCTCATTTCTGATCCAGCTTGTTTTGTCCAGCCCGACATTGCCGGCCTTTTGGAAAACGTGGTGAATATCAACCATGGCGACGCCAAGGGCCGATGCGGCTTTTTCAATCACCGAATTCATCAAACGCAATCTTCCGCTGTGACCCTCGGGCATGTAAAAATCCGGATCATGTCTCGTGAACAAATAGGGTTCATAAACGGGCAGCAGATTCATGATCACAAGCTCGCTGCCATTCCGCAGGATCATGCCGATGATCTTTCGGAGATTGGCATCAAACTGTTCAAGCGGAATGTATTTCCGGGTATTCATGTCATTGGTGCCGACCATCACGATCGTAAGATCCGGATTTTGTGCGAGGCAATCCGCGTCTATCCTGTCAAGAAGTTCCGACGAATTGTTTCCTCCAACGCCGGCATTGATCACTTCTATTTCGCAACCTTCGCGGTTGAAATTCAGTGAAAATGAACTCACGAAAGATGCTGCCATGCTCTTTTTTATAAAACTCCTGCGGTGCATTTTCCTTGGGTCATCCAACAACTTGTTCTTTCCAAATCAGGTATATCAATAACCGGTATTCTGCTTTAATTTCGTGTTAACATCAATCTCCGTCTGCGGTATTGGCAACAACACATGATGGGGCAGCACATTGATCGTCGGGTTTTGGGCATTGAGCGCGTCGATCAACCGGCCAGTACGGACCAGGTCATATCTTCGGTGGCCTTCGAACGCGAGCTCGAGCCTTCTTTCAAGGAGAACACTGTCCCTGAACTGATCCTGGCTGAGGCCAGGTGTAAGGTCCGGAAGTCCGGCACGGGCGCGGATCCTGTTGACAGCAGCATACGCCTCCGCATTATTGGGTCCCTGTTCATTCAGAGCTTCCGCGTACATCAACAACACATCGGCATAACGGATAATTTGAAAGTTGTTACTTCCTTCGTTGTTGGATGTTGCCGAGGGATCTTTGTACTTCGCGACATAACACGGGAAAATAATGCTGGATGGTGCAGGAGGCGTCGTTGTGGAGGTATAAAGTTTTAACGTCGCATCCCTTCTCAGATCGCCGGCGCTGTATGCATCATAGAGATTCTGAGTAGCCGGGTCATCTCCAAAACCGGTAACTCCGTTCACGCGGTCAAAAGTCGGGCGCATGTAACCCTGCATGAAGCTTCCTTCACCGAAGCCGCCACCCAGCGCCTGGATTTCAAACACCGACTCTTTTCCATTTTCGTTCGCAATTGAAAACGCATCGGCAAAGTTTGCCCAGAGGTCATAACCGGCTCCGAGGTCCATGACCTCCTTCACTTTCGCAGACGCGAGCGCCCATTGTTGCCGGGTCAGATAAACCTTGGCCAGAAACGCTTTCGCGGCACCTTGCGTGGCGCGGCCTTTGTCGGCACCGCTGTAACTGATCGGTAGTACGTTTTCGGCTTCCGTGAAATCTGCAATCACCTGGGTATAAACCTGCTCGGCGGTCGCGCGCTCGATCAGAAGATCCTCCAGTGAATTTGTTTCCTTGAGCACGATCGGAACCCCATCGAAGAGTCTCACGAGCGTGAAGTAATAAAAAGCGCGCATGAATTTCGCTTCGGCAATAAACCGGGATTTCAGCGCCTCATCCATGGGGATGGTTGGAATTCGTTCTATGGCAGCATTGGCACGGTTTATCGCCTGGTAACAGGTTTGCCACAATGAATAGAACGTTGTTGTCGCCGGCGTGAATGTATATTTATCCAGGTCGTTCTTTGCCTGGTTTGCCGTTGACCTTCCTCCTCCCCACTCCGCGTCATCGGTGGACTGATCCTGCAGGATCCACATCACCTGGTTATACATGTTATTGCTATTGAGTGGATCATAGACCGCACCAACGGCCGCCCTGGCGTCGTCGGCATTTCTGTAAAAATTTGCAGGTGTGAAGCTCGATTCCTGCTCAACGTCGAGAACATTACAGGCGCTCAACAGGATGCCCGTCAATGCCAGTTGTACTATATTCTTGTTCATAAATTTCAATTTAATCTTTGCCATTTTATAACCCGATTTGAATACCTCCCATCAGTGTCTTCGCTGCCGGGTAACTGCTATAGTCAAATCCCTGACTCCGGCTATCCTGGCCGAACCGGTTTACTTCAGGGTCGAATCCGGAGTAATTTGTCAGGGTCCAGTAATTCTGCGCCGTAACGTACAGGCGCAACGACTGAATTTTGAGTTTTTCGACAACAGACCCAGGCAAGTTGTAAGCGAGTTGAACGTTCTTCAGCCGGAGATAGGATCCATCTTCGATCTGTCTGTCGGAGATCCGGTTCGCTGGCCGTGTGGTCGACGCTCTCGGAATATCGGTATTCGTGTTGGTGACGGACCACCGATTCAGCATATCGCGATCCTGGTTCGTGGTTCCATTAAGGTATTCCAGTTCGAAACGGTTGGCATTGAGAATGTCGTTGCCATACACACCCTGGATGAAAACCGTTAAATCGAATCCCTTGTACGAAAGTGTGTTGCTGACGCCCCCGATGAATTTCGGCTGGGCGCTTCCGATGATGGTTCTATCAAGATCATTAATGAGGTTGTCATTGTTGAGATCCATATATTTTCTGTCTCCCGGCTTTTTTGCATTGGGATCGACCAGCGCCGCTATTTCTTCAGTCGTCTGGTAAACACCATTCGTCCTGTATCCATAAAATGATCCCAACGGTTCACCTACTCTGATAATGCCGGAGTTCACATTCTGCGCGATGTTCGCCACTTCGCCGGCAAAAATTTGTTTGGCCTTGCCGATATCAAGGATAGAGTTCCTGTTTATGGCGAAGTTCATGTCTGTCGACCATTTGACTCCGCCGGTGAGATTGCGTGTTGACAGGCTTAGTTCGATTCCCTTGTTTTCAACCCTGCCGAGATTTTGTATTGAGTTGATGTATCCAGAGGTAGCTGGTATTGTTACATTGAGCAACAGATCCCTGGTCCGCTTGATATAGACGTCGCCGGTAAAAATGATCCGTCCCTGGAACAGTTCTACATCAACACCGATATCGGCTTGCGCGGTGGTTTCCCATGTCAGGTCGGGATTTGCGATCTGCTGCGGCCCGATACCGGTAGACACGGCGTTGCCGAGTACATAGTTCTGCGTTCCGAGCAGCGAATAAGACGGATAGTTGCCAATTCCATCCTGATTACCCGTCAACCCATAGGTTGTGCGCAGCTTCAGGTCGCTGAAAAGCTGGTTATTGGAGAGGAAGGATTCTTCCTTAAGCTTCCAGGCGAACGCTATCGAAGGGAAATATGCATAACGGTTGTTTTCACCAAACCGCGAAGATCCATCGGCACGTACGGAAGCAGTCACCAGGTATTTTTCATTGTATGAATAATTGACCCTTGCCAGGTACGAGTTCAATCCCCATGATCCAACGGCGGACGAAGGTGTTAACGCCACTGAGCCCAGACCGATATTTCCGGTTCCGATAATATCGTTGACGAAATTCCTGGATGATGCGATATTGGATTCTGTCTTGTTCCCCTGTTGCGTAAAACCGGCAAGCAGGTTCACGCTGTGTACCGAATTGAATGTCCTGGAATAAGTCAGCAGGTTTTCATTGAGCCAGGTTATTGATTGGCTGTTGAAAATCGAGGCGACGCCTCCCTGGGCAAGACCGCTCTGAACGGATCGAGGCAAATACCTGTCCTGCTTCTGGATGACACCATCCATGCCGAGGGTAACGCGGAAATTCAGACCTTCGACGATTCTGTAGTCTCCAAAAATATTGCCGAAGACCCTGTACGCCGTATTTCTGTTTTTGCTGTCAACTGCCAGCGCAACAGGATTATCGGCTGTGAAGTTCAGTGCGGGACTGGTCATCAGGTAAGATCCATCCGGATTTCGTGTCTGGAGTATGGGTGGAAACTGAAGGGCTGCAATCGTAACAAGCCCGGCGGATCCGAGATTGCCATCCGTGCGCGACTGGTCAGTAACGGTGCGGCTAACAGTAAGGCTATTTCCGATCTTGATCTTATCGCTCAGTTTGCGGTCCAGGTTGACCCGCAGTGACCCACGGTCGAAGCCGGAATTGGTCACGATACCTTTTTGATTGAAATATCCGCCAGAAATGGCGTATTGCATTTTATCGTCACCACCGGACATTGTCAGCTGATAATTCGAAAGCGGCGCGGATCGAAATATCTCATCCTGCCAATCTGTTCCCTTGCCAAATTCTGCGATTTGCTGCGCAGTGTAAACTTCGGGTTTCGCCTCATTCAGGTTGGCTTCATTCACCATCGTAGCATATTGGGCGGCATTCAGCACGTCATATTTCTTCCTCACGTCCTGGACACCGTAGGAGCTTTCGAATTGGACCGTCGACTTGCCGGCCTTTCCCCTGCGGGTCGTAATGATTACCACGCCGTTTGCACCACGTGATCCATAAATTGCCGTTGATGACGCGTCTTTCAATACAGTCATTGTCTCGATATCACTGGGGTTCAGCGTACTGAGTACATTAAAGTTTCCTCCGCTGTTCGCGCCATCATTTTTAAACGGTATGCCGTCAATAACGTAGAGCGGTTCATTGTCGCCCTCAATGGAATTGCCACCGCGGATCCTGATCGTTGTAGAACCGCCGGGCGCTGCGGAATTTTGTGTGATCTGAACACCTGCCGCACGACCTTGCAGCGACTGATCTAGTGAGGTCGCTATGACTTTACGGATGTCTTCAACCGGAATGGACGACACCGATCCGGTTAAATCATTTTTCTTCACCTCTCCGTAGGCCACAATAACTACTTCCGACAACGATTGAATGTTTGGAACAAGAGAAACATCGATCGCAGTTCTTCCATTCACTTCGACTTCCTGGTTGGTATAACCGATATAACTAAAAACAAGGGTCTCGTTTCCGTTGGGAAGGTTCAGCGTATACTGACCACCGGCGTCGGTGGTGGTACCGCTTGTGGTGCCCTTGATCACGACGTTTACACCTGGAAGATCCTGTCCGCCTTCATCTGTGACCCTCCCCGTTACAGTGTGGGCGATCTGGATCACGGGAGTTTCCCGATTTGAATCAGCATAAAAGTTTTGCAATCCTTGCAGGTAACTGCCTGTAGATTCAGAATTGGTCTGAACGGGCTTTTCGCGGTTGAGCGGATAGATCAGGTAATCCTTTTCGTTCAATTTTTCAAATTTCAGGTCGACCGACTGCAACAGTCGCCTGAGGATCTTGTCGAGCTTTTCCTTTTTCCCCCAGAAAAACTCACGCGACAGGTTTAAATTTTTAACCAGGTCATCATCGTAGTTAAAGCTGACATGAAAATCGGCTTCAAGGCCGCGCAGCACATCACGGACGGATTTGCGGTTGAGCTTATTCGGGGACTCCTGCGCATTATTGCCAAAGTCAGGCGGTTCCGTGGTCAAACTCGCATACTCTTGCGACCTCGCCAGCACCTGTGTGCAACAGAGAATCGCTGCAACAAATAACCAGCGGATTGAGATTTGTAGGTGGTTTTTCATAGATTTGGGTTAGGTTATCTAATTAATAATCCGGGTTGGAATTCATTGGCGTGAATCCCGCCCGGTTTTTTTATTCAACTGTGTCAATACTGATCGTGTTTCCCTCCTGGCTTATTTTTAGTCCGAACAACCTGGAAAGCTTGGTTGTCAATTCCTGGAGATCTTCCGAGGAGGTCGAGCCGGTGAATTTTCGTTCTGCGATTTCTGGATCTGCAAAAACGACCTCGTAGCCATAATTATCCTCGATCAGGTCGGCGATTTCCTTCAACGGTGTGCTGCTAAAATGAAGTCGGTTATTTCTCCAGGCAAGGTACTCCTGCGGATCGACCGATCTCCGGTTGATGGTTTTCGACGCAATGGACACTTCAACAAAATCGCCCGGCTGCATCACAAGGGGTAATCCTACCTTCGAGCGATTCATATCGAGTTTGACCCTGCCTTCTTCAAGGATCACTTTCGTCTTGCCCCTCCTGCTGTTCACATCGAATTTTGTTCCCAATACCTCGACCTCAAGCTCGCTGGTGTGCACTTTGAAATTCCGGTTATCGGGTTTGTGGACAACAGCAAAAAATGCCTCACCATCAAGCCAAACTTCGCGGTCATCTTTATTGAATGTGTTTTCGGTATATCGCAGACTGGAATTGGCGTTCAGGGTGACCTTTGTGCTGTCGGGCAGAAATAAAGTTCGCGACTCTCCGAAACTTGTGGTGATCAGAATATTGTTTTGAAATTCATAAAGCGAAAATCCAATATAGGCGAGTGCTGTCACGGCTATCGCGGCAGCAATTTTGTACACCCATGAAATTTTTTTCCGTCCTTCAATTTCATCTGGATAAATCGAAAGCGTATCGGGTTCCTTTGCATCTGTCCGCTCAATCACTTTCTCCCACACCTCGAGGAACTTTCCTTCTTCGGGAGCAATTTCCCGGATATCGAGCATCTGGACAATCTCCTTCGCCCGATGAATCACTTCTTTTTTATCCGGATGCTGCGAACTCCAGGAGTTCCAGAACGCGCTGGATTGTGCATCAGGCGATTTCACCCACCTGATAAAATACTCATCCGTGACAAAATCCTCTACTCGGTAATGATCGTAACGCATTGTTTAATTTGTATAAATGACCGGTATGAAGTCGATCTGTATATAAGAGGCGCTCGTCGCGAGTTTTTCCCGACGATTTTTCAAATATTTTTTAAAAGCTTCAAATTGAAGACGACAGCCCGGATTTGCAGGTCGCAATCGCGCTAACAAATGTTCAGTTAAGACTTTTTCGACGTCATGAGTCGCAATGGTTTGCAATATCCTTATCATTTATTCATATTTGATCAGGTAGCATGGAACTTTATCAACCGATACTCCCTGAACAAAGTGGTTCGGATTCACCGGAATCGGAGCTTTGGTTAAAATTTAAAGGAGGTGATAAAAGGGCCCTTTCACATATCTATACACGCTATTTTAATAAACTTTACAATTACGGCTCAAGAATTTCGCCAGACACCGGATTGGTCGAGGACTCCATTCAGGATCTCTTTGTTGCCTTCTGGCATAAAAGGGAGGATCTGACGGATGTCAGGAATATAAAATCATATCTATACAAATGTCTCCGCAGGAAGATCGTTTATAAACTGTCCCTTAAAACGCGACAAAATGTTACCGATGACCTGCGGCATTTTGAAATTGAGCTGTGTGATAAATCCCATTACCTGAATCAGGAAATCAACCGGGAGATCCGGCTTCAACTCTCCCGGCTTGTTCAGAATCTTTTACCCAAACAAAAAGAAGCGATCTTTCTGATTTATTACGATGAATTGTCTTATGAAGAGGTCGCTTCGGTGATGAACTTAAAAGTCAAGACTGTTTATAACCTCATCCACCTTGCCATTTCCAGGTTAAGGGAAAGCAAGGATTCCCTGAATTACAGCAGCCTCTTCTCGCTGTTGTTTTGATTTGGTTATCCCGCTGATACCAATGGATTTGGTGGCTATTTGTTAGCTACTGTAATATTTAATAGATTTATTGGAACACCGGATAAAAAATCCGGTGGTTTTTTATTCAACGCTAAACAAAATCATTATGCCGGAAAGTGTTTACAAAATCATCGAACTGGTTGGAACGAGCACAGAATCCTGGGAGAAGGCTGCACAAGCCGCCATAAACAGGGCCGGGAAAAGTCTTCGGGATCTGCGAATTGCAGAAGTCGTCGAACTTGACATGCAACTCAAAGACGGCAAGGTTGAGGCCTACCGCGCAAAAATCAAGGTTTCATTTAAATTCGAAGGGAAGTAACCTTCTGATTGTTCGCGGGTAATCCATCGCAAATTTCGGAATACAAGGGCCTGCGCTATTTTGTTAAGTCGCGGAAAAATGCGCGCTGACAAGAAAACGCACGCGCGCCTGATGCACATGTCCAGCAGGCAGAAACATGTCTTACTGAACCAATAACAATTCGCGTTGGCCAACTCCCTCGATGGCGATCTCAGGCGGTATATCTCTCCTCAGGGGCAGATGTACGACCACACGCGTGAACTGACCCAGTACGGACTCAACCATGATATCGCCTCTCAGGGCCTGAACCGATTTTTGGACAATATATAAGCCAAGTCCATTGCCCTTCGAATTAACATCCCCTTTGAAGAACATATTGAACAATTTCGACTGGATCTTCTGATCAAAACCGATCCCATTGTCATAGACAACGATCTCAACGATATCCCCGAGCACGATTGCCTGAAGCTTAACCTGCCGATCATTGGATTTCGAAAGAGCGGCATAGAATATTGCATTTTCCACAATATTCTCCAGGATCGCATCGATAAGTACTGGATAGGAATCGATTACGATTTCAGGCGGGCAGTCAACGGTAAAGGAGATGCCACTCACCTCCATAAAAGAATGAAATTGTTGCCGCAGCTTATCGACCCTTTCAAGCAGACTGATCGTTGAAAAGTTGGTCGGCTCATTGATCTCGCTGATCATGCTGAGTTTTTTCAAAAGCCTGTCCATTCCGATTGTCGTATGTACCACCCTGTCGATAATGGTTTTGGAATCCTGCTCCGGCAGATGTCCGGCCAGGTTGCATAATCCGATGATGGAACAGACAGGTCCCCTGAGATCGTGCGATGCACGGTACAGAAACGTATCCAGTTCCTTGTGGGCTTCCATTAATAATTTTGTTCGTTCCGCAACCAGGTCTTCAAGATTTTCATTTATGCGCTTAATCTCTGCATTGACAACCTGCAACTGTTTCTTTTGCCGCCTGAGCATGCGTGCAAGGTAAATCAGGAGAAGGATCAGGATCGCAAAAACGATCACCACGCCAGAAATCACAAACAATCGCTGTCTGAAAATCCGTTGTTCTTCCAACCGCTGCTGCTCGCTTGCAGAAAGTCTTGTTTCCAGATCCTCTACATCAAAAAAGCGGTCCTTCAACGAGTTGATCAGTTGACGATAATCGCGATGATTTTTATAAAAGCGGCTCTCGTTGTTTATCAACAATCTCTCAAGCAATGCAATGTCCGATAACAGCTTGGTCCTTTCCCCAGGATTCAGCTTAGATATGCTTGAAGCTATTTTTTCGGTGATCAGCTGGATCTTTTCGTCAAACTCTTCCCTTTGCACATCGAGCATCTTGCTTTCCTGGTTTGCCTGTGTCAGCAGGTTGGAGATATCATCGCTTACAAAAGAAGAATCTGAAATTTTGCCTGCAAATCCCGATTGTTTGAGCGCAGCGGAATCCTCGAGCTGGGTTACGAGCTCATAAAACTTTGCATCCACCTTTTTCTTTGCTTCGGCACTCAGTCGCTTCATCTCGTAATTTTTAAAGATCGCGTAAAAGACGGTTAACGAGCGGATGGAATCGAGCCTGGACAAATCGAAGTCTTTAAAATATTCTTTTTCCGATTCCGGTTTGACCCGGGCCAGCCCGGTAGTGGTTTCGACAATGTCCGGCTCAATGATCAGAAAATTTTCCTTATCCGATAGATGGATCTTCACGATCTTGTAACCGTTAACTGCAAACAGAGAAGCCTGAACCTCTTCATCGAGCGACACCGGGATCTGTAATCGCCCCTCTCCATCCGTAGTCGCGGTCAGGGGATGTTTACCATGAAAAGCGACCTTTAGATTCGGCACGGACAACCCTCCCAGATCTTTTGCAACCCATTGCATCATACGGTAGCTCTTTTGCCGGATAATGATCTCCAGGACGCCTTTGCTATAATTCCATGAAGCTGCCTCAAGCTCTTCGTTCCGGATCTTTACGGTCTTGAGTGGCAGATCGGTATCAGACAACTCGATAAACGCATGACCTTTGGCATTCACAGGAAAAAACTCCCTACCATTCACAGACACCTCGACATTCCTGTACGGCTGGAGGTTTTGGTCAAAGGCTTTTACCTGCACCATATGCTTGTTTTGCCCAGTGGCAGGTAAGGAAATGAAGAGCATAAAAACCAACTGTGCAAAAAGACGACGGCGATACGGCGAGAAGCCCGAAAATGGATAATGGGGTTTTTCAGTTTTGTTCATTTTACAATTTGATTTGCCGCGTTTCTAAAGACGTCCTTAACAATGACAATTTCATAGGAGCTATAGTATTTTCTGTGCTTGGGGATCTCCAGGCTAACAATGTGCTCATCCTTCCCTTCACCTACTACCCTGATCTTATATTTGCTGAAGTACGGAATCAAAATTGAAAAATGGCCGGAGTCATCTGAAACGCTTTCATGAACAAGCACATTCCGGTCATTGTCTATCAGAAACAACCTGGCGTTCGGCAGAACATGCAGTTCCGAAGAATCACTCCAGCTGTGTTCCTTATAGCGGATCTGACCGCTGATCTGCACAGGGTAGATCTGGAGATCCATGTCAAATTCATAAATATCGTCATCGAATCCCCCATTGCGCCTGTTGGAACTAAAGTATCCCCGGGTGTGGAGGGAATCGACAACTATACCAAAATCATCCCCATGGGAATTCAGGGGATACCCGGCATTTTGCGGCTCCTGAAAACCTTGTGCGTTTACTTCGGATTTGAAAATGTCCAGACCGCCCATGCCGGCCTGCCCATTGGAAGAAAAGTACAAGGTTTTGCCCTGATGAAGATACGGAAATACTTCATCATAAGCTGTGTTGATGTTCTCGCCGAGGTTTTCGGGCCGGCTCCATTTCCCGTCAACGAGCTCGGAAAAGTATAAATCCCTCCCACCAAAACCACCCTCCATATCGGAAGAGAAGTAAAGCGATTGCCCATCAGAACTTATCGCCGGGTCACTGACAGAATATTCAGAATTATTGTACGGGAACGCACCCGTAACGCTCCACGCGCCATCGGTCAGTTCTGCAAAAAAAAGATTCAATGTTCGCATGACCTTGTCCCCGCCCGAATTGGAATTCGCGGCGAAAATCATTTTCGATCCGTTTTCATAAAGGCAAACGGGGCCGACATGAAATTTCGACGGCAGCTCCTTGCCCACGATAAATGGTTTTCCCAATTGAACCACCCCTGTTGAATCGTGAATCGAAGGCGAATGGTAAATGCTGTAAAAAAACGAGTTGACGGCCCCATCAATTTTTTCAATGATCTGAACATGCTTACGATTCGACATGAACATCAATCCTTTCTGAAATATCACAGGACACATCTCACCATCGGACGTATTGAATCCGACGGGTCGCACTGCAAAATGCAACGAGTCTTCGTAGAGGTAATTGATATTGGCGATTCGCCATAACTTCTTTATTGCCAATTGGTCGTCGGGAAATGTCTTCAGGTACATTCCGTAATATTCGACTGCCTGGTCGTATTTTCCACAGGCTGACAGTGCCTCGGCGTACCAATAATTTTCTTTCGCAGGAAGCGACTGATGCGCCCTCATATAATCATCATACGCAACAAGGCTTTGAGTGTATTGTTTCAGATAAAAGTAACAGTGGGCTATGCGAAGGTATACCTCTGATGAACGGGTTTCATTCAGATAGTTTTGATATAAGTCCAGCGCCTGGTAATAACGCTTATTCGTGAAATATCCGTCCGCAAGCTTCAGATCACTTTTTAACATGGAAAAAACTGTCTCTTGTCCCTGGTTGTCAAAGGAAATGAACATCAACGCGCTTATCAGAAAAAAGGTCAGTTTATTTCTCATTTTATATATTCTCACCTGGGCGAGCTAACATTTTTCCGGACATATCTGAACAGGTAATGGACCATCAATTCGTGGGACCCATTTGCGAATCTTGAAATTTCTCCTATCGCATGATCATACGAATACCCGAACTGCAACTGCCCGGTCACCTGCGCCTTCAGTAAAAAATCCACCGACTCCTTCTTGCGGTACGATAGCCCCATTGTCAGTACTTTGCGATATAGTACATTCATATTGATGTCAAAAGACAACGGCACATGGCTGGTATATTTCAACAGCCCCGAAGGCTCTAAAGTAAAGTCCTTGCCAACCGCGAATCTGTATTTAGACATCAGCAGAAACTGCGCCTTATTGAAAGCTATTGAAATCGAGTCGTTCACCGATGCCGTTTGTGGCAAGAGCTCGAGCGTGGAGATGCCTGCTTCGAACCGGGGGCTTTTGAAATAGATTCCGGACCCGAGGTCGAAAAAAGTTTCTGACACATAAGCATTGTATACTTTCGGATCGTTGCCCGGATTTCCCAGCGAGGCATAGTCCGATTTTATACTTCTGACGCCTCCCTGCAGACCGAAGGAAATGTGCGCATGCTGATCGGTCCATATATGATAGGCGTAGTTGGCAAGAACGTTAAGGTTTTTATGAACTCCGACCCTGTCATTCATGACAACCAGTCCCAACCCGACGTTTCTGTTCCGGAACAATGTATGCGCAGACAGGGTTTGGGTGGTGGGAGCATTTTCAATGCCACTCCATTGACGACGTTGAATGACAGTGAGACTAAGTGCTTCATCCGCGCCCGCATAAGCAGGATTGATCACAAGACCATTAAACATGTATTGCGTGAACTGAACCCGATGTTGTCCCATAACAAAAGTACATGGTAACATCAGCACCAGGATGCATGGGAATCGATATCTTACGCTGAACTCCATATTATCTTACTAGCTCAATAAATCCACGCTTGTCTACCATTTCCGAACGGAATTGCACCGTGATCGCATAGAAGTACGTCCCCGTAGGGACCGGTACACCATTTGCGTTAAGTCCTGTCCACACAACGCTTTCGTTGTCGTACCCTGAAGCGGTGTAAATTACATTTCCCCAACGGTCAATGATCGTCACCCTGTTGTCCCTGAATTTTTCAATGTTCGAAAGTAACCACGCATCATTAAGTCCGTCGCCATCCGGAGTGACGACCTTGCTGATATCAAATTTCAGCTCTTCATAGGTAATGACGATCTTAAACATGCAAACCGACTCATCGCCTGCCTCGTCTCTGGCGACATATTGTACGGTCGTCGAGCCTACGGAAAATATCCCGTTCGGGCTGTGTGATCTTGTCATGGATACGGAGCCACATGCGGCGACAGCGGTGGGCTCCGGCCAGTCGATCATTAGTTCGCCAGACTCACCCGCCTTTGCGAAAATGTCGGCAGGACACCCGGAAATGAGCGGTGGCACCGCATTTCTTACGTGAACATTGAATACACATACGGCAATGTTGCCATGGACGTCGGTCGCCTTGTACTCGACTTCCGTGATCCCGACAGGAAAAAGATCTCCGGAATTGTGCGAATTGGTCAAGGCTGCAATTCCGCAGTTGTCAAAAACCTGCGGCGCGTCCCAGGTGACAACAGCCTGACATGTAGCATCAGCGGTTGCCCCGATTTCCGTAACGCAATTGTGAAAGACCGGGATGGTTCTATCCTCAACAGTCACTTTGAAAGCGCAAGTGGCAACGGCACCATTTCCATCAACTGCCGTGTACGTAACCTCGGTGACGCCGATGGGAAAAATATTTCCGGGCTGATAGTCGCTCGTCATCGTCACCGCACAATTATCGAAAGCCTCCGGCGCCGTCCAGTTTACGATTGCAGCACAATTCTCATTGGCAATTACTGTAATATCGGTCGGGCAATTGAAAATCAATGGTGGTGTGTTGTCAATTACCTCAACTTCGAAGCTGCAGGTCGCCTTATTTCCTCCATCATCAGTTGCGGTATAGATCACAGTGGTTATGCCAAGGGGAAACTCATCACCAGGATTGTAATTACTGGTCACCACAACATTACAGTTATCGGAGATAGTCGGCGCTTCCCACGTAACGATTGCCTTGCAAGCGGCATTTGCATTGACGGTGAATGAAGTTGGACACGCTGAGATCACTGGTGACGTCACATCCTTGACGGTAACTTCAAAGCTGCAAGCGGAAGTATTTCCTGCCTGATCGGTCGCTGTGTAAGTGACAGTGGTTTTTCCAAATTCAAACTCATCGCCCGGAACGTAGTCGCTCGTAAGCGTAACGCTACAGTTATCGCTTGCAGTAGGCGGGTCCCACGAGACAATGGCCTTGCAGGCGTCATTCGCGTTAACAGTGACGGGTAACGGACAGGTAGAAATGGCCGGCGGTGTTAAGTCATGAATGGTCACATCAAAACTGCACGACGAAGTGTTTCCCGCTTCGTCGATCGCGGTATAAGTTACTGTAGTGGTGCCAATCGCAAACTTGTCCCCGGGGTTGTGGGATGATGTCAACGTGACACTGCAATTATCCGTAGCCGAGGGTGGTACCCATGTTACTACGGACTCACATTCGCCGTTTGCGCTGGCAGTGCGATTTGACGGGCAGTCGGAAAGTTCCGGCGTGGTTACATCAAGCACCGTAACTTCAAAACTGCAAACTGAAGTATTGCCAGCATCGTCACTGGCCGTGTATTTCACAAGCGTTGTTCCCACCGGAAATTCGTCTCCTGAATTATGTGAGGCCGTCATCAGAACCGCACAATTGTCTGTAGCTTCCGGAGGAGTCCATGTCACAGGCGCCGTGCAGGCGCCGCGATCGGCATCCACAGATACCGGCACAGGGCATTGCGAAATTACCGGAGCCGTAGCATCCTTGACGATGACATCAAAACTGCACGTCGAGATATTTCCGGAGGCATCGGTTGCTGTGTAAGTAACCGTCGTTGTGCCTGCGACAAATTCATCGCCTGGACTATGCGTACTCGTCATGGTGAAAGCGCAGTTGTCATCTGCAGTTGGAGCAGTCCAGCTTGCCGTGGCCTTGCATGAACTATTCGCAATGACGATCAAATCCTCCGGACAACCCGATATCACCGGAGCTGTTTCGTCAACCACCGTTACCGTAAAACTGCAGGTGTCCGCATTGCCTTCAGAATCGGTGGCAATGTAGGTCACCGTGGTTGTCCCAACGGGAAATTCGTCTCCCGGATTGAAATTACTTGTCAGATCAACGGCAGAGCTGCATTTGTCCTCTGCTGTTGGAGCAGTCCAGCTTGCAGTGGTCTTGCATGAATTATTTGCACTGACGATCACGTCGGCCGGACAACCCGATATCACCGGAGCTCTTTCGTCAACCACGGTCACTGTAAAGCTGCACGTGTCTGCATTGCCGACAGAATCGGTGGCAATGTAGGTCACCGTGGTCGTCCCAAAGGTAAATTTATCCCCCGGATCATGCGTACTCGTCATGGTGAAAGCGCAGTTGTCATCTGCAGTTGGAGCAGTCCAGCTTGCAGTGGCCTTGCATGAACTATTCGCAGTGACGATCACATCCGCCGGACAACCCGATATCACCGGAGCCGTTTCGTCGACCACCGTCACCGTAAAACTGCAGGTGTCTGTATTGCCTGCGGAATCGGTAGCAATGTAGGTCACCCTGGTTGTCCCAAGGGCAAATTCATCTCCCGGATCAAAATTACTTGTCAGATCAACCGTGGAGCTGCAGTTGTCCTCCGCTGTTGGAGCAGTCCAGCTTGCAGTGGCCTTGCACGAATTATTCGCAGTAACAATCACGTCCGCCGGACAACCCGATATCACCGGAGCGGTTTCGTCAACCACCGTTACTGTAAAACTGCACGTGTCCGTATTGCCCACAGAATCGGTAGCAATGTAGGTCACAGTGGTTGTCCCAAGGGTAAATTCATCTCCCGGATTAAAATTACTGGTCAGGTCAACAGTGGAGCTGCAGTTATCATCTGCTGTTGGAGCAGTCCAGCTTGCAGTGGCCTTGCACGAATTATTCGCAGTAACAATCACATCCGCCGGACAACCCGATATCACCGGAGCGGTTTCGTCAACCACCGTTACCGTAAAACTGCACGTGTCTGCATTGCCTGCAGAATCGGTGGCAACGTAGGTGACAGTGGTAATCCCAATAG
>Ga0196981_1000171_pt1 | contig 48442 bp, 40 predicted proteins | sample S3_2013CmetaG_FD_155462 | JGI IMG/M metagenome (GOLD analysis project Ga0196981, IMG submission 155462) | Soil microbial communities from Anza Borrego desert, Southern California, United States - S3_20-13C | ecosystem: Environmental > Terrestrial > Soil > Desert | place: USA: California... | reverse complement strand
CGTGCGCATCACGAGGCTGGCGAGCCAGCCGAGAATACCGCCTACAACGATCCAGATAATGAAGTTCATGGTTTACCTCCTATGTTGACAAAGTGGCTACATCAATAGACTGGCTGCCTGGGGAATGGTTCATCACGTCATACTCCGGTCTTTTTTCAGAGTGCGCCGTGATCGTTACAATCAGCCGCGCGGCCGGCGGATGCCGCCCTTGTCGTCAGTCGGGAGAGGCGAAAACCCTTCCTCATCCTCGACCAGGACAGTCGCGTCTTGCTTGGATTTCGTCAGTTGAGTGGCATACGCATAGGCATCCTCCTTATCGTCAAACGATGCAAGTGGTAGTTCCTGCCCCTTTTCGGAGACATCCCATCGTCCATTCAGGCCAGGTGACACGCAGATGACCAAAGTGCCTTGCTGATCGAATCCCATGTCGTTGACTCCTTGCCTGCTGGCCAGGCCGTGCGTGCTCAAGTGTGGAAACGGTAAGCCGGGGACGGAATGCCTGGCGGTGAGAGGGGAATGAATGCTGCGCCGGTTGAAGGCAGGTGACGAAACGCTTCAGTGAAGCGTGCGTTCGAAGCCTTCGATCTGCCTTTCGGCCTCGTCGCGGCCGACACCGTAGGCCTCCTGAATCTTCCCGACGAGCTGTTCGCGCTGTCCGGCGATCATATCGAGTTCATCGTCAGTGAGCTCGCCCCACTGCTCCTTTACCTTGCCTTTGAACTGTGTCCAGTTCCCGGCGACGATATCCCAGTTCATGACACTCTCCTTTTGTTCAAACGAGAAATGCTTCGTTGGTGAACCCTAGCCGTTGCAAATCCTGTGCCTATACTTAATCAAGTGACATGTGGGTCTTTTGGCAGTGCCTGGTTGTAAATGTTCCAGTGCGTTTGAAAACAATACAGCGGGCCGCCGGAATCGAAGGTGCGATGTGGTGTGGTTGGCAATATTGCCGATGCGGAGGCGGCCGGGAGTGGATGCTCACATCGTCCCGGAAAAAATTCAATAATTTCTGTTGTTTTTGGAAACTTAATTGAAGTCAAGGTGTCATTTGTTACACCTAAGTACGATGAGTTGTTTTTTTATCAGGAGCCAATCATGACCGAACACGCGCTGTCGAGCCAGGAAAGCTACGATCCGAATCGACTACTGGACACGTTGCTCGAACGGATGAATCTGAAGAACGATGCGGCACTGTCGCGCATGCTGGAGGTCGCGCCCCCGGTAATCAGCAAGATCCGCCACCGCCGTCTGCCGATCGGCGCTTCCCTGCTGATCCGCATGCACGAAACGACGGGCATGAGCATCCGCGAACTGCGCGATCTCATGGGGGATCGCCGCACCAAGTACCGCCTCAGCGACGCCCAAGGCAAGCCGAAAGCCCCGCCGGCAGAGCAAGCCCCGGCCGGCGGCCAACCGAGCCACTTTCACTGACGACGTGTGCGCTCCTCGCCTGTCCTCCCGCACTTCGCCCTGAAGTGCCGGGAGGACAGGCATACTGCTCCTTTAACTGCGACTTCCCTTCCGGGCGGTTTCTTCTTGTCCGTCGCCCGTATCGTTCCTTCGGTCTCCCCGCATCCTAGTTCTGCGCGGCGCGCCATTGTGGATATCCGAAAAAATTGACTGTAATCAATGTTTTTCGGCGTTAAAATCCCTATCCTCAGTAAAATTGTTGACCAGAATCAACATTTCCCCAATCTCCGGCTTTGCTAGCGGATAGGATGAATTGAATCCGCACCCGGAACAAAGGTCACGACAACGATAACAAGCGACGCCTGGGCGTGCGGGCCCGGCGAAACGCATGCTTACAACAGAGGGACAGACATGCTCAGGAATCTCAGCATCAAATCGCGCTTGATCTTCGTGGTCGGCTTCCTTTCACTTATGTGCATATCCGGAGCCGTCGTCGGGCTGTCGAGCCTGTACATGGCCAATGAAACGCTGCACATTACCTACGAGCACAGGCTCGTCCCCATGGGAGGCATCGACCGCATCCTCCGGCTGATCGACCGTAACCAACTGGCCGTCGCCCAAGCGCTGACGGACACGCCGGAAGGCATCCAGCGTGAAATGGATGGCGTGGAGAAGCGCATCGGGGAGATCGACCGCTCGTGGCAGCAACTGATGGCGGACATGCGCGACGAGATCTCCGCAGAGGAGACGGCGCTTGCCGACAAGTTCGTCGCGAGCCGCAAGAAATTCCTGGAAGAGGGACTCAAACCTGCTGTCGCGGCATTGCGCGCCAACGACATTGCCAAGGCGACGGAGCTCATGCGCGGGCCCGTGAACGACTTGTTCGTGCCCGTCGCCGATGCGGCAGGCAAGCTCATGCAGTATCAGGAAGAGACGGCGAAGAAGGATTTTCAAAAGAACGAGACGATGTACATCTGGGTGCGCAACGCCTGCATCGGCGGCATGCTCTTCGCGGTCCTCCTCGGCACCGTCATTTGCATCTGGCTCCTGCGCGCCATCGCCAAGCCGCTGGCGGAGGCGGTCGGCGTCGCCAAGGCCGTGGCGGCCGGCGACCTGACGAAGGAGATCAAGGTCACGACATCCGACGAAACAGGTGAACTGCTGCAGGCGCTCAAGGAGATGAACCAGAGCCTCGTGCGCATCGTCAGCGAAGTGCGGGGCGGAACGGAAACAATCGCCACGGCATCTCGCCAGATCGCTGCCGGCAACCTCGACCTCTCGGCTCGCACCGAAACCCAGGCCAGCTCGCTGGAGGAAACCGCGTCCTCGATGGAACAGCTGACATCGACGGTCAAGCAGAATGCGGACAGCGCCTACCAGGCAAACCAGCTCGCGGCCTCGGCATCTGCCGTCGCGGTCAAGGGTGGCGCGGTCGTCTCCGAAGTGGTCCTGACCATGGGGTCCATCAACGATTCCGCCAAGAAGATCGTCGACATCATCAGCGTGATCGACAGTATCGCCTTCCAGACCAACATCCTCGCGCTCAATGCCGCCGTCGAGGCGGCACGCGCGGGCGAGCAGGGCAAAGGCTTCGCGGTCGTCGCGACGGAAGTGCGCCAGCTCGCGCAGCGTTCCGCAGCGGCGGCCAAGGAAATCAAGCTCCTGATCGACGACTCGGTCGAGAAGGTGGATACCGGCGCGCGCCTGGTCGACCAGGCCGGTGCGACGATGAAAGAGATCGTGGACAGCGTCAAGCGCGTGACGGACATCATGAGCGAGATCTCGGTGGCCAGCAAGGAACAGACGGACGGCATCCAGCAGGTCAACCAGGCGATCAACCAGATGGACGAAGTCACGCAGCAGAACGCGGCGCTGGTCGAAGAGGCCGCCGCCGCGGCGTCGTCGCTGCAGGAGCAGGCGTCCGGCCTGGCCCATGTGGTGAGCGTATTCAAGCTCGACGGCATGCAGCCGGCGGCATCAATACCGGCACCCGCACCGGCACGCGTCGTTCCGCTGCCGGCCAAGCCGCGCGCCACTGCAGTTGCCCCTGCGCCCCGGCAGGTCGCGACGGCACGGTCCGGCAACGGCAGCGACTGGGAAGAGTTCTGACCGGGGCCAGGGCATCATCCGGGAAGGCCGCCTCCGTGCGGCCTTTTTTGTTCGCGTCGCCGGGATTGCGCCGGAGTGGGGCAAGCTTGATCCAGGTCATTCATTGCATGAAGGAAAATCCCTTACGCTGCATCTGAGGCCCCGCACTGATACACGGGGTTGCAAGGAGAATAACGTGAACGCCTCTCGCCCCAACGGCACGCATGCCCACGGCATGGAAAAGGTCCTGCTCGCCGAGCGCGAATCCGTGCTTGCCGATATCCGCGAGCATCTTCATGCGGAAGGAGAGCCAGGCAAACTGGCATTGCTGAACCACCTCGAAGCCGTCGGCGACTGGGTGGAGGCCGACCTGCTCAATGATACCGACATCGCACTGCTGAGCCACGAACTCGTGCGCCTGCGCGATATCGACGCCGCCCTCGCACGCATCAAGTCGGGCGCTTACGGCACCTGTGTCGACTGCGGCGAAGCGATTCCCGCGGCACGCCTGAATGTACTGCCGACCGCCATGAGCTGCGTGAAATGCCAGCAGGCCTATGAGAAGCAGCACGGGCTGGGCCACGGCGTCTCCCTCTAAATACGCCTAAGGAAACCTGACATGTCGTTCAACCATGTGGTCGTCTGGATCGACTACGACCAGGCGTGCGTGAGCCGTTTCAATCGCGCGCTCGTGAAAACAGAAATCATCAAGACCTATGCGCCGGCACCCGGCACCGTTCCCGCGGAGCGGAACATGCACGCGCCCGATACCGCGCGCTATTTCGACGATATTGCGCAGGCGATCAGCGACGCCGACGGCATCCTGATCCTGGGGCCGGGCTTCGAACGGCTCGAATTGCTCGTCCACCTCAGGCGCGGATATCCGCAGGTCGCGGACAGGATTGTGGCGCTGGAAACGGTAGACCATCCGAGCGACGAGGAGATGGTGCCCTGGGCGCGCAAGCACTTCAGCGACAGCCCGATTCCCGCTTGAGCCCGCCATCCGGCGTGGCTCAGCAGGACATGAGAACCGGCACGGTCATCTCGGCCAGCACTTTTTCCGTCACCCGCCCGGGAATGATTTCCCGGAAGCGCGTATGGCCGTAGCCGCCCATCACCAGCAGGTCAGCGCCGATTTCCTGCACAAGGGAAAGCAGGGCGTCACTCACCTGGTCGTCGGTGCGCCTGCGCAAGACTTCCACCTTGATATCGTGCCGCGCGAGGTAAGCGGCGATGTCGGCACCCGGCCGCGCGCTCTGCAACTGCTGCTGCGCGCCGGCATTGAACACGACCAGGTCGACGGTATGCGCGCGCCTGAGCAACGGAATGGCATCGGTGACCGCGCGGGTCGACTGCATGCTGGCATCCCATGCGATCAGCACGCGCCGGCCGATGTTGTCGAAGCGTCCGGCATGCGGCACGAGCAGGACCGGCCGCGCGCAATGGAGCACGACGTATTGCGGAAAGTCCGGCATCACCACCGGTGACGTTTCAGCCGGGTCATACTGGCCAATCACAACCAAATCCGCATAGCGCGCCTGCATGCAGATGCCGCCGCCCGCCTCATCGTCGACAAGATGCTTTTCCCACGAGGGCAGGCCGAGCATATGCACAGCCGCTTCGAAATCCGCGAGCCCGCGCTCGGCGCGCCCGCGGAGGAAGGCGAGGTGCGACTGTAAATTGGGGTCGAGTTCCGCAAGCATGCGCGATTGCAGCAGGTAGCGCGAAGCGCCTGTCACCGCGGTACCGATCAGGTGGGCGCGCTCCGCCATAGCAATCGCCGAAGCGATCTTGATGCGCTCGCTCGCGCGGCTGGATTCGTCCACGTGCACCAGGATGGTCTTGTAGGGCATGGTGTGATCCTCGATTTCGTGCAGTGGCGGACAGGCTCTTAGACAGATCGCGCTCACGAAGATGCCTTTGCGGAAATTTGACAGGCATCAAAGCGAGGCGATGACGGAGGTTGCCTTGATTTCATTCGTGCCCCGCATAAAATGAAGGCTGGCCGGACGGCTCGGCCCAGGAGAATTGAATGCTCGCGAATCATGACGGGGCTTCCCGGGCGGCACGGGAACAGGTGTCATGGCAGCTCGAAGTTGGGACAATGCTCGGCGACGCGCTCATGCAGGCCATGCGCCAGTATGCGGAGTTGAACATGGGGATGCTCCGTGCAACATTGGAACAGGGCAACCTGGCCGCCAGGCAGTTGGTGGTAGCGCAGGATGCCCGGCAGTTCTTGTCCCTGTCGGCAGCGCAGGTACAACCAGGCGTATTACGCGGCCTCGATTACGGCTACTACCTGGCGACCATCATCGCCGGCCTGCAGAGCGGCGTAGTGCGCATCTGCGCCGTCGTGCCCGATACTGCTTCCGAACGCGGTCCCGCGCGCTTTGCCGATCCTGACGGATGGATGGCGGCGTTTTCCTCGCTGAAAGCACTTACCGAGAGCGCCTTCCGGTTCCCCGCCGATACGGCACGCGCTGTCCGCCTGGCACTCAACCTGGATACGCCCGCGTGGGAAACCGGCAAGCTGCGCATTGCCTATACCGGCCCTGGCCGTTAACCCCTTCGCGCGACCATCGTGGCCACCGCGCATTTCCGCTTCTATGCCGAGCTGAACAACTTCCTTGCGCCGAGGCACCGGCAGCGAACGTTCAGCCATCCCTGTTCGCGCGATTCGACGGTCAAGCACATGATCGAGGCGCTGGGCGTTCCCCATACCGAGGTCGAGCTGATTTGCGTCGACGGGGTGGCGGTGGATTTTTCACACCGTCTGCAGGACGGTGAGCGCGTGAGCGTGTATCCCGTCTCTTCCACGGTCGAAATCACCCCCGCGCTTCGCTTGCGGCCCGACCCGCCCCTACCCGGCCGGTTCATCGCCGATGCGCACCTCGGCCAGCTTGCCAAGAGCCTGCGCATGCTCGGGTTCGATGTGCTCTACCGTAACGATTACAGCGATGCCGAGGTGGCACGCATCGCCGCCGGCGAGGGCCGCATCGTCCTTACCCGCGACCGCGACCTGCTGATCCGCAAGGAAATCGTCCTTGGCTGCTACTTGCATGCGCTGGACATCGAGGGGCAGATGGCAGAGGTAATCGGGCGCTTCCGGCTGGCGCCGCACGTGCGCGCCTTCAGCCGCTGCCTTACCTGCAACGGCGAGCTGCGGGCGGTTGCGAAAAAGGAAGTCGCGCACCGTGTTCCGCAGCATAGCCGCGAGTTCTACGAGCATTTTTTTGAATGCGCCGCCTGCGCCCATGTGTATTGGGAGGGGTCGCATGTGGCGCGGATGCGGGTATGGGTCGCGCAGATGTTGCGCAATGCGAGAGTAGACTGAAGCTTATCCGGGAGCCCGCCATGAACAAGCCTTTCTCACCCGCATGTGAACGCAACCGCGAACCGATCCTCACGGCGTTGCGCCGAATCTTGCCGACGTCGGGAAGGGTCTTGGAAATCGGCAGCGGCACGGGTCAGCATGCGGTGTATTTCGGCGCAGCGCTGCCGGGGCTCGCCTGGCAGACGAGCGACTTGCCAGCCAATCACGCCGGCATCCATGCATGGCTTGCGGAGGAGGCGCCGCCCAACGTCCTGCCGCCGCTTGAGCTCGACGTCCGCTCCGGGACGTGGCCCGCTGGTCCTTGGGATGCGGTATTCACGGCCAATACCTGCCACATCATGGCGTGGGATGAGGTCGTGGATATGCTGGCAGGTGCCGCGAAGGCGCTTCGTACGGGCGGCATCCTGTGCGTGTACGGACCGTTCAATTACGGCGGGCAGTTCACCAGCGAAAGCAATGCCGTGTTCGACATGTCGCTCAAGGCGCAGGGAGAGCATATGGGCTTGCGCGACGTGGAAGACGTGAACAGGGCGGCGCAGGACAACGGATTGGTCCCGCTCGAGGATTGCACCATGCCGGCCAACAACCGGTTGCTGGTCTGGAAAAAGACCTGAGCCCTTGCATGTGATGGCCTTTCCGGTGCCCGCTGCACCTTGAACCGCCGATCGCTCGCGCAGGAGGTGATGCGATACGATCCCGGCGTCAGTGCAGGTGCAGGTTCGACTGTACCCGTATCAGGTCCTCGAAGTGATCGGCAGGCATCGGCGCGCTGAAGTAGAAACCCTGCACGCTGTCGCAGTCGTTCTCACGCAGGAAATCGAACTGCTGCTGCGTCTCCGCACCTTCGGCGATCACGCTGCACTCGAGGCTGTGGGCGAGGGTGATGATGGCCTTGGTGATGGCCGAGTCGTCGCGGTTGTTCGGCACACCCTGCACGAAGGAGTGGTCGATCTTCACCGAGCGGATCGGGAAGCGCTTCAGGTAAGCAAGCGAGGTGTTGCCGATGCCGAAGTTGTCGATGGCAATCGAAATGCCTCGTTCGCGCAAACTGGTCAGCACGCCGATGGCGCGTTCCGGTTCCGCCATGACAGCCTTCTCGCTGACTTCGAGCTCCAGATACTGCGCATCCAGCTCGGTATCGGCGAGTATGGCGTCGATATTGTCGAGCAGGCGGTTGTCCGACAACTGCTTTGCGGACAGGTTGACGGCTACACGCAGTCGTACCGGGCTCGTTTGCTGCCACTGTTTGTTTTGCGCGCAGGCGGTGCGGATCACCCAGTATCCGATCGGCCGGATCAGGCCGCTTTCCTCCGCCACGGGAAGAAAACGCGCCGGCATGATCGGCCCAAAGGCCGGGTGTTCCCAGCGCAGGAGCGCTTCCATGCCGGTGATGCGGTTGGTCAGGATGTCGATCTTCGGCTGGTAATGCAGCGACAGCTGGCCCATCTCGATCGCGCGGCCGAGCGCGTTCTCGAGTGCCATCCGCTCGGCCGCGTGCTGGTTCATCTCGGGCGAGAAATAGCAGTAGTTGTTGCGCCCGGTTTCCTTGGCGCGGTACATCGCGATGTCTGCTTTCTTCAGGAGCGCTTCCGAATCGGTCCCGTCACTGGGAAAGCTGCTAATGCCGATACTTGTGCTCAGCGAGAGCGGTTCCTTGTCGCGCAGGAAGGGAGGGACGAAGGCGGCGAGAATCTTTTCCGCGATGATGCCGCCGCGGTGCGGCTCGCCGATGTTTTCCACCAGCACGACAAATTCGTCGCCGCCCAGCCGGGCCACCGTGTCCGACTCGCGCAGGATGCCTTGCAGCCGGGTGGCGGCTTCCTTGAGGACCAGGTCCCCGGTCGCATGCCCGAATGTGTCGTTGATGAGCTTGAACCGGTCTAGGTCGAGGAACAGGACTTCCAGCGATCGCCCGGGACGTTCCGCGATGTTGAGCGCATGTTCCAGCCGCTGGTGGAACAGCATGCGGTTCGGCAGCCCGGTCAGGGAATCGTAGTGCGCCAGGTAAGCCATTTGCTCGGCGGTCTTCTTGCGTTCAGTGATGTCGCGCATGATGAACAGCGTCGCGAAATGACCGTTGTGCAGGAAGGGGGAGCCGTTGACTTCGACGTCGACTTCGCTGCCGTCCAGGCGGATGAATTTTTCTTCAGCCGCGCTCACGGTGTCTCCTCGTTTCAGGCTTGCAATCCGCTGCCGCGATAGCGCATGGAAAGCAGGGTGCAGAAAGTCGAACAGCGGCTTGCCCACGAGATCGGCCATGCGTGACGCCCCGAACAGGCGCAAGGCCGCCGGGTTGGCGTAGACAAAGACAGCGTCTTGCTGCACGAGGATGGCATCGGGCGACAGTTCGACCACCTTGCGATAGCGCTCCTCGGCTTCGCGTAATGATGCTTCCGCCTTCTTCGCATCCGTGATGTCCTGCACCGTACCGACCATGCGGAAGACACGCCCGGCCTCGTCACGTTGCGGCTGGCCGCGTGCAGAAACAATGCGGGTGGATCCGTCGGGGAGCACGATGCCGTATTCCACATGGAACGGTTGCCCGTTTTCCTGGCTGATGCGCACGTTTTCACGCAGGCGTTCATAGCCGTCTGGCTGGATCCGGGGGCGGATGTTTTCCGTCGTGATCGTGAAGCTGTCTCGATCCACGCCGAATATTCGGTACAGTTCGTCGGACCACGCAATCTCGCCAGTATCGAGATCCCAGTTCCAGCTCCCCAATTGCGCGAGGCGTTGCGCCTCGGCCAGTTGGCGCTCGCGCGCAGCAAGCTGTCGTTCGATGCGTTTGCGTTCTTCGATGTCGTTGACCAGCGTGTGCGTACGGTCGAGGACGTGCCGTTCGCGGTCGTCGCGCTCTTCCCGCAGCAGCGATTCCGCGCTGCTGCGCTGGTACACGAGGTTGGACATGATGAGGCCGACACTGCCGGTCACGCAGAGGTAGAGCATCAGAAGAAGCAGTGAGGCGATCAGGGAGTTGCTTGCAAATGGACCGTTGCCGACAGCTGTGTTCCAGGCTGCCACCGCACAGATGACCGCGGTTGTCCAGGCGACTGCAGCGAGGTTGAAGCGGATTGCGGCCCATAGGAAAAATGGCATGACCAGGTAAGCGATCGGCCAGTTGCCAAACGCGCCGCCGAAGGTTCCCAGCGCGACAGCAAGCAGCAGGACGGCGAAGGCCGTGACTTCAAGGACCTTGACAGGCCGCCATTGGACGCCACGCCGCAAGTCCCACGCCAGGATGAGCGGGACGCCAACCATCAATCCTGCCGTGTCCCCCAGCCACCAGGCGAGGAAGTGAATCGGCACCGGCGTCCCTCCGGTTTGATTGGCGGCGACAACGCCCAGTGTCCCCGCCGTCGCGCTGATGATGCTGCTCAGCAGCGCTATCCCGATGAAGCGGTAGGGAGGGGCAAGGTAGATGAAGTCGGTGCGCGCCCCATACAGGCGCTGCACGAGCAGCGTTGCAGCAATGGCTGCCGCCGCGCATCCGGTCGCTGTCAGGAGGGTGGCAGGCAGGGGCAGTCCGCCTTGTGTCAAAGAGATCAGGGCACCAAGCCAAATGGCGGGCGCGACCCGAATGCCCCACGCAAGACACGCGCACAGCGCGATCGCATGCGGCAGCCAAAGAGAACTGGCAATCCCCGGGAACACCGCAAAGCCCCTGGACAGCTGTGTGCTCGCGGCGTACACGACGGTCAGGAAGACAAGACGCAGCAGGAAGAGAGGGCCGCTAGCGAGCGGCCGCTGGTTGCGGTGCCCGTCCGGCTTGCCGAATAGATTGCTGAAGAGACCCATCCTGCCTTTCGATGACGAGCGACGCCTGTTGAATCACTATGCCAGCTTTCGTCTCCGGTACCGTTGAACAACGTCAAAAGGGTGGGGGCGCAGGACGTCCCCTTCCCAGCCGCTTTCCGCGTAAGCACGCTGCCTCAACGCGCTGCCGCTTTACCCCATCATGGCCCGGATACAACAAATCCCTCTCCTGAAAATGGGAATTACGCTAGCAAAAAGGCAATTTCTTTGAGATTGGTCAAGACGCTACGCTATAGTTATTCATGGAAAAGTTGTAAGAACATGTAACGACTTCCTGATAAGAACCAGAGGCCTTCGACGGCAGATCCCCACACCATGAGATATCCACTATCGCGTCTGATTGCCGGCTCGGTCTTGGCCATGCTGGCCAGTTCGGCCTTCGCTGCCGACGAGCAGGATCCTATTGGCCGTTTCGAAATCACCGGCTTTGCTGTTGAGGGAAACACGATTCTGCTGGCGGCGGAAATTGACAAATTGCTCACTCCTTTCGCCGGCAAGGACCGCAGTTTTGGGCACGTCCAGATGGCGCTGGAGGCACTGGAGGCGGCCTACCATGCGCGTGGCTTCAATGTCGTGCAGGTGGCCTTGCCGGAACAGGAGTTGGACCAGGGCGTCGTGCGGCTGCAGGTGGTCGAGACGCGTATCGGCAAGCTGCGCGTCGAAGGCAACGCTGTCTTCAGCGAGGACAACATCCGCAGGAGCCTGCCCGGCTTGGTCGAAGGGCAGACGCCGAACCTCGGCGCGGTCTCGTCCAGCCTCAAGCTGGCCAATGAAAACCCGTCAAAGAAAACCACGCTGCAGCTGCAGAGCGGCGACAACGACGACGAGGTCAATGCCGTCCTCGCGGTGGTCGACGACAAGGCATGGAAGGTCGCTGCGAGCCTTGACAACAGCGGCAACCGCAATACCGGGAAATCGCAGCTGACGATGCAATTTCAGCATGCCAATGTCATGGACCGCGACCATGTGATGAGCCTGCAGTACACGACCACGCTGGAGAAACCGAGTCAGGTGAGCGTGTACGGCGTCGGTTACCACATCCCGCTCTACGCGCTGGGTGATTCCATCGATCTGTTTGCGAGCTACTCCGACGTCGATTCCGGATCGGTGTTGGCGGGCATTTTCAACCTTCAGGTGAGCGGCCGCGGTACCGTGTTCGGCGGACGCTACAACCAGCTGCTGAAGCGCAGGGGCGACTACGAGTCGCGCCTGACCTACGGGCTGGATTACAAGGAATTCCAGAACAACGTTGCCCTGCAAGGCATCCAGCTGGGCAACGACGTCATCGTGCATCCGCTGAGCGTTGCCTATACCGGCATCCTCGGCACGCCCAGCGGCGAACTGAGCTTCACCATCACGGGCATGCGCAACATCCCGGGCGGCGACAAGGGCAAGAGCGCCGACTTCGCCCGGGTGCGCGCAGGGGCGCCGGCCGGCTACAGCCTGCTTCGCTACAGCGCCGGCTACAGCCACTCCCTCTCGCAAGACTGGCAGATGCGCCTGGTTCTCGCCGGCCAGCTCACGTCCGACGCACTCGTCCCGGGCGAGCAGTTCGGCGCCGGCGGGGCGAGCACGGTGCGCGGCTTCGACGAGCGCGACGTCTCGAACGACAAGGGGCACCTCGCCAGCGTCGAAGTCTATACGCCGAACTTCTGCTCCACGCTCCAGGCCGTTGCCGCGCAGTGCCGCGGCCTGGCGTTCTACGACACGGCGAGCGTGCGGCGCAACGATGCGCTCCCGGGTGAGATCGCCAAGGCGTCCATCGGCAGCGTTGGTCTTGGCCTGCGCGTAAGCGTCAGCAAGCACATGACGATGCAGATGGACTACGGGCATGTCGTCGATGGCGGCATCACGCAGCTCAAGGGTGACAAGAAATTGCATTTCAGGCTTGGCCTGACGTATTGATTATTTGAAGCAGGGAACGGAAATGAACATCAACGCCAACCGTAAACCAGGAACTGCACTCAAACAGACCAGCTTGCGGCGCTGCTTGCTGCCGGTCCTCGTCGCAAGTTGCTTTACCTCCGCCGTCGCCAACCCGCTTGGCCCGCAGGTGGTGAACGGACAGGCCAGCTTCCTCAACCAGGGAAACCTGCTGTCGGTGACCAATACGCCTGGCGCGATCATCAACTGGCAAAGCTTCTCGATCAATCCGGGCGAGATCACCCGCTTCATCCAGCAGAATCCCGACAGCGCCGTACTTAACCGCATCCTCGGGCAAGACCCCTCGAAGATCCTCGGGGCGCTCCAATCGAATGGTCGCGTGTTCCTGGTCAATCCCAACGGCATTGTGTTCGGTCAGGGCGCGCAGGTGGATGTGAACGGCTTGGTGGCGTCGACGCTCAACATCAGCAATGAAGACTTCCTGAACGGAAAGATGCTGTTCAAGGCGGGCGACAAGGCGGGCAACCTGAAGAACGAAGGCGCGATCTCGACGCCGGCAGGGGGCCAGGTTTTCCTGATTGCGCCAAATGTGGAGAGCAGCGGCATCATTACGTCCCCGAAAGGAGATGTGATGCTGGCAGCGGGCCACACGGTGCAGCTGGTCGATACGCTCAACCCGGACCTGCGCGTGGTGTTGAGCGCGCCGGAGAACGAAGCACTGAACCTGGGCCAGGTGATTGCATCGGGCGGCAGGACGGGCATCTATGGCGCACTGGTGAAGCAGCGCGGCGTGATCAATGCCGACAGCGCGGTGGTGGGCGAGAACGGCAAGGTGGTGCTCAAGGCCAGCCGGGATGCCTTCCTGGAAACGGGTAGCCGGACCAGTGCGAAGGGTGTAGGCAAAGGAGGCGAGATCCAGGTGCTGGGCGAGCGCGTCGGGCTTACTGGCGATGCCAAGGTTGATGCAAGTGGTCAGCAGGGTGGCGGAACGGTGCTGGTAGGCGGCGACTACCAGGGGAGGAATCCCGATGTGCCAAATGCGAAGCAGACTTACATTGGCAATGATACAGAGATCCGGGCAGATGCAATTGACAACGGAGATGGCGGTAAGGTGATTGTGTGGGCGGACGAAACGGCACAGGCCTATGGCCGGATTAGCGTTCATGCGGGGTACATTAGCGGCAATGGCGGATTTGTGGAGACATCCGGCAAACGGTATCTGGACGTGACCCAGGCTCCGGACATCCACGCTCCAAAGGGAAAGGGAGGAACATGGCTTCTCGATCCCGAGGACATCACGATTTCCACGACGGCCAATTCCAACATTACTGTCACCTCTCCATTCCTATCGACAGGAGGCTCGTCCGTACTAAGAGATGCGACGCTCAAGGCTGCACTCAACGCTGGTGGCACCGTAACCGTGGATACCACCGGGAGCGGCACATCAAACGGCGACATCACCATACAGTCGGGCGTCGATCTTTCCGTTGCGCCAACCAGTTCGGCGCACTTGTTCCTCGTCGCCCACCGTGATGTCAATATTAATTCCAACATCTCGGCTACCGGAACGAATCCATTGGCAATGAACATTGTCGCGGACCAGGACAATAACGGTACCGGCAGCATTAACATTGCCAGTAGTGTTTCGCTGGTTTCGAATAACGGCAATATCAGCATGTATGCTGGCAGTGGCATTTCGCTCGGAAATACCGCGAAAGTCAGTACGGGAGATACAACCGACACTGGCACCGCCGTGGCCGATGTCTCGATGATCGTGCGGAACAGCGGCGGATCGACAGTGCTTGGCACCGGGGCGCAAGTATTAACCAACCGTGATGCGACCCTGAGTACCGACTCGATCACAATCGGCTCTGGTGCTGTTATCAACAAAACGGTCGGAGCAGCGGCGGGCACCACGAAACTGACGGCGTTCTCCTCCGGGAGAAAGATTGACCTGGGCACCAAGAATGCAACAATGCTGAGCCTCACGAGTGCGGAACTGGCCAGCATCTCTAATACCGATGTTGAAATTGGTGACACGACATCGGGCGATGTCGCCATCTCCGGCAACCTTTCATTCAGCGGCAACCTTACCGTGTCGTCGGGGAACGACATCACGTGGGCGAACCTAAAGGAGCTGGATTACAACGGCGCTGGTGACAGTGGAAAGATGCTGACATTGATTGGCGGCCGCCATATACATTTCAATGGAAAGATCCATGATAGCACCCCCGATTCGGACTTATTGACCGTGAAATTCAGCTCCGCGAACGTTCTAGGCGTTGGAGCGATCACGATGTCAAGCGCGGCCATCAGCAGCAACGGCGGCAGCATTATCCTGGGTGGGGCTTCCAACCCGTCGTCCAATCCTGCAGTGGGTGACGGCAGCTATTCGACCGGAATTTCCCTTTCGAATACCCAGCTGTTGGCCGGTGACGGGGATATCAGCATCTTCGGCAGGGGAGCCACGGGAGGCGGCAAGGGGGTCCAGATTTACGGCACAAGCGCTGCCCCCAGCAAGATAGAAACGACAGCCGGCGACATCAGGATTTTCGGCTATGGCGGAGCCAACGGCACTCTGTGCTGCAACGACGGCGTTTATCTTATCGGCGACATGCTTAATGCAAATGCCGTACAGATCACGAGCGGCGCCGGTGACATTGATATTACGGGTGTCGGAGGGTCAAGCACCTCACCCACTTCGAATGGATACGGCGTAGCGATGGCGTATGGCGCTACCGTCAAGTCGACAAGCGGGTGGATCTGGATTACCGGAACGGGAGGCCTCGCAGGAAATGGCGGCGCCGGAAACGCGGGTTTCTACGCCTACGACTCAGCACCGGTCGTCACAGCGCAAAGTGGTGGAATCGAAATCGACGGTACTGGTCAGGGGCTCTCCGGCACGAACGGTCACCACGGAATTGCACTACGTGGCGGGGCTGGTATTGAATCAACGGGCAGCGCTTCGATCGAACTGTTTGGCACCAGCATGGCCGACGATAACGACGGGTACGGTATCCTCGTCGAAGCAAACAGCACCGTCGGAGGCAACAGCAATACCGGCTACATTGGTCTGACTGCGGACGGTTCCCGCAACAATACGATTTCAATCGCTGGCGCTATCAAGACATCGTACACAGCTGCGCTTTCAGGCGGAGACATCGTGCTGCTGAATGGCGCAAGCATCAAGGGAAGTTCGGTTGAACTGTATGCGGACCGGGCTGGCGGAAAATCGATCGCTTCCGCCGGTGGAACGCCGGTTACCGTCGGTGATGCGAGTACCGATTCCATCGAGATCGTCGCAGACACGCTGAATTTTTCAGCATCGGACGCAACGTTCAACAGCAACGATGTAATACGGATCGTCAATGCCACCAATGGTGCCGATCTCAACGTCGATAGCGGCTTCACGAGTGCGTCTTACAACGCGCCGTACATGTTCCTCGGAAGCGACGACGGCGAAACTTGGATCGCGACGGATAATATCGTGATCAGCTCACCACTCGTCCGGGCAGGGTCGAGCGACACCTTGGCACTCATTGCGGGTGGTGGCATTTCTCAGACTGCACCTATTGTTGCCAGCAAGCTCGCCATACGCGCCGGCGCTGTAAGTTCGTCCGCTGCCGTCAATTTGAATCAGTCGAATGACGTCGATGTTCTGGCCGGGTTCATGCATGGTAACAACTTCGTGTTTCACAATTCTGAGGCCCTTACGGTTGGCACAATTTCATACGGTGAGAGCATTCTCGGTGAAGGCGTCCGAAGCGTAGGTGGTAATGTCAGCATCTCCACGGGCGCTGCCAGCGATACGGCGAAACACTTGTCTGTCAATGCACCTGGCATTGACACTTGTTATACGACCACGACCTGTATGTCGAGCGTCACGCTTGACGCAAAGGGTACGCTCACGATTCCCCTTGTGAAGGCAGGGTCGTCGGTGACGTTGAGAGCTAAGGCAGGGATAGTTGATGGCGACTTCAGCGCCAATAACATCGTATCTGGGAGCGGGTCTTCGATTAGCCTCTCTTACGACGTCGTGGGTAACATCGACCTCGACGCTTGGGGAGCGACTGAGGTGAGTGGCTCGACCGTAACGGGTACGAAGAATCTTCGCCTCGCTGCGACATCATCCCCCCCGAGTGGAGGAACAACTACACCGCCCGCGCCAACACTGAGTGAATGCACGGCCAACCCTAGCTTGTCTGGATGCAGCGCGGTTTTGCCGACACTCGAAGTTTGCGCGATTGCGCCGACCACCGCTGGCTGTAGCGCCGTGCTGCCGACGGTGGATACCTGCGTGGCCAATCCGACCCAGGCCGGTTGCACGGCAGTCCTGCCGACACTGGGCACCTGCACGGCTGCTCCGACGACTCCTGGCTGCAGCGCTGTGCTGCCCTCCTTAAACACCTGTACCAGTGCCCCGGCGACTCAAGGGTGCTCCGCAGTGTTGCCTACACTTGACGTCTGCATGGTTACGCCATCGACTCCTGGTTGTGGCGTCGTATTGCCCACTGTGGACCTTTGTGTCATCAACCCGAGCCAGGCAGGCTGTAGCGCCGTGTTGCCACCCCTGAGCGCATGTGTCAGCGCACCGACGACACTCGGCTGCAGCGTCGTGCTGCCCTCCCTGACCATCTGTACGGTTGCACCGACAACGGAAGGATGCAGTGTTGTCCTGCCGACGACGAGCACGTGTATTGCCACCCCAGCCTTGCCCGGTTGCACGGCAGTGCTGCCGACGATTGCGACCTGCGTCACGAATCCGACGCAAGTCGGCTGCACCGTGGTGCTGCCCACGCTGACCAGCTGCACCACCGATCCGTCGTTGCCCGGCTGCTCGGTCGTGCTTCCCAGCATGAGCGCCTGCACAAGCACTCCAACCTTGACCGGTTGCACGGCAGTGCTACCGACGCTGGTTCAGTGCTCGGCCAATCCGAACCTGGACGGCTGCTCGGTGGTCGTGCCTGCGGCCAGCAAATGCGTAATCAATCCGGCGGCCCCCGAGTGCCAGGTGGTGCTTCCGGTGACCGATACGGGTACTGGCAGCGGCACTGGCACGGGTTCGACCCCGGCGCCGACAAATCCTGTTACGCAAACCGTAATCCTCACGACCAACACCGTGGTGGCCACCACGGCCCAGGCGTCGTCCAGCCAGACACAGCCGGGCGGTGGCAGCTCGTCCGGCGGTTCGGGCAAGCAGACGGAAGGCGACAACAAGAAGGAAGAAAAGAAAACCACGTCCTCGACGAATGACAGCGGAGCAAAGAAAAATGAACCAGCCAAGAAGATGTACTGCAATTAAGCCGCTGCTGTTCATGTCTGCGCTGCTGCTGGCGGCACAGGCATGGGCAGGCCAGGTGGTGGGCACGGTGGCGAACCTGAGCGGCCCGCTGCTGGCCAAGAAGGCCGACGGCACGGTCAAGGTGCTGGCGGTGAAGTCGTCGGTGGAGCAGGGCGACACGCTCATCAGCGAAAAGGACACCTACGCTCGCATCAGGTTCATCGACAACAGCGAGATCACATTGCGGCCGAATTCGCAGCTGAAGATCGACAACTTCAGTTTCGAGGAAGACAAGCCGGAGAAGGACAGCGCGGCATTCAACCTGGTCAAGGGCGGCCTGCGGGCGGTGACGGGGACGCTGGGCAAGCGCAACAAGGAAAAGTTCGGGATGAACACGCCGACGGCGACGATCGGCATTCGCGGCACGACTTTCATTGCGGAGTACATTGCGCCGAGCGATGAAGCAGTGGCCGCATACGGGATGGCGAGCATGGCGGCGATGACGGTGTCGGCCTATACGGATGTGGGCAGCGACATGCCGGCGGCGGTGCCGCTGCAGGTGCTGCCGATCCGGGTGGCGCAGGTGCCGGGTCTGCCACAGCCGCCTGGACTCGGCAGCTCTCGCGCACCGGGCCTGTATGTGCAGGTGCTGGACGGGATCATCCACCTGACCAACCAGGGCGGGACGCAGAACTTCAATGCAGGACAGTTCGGCTTCGTGCCGAACTTCCGGGTGCCGCCAATCATCGTGCCGAATAACCCGGGCATCCAGTTCTCGCCGCCGCCGGCATTCAACACGAGCAGCGGGCCGCAGGGCGGAACGGGTAATGCATCGGGACAGGACACCGTCGACTGCGAAGTGCGATAGGAAAGCAAATGCATACGACGCCGATATCGGACAGCTTTACCCTTGTGGGCGCCGGTGCGGCGTTCAAGGATGAAATCTGCGAAATGATCGCAGATTCAAGGCTGTTCATGGACCTGGACTGGAAAGACATCGAGGCACTGGCCACCTACGTCCAATGCTATGAGGTCAACGCGGGCACGATCATTTTCAAGGAAGGCGACCCGGGCAGTTACATGTGCTTGCTGGTGAAAGGCGAAGTCGAGATCTTCAAGTATGACCAGGAGGGCAAACCGCACCGCATTGTGCAGATTCAGCGTGGCAAGACGATCGGCGAGATGTCCATCGTGGATGGCGAACCGCGCTCGGCCACCTGCATCGCGTCGCAACCGAGCGTGCTGTTGCTGCTGACGAAGGACAGCTACATGCGCATGGTGCATGACCGTCCCGTGCTGGCGCTGCATATCCTGTCGAAGCTGGCCAAGCTCGTCAGCCAGCGTCTCCGCGGGGTGAGCGGGAAGCTCGTGGAGTTCATGGGGCCCGAGCGGCGCAAGAACGCGCCGCTGGTTACCTGATCACTTGATACAAACCGAACGGACCTGCTTGATGTCCGTAATTCCGGACAGCACCTTCTCGATGCCGTCCATCTTCAGCGTTAGCATGCCGTCTTCCAAGGCCGCCGCCAGCATCTGTGCGACCCGGCTGTGTTCCTGGATCAGCCGCTTCAGACGGTCAGTGCCGATCATCAGTTCGTGCAGGCCGACGCGGCCCTTGTAGCCGTTGCTGCACTGGTCGCAGCCGACCGCGCGATACAGCTTGAACTTGCCGTTTTCGGCATAGTTCTTCTTCCAGGTTCCGAGGACGCCCTGCATGCCCGCATTTACATCCTTGAAGGCCTCGGTATTCCTCAGTTCCTCGCAATATTCCGCCAGCAGCAGGCGCAGCTCATCCTCCGACGGCTCGTAGGCTTGCTTGCACTTCGAGCAGAGGCGCTTGGCCAGGCGCTGCGCAAGCACGCCGAGTAGTGCATCGGCGAAGTTGAACGGGTCCATACCCATGTCCAGAAGGCGGATGATGGATTCGGGCGCGCTGTTGGTATGCAGCGTCGCGAATACAAGGTGGCCGGTGAGGGACGCTTCGATACCCATCGACACGGTTTCCTTGTCGCGCATTTCGCCGACCATGATGACGTCCGGATCCGCGCGCAGGAAGGCACGCATCGCGGTGGCAAAGTCGAGTCCGCTCTTGCGGTTGACCTGCACCTGGCGCAATCCCTTCTGGGTGATTTCAACCGGGTCTTCCGCCGTCCAGATCTTGGTCTCCGGCGTATTGAGGAAGTTGAGCACCGAATGCAGCGTCGTCGTCTTGCCCGAACCCGTCGGGCCGCACACGAAGAACAGGCCGTAAGGCTTGCTGACGGCGGCCTTCAGGCGCTCCAGGTTGTGCGGCAGAACGCCCAGTTTGTCGAGCGGGATCGGTTCGCCGGCGGCAAGGATACGCATCACGATATCCTCGACGCCGCCCGCGGACGGAATCGTTGCAACGCGCAGTTCGATGTCGAGCGGCGCATATTTCTTGAACTTGATCTTGCCGTCCTGCGGCTTGCGGCGCTCGGAAATGTCGAGGTCGCACATGATCTTGATGCGCGCCGCCAGCGCGTTGCGATAACTCGCGGGGATCTCGATGTAGGGTTCGAGCGATCCGTCCTTACGGAAACGGATCATTGTTTTTTCCTTGCCGGGGCGCGGCTCGATGTGGATGTCGGATGCGCCTTGTCGATAGGCGTCGATGATGATCTTGTTGACCAGCTTGACCAGCTCGTTCTCCGCCGCCGCCGAGAGATCGGCTTCGGACAGTTCCGATCCGTCTTCATCGCCGCCGTCTTCCATGCCCGACAACAAATCCCCGACAGAAGTCAGGTCGCCTTCCGCGCCGAAGAACTGGTCGAGCGTCTGGCGGAATTCGCGATTGGTCGTCACGCGGTAGACGAGCTTCGCCTTCGGAAACACGTTGTTGATGACGCGCGCGCTACGGACGTGCTCGGGATCGATGGCGAGGATGACCATGCCCTCCGGCCCTTCCTCGATCGGCACCCACAGGTTCTGTTCGACGAAATCGCGCTTCAGGTTCTTGAGCAGGTCCACGGGCTTGACGCGATCCTGCTTGTACGGCTCGTACGGCACGCCGAAGTGCTTGGCAAGCGCGTGGCCGATGGACGCCTGCTTGACCTGGAACTCGTTGATCAGGACTTCTTCGATCTCCTCGTTCTTGCGCCGCGCCGACCGGGACGCGAGCTCGAGTTCAGGTGCGGACAGCACCGATTCCTCCACCAGCATGCTGTACTTGGAGCGGATCAGCGGCATCGGTTTCAGGCGCTGCGTGAAGGCGATGGCCAGCGTCTTGCACAGTTCCTTGATGCCTTCCTCGGCCACCGCGCTGAAGGAATCGCCCGACCGGTTGTTGATCAGCTGGATGGCACCCAGCAGCTCACCCTTCGGTTCGTCGATCAGCGGGGCCACCAGCATCTGCTTGGTGCGGTAACCCGTGGCCTGGTCGACGCCGCGCTGGAAATGCAGGTCTGCGCAATGCGACTTCAGCTCTTTGTCGTCGTACACGTCGCGGAGGTTGAGCACGCGGCGCGACAGCGCGGCATAACCGGCAATGCTCTGCGCAGAGATCGGCAGCTTGAAATCCTTGAACGAATTCAGGCCGGTCTTGATCTTGGAGACGATGCTGTTCTTGTCTTCACCCAGCACGTACAGCGTCAGGCGGTCAGCATCGAACAGGTCGCAGATGTCCTGCGACAGGTCCATCATGATTTCATCCAGGTTGCTGGTCGCGTGGATCTTGTTGGTGACGGCCTGCAGTTTCTGGAAGAACGCCAGGCGGGCATTGGCGTCGTCGGGATTGTTTCGCGGTGTTCCGAGAACCGCGCTCATGAATAGTCGTCCATCACGAATGTTTCATCTTTGTCAACGCTGCCGGCGAGGAGATGCATCGTCGATATCGGAAGGTGATGCAGCCGCGGACAGGTGAACATGGGTCGGTATGTGATCAATTGCCGCAGAGGGCGTATCCATGCATCATAATGGATCGCGTTGCAAAAATGTATCATCGCTCGCTGCTTAATTTTCTCTGTCGTCATTACGCTGACGAAAAAGCCGCAATGCGTCCGATTCGGTCTACAATCGTTCAAAAAAGCAAAGGGAGGGGCGCCATGGGTTCGCTTGCAATGAAGCGTTCGAAACGGACACGATGGCCGACTCCCTTTGATGCGCCGCACACAACAACTTGCCCGGACCAAACGGGCGTCTCACAATGAAATTGCAGGTACTTGGATGTGCCGGGGGCATCGGTGGACGGGAGCGTTTCACCACCAGCCTGCTGGTAGACGATGACATTCTCCTGGATGCCGGTACCGGCGTGACCAATCTGGATGTCGAACAACTGGTGCGTGTCGAGCATGTGTTCATCACGCATAGCCATCTCGACCATGTGGCCGGCCTCGCGCTGCTCGTCGATTCGATTCAGGGCAAGCGGGCGTCACCCATCACTGTGCACGGCACGGAAAAGGTCATCGCCTCCCTGAAGAAGCATCTGTTCAACTGGGTACTGTGGCCGGACTTTGCCACCATACCGAGCAATGAACGCCCCTCCATGCGCTGGGAAGTCATCGAGCCGGGCCAGACCCTCAACCTCGGCAACCGGCATCTCACTCCCCATGTCGTCAACCACACGGTCGGGTCGGTCGCCTACATGGTCGCCAATGCGAAGTCGGGGTTCCTGTTTTCGGGCGACATGTCGTCGACACCGGAACTCTGGATCGCATTGCAGGCCGAGAAAAAACTGTCCAAGGTCATCGTCGATTGTTCTTTCACCAACGTCGACATGGAGCTGGCGGCGAAGTCCATGCACTTCTGCCCGCGGTCGCTGATCGAGGATATCCGTGGCGTGCCCCGTTCGGTCGAGTTCCTGATCTACCATCTGAAGCCGGGCCAGGAAGACCAGATCATGCGAGAGCTGGCGGATGAAGGAGAAGGGCGCCCCTTCCGCGCGCTCAAAGTCGGGGACGAATTCGTCTTCTGAAGAAGTGCTTGCCTGCGAGCGAAGCGGCAACTGAACTGTGGCGAACAGGCGGCCCAACGGCGTCCAAGAATAAATGAGTGACTCGAGTTATACAGACATCGCGCAACGACTGGAGCGCCTGACCGAGCTGAGCGTCGAGCTCAGCACGAACCATGACACGCCCCTGCTCCTGGAGCGGATACTGACGGCGGCCAAGAGCATGACGCATGCTGATGGCGGCACGCTCTACATTACGCGCGACGACAAGCAGGCACTCTGCTTCAACATCTCGATGAACGATACCCTGGGCATGCACCAGGGCGGCACCAGCGGACACAAGATCGAGATTCCGGACATTCCCCTCTATACGGCGACCGGCGCGAAGAACCTGAGCGCCGTCGCTGCTTACGCGGCCAACACCGGCACGTCGGTCAATATCCAGGACGTGTACAAGGTCGATGTGTTCAACTTCTCGGGGATGCGGAAGTTCGACGAGACCTTCAATTACCATTCGCAGTCCTTCCTGACCGTGCCGATGATGAACCACGAAGGCGAGGTCATCGGTGTGCTGCAGCTCATCAACGCGCAGGATCCGGCAACCGGCACGACGCGTGCCTTTTCCGATACCGATCAACGATTCATCGAGGCGCTGGCATCGCAGGCCGCGATCGCGCTTACCAACCAGCAGCTGATCAAGTTGCTGGAAAACCTGTTCGAGTCCTTCGTCAAGCTGATCAACATCGGCATCGACGAAAAATCCCCGCATACCGGACGCCACTGCGAGCACGTGCCTGAGTTGACGATGATGCTGGCCGATGCGGTCCATGAGATCGACACCGGACCGCTGGCCGATTTCACGATGACGGCGCGCGATCGCAAGCAATTATGGATTGCCGGCCTGCTGCACGACTGCGGCAAGATCACCACGCCGGTCCACGTGGTCGAGAAGGCCACCAAGCTGGAAACGCTGTTCGACCGCATTCACCTCGTCGACACGCGCTTCGAGGTCCTCAAGCGCGATGCGGAAATCCGCTCGTTGAAGGAGAAACTGGCCGCCGGCAACGACACGAAGCGCCACGAGGAAATCAACCGCAGCCTGAGCGAGGAACTGGCGCGTCTCGATGCCGACCGCGATTTCCTGCGCTTTGCCAACATCGGCTCCGAAGCGATGTCGCCCGAGGCGCAGCAACGCGTGACCGCCATAGCGCGCTATCGCTGGATTGCACCGGATGGTCACGAGCGCGACCTGCTGAGCGAGGACGAGATCACCAACCTCACCATCCGCGCCGGCACCCTCAACGCCCAGGAACGCGAAATCATCAACAACCACATCTCGGTCACGATCCGCATGCTGGAATCGCTGCCATGGCCGAAACACTTGCAGCAGGTGCCGGAATATGCCGGCGGCCACCACGAACGGATGGATGGCAAGGGTTACCCGCGCGGGCTGCGTGGCGACCAGATGTCGGTGCAGGCGCGCATGATGGCTATCGCTGATATATTCGAGGCGCTTACCGCGAAGGACCGCCCCTACAAGAAGGGGAAGACCCTCAGCGAATCGCTGGAAATCCTCGGCGGCTTCGTGCTGCGCGACCACATCGATCCGGATCTCTTCGACGTGTTCATCCGCAAGAAGGTCTATCTTGAATATGCGAAGCGCTTCATGGATCCTGCGCAGATCGACGAGGTGGATGTCACCAGGATCCCGGGCTACAAGCCCTGAGCGGTGTGTGACGGAGGGGGCATGCTGCGTTTGATTTCCAAGTTGGGCTCGCGCTGGGCGGTGGCAATCGGGATGACCCTGCTCGCCGCGCTCCAGATCGCCTATCTCCCCTCTGTGCCCTTCATCGAACGTCTCGACGTCCTCGCCTACGACATGCGCATGCGCGTGCAGAAGGGCGAGCTGGACCCGCGTGTCGTCATCGTCGACATCGACGAGAAGAGTATCGCCGAGGTCGGCCGCTGGCCATGGAGCAGGAACGTCGTGGCGAAACTGGTCGAGACGCTCGACCAGAAATACTTCGTCAAGTCGGTCAGCTTCGACGTCATCTTTTCGGAAGCCGATACCAGTTCCGGTTACGGCACCCTCGAAGGATTGGCACGCAAGGAGTTCCGGGACATATCGGGCTTCGCGGAGAGAATTCGCGCGCTCAAGCCGAGGTTCGACTATGACCATCACCTGGCCGCTGCGCTTGAAGGACGTCCCACTGTCCTCGGTTATTTCCTCTCCAACGAACCCGACGCCATCACCAAGGGTCTGCTGCCGGCGCCGGCGTTCTCGGTATCGGACCTGGACGGCATGGAAGTCGACTCCGCCGTCTACAAGTCCTACGCCAGCAATCTCGAGGAACTCCAGGCAGCCGCCAGGGCCGGTGGTTTCATGAATCCGACGCAGGATCCGGACGGCACCATCCGCAGGCTCAGCCTGCTGGCCCGCGTGGGCGACAACTATTACGAGTCTCTGGCCCTGGCCACCGCCCGCGTCGGCCTGGGGGCGAGCAAGATCAAGCCCATTTTCTACACGCAAGATGAAACCCGGCTCAGCGGCGAAGAGCACAGGACCTATGGCGCGTTGAAGGGGGTGCGTCTCAATACCAAGCCCAAGGCGACCACGATCCCGCTCGAGCGGCACATGACCGCCCTGATCAACTATCGTGGGCCGGGCGGACCGAGGGGCGGCCAATATCGTTATGTCTCCGCGGTCGATGTGCTCCAGGAGAAAGTCCCGATGGAGCACCTTGCCGACACCATCGTGCTGGTGGGGACGACCTCCGCTGGCCTCAAGGACCTCCGTCCATCCCCGGTCAACACCGACTATCCGGGGGTGGAAATGCATGCCAACATCATTTCCTCCATCATGGATGGCGACTTCAAGCAGGAACCGGACTTCAGCATCGGCCTGCAACTCGCACAGGTGCTGACCATCGGCATCGTGCTCGGACTCCTGCTTCCGATGCTGTCGCCCATGATGTCGATCCTGGCGTCGCTTGCCGCCATGGCTGCAGTGGTCGGCGCCAACTTCGCGATGTACCAGCACCTCAACTGGGTCGTGCCCATCGCGATTTCCCTCTTGCTGGTGGTCGCGCTGTTCATCTTCAATATCGCATGGGGCTACCTGTTCGAATATCGCAAGGGTCGCGCGATGGTCAACTTGTTCGGCGAGTACGTGGCACCGGAACTGGTGGCCGAGATGGCGGCCAATCCTGAGAACTACAACATGGAAGGCGAAAGCCGCGAGCTGACCGTCCTGTTTGCCGACGTGCGCGGGTTCACCACTATTTCCGAAGGTCTTGACCCGAATGCGCTGCGCGAATACATCAACATCTACCTCACCGCCATGTCGGAAGACATTCGCGGCAATCGCGGGACGCTCGACAAGTACATTGGCGACGCGGTGATGGCGTTCTGGGGCGCACCGGTCGAATTGCCTGACCATGCCTCCCGCGCCGTGGCTACAGCGCTAAAGATGCAGGCCACGGCCAAGGCGCTGAACAAGGATTTCATTGCGCGCAACTGGCCGCCGCTCAAGATCGGCATCGGCCTCAACACGGGCGAGATGCGCGTGGGGGACATGGGATCCAAGATCCGCCGTGCGTATACCGTGATGGGCGATGCGGTGAACCTGTCTTCGCGACTGGAGGGAATTACCAAGGTCTACGGCGTGGGCATCGCCGTGGGCGAGGCAACGAAACTCGCCGCGCCGCAGTTTGCGTACCGCGAGCTCGACCGCGTCCGCGTCAAGGGCAAGAACGAACCGGTGCCCATCTTCGAGCCGCTGGGTCTGGAAGTGGAACTCGAAGAGACCGTCCGCACAACGGCGGGCAAATGGCATGAGGCGCTTGCCCTTGTGCGCGCGCAGGAGTGGGACAAGGCCGAAGCGCTGCTCAATGCGCTTCTCGCCGATCATGCGGACGACGTCCTGTACAAGCTCTACCTGCAGAGAATCGCGCATTATCGCGCGTATCCGCCCGGCGACGACTGGGACGGCGTCACCACCTTTGAAACAAAGTAAGAAGTGGTTTCAGGGACGCGAACCGAACCGGGACGCGCCTTGTCTATCCCGTGTAGATACAAGTGCACGCGCTCCGCGCGTGCGCTTTTCCATCCACCTGGGAGAGACATGGAAAACCTTCCGCGCATCGCAGACTACTTCGACCGCCACAAACTACGGCTCGTTACCGCCGAATCCTGCACTGCCGGGCTGGTGGTCGCCACGCTCGGCGACATGCCAGGCTGCGGCAGCTGGCTCGAGTGCAGCTTCGTCACCTATGCCCCGGAGGCGAAATGCCGTCTGCTCGGCGTGAATCCGGCCACCATCGAGAAGTACAACCTGACCAGCGAAGCCGTCGCGCGTGAAATGGTGCAGGGCGCACTGCGCAACAGTCATGCAACGGCTGCTGTCGCGAACACCGGGATTGCCGGTCCAGCGCCGACCGACGGCATTCCTCCCGGAACCATCTGCTTCGCCTGGGGATTCGAGCACGAGGGGACGACCCTGGTGTTTTCAGAAACCTGCCGCTTTGAAGGTGATCGCAATGCGGTGCGCAAGGCCGGGGCCGAATATGCGATCGAGCGCATCGTCCACTACCACGCGCAGCTCGCCAACGGAACGGGCCCGCGCTCGAGCTAGATCTGCTACTGATGCCGGGCCTCTTCGCGGCTGCTCAAGCTGCCGAACCAGAGCGCGTACTGGCGCGTCAGTTCCGCACCGAAAAAAAATACCAGGGAGGAATAGTAGACCCACATCAGGAGGGCGATGATGGAACTGGCAGCGCCAAAACTGGTGACGAACTCATTGTTCCCGAGGTAGGCACCGATCAGTTTCTTGCCAATCAGGAACAGGCTCGCCGTCACGATGGCCCCCACCCATACATCGCGCCAGGGCAACCTGACCTGGGGCAGCAACTTGTAGATCGCGGCAAACAGTGCGGCAATCACCGCGAATGAAATCGCCGACGACAGCGCAAGCAGGATATACGTCGCATCGCCCCAGAATCCGCCGAGATATTTTTCCAGCACGCCCAGCGCCGCGTTCACGGATAGCGACACCAGCAGAAGGAAGGCCAGCACCAGTATCAGGCTGAACGAGAGCAGGCGGGAGCGAATGAAAAGGATGATGCCCGGCTGGTGGGCCGGGGGCACTTCCCAGATTTCATCAAGGCTGTCCTTCAGTTCTCCGAAGACGGTGGTCGCACCGACGACGAGCAGGGCGAGTGCGGTCAGGGTGGCGAGCGCACCGGCCTTGGGATTGCGTGCGTTGGCCAGCAATAACTGGATTGCCTCTGCGCCCGCGGGGCCGACCAGGCCGTTCAACTCGCGGAAGATCGCTCCGCGCGCCGCCTCCTCGCCGAAGATGGCTCCGGCAATCGCCAGCACCATGATCAGGATCGGCGCCAATGAAAAGAGGGTGTAGAAGGCGAGCGCCGCTCCCTTGCTTGTGGCGCGGTCATTGATCCATTCCTCGACGGCGCCAACGAGGAGCTTGCGCAAGCGCTGGGCGAAGGTGCGCGGCCTGTCCGGGGACTGTGTCATGGGGATGGGAGTCGTATGCCTGTACAAATTATCTTGTTGGCGAGTGCAGGCTTTCATGAGGAAAGACAACCGACGGCAACGCCAGGGCGCACGATACAACTTGTTGCAATCGTTACCGATCGACACTGGCCGCGCATTCCCCTTTGGCGTTTAATGACCCCACATACTGTGAGGCCTGCCATGATCTATCCCAAACTCTCATTCCCCGCCATCCTGACCGCCGTCATCCTGTCAGGCTGTGCAAGTACTGGACCAAACTATCCGGTGGTCGGACCGTCCTATCCAGCCCCCGTACAAACCTATCCGGCGACTTCGCCTGCCTATGGCAGCTCGTACGGCACGGTCGATTCGATTCAGCTCGTCCAGGGGGCGGCCAACGGCGGCATCGGGGCAGGCGCGGTGGTGGGCGGCGTGGTCGGCGGCCTTCTGGGCAACCAGGTCGGCGGGGGCAGCGGGAAAAAGGCTGCCACCGTGGCCGGCGTCATCGGAGGCGCCATGGTCGGCCACCAGATGGAGCGGAATACACAGGCCCGCAATGCCTACCAGCTGGGCATCCGCATGGACAATGGCAGTTACCGGACGGTGACCCAGGAGAGCGCGGCGGACCTCCAGGTCGGCGCCCGGGTCCGCGTGGAAAACGACCGGGCGTATCGTTACTGATACAAAACACCGGTTTGTTTTATCCTATAGCTCCCGCCCGGCGGGCATTTGAACGAAAATTGGAAGATCCAGGCCGCACCAGCGGCTGTGGAAAAATACCTACAGACTGCATCAAGACGTGATGCTAGAATCTGTGCCTTTTCTCAGGAGGAACATTTAATGAACAAGACTGAACTGGTTGATGCAATTGCAGCAGACTGCGATCTGTCCAAGGTTGCCGCACAACGTGCACTCGACTCCGTAATCAACAACATCGTCAAGTCCGTTGCAGAAGGCAAGACCGTGCAGCTCGTCGGTTTCGGCAGCTTTGCATGCGGCAAGCGCGCAGAACGTACCGGCCGCAACCCGCGCACCGGCGAAGAGATCAAGATCGCAGCCGCCAAGACCGTCAAGTTCTCGGCTGGCAAGGCATTCAAGGACGCCGTCAACGGCTGATCCGGTTTCGGCGCCAGGCGCCGGACAATTGCATTTGGAAGGGGCGACGCAGCGGAAACGCGCGTCGCTTTTTCTTTTTCAGCGCGTCATCATCCTGCGCAGCGAAAAACTGGCCGCATCGACGACGGCAACCAGCAACAGCATGGCAATGATGACTGTCGCCGCCTGCTGCATCTGGAACAGCGACAGGTGGTATTTCAGCATCTGCCCCAGACCGCCCGCGCCAACAACACCGAGGATGGCAGCGGCGCGGATATTGTTTTCCCAGCGGTACAGCGTGTAGGACACCATTTGCGGGACTGCCTGCGGCAGCGTTGCGTAAAGGAAGGCCGCTGAAGGCCTAACACCATTAATGCGCAGGGATGACTCCGGCAGCGGTGAACTGTTCTCGAGCGCATCCGCGAACAGACGTCCCAATACGCCGGAGGTATGTGCCGCCAGTGCGAGCGTGCCGGCGAAAGGGCCGAGGCCGGCGGCAATCAGCAGGATGGATGCCCAGACCAGCTCCGGAATCGAACGCGATACATTCAGCAGAAAACGGGTGCCCGCACGTGCCGTTTGTCCGAACCGTCCGCTGGCGGGCAGTGCCAGGGCGAGCCCGAGCACGGCGGCAATGCCGGTACCGAGGGCGGACATGGACAACGTCTCGGCAGTGGCGATAGCCGTCTTCCTGAGGAAGTTCGCCGACATGTCGGGCGGCGCGAAGCCGAGCAGGAATTCGGCGGTCGTCCTTGCCGCATCCAGTGTGAAGAATGCCTTCCACTGCAGCGACAGCGTTGCAAAACTTGCGATCACGAGCAGCATCATCGCGGCAATCAAGGCCAGCGTCGACAGTCGTACGCGCGGCGCGGGAGGCAGCACCGGCCGGTTCATGCGAGTCTCCTCCTGCACAGCTTGCTGACGCCATCCGCACAAGCCACCAGCAATACGAACACGAGCAACATGGTCGACACTTCGCCGCCGGCCAGCATCTTCATCGATTCATCCATGCGCTGGCCGAGTCCGCCCGCGCCGACGAAACCCATGACTACCGAGCCTCGGATCGCGCATTCCCAGCGATAAACCGTATAGGACACCAGCTCGGATGCCGAGTCGGGCAGGGCGCCGTACAGCAGTGCTGAAAGGCGTCCACTCCCGTTCTGCAGCAGGGTATCGCTGGCATGGGCATCGGAAGATTCCAGAATTTCCGCGTACACCTTGCCGAGCATGCCGCAGTACGTCAGGGCAATCGCCAGCACACCTGCTGTCGGGCCGAGACCGACGATGCGCACGAACAGCAACGCCCACACCAGTTCCGGCACGCTGCGCAGCAGCACGAGAACCCAGCGTACGACCTGGCGCATTGCGCGGCCCATCGGTCCGATACGTCCGGTGCCGATTCGCGACAAGGACAGTCTTTCAGTCACGATCAGCGTCATCGGCACTGCACCGAGCAAGGCGAGCGCCATGCCGGCTGTTGCCATCGCAATTGTTTCCCAGGTCGCCTGCGCCACGAGCTGCAGGAATTCGGGCGAGTGCGCAGGCGGCACAAAGGCGGCCAGGAAGCGCGCGGTCGCATTCAGGCTTTGCTCGTCCAGCAGCAGCCACGGCTTGAATTCGCTCCACGACAGCATCGGCCATAGCACGGCCAGCGCCAGGATGACGGCCGCGATCCGGCCATGCCAGGCAGGGTCCGGATGTGTTGCGTGCGAGGAAAACAAGGACATGGGCGGATTAGAAGCAGCGTGTCGGCAGCGTTACTGTTGCCGGGGCATCCGGCGTTTCATCCATCACAGGTGCAGGGTCTGCGTGGCGATACAATGCGCCGATCATGTCGTCCGTTACCGCTTCGCGTGCGGCGTCAAAGACAATACGTCCGGCACGAACGCCAATGACGCGCGGGAAATGCACGCGCGCCAGGTCCACCTGGTGCAGGCTGCAGACGAGTGCCGCCTTTCGCGAAGACGCTTCTTCCTGCAATACGGCCAGCGTCTGAACGGCGAGGGCGGGGTCGAGCGCGGACAGCGGTTCGTCCACGAGGAAGGCTTCCGCGTGCGAGACGAGCAGGCGCGCCATGCTGCAGCGTTGCCGTTCGCCACCAGATAGCCGGTCCACGCGTGAATACAGCTTGTCCTGCAGGTTGAATCGCGCGAGTGCGTCGTAGGCAGCCTGCGGGTCGGCAGGCCTGAACAGCGAGGCAATCGCCTGCCACAGACTCCACCGCGGAAGCCGGCCGGCGAGGACGGCGGTCACCACACGCTGCCGGGGCGGCAAAGGTGGCATCTGCGGCGCAAGGAACAGGCGCGACCGCAATGCCTGGCGCTGTCCGTCGCTGGCTTTCCATGGATCGATGCCGAACAGCGCCATGTTCCCCGAATCGGGGCGGTGTGCGCAGGCGAGGGTATGCAGCAGGGTTGTCTTGCCCGCCCCCGACGGCCCGATCAGCGCGACCTGTTCACCCTGTCCGATCGACAGCGTCAGGTCCTGCAATGCCGCCGGGCCGGAGGCGGAAAAGGTATGGCGTACGGAGACGCCATGCAGTTCAAAGGTCATTACTTCAGCAGGCCGGCGTTGCGTGCAGCCTTTTCGATCTGTTCGTAGTTGTCGACTTTGCTCGGAATGAAGCGCGTTGCGCGCTGCAGTTCAAGGATTTCCTTGCCCTGCGGATCATTGGCGTTCAATGCGAGGAATGCATCCGTCAGTTTCTTTCGCACTACCGGATCCATGTCCGCACGCACCGTCCAGTTATAGTCGAAGTACCCTGGCGTCGTGTAGAACACGCGCACCGTCTTGCTGTCCACCTTGCCTTGTCCAACGAGCTTCTCCCACACCGAAATGTTCAGTGCGCCGGCATCCACCTTGCCGCCTGAAACCGCCGCAACGGTTGCATCGTGCGCCCCCGAGAATGCGACGCGCTTCATGTCGGTGTCCGGATTGACGTTCGCTGCGAGCAGGAACGAGCGCGGCATGAGGTGGCCGGACGTCGATGATTCGGAACCGAAGGTGAAGGTCTTGCCCTTGAGGTCTTCCAGCTTGTTGATCGCCGGGTTGGCCGTGATGAAGACCGAGCGGAACTTCTCATCTTCCTCGCGCTGCACGATCGGGATCACCTTGCCGTTGCTGCGGATCTTCGCCTGTACAAAGGTGAAGCCGCCGAACCACACCATGTCGAGCTTGTTGTTGACCAGGCCTTCGACCGACGCCGCGTAATCGGTGACGGGGACGAATTCCACCTTCATGCCCAATTTCTGCTCGAGGTAGCTGCCGAGCGGCCTGAACTTGCGCTGCAGCTCCGTCGGCGCCTCATCGGGAATCGCTGACACGCGCAGCACCTGCTGCGCATGCGCCAGGCCCCCGAGGACGACAGCGGTTGCCGCAACGGTAAGCTGGACGATCCGTTTGAAGGAAGTGGACAGGTTCGAAGGTTTCATGCTGTTCGGGCTGGATAGAGGGAAGGGGATTGCGGGCGCTGCCACCGCAAAAAAGCTTGTATTTTAATTAAACCCCCCGCACGAGTCACATGGATTCGACGGATAGAAGGCGGCAATTGTCAGACTGGCAAAGAAAAAGGGCCCGCAAGTTGCGGGCCCCTGCGTGCAGCCAGTATGAATCAATCGGCGAGTTCGACCAGCAAATCCTTGGCTGCCACAACAGCACCCGGTTTGACATGCGTCTGTTTCACGACTGCATCCCGTTCGGCGCGGATCATGGTTTCCATCTTCATTGCCTCGATGGACACCAGCGGATCGCCCTTGGCCACCTTCTGACCGGGTTTCACCGCCAGCGTCACGATCATGCCGGGCATCGGCGCGCCGACATGGTTCGCATTGCCATCCTGCGCCCGCGGATGCGTGACCAGCTTCAGCGCGCCCGCCTTGTTGATGCGCACCATGCGCGCCTGGCCGTTGAGCTCGAAAAACAGCTTGCTCTGGCCTTCTTCCTCCAGCTCGGTGCGGCCCTGCAGTCGCACGACCAATGTCTTGCCCTGGTCAATGTCCACCGAGATTTCCTGGCCCTGCTGCAGGCCATAGAAGAACACCGGTGTGGGCAGCACGCTCACGTCGCCATAGTTGCGGCGATGCTCGGCGTAGTCGCGGAACACCTTCGGATACATCAGGTAGGACGCCAGCTCTTGCTCGGTAATGGAGCGGCCAACCGCCTTCTCCGCATCTTCCTTCGCTTTCGCGAGGTCGACCGGCGGCAGGTTCGCTCCCGGGCGACCGACCATCGGTTTGTCGCCCTTCAACACCTTCTTCTCCAGCTCCTTCGGGAAGCCGTCCGGCGGGAAGCCGAGCTCGCCCTTGAACAGCGAGATCACCGATTCGGGGAAGGCGATTTCCTTGTCCGGATTCTTCACGTCCTCCGGTGTGAGGTCGTTGGCGACCATGAACAGCGCCATGTCACCCACCACCTTGGAGGTCGGCGTGACCTTCACGATGTCGCCGAACAACTGGTTGACGTCCGCATAGGACTGCGCCACTTCCGTCCAGCGGTGATCGATGCCCATCGCGCGCGCCTGCTCGCGCAGGTTGGTGTACTGGCCGCCCGGCATCTCATGGCGATAGACGTCCGAGGTGCCGGAACGCATGTCCGCTTCGAAGGGTTCGTACTGACGGCGCACGCCTTCCCAGTATTGGGAGATGGCGAACATCGCCTGCTTGTCCATCTTCGGATCGCGCGCGGTGCCTTGCAAGGCTGCGGCGATCGATCCGAGGTTGGGCTGTGAGGTCAGGCCGCTCATCGCGTCCATCGCGCCGTCCACAGCATCGCAACCAGCTTCCACTGCGGCTAGTACCGAGGCGGCAGCAATGCCGCTCGTGTCGTGCGTGTGGAAGTGAATCGGCAGGCCCACTTCTTCCTTCAGCGCCTTGACCAGTTCACGCGCCGCGTGCGGCTTGCACACGCCGGCCATGTCCTTGATGCCAAGGATGTTGACGCCGGCCTTTTCCAGTTCCTTCGCCATGTTCACGTAGTACTTCAGGCTGTACTTCGGACGCGACGGATCGAACGGGTCGCCGGTGTAGCAGATTGCTCCTTCGCACAGCGCGCCGGATTCGCGCACCGCGTCGATCGCCACGCGCATGTTCTCCACCCAGTTCAGGGAATCGAACACGCGGAACAGGTCAACGCCACCCTTTGCTGCCTGGTCGACGAAGTGCTTCACCACATTGTCCGCGTAGTTGGTGTAGCCCACCGCATTGGACGCACGCAGCAGCATCTGGAACAGGATGTTGGGCACTTCCTCGCGCAGCTGCGAGAGGCGCTCCCACGGGTCTTCCTTCAGGAAGCGCATCGCGACGTCGAAGGTCGCCCCCCCCCAGCATTCCATCGAGAACAGGTTGGGCAGCATACGCGCGTAGTAGGGCGCGATGGCGCGCATGTCGGCGGTGCGCATGCGCGTGGCGAACAGCGACTGGTGCGCGTCGCGCATCGTGGTGTCGGTCAGCAGGACTTGCGGCTGGTCCTTCATCCATTGCGCAAATTTCTCGGCTCCCAGTTCCTTGAACTTGTCGCGCGAGCCGGGCAGGATCGGTTCCGAACGATGGACCTTCGGCAGCAGCGGCGTGGGGATGACGCCGTCGACGCCCTTGCGTCCCTTCATTTCCGGATTGCCGTTGACGACGACGTCGCCGATGAAGCGCAGCAGGCGCGTCGCACGGTCGCGGCGCTTGGCGAACTGGAACAGTTCCGGCGTGGTGTCGATGAAGCGCGTGATGCATTCGCCCGACTTGAACTGGTCATGGTTAATGACGTTCTCGAGGAAGGGCAGGTTGGTCGACACGCCCCGGATGCGGAACTCGCGCAGCGCGCGGTCCATGCGGGCAATCGCCTCGTCCGAGGTCGGCGCCCACGCGGTCACCTTGACCAGCAGGGAGTCGTAGTACGGCGTGATCACCGCACCCGAGTAGGCGGTGCCGCCGTCGAGACGCACGCCGAAGCCTGCCGCACTGCGATAGGCGACAAGGCGGCCGTAGTCGGGGGTGAAGTTGTTCTCCGGGTCTTCCGTCGTCACGCGGCATTGCAGTGCGTGGCCGTTGAGACGGATGTCTTCCTGCGCCGGAATGCCTGCGCCATGTTCATCCTTCTCGCCGATGGCCATGCCCTCGGACACGCGGATCTGTGCCTTGACGATGTCGATGCCGGTCACTTGTTCGGTGACCGTATGTTCCACCTGGATGCGTGGATTGACCTCAATGAAGTAGAACTTGTTGGTATCAGCATCCATCAGGAATTCGACGGTGCCGGCATGCGTGTAGTTGACGGCCCGGCCGAGACTGAGCGCCGCCTCGCACAAAGCCGTGCGTGTCGCATCGTCGAGGTAGGGGGCCGGAGCGCGTTCGACCACCTTCTGGTTGCGCCGCTGCACCGAGCAATCGCGCTCGAACAGGTGCACCAGGTTGCCGTGCTTGTCGCCCATCAATTGCACTTCGACGTGGCGTGCGCGGCGCACCAGCTTTTCGAGGTACATCTCGTCATTACCGAAGGCAGCCAGCGCCTCGCGACGTGCGACTTCGAGCTGGCCCGGCAGCTCGGCTTCCGATTCGATCACGCGCATGCCGCGTCCGCCGCCGCCCCAGCTTGCCTTGAGCATCAGCGGATAGCCAATCTCGGCGGCCATCGTCTTCGCCTGCTCGATGTCGTGCGGCAGCGCCTTCGTTGCGGGCACGACGGGTACGCCTGCGGCGATGGCGGCGTTGCGAGCCGCAACCTTGTTGCCCAGCGTGCGCATCACTTCCGGTTGCGGGCCGATGAAGGTAATGCCGTTCTTCGCGCAGGCTTCCGCAAAGTCCGGGTTCTCGGAGAGGAAGCCGTAGCCAGGATGGATCGCATCGACGTGCGCTTCCTTCGCGATACGAATGATGTCGTCGATGTCGAGATAGGCGGCAATCGGCTTCTTGCCTTCGCCGACGAGATAGGACTCGTCCGCCTTGAAGCGGTGCAGGGCGAACTTGTCTTCGTTGGCGTAAATCGCCACGGTGCGGATGCCAAGTTCGGCAGCGGCGCGCATGACGCGGATGGCGATCTCGGAGCGGTTGGCGACGAGGATCTTCCGGATGGGATGACGATGGTGAGGCGTCTTCATGGTGGTTGGCATGCAAAGTTAGGAATTCGTTTGGCGCAAGCATAAGACATCAAGCCTGCGCTGGAGTGAAAGTTTTTCAACAAGTACGTAACCCTACGTACGTATGCTGACGGCACGCTTGCATCATCCCTTCAGGGCAATAAAAAACCCCGCACAAGGCGGGGTTTGCTGGAGCCGGATAGCGATTACGCGAAATTCTTCGCGACGAAATCCCAGTTCACCAGGTTCCAGAATGCTTCCAGGAACTTCGGACGGGCATTACGGTAGTCGATGTAGTAGGCGTGTTCCCACACGTCGCAGGTCATCAGCGGCTTGTCGGCGGTGGTCAGGGGCGTGGCGGCGTTGGAGGTGTTGACGATGTCAACCGAGCCATCTGCCTTCTTGACCAGCCAGGTCCAGCCGGAACCGAAGTTGGTGGTGGCGGACTTGGTGAATTCTTCCTTGAACTTGTCGAAGGAACCCCACTTGGCGTTGATGGCGTCAGCCACCGCGCCGGCCGGAGCGCCGCCGCCGTTCGGCTTCAGGCAGTTCCAGAAGAAGGTGTGGTTCCACACCTGGGCGGAGTTGTTGAACAGACCACCGGAAGACTTCTTGATGATGTCTTCCAGGGAGGCGTTTTCGAATTCGGTGCCCTTGATCAGGTTGTTCAGGTTGGTCACATAGGTCTGGTGGTGCTTGCCGTAGTGGTATTCCAGCGTTTCCTTGGACATGTGCGGTTGCAGTGCGTCCATCGCGTAGGGCAGCGGCGGCAGGGTGTGTTCCATGGCGTTTCCTTTCTTTCGTTACGGTCGATATTGTTTTTGAAAGGTGTTAATTGTAAGACGGATGCCGACAGGTTGCATGAATGGCCTCATTGATCCTCGGCCAATCGAGGCAGGAAAGGCTTCCCCAACGGCTATTCCAAGGTGGGCTGGACGCTCGCAATCCCGACTTCGGCCGATCCTTCCGCCAGTCGCACCGTGACGGTTTCCCTAGGCTGCAAGTCCTTTGGCGCGCGTACGATACGTCCTTTGCCGTCCAACACTATCGCATAGCCGCGTTCCAGCGTGCGTTGCGGATTCAACAGTTCCAGCTGCGCCTCGAGCGATGCGAGCGCCTGCCGCCGCTGCGCCAGCAGTGTCCGCATCCGGGTACTGAACCGCCGCGCGTCATCCTGGATCCGCAGGCGGGCAGGGGTGGTTTTCGGCAGTTGCGCAGCGAGTCGGGTCTGCAGGTGTGACAGGGAGAATCGTGCCTGTCCGAGCGGCGCACGCGTCGCATGGGTAAGCCGAGTCTGCAGGCCCTGAAGCTTGAGCCGCTCGTGCGCGATATAGGCGGAAGGACTGACCAGCCGCCGGGAGAACCAGTCCAGGGTTTGCGCCTTCTCCGCTAGACGGCGCTTGAGCGCCCGCGTCAGGTCGTCGGCATGTGCGCCGAGGGTGGCAAGCCAGTTCTCGCGCGGTGCAGCGGCCATTTCCGCGGCGGCGGTCGGCGTCGGGGCACGCAGGTCGGCGGCGAAATCGGCGATGGTGACGTCGGTCTCATGTCCGACGCCGGATATCACCGGCATCGAACACGCAGCGATTGCACGCGCAACCACTTCCTCGTTGAAAGACCACAGGTCCTCGATGCTGCCCCCGCCGCGGCATACGAGCAGAACGTCGCATTCGGCGCGTTCCGACGCCGTATGGATGGCTTGCGCGATTTTCTGGGCCGCCCCTTCGCCTTGCACCGGGGCAGGGTAGAGGATGACCCGGACGTGGGGCGCACGACGGCGCAGGGTGGTCAGGATGTCGCGCAGCGCAGCGGCTTGCGGACTGGTCACAATACCGATTGTCCGGGCAAAAAGGGCGAGCGGACGTTTGCGCGCCGGATCGAAAAGTCCTTCGGCATTCAGCTTTTCCTTGAGGCGCAGGAAAGCTTCGTACAGGTTGCCGACGCCCGCCCTGCGGATCGCTTCGACATTGAGTTGGTAGTCACCGCGGGGGGCGTACAAGGTGACGAGGGCTCGCACCTCGACCTTGTCTCCCTCCCTGGGCGAGAAGCCCGCGTATTGCGCGCGTCCACGGAACATCACGGCCCGTACCTGCGCCGCGTCGTCCTTCAGCGTGAAGTACCAATGGCCGGACGCCGCCTTGGTGAAATTGGAAATTTCGCCGGACACCCACGCCAAGGGGAAACTGCGCTCGAGCATCCGCGCTACTGCTTGGTTAAGCGCCGAAACAGTCAGTACAGGCGGCGCGGAGCCTTGGTTTTCGGAAAGGTTTCCAGTATTCATGCGGTCTTCCAAGGCAAAACCTGTCCACAGGCGCGCCAAATCGTCATTTGGCTGTCATACTTGGTTACAAACAATATGTGGGTGATGTAAGTGACTGATTTCATTAGCAATTCAAATTTGCGCTGCAGCATGCTTGCAGTCCGAAAATCCTTTGGAATCAAGTACTTTTACGAAATTCACCGACTTGCCCACAAAGTTATCCACAGGAGAGGTGCAGAAGTTTTTGCGTGGTATCCACGTTGCGCCTGCTTGCCCGCAACGGCTCAACAGGATACATTCTGCATCCGACTGAATTCTCACCCAAGGAGCCTGTTTTGCTCGCCATTATCCAAGCGGCCGGCTGGCCGATCTGGCCGCTGCTGATTGCTTCCGTTATCGGATTGGCACTCATCATCGAGCGCGTATTGTACCTGCGCCGTCGCCGCATCCTCCCGCCGAGCCTGCTGGAAGAGGTCGTCCGCGTGTATCACAATGGCAAGATCAGTCCTGAAGTCCTTCGTAATCTGGAACTCAATTCGCCGCTGGGCCGCGTGCTTGCTGCCGGCCTGCGCAACGTCAACGCACCGCGCGACGTCATGAAGGAATCGATCGAAGAGGCCGGCCGCGGCACAGCCCACGACCTCGAGCGCTTCCTTACCACCCTTGGTACGATCGCCACACTCGCGCCACTGATGGGCCTGTTCGGTACCGTTGTCGGCATGATCGAAATCTTCGGCTCGCAGAACGCGACCGGTGCCAATCCGGCGCAACTGGCACATGGCATTTCCGTTGCCCTCTACAACACGGGATTCGGCCTCGCGATCGCGATGCCCGCCCTCGTCTTTTACCGCCACTTCCGCGCGCTGGTCGACAGCTTCATCGTCGACATGGAGCAGCAGGCGGTGAAGTTCGTCGATATCGTGCACGGCAACCGCAAGTAAGGCCGCGTCATGGACTTCCGCAAAGGCACGCGCCGCGACGATCCGGAAATCAACCTGATTCCTTTCATCGACGTCCTGCTGGTGATCCTGATCTTCCTCATGGTCACCACCACCTACAGCAAGTTCACCGCGCTGCAGATTTCGCTGCCGACGGCGGACGCCGAGAAGGCAGTTGAACAGCCCATGGAAATCAATGTCGGTGTCACCGCGCAAGGGCAATACGCCATCGACAACCAGCAGATTTCGGCACGCGACGCTGCCGCTCTGGCCGATGAGCTGAAGGCAGCAGCCGACGCCAAGGGCGCGTCGAAGAAGGATCCGGTGATCATCATCAACGCCGACGCCACCGCTGCTCACCAGTCGGTCATCAACGTGCTAGAAGCCGCGCGCCTCGCGGGATTCGAGAAGGTCACTTTTGCCGCGCAGACCAGCGGCAGGAAATGACGCGCGGCGCAGACACGACCCTTCCCCAGGCCTGGCTTCGCCGCGGCTTGCTCGCACGCTTGCTTTGGCCTGTTTCACTTGTCTTCCATGCGCTGACCGCAGCGCGACGCTCTGCCTACAGGGCGGGACTTCTGCAGTCCACGCGCCTGCCAGTGCCCGTCATCGTCGTCGGCAACATTTTTGTCGGCGGCACAGGCAAGACGCCGCTCACGATCTGGCTCGTCGAGGAGTTGAGACGCGCAGGTTTCGTCCCCGGCGTGATTTCGCGCGGGTATGGCGCGAAGAACGATGCTCCGCTGGAAGTCTTGCCCACGTCCGCTCCTGCCGAAGTCGGCGATGAGCCCGCCCTGATCGCACGGCGTGCGAAATGTCCTGTCGTGATCGGCCGCCGCCGCGTCGAAGCCGGCCGCACCTTGCTCGCTGCCCACCCAGAGGTGAACGTCATCGTCTCCGACGACGGTTTGCAGCATTACCCGTTGCAGCGTGACGTCGAGATCGTGCTGTGCGACGAACGCGGCAACGGCAACGGCTGGCTCCTGCCTGCAGGCCCGCTGCGCGAGCCTCCGACGAGGCCGCGCGATTTCACTGTGTTCAATGCGGCCAGCGTGCCCGAAGGCATTCCCCGGCAAGCGGCAAGGATGGAATTGGCCGGCGAGTCGGCAGAGCCGCTTTCCGGTGATGCGAAGCCGATTGCGTTGCGCGAACTCGCAGGGCAGGGGCGCCGCATCGTCGCCGCAGCCGGCATCGGCAATCCCTCACGTTTTTTCTCCATGCTTCGCTCGGCCGGCCTGAAGATCGACGAGCTCCCGCTCCCCGATCATTACGATTTCTCTGACAACCCTTTCGCGAATATCACGGCCGATATCATTCTGGTCACCGAGAAGGATGCAGTAAAATGTACGCGAATTGATACGATCAACAACGACCCGCGCATCTGGGTCGTGCCGGTGACGGCGCGCATCGACCGCGCGCTCGCCGAACGAATAGTGGAGAAATGTCGTGGACGCCCGACTGCTTGATATCCTGGTTTGCCCCATCTGCAAGGGCCCTCTCGAGTACGACAAGAACGCGCAGGAACTCATCTGCAATCCCGACAAGCTCGCCTATCCCATCCGTGACGGCATTCCCATCATGTGGGCCGACCAGGCACGCGACCTGAACGCACCGCCCGCTTCCGTCACTCCCTAATTTCCACGCACAGCGCGCGTAGCGACAGTCATGACCTTTACCGTCATTATTCCCGCGCGCCTGGCGTCGACCAGGTTGCCGAACAAGCCCCTCGCCGACATCGGCGGCAAGCCGATGGTCGTGCGTGTGGCGGAACGGGCATTGCAATCCGGCGCAACACAGGTGGTCGTCGCAACCGATCACGCCGATATCCTCGCTGCTTGCCGTGACCATGGCGTTATCGCGCACATGACCCGGGCCGATCATCCCTCCGGCACCGACCGTATCGCGGAAGTGGCGGCGGCGATGTCATTGCCGGATGATGCGGTCGTCGTTAACGTGCAGGGTGATGAACCGCTGATTTCGCCGACGCTGATTGCGGCCACTGCAGGACTGATTGGTTCCGGCGTCCCCATGGCAACAGCGGCGCATCCGATCGCTGACATCGCCGAGATCTTCAATCCGAATGTCGTGAAGGTCGTGCTGGACAAGGCCGGGAAGGCGCTTTACTTTTCGCGCGCAACCATCCCGTGGCACCGGGACGCATTTGCACAATCGAAGGAGGCAGTGCCACCGGGTTATGCGCCGTTGCGCCACATCGGCCTGTATGCCTACAGCAATGCATTCCTGCAGGATTACCCGCGCTTAGCGCTGTCCCCACTGGAGCAGATCGAAGCCCTCGAACAGCTTCGCGTGCTGTGGCACGGCTATCCGATCGCCGTCCATGTCACGCCGGACGCGCCCGCCGCGGGTGTCGACACGCCCGAAGACCTCGCCCGGGTCCGGCAGGTTTTCCGTCAAGGAAATTAGAAGAAATCAGGCATGGGATTCCGGTCAGGAGACATTCTGTGGTAAGTTTCATGAAAACTTAGTGTGATAAAAGCATGTCTTTGAGGGAAAATCGCCCGCCCTGGCGGAAATCCTCGTCACCGATTACAAATTTAAAACCAGTCTAGGACACACCATGCGCCTCATCCTTTTAGGACCGCCAGGTGCCGGCAAAGGCACGCAAGCGAATTTCATCAAGGAAAAATTCAATATCCCGCAGATCTCCACCGGCGACATGCTGCGCGCTGCTGTCAAGGCAGGCACGCCGCTCGGCATCGAAGCCAAGAAGGTGATGGATGCTGGCGGGCTGGTCTCTGATGACATCATCATTGGCCTCGTCAAGGATCGTCTGAAGCAGCCGGACTGCGCGAACGGTTACCTGTTCGACGGCTTTCCGCGCACCATTCCCCAGGCAGATGCCATGAAGGAAGCTGGTGTCACAATCGACTACGTGCTCGAGATCGACGTGCCGGACGAGTCCATCGTCGAGCGCATGAGCGGTCGCCGCGTGCACCAGCCGTCCGGCCGTACCTACCACGTCAAGTTCAATCCGCCGAAGGTGGAAGGCAAGGACGACGTGACCGGCGAAGAGCTGATCCAGCGGGAAGACGACAAGGAAGATACCGTCAAGAAACGCCTCGAGGTCTATCACGACCAGACCGAAGTGCTGGTGGGCTACTACAACAAGTGGGCACAGTCCGGCCAGCCGGGCGCTCCGAAATACCGCAAGATTTCGGGTGTCGGTCCAGTCGAAACGATCCGTGACAATGCCTTCGCGGCCTTGTCCAAGTAAAAAGGAAAGCGGACTGCGTGTCCGCTTTTTTCTTTCCGGCGACTGGCCTGTTCCAGATCAACGATTCAGCAGGGGGGAGGCCGGCACAAGTATCCAGACAATATCCCGTATGCAACAATACGGGCCAACCAAATCTCTTCAGTAACGCTTGAAGTTTTGCAGTGCGTAGTATTCGCGGGACGACGACAGCAGATACCTTCTTGCAGCACAGGGCGTATGCCGTCGCCGTCCTCCGGACCGTCGTTGTTTTAACTTTGTCGTGAAACAATTGGAGGAGTCGATATGGCAACAGGCTTGTGGTTGGCCGTAGCGTGCGGCATCATCGCCGTCATCTACGGGTTGGTGTCCCGGAGTTGGATCTTGAGCCAGGATGCGGGTAACGCCCGCATGCAGGAAATCGCCGCCGCCATCCAGCAGGGTGCGGGCGCTTACCTGGCGCGTCAGTACAAGACGATTGGTATCGTCGGTGTCGTCCTCGCCATCCTGATCGGCGTTTTCCTCGATGCAACCACAGCCATCGGCTTCGTCGTCGGTGCCGTCCTTTCGGGAGCCTGCGGCTTCATCGGCATGAACGTTTCTGTGCGCGCCAACGTGCGCACCGCACAAGCTGCCACCAAAGGCATCGGCCCGGCACTTAATGTCGCCTTCCGTGGCGGCGCGATCACCGGCATGCTGGTGGTCGGCCTTGGCCTGCTTGGCGTCAGCCTCTTCTTCTGGTTCATCACCAACGGCAAGACGGTAGACGCTGCCACCCTCAAGCCGCTGCTCGGCCTGGCCTTCGGCTCCTCGCTGATCTCGATCTTCGCGCGTCTTGGCGGTGGTATCTTCACCAAGGGCGCAGACGTCGGCGCCGACCTCGTGGGCAAGGTGGAAGCCGGCATCCCTGAGGACGACCCGCGCAACCCGGCGGTGATTGCCGACAACGTGGGCGACAACGTGGGCGACTGCGCGGGCATGGCAGCCGACCTGTTCGAAACCTACGCCGTGACCCTGATCGCGACCATGACCCTCGGCGCGCTGATGGTCACCGGTGCGCCGCTGAACGCCGTGATCTATCCGCTCGCACTGGGCGGCGTGTCGATCATCGCTTCCATCATCGGCTGCAGCTTCGTGAAGGCATCTCCCGGCATGAAAAACGTGATGCCCGCGCTCTACAAGGGCCTTATCATTGCCGGCGTGATTTCGCTGATTGCCTTCTACTTCGTGACCACCTGGATGTTCCCGGAAGCGGTGGCAGTTGCTGGAGGCAAGTCTGTCGGCGCGATGGCTCTCTTCGGCGCCTGCGTCGTCGGTCTGGTGCTTACCGCCGCAATGGTATGGGTTACGGAGTACTACACCGGCACCGATTACAAGCCGGTGCAGCATGTTGCGCAGGCATCGACCACCGGCCATGGCACCAACATCATTGCCGGTCTTGGCGTCTCGATGAAGTCCACGGCATGGCCTGTAATTTTCGTGTGTATCGCGATCTGGGTTTCGTTCGCGCTCGGCGGCCTCTATGGCATCGCGGTAGCTGCGACCTCGATGCTGAGCATGGCTGGCATCATCGTTGCCCTCGACGCCTACGGTCCGATCACCGATAACGCTGGCGGTATCGCCGAGATGTCCGACCTCCCGGACAGCGTGCGTGACATTACCGACCCGCTGGATGCCGTGGGCAACACCACCAAGGCAGTCACCAAGGGTTACGCGATCGGTTCGGCCGGCCTGGCTGCGCTCGTGCTGTTCGCCGACTATACCCACGCATTGGAAGCGCGTGGCATGCACCTGCGCTTCGACCTGTCCGACCACATGGTGATCGTTGGCCTGTTCATCGGCGGCCTGATTCCCTACCTCTTCGGCGCGATGGCGATGGAAGCGGTCGGCCGCGCGGCCGGCAGCGTGGTGGAAGAAGTGCGCCGCCAGTTCCGCGACATCAAGGGCATCATGGAAGGTACCGGCAAGCCGGAATACGGCAAGGCGGTCGACATGCTGACCACCGCGGCAATTAAGGAAATGATCGTCCCGTCCCTGCTGCCGGTTGTGGTGCCGATCCTGGTCGGCCTCATCCTCGGTCCGGCCGCATTGGGCGGCCTGTTGATGGGCACCATCGTCACCGGCCTGTTTGTGGCAATCTCGATGTGTACCGGCGGCGGCGCTTGGGATAACGCCAAGAAGTACATTGAAGACGGTCATCACGGCGGCAAGGGTTCCGATGCCCACAAGGCAGCGGTCACCGGCGACACCGTGGGCGACCCGTACAAGGACACCGCGGGCCCGGCAGTCAATCCGTTGATCAAGATCATTAACATCGTCGCACTCTTGCTGGTACCTTTGCTCCCGGCAATCGGCACGACGGCGCCTGCTTCGCATACGGCGACTCCCCCTGCAGTCACCGCACCGGCCGTGACGCCGGCGGCGCCTGCCCCGGCTCCGGCGCAAGGCAAGTAACACGCAATTCCCGGTACGGGAAAAAGGCGGCTGCGGCCGCCTTTTTTGCTTTTCATTCAAAATTGGCTACAATTGGCCTTCTTTACGTTTACGTAAACGTCATTAACCTTTCCGTTCATCACAAAGAGGAAGAAATGCAGATCCAGAACAGCGTATTCATCATCACCGGCGGCGCGTCCGGCCTCGGCGCGGCAACCGCGCGCATGATCGTGGAAAACGGCGGCAAGGTCGTCCTGGCCGATGTGCAGGTCGAAGCTGGCGAGAAGCTCGCTGCCGAACTGAAGGGCAAGTTCGTCAAGTGCGACGTCACCTCCGAAGCAGACGGCAAGGCCGTCGTCGCCGCCGCGACCGAGATGGGTACGCTGCGCGGGCTGATTAACTGCGCGGGCGTCGCCCCGGCAGTCAAGACCGTGGGCAAGGATGGTCCGCATCCCCTCGACGTGTTCCAGCGCGTGGTCAACATCAACCTCGTCGGCACCTTCAACATGGCACGCCTCGCAGCAGATGCCATGGCCAAGACCGAAGCCAACGAGGGCGGCGAGCGCGGCGTCATCATCAATACCGCATCGGTTGCTGCTTACGACGGCCAGATCGGCCAGGCTGCCTATGGCGCATCGAAGGCTGCAGTGGTCGGCCTGACGCTGCCGATGGCACGCGACCTGTCCCGCAACGGCATTCGCGTCATGACCATCGCTCCCGGCATCTTCGAAACCCCGATGCTGCTCGGCATGCCGCAGGAAGTGCAGGACGCGCTGGGCAAGATGGTTCCGTTCCCCCCGCGTCTCGGCAAGCCGGCCGAATACGCAAACCTGGCCAAGACGATCATCGAAAACCCGATGCTCAACGGTGAATCGATCCGCCTTGACGGTGCGATCCGCATGCAGCCGAAGTAATGTGAACACCGCGGACCGGGTGAGCAAACGCAAGCCCGGACCAGATTCACGGCATGGCAGCATGACAACAGCATCCCTGCCACACTAGACTAAGACAAGCCTTTGGCTTGTCTTTTTCTTTCTGGAGCGTCCATGTTGAAAGCTGGAATTCCTTCGACTCTGCTTGCCATCCTGCTGCTAGCCGGTTGCACCGCCGCGCCCGTCCAACACGCAAGTGCGCCCGCTCCCGGCATGCAGGCACCGGAGCGCGCAAGCGGCTACACCGAGAAACCCGGCTGGACGGCGAAAAAATACATGGTCGCCGCCGCCAACCCGCTCGCTACGGATGCGGGCTACCAGGTGCTGCGCGCCGGCGGAACGGCAGTCGACGCTGCCATCGCCGTCCAGATGGTGCTGACACTTGTCGAACCGCAATCCTCCGGCATCGGCGGCGGCGCCTTTCTCATGCACTTCGACGGCAGGACGGTTAAGGCTTTCGACGGTCGTGAGACAGCGCCATCGGCAGCAAGCGAGCGAATGTTCCACACGCCGGAAGGCAAGGCGATGAGCTTCTACGACGGCGTTGTCGGAGGACGTTCGGTCGGCGTGCCAGGTGTCCTGCGCATGCTTGAACTCGCACACAAACAGTATGGAAAGCTACCATGGGCCTCGCTGTTTGCACCGGCGATCAAACTGGCGGAAGAGGGCTTTGCCGTCAGTCCGCGCCTCAACACGATGCTCAAGTCCGAGCAGCACCTGAAGAAGGACCCTGTCGCGGCCGCGTATTTCTACGACAAGGAGGGTAGTCCCTGGCCCGTCGGGCATGTGCTGAAGAATCCTGAGCTGGCCGGTGTGCTGCGCGAGATCGCGCTCGGCGGCGCGGATGCGTTTTACAGGGGGCAGATCGCACGCGATATCGAAGCCAAGGTCAAGGGACATCCGACCAATCCCGGCCTGCTCACGGCTGCAGACATCGCACGCTACCAGGCGAAACTGCGCGATCCCATCTGCACTTACTACAAATCGTGGACAGTCTGCGGCATGCCTCCGCCGTCTTCTGGCGGTATCGCGATTGCGCAGATGCTGGGCATGCTCGAAACCCGCGACATGCGCTCGCTCGCGCCAAAGGATGGCGTGCTGCATGCTGACGCAATCCACCTGTTTTCCGAAGTCGGCCGCCTTGCCTATGCCGATCGCGGCCGCTACGTCGCAGACACCGATTTCGTTCCCCTCCCGGGTAACAGCGCACGAGCGCTGCTCGACCGGAAATATCTCGGCGACCGCGCCGCGCTGATCACCGACAAGTCGATGGGCCAAGCCAAGTTCGGCGTACCGCCGGCAACTGCGCTGGCAGGGGGCATCGACAATTCGCCCGAGCTGCCGTCGACCTCGCACATCTCCATCGTCGATGCGTCCGGCAATGCGATTTCGATGACGACGACCATCGAGGACGCATTCGGCTCGCGCCAGATGGTGCGTGGCTTCCTGCTGAACAACCAGCTCACTGACTTCTCCTTCGATCCGGTCGATGCGAACGGCCCCGTGGCCAATCGCGTGCAGCCGGGCAAACGGCCGCGCAGCTCGATGGCACCGACACTCGTGTTCGAAAAAGGCGCCAACAAGCTGGTGCTGTCCACCGGATCGCCGGGAGGTTCGGCGATCATCAACTACGTTGCCAAGGTGCTCATCGGGACCATGGACTGGGGACTCAACGTGCAGCAGGCGATCAGCCTGCCGAACTTCGGCAGCCGTAACGGACCGACGGAGCTCGAGCAGGGACGCATCCCCGACAGCGTCGTCGAGCAATTGAAGGCAAAGGGCCACAACGTGCGCCTCATGGAGCAGACGTCCGGGCTGCAAGGCATCATGCGCGTGACGATCCACGGCGAGGAGATGTGGTTCGGTGGCGCCGACCCGCGCCGCGAAGGGATCGTCAAGGGCGAATAAGCGGGCCTTTTGCCAATGTGCGCACGATAAGCGACGTTGCTCGCATACGGCGTCGTTTTTTGATCCATTCACCGAAGCGTTCCTCCCCAAACGCCAGTTCGCCTGCTAATCTCTTCCCTATGGGAAAGCAGAAGAAAACGGGGCTGGTCTTGACGGGAGGTGGGGCGCGCGCGGCATACCAAGTGGGTGTGCTTGACGGCGTGTCCAGCATCCTGCGCGAGGCCGGCTGGCTTCCCGAGCACAACCCCTATGACATCATCTGCGGCACCTCCGCCGGAGCCCTCAATGCCACGGCACTCGCATGTCATGCAGGCAACTTCGACGAGGGCCTGCAAATGGTCTTGCAAGTTTGGGAACGGATCACTGTCGAGCAGG
>Ga0196981_1000170_pt1 | contig 48556 bp, 78 predicted proteins | sample S3_2013CmetaG_FD_155462 | JGI IMG/M metagenome (GOLD analysis project Ga0196981, IMG submission 155462) | Soil microbial communities from Anza Borrego desert, Southern California, United States - S3_20-13C | ecosystem: Environmental > Terrestrial > Soil > Desert | place: USA: California... | reverse complement strand
ATAATCTCTTTCTAAATCCGCAGAAACCTTCTTTTTGCTTTGTTTCGTATGTTTTGATAGGACATTGATGCTAGTCTCTTTGCATCTTTGCAACATGCCTGCATAAATAAGAACATCCGTTGTAGTTCCGTCAAAACCGCCAGAAGGTTGATGAATCATAATTTCTGCATGAGGCAACGCCTTACGGCAGCCTTTTTCTCCTGCTGCGAGCAATATCGCTGCCATACTTGCTGCCATGCCCATGCAAACGGTATGTACTTTTGGTTTAATGAATTGCATGGTGTCATATATTGCAAATCCAGAAGTAATATCTCCTCCTGGAGAATTAATATATATTTTTATATCTTTATTTTTGTCTTGTATTTCTAATAACAACAGTTGACCAACTACTTCGTTGGCTAATTCCGGAGTGATTTCTTCACCAATGAAAATAATCCTGTCTCGAAGCAGACTAGAATAAATATCTTCAGTTCTATCGCCATTTTCTATAAATACCATAATACAACTCCTATTTTAGTTTTGGAGCTTCATGAATTTTTTTACAAGATATAGATGCGCATTCGGTACAACGGTATCTTTGGTTTAGGGCACCTGCTTTGGTAGGCCTCTTATCATGTTTGTGAATTTTGTCAGATCCACAGTTAGGACAATGTTCTCGTCCATCATCAAAGAATCCTCCCATGTTTGGATGATCTATGTAGGGGCGCATTGCTGTGTATACTCCCTCAAGCAGAGGAGAAACATCGTGTTTGTTATACGCAACCATCTCCATAATCTTGCGTTTATTTCCTTTTAAAATATCTCTCCACAGCCCATTAGGAGTAGGCTTCTTGCCTCCAATACCAAGATACTCACCTAAATAATCTAGTCTGTTGCTAGTAAATGCGAAGTGCTTCCGAGCAGCTTTCAAAGTATCTATTTGCAATACTCGTTTATCGAGAGGAGGAAGGCGGTGATATAGCAAGCGCGTGTTCAATTTCTTTAAATCAAATTTGGCGCTATTGTGCCCTACAATAATATCTGCTTCGCTAATGGCTGCTGCCAGGGCTTTAACCACTTCTTTATCATTCTCTACATCGTCCCAAACATGAATCGAATGGACTCTTTTTTCACCGAGCCATTTCCATGCAGCACTTAATATATTCCAATCTTGTAGAATATTTTCATGGCCGATATATTGATTAAACAAAGAGAAAGTAGCAACAACACTAAGACTTGTTTCTATATCATATAATAATATTTTTGGTTTTTTATTCATCGGAATTATTACCTTTATAGTAATCATCTAGTTCTTTTAATTGTTGATATACTTGATAGACAACTACATCAAACGTTTCCATTGGGGACAGGTTTAAATGCTTAGAAATCCATTTGAATTTTTCTATTGTATGTTCACTGGCTTTCATGATAAGTACCTCAAAATGAAGTCTTCTAATCGTAATAAAATATAACTTTGTCCATGATCTTCTCTAAAAACTGCGGCATCCACATGCTCAGTTAGTCCTAAATACGCGGGTAGTTTTCCCTTACGTTTACATTGCAAACGAATAGCACGTTGATGAAGTATGCCGAGCTGATTCGGTTTATCGTATTTAACCAATACATCTACTTCCTTATGTTCTCCCATCGCTTCGCCATTACTTCCCCATGCTCGCTTTGCTTCTAATTGGTGCCGTTGGAACTGTTTTACTATTTCTCGTTCGAATCCGGTGCCTTTATCTTTAGGACTTGCTAATTTCTTACATGTCTTTTTATTCTTCTTCATAGTATTCACTCAATTCAATTGGCCCAGTTCCATCCTCTCCCCATCCTCTTCTTAAGTATTCATTTCCTCCATCTACAAAAATACCTGTTCCGTGCTTCCAGCAAGAACACGCTACCCAATCATGTATATGTTTAGATATGAGAATGTCTTTGCAATTTGAGCATTGGGCGCTGTTCTTTTTAATGCCTTTGTTTTTGTTCATGCGCCCTATCCTCTATTTCTGTATCAATATAATCTTTTACATAGGCAAGCTGATCATCAGTAAAGATGGGGATAAATAAGGTCAATTCGTCTATTAGAAATTCTAAATCTTGCTCGTTATAGAATTGGTGGAAGGGATTTGCCACATTTCGTTTGGGGTTCTGCGTAGCCATACAAGTTGTCCTCGCTCTGTTATTTTTTTATTAACTGCGTAAGTTGAATGTCCTTCGTCTTGCATAGTTTTTAATACTTCTAAAAACACTATTTCAAACATTTCTTGTTCTGTTGTCGCTTTCTGTAAAGAGGCCTCAGCTTGCTTCTTACGCCATCGTTTCTTAATTCTAGGTATATCATCACATGTATCGCCAGTAAGAATCTGAAGGTAGAAATTTTTTAATGCATCTAATTCTGTGACAAAATACAACTCATCCCTGCGCCAGTTATAGTGCCATCCGGGCACATTATTAAAGTCTTTATCAATGCTACAAATAATGGAATTTTTAATCGCTGGATCAAAACCGAATGGATGTAATGTACAATGCTCTATACTTACCGCATCATCGGCTTCTTGGCCTTCTGTTTCAAATGCTTGGTGCGAGGATAAAATAAAATTATGACAGCTTTCATAATAAATGGGCTTTCCTGCCTTGGCTCGATTGACCTTATAATCAGGATCTATGGAGTATCTATAATTACTTCTATCCCCCATCTTAGTAAGAAAACATTTGTATTTTTTGGATTTGCACCTATCTAGCACTTTCTTAATTATGCTATTAATGTTATAGAATGCGTGTTCTACGGGTTCTACAATGATAGTGTTATATTCGTCTCCAACTTCCCTTTTCTCGATAGAATATCCACAACTATATTTCAAAACATCAGCATCTATTAAACAAATTGTCATAAAACATGCTCTTTTTTTATTATTATTTTTTTCTTTGTGTGAGAGAAAATATTAAATAAATATTCAGAGAATACATTATTAAATAAGTGTTGCAGTGACCTGGCTCCCATTTTCATTGCAAGCGCTTTTTCAGCTATGGCATGCATCGCCTCTTTCTCAACTACTAAATTCACACCAAACGCTTTAAATAGACCAAGGTACTGATTTAAAATAGAGTTTCGTGGCTTAATAATAATTTCTTCAAGTGTTGGAACATCTAAACCTTTCAAGCAGGCTCGTAAGGGAACCCGTCCTAAAAACTCTGCTTTAAATCCATAATCAATTAAATCTTGAGTCGTTACTTCAGATAAAATAGAATTCATACGCTCATCATTTGTGGAGCAACTTGCCATATCTGCGCCGAATCCAATGCCTGCCGATTTACTTGTTCTTTTGTAAATAATATCGGATAAACCACTAAATGCGCCGCCACATACGAAGGAAATGTTTTGTGTTTGGAGGCTTCTTATTCCACACGAAGGAAGAGGCATTCTGCTATTGCCTAAATTTACTTTTCCTGACTCTAGTATTTTCAGAAGCTCGTTTTGAACAAGATCACCAGAAACATCCAGATCATTGCTTTTTTTACAAATCTTATCAATTTCATCAATATAAATAATTCCATTTTCTATATGGTCCATCAGAACCATTCCATAAGGAACTCTTTCCAAATCCACCTTATAACACAGCCGCTCGTAATTTTGAGCAACATACTCATTACAGACATTGACGTGGTTAACTAGAATATCTTCTACTTTGCCGCCTATGTATCCTGCTGATGTGACTGAAGTAATATCATTAATAGAAATAGGAATATCCATAATTTCGGACAGTGCTCGCATTAATGCAGTTTTTCCTGTTCCGGTTGGACCTAGTAAAAGAACATTTGCTTTTGGAATATCAGTATCTAATTTTATTAAATTATTATCTTTCAATCGAATAAGAGCTCTATACATCATCATTAATGCCAACGTACGTTTTGCTTCTGCCTGCCCAATAATATATTCATCAAGGGCAGCCACCGTCTGAACTGGGTCAGGCACGCTATCTAATAATTCCATCGGGGTCATTGTTCGCATGTTAAAACCCCGCGTCGCTATCACGATTTTTAAATTTTTTCTTTGCTGTTTCTTTCTGGGATTTGATTAAGTCCACTGCTGATGTAATTGAAACGTCATATAATTTAGATAATAAGATTATCTCTTTTATTTGTGCTATAGACATCGATTTCGTAGCAACCAATTCGGCTTTAAGAATATTGCGTTTAAGAAGATGCTTCAAATATTTTTCACGATCTTTGTCAGCTAATAAATTAATTTGATAAATTATATCAAATCTGCCTGGGCGATCTACGATATTGCCTGGTAATTCCTCTGGATAATTTGTAGTAGCAATAACATACATATTATCTAGGGAATTTTCACCATCCAAAAATCGTAATAATCCGTTGGTGCCGTATTGCTTTAAAGTTTCTGTTAATTCTTCAAATATAATAATTTTTAGCCGGGGATCAGATTTAAATTCTTCTATAAGATCTACTGGCAACTCCCTAGATACATAAAGCACAATACTATTTTTTGGACGCAATTTACTAACAATTAAATTTATCGCCGTAGTTTTCCCTGTACCAGGCACTCCGTATAACAACACTCCTCGTTTGTTTAAAAGCCCTAATTTTTTATATAGATCTTTATTTTTAGTAAATGCTCGAAAATCCTGTAATACCGAATCAATTACTGATAGTTCAAATAGAACATCGTCATGTGCAGGAACCATGGGAACTAATTTGGGGTCTGAGAATATCCCTTCTGCCACTACATTATAAATCCCAGCAGGAAGCTCTTCTATATTACTGTCGTCTATGTGTTCTTTTAAAAAATTGGGATTTTCACTAAGGAATATAAGTCTATCAGGATCATTCATCTGATCCAAAGTAACGGATTTGATATCAAGATATTTTACTTCTGTATCCGATAGCGTATAGCAATCACGATTTTTTAACTTTGTTTTCTTCCAAGGCATGGAATACCTCCCGATTGATAATACAAGTAGGTATAATCAGTGGTAACTACTAGTATTATTAAAATGGATGGCCTGTTTATTGCACTCACGCAGATCCCACAGGCCTAGAGGATCTTCAAGGGAGCCGTTAGAAAGGATTTTCTGTATCGTCGAATATTTGTTTGTTGTGGACGTCTACTGATTTGATGCGGTTATTAATCTTTGTTTTTACAAAATCGGATAATTTGCTTAACACGACAGGATCAATACTATCCACGTCTAAAACTACCACTTTCTCATTAATCAATGGCGTTACTGATTTCTTCAGAGAAGAAGGAACAGGGCTTACCGATTTAATATTGGCATATGTTTTATCACCTTTTTTATTATGAATAATAGATAATAAAACGGCCTTTCCTGCAACACTTTCTAATACTTCTCCTACCTGGCGACCTTCGGTAAATAAATATTCTTTTGCTTCTGCTCCGCCGCCCAATAATGAAAGTAATACGTCCGCTAATGTGGCTTTTTCATTTAACGATGCTGTATATGTATTGCTAATAACTGCTGGTCGGCCGTCTGATACGGCCACTCCTTCCAATTCAAAGGAAAGCATTACTTTGTTTTGAATCAATGGCCCCATATCAGTTTTTTTGCCAGTTACTTTATCTTCTTTAAACTTTCTAAAACCAGTGTCTTGTTCTCCAAGATCTACGATAGAATACAGTTTGGCTATGTAGGAATCCTCTGGTATAAGAAAGAATTCTCCGCCTTCTGATTTTTTATAAGTTTGATTTAAAGCCATGGTTATTACCTCGTTTTTATAATCCACACTCTCGCCAAGTTTTCCCTACCTTAATGTCTATCCCTATTGGTACGTTAAACTTTATTCCAAAATTGTTTTCTACTTCATCATATATTAATTGTACCACACTTTTTATAATATTGCAACATTTTTGTACACTTTCTTGCTTACAATCTATCACTATGCTGTCATGAACCGTATTTACTAATAGAAATTCGCTCCTAAAATCTATGAATTGTCTAAATAATGCCCCAAGAAACATTAATACAATATCTGCAGTAGCAAATGATTGTACTGGATAATCTTTAATATCTGGGGGATTAAAACCGGTCAACTCTCCTTGCTCGGCCTTCCAATCTGGAGAGTCATTTGTTTTAAAATATAGCAACCGCCCGGTTACATTCTGGTAATATCCTTCGTGTCGACGATGGCCTTTTTTAGTATATTCATTTATTATGTATTTAGTGCTTTCTACTTTTTTTATCAAATTGTCCTGCCAACGTTTGGCAATGGGATACCGTTTAAAGAATGTATTAATAATAGACTTAGCAAATTCCTTAGAAATATTCATATCATTTGCTATACGATTGGCTCCCGCACCATAAATGATTGCAAATGTTGCCATCTTCACCAATTGGCGTTGATCAGCAGTAACTTCACTTTCTGGTATGCTGTAAATGATAGACGCATTGCGCTTATGAATATCTACGCCGTTTACTATATCAGCGATTAGACCAGGATCTTGGGTAAGGAAAGCAAAGGCTACTACTTCTAGCTGTTTAAAATCGGCTTCAATAATGACACCGCCTTCAAACCGGCTAGTGAAATGTTCTTTGATTAAGGAGCCTTTGGCTCGAGGAATGTTTTGCAGATTGGGATTGACAGAAGACGTTCTGCCAGTGGCTGTCCCTCCTCCCTTCTTGTCGTTTCCTTCGTATCCACAATGACTAATGTGGCCGTGTATGCAGCCATCCCAATCATATATAAGCTTTTCAAAGCCGGTATAATAAGTATTTAGCTGCTTAGACAATTCTCGAATTTTAAGCATTTGTATTGCGATTTTGCCTGCATCTGTATTTGGTCTTTTTGCTATAAGGTCGAGCACCTCTTCATCTGTACGATATCCATTGTTGTTTTCCCAGGAAAGATTTGGTTTTAATCCCAATCCTTTATAGTCTATCGTTTTGTCCATTAATTTGGTTTTCACAGTTCCGCGATTAACTCCTGACTTAATAACTTCAGGTACGCCTAATGCATTCAAGATAGGCTCACGCGCTTTATATTTGATGATCCCGCCAAAGAATAGCTGGCTTACTTGTTTTGGTGAGCCGGAATTAAAAGGAGTGGCAGGATTCCAATGCTTGTTAACTAAAAGCATTAATTCCCTTAGTGCATTATCATATTCGTTTTGTAGAACGGCTTTATTTTCGAGAAGCTTTTGTTTGTCAATATACATGCCATTGAATTCCATCTCAGTAGTGGCAAGGAGCCCTTCCATCTGAGTCTTACATAAGGCATGCATTTGTTTTTCTTTGGTTAGCTTGGCTTGCTGGAGTGCGACTGCTTCGGTATCTAAAACATCATTTCTTACGTCTTCTAATAATAACTCTATTGGGACTTCTTCCGTATTTTTTCCCTCAAGGTGTTTAACTCTTTCCCTACAGCCGTAGCGGTTGACTGCAATATCTCGAAGAGCTGGATATTTGTGGCGTTGTCCAGATAATAAGTACTCTGCAAGTTGGGTGTCCCAGATTCTTCCTCCCCTCTTAAGATAATTCTGTAATTCATGGCTCCTCCAAATAAACAATAAATCAAACTTGATATTATGGCCTATTAAAGTATCTACATCATTCAGAAACCCTGGTAATGGATAATCCTGTTTGGTTGAAAATAAATCTGTGGGCTGGTAATTTCCTAACAACGCATCAATAGCGTTATATCCAAGTAATTTAGGTTTCTGATATTTATACCCAGTACACAAAATCTTATCTATAAATGGATTAGAGTCCCTTCCAAATCCTCCTCTCATCGTCGTTTCTGCATCGAAGACTAGATACATAAGCCCCCATTATTATTCTTCTTATCATGTTGGTAATCTCCCTCCCAAAAACACTACGATCCCTCCACGCGTAAATTCAAACTCGACATTTTTTGTTGCAAATTCAGTTTCTTTTGGAACAAATTCTTGCCATTCTTTTAAAACCCGGAGCATTGGCGCTGTGCTTGATTTAGGTAGTTTGCTGGCTGTATGGCCGACCCCGTCCCGGCATGCTGTTATTAACAATGTGCGTGGACTATCCTCAGCAACGAAAATTTTCACTTTGTCTCCCAACTTCACTCCTATTTCTTTTGCTACATCAATTCCTATCAAAAGAGACAAAATATGAATTACTTTTTCTCCATTTTTTGCTTTTACGGAGTGTCTAATAAACCCCGCCTTTACTTTTTCGTTCAGATTCTCTTGTTTTTTCCCCAATACTCTATTTCTTATCGGTTTTACTTCTCGAAAGTTATATTCAGACATGGCTAATTTTCCTCTATAATTAATTATATGTTAATTATAGGAGGTGATTATTTTTTTGTCAAATTGAACTTTACTTTACTTTTTTTATCTTCAGTAAATTCAATGCCTTGCGAAAATAAATAAAATGTATTACCTATATAATAATATTCTAGTTTATTTGCTTGTTCTTCAATTACCTTGTCTTGCCTGGTAGGTTTGCACTCTTTAAAGAGTCTCATAAAAACCTCGCTCGACTAGGGTCAAATTTAACTGCTTTGCACCAGCTCTTATTGCCCGTGATCTTAAATTTAGGAGTGCTTAAATAACGAACCGTGTCTTCTCCCGTCAGTGCGCCTATGAATAGCATAAAAATAGCTGCTCCTTGCTTTGCTACACCAGATCCTTCTAGATTAGTGACCTCTGGATACATAACATTATTCCCTTCTCGATTTAATTGAGATGTAGCAATCATGGGACAATACTGTGAAGACATTTCCCGCGCCCATTGATACAGCTTTTTATAACGCTCCTGGTTGCCAGAATTGTCTCCCATATAGTTTTCAAACCCTCTTACGTGGTCTAACATATCAAATACAACTAGTGCTGGTGGCTGCTGTTTAAATAATCTTTCTAGGTCTTTAACATGCTTCCCTTGTATATCGACGATTTTGATTCTATTCTCGTTCCCTTTCATTAACTCTTTGTATCTGGCTTTGGCTTTCTCTTTATTATCTAGTAACTCCTTAAACGTGCATCCTAGGGCAGCGCTGTATATGCGAGGCAGAATGCGCCTCCAATCGCCTTCATTGTTTAACCATAGGATATACTGGTCACCAGTGAGTTGTGTTGCCATGTGGGACAATTCGGATGCTAAGAAGGATGTCTTACCAGAATCTGTGTATCCGGCAACAATACCGAAATCTCCCTTAATTAAGCCTCCTTGGAAATGGTCTTGTAATACAGGAAGTCTCCATGCCAATCCTCCTGATCTGTCCGCTTGAATAAGGGCGTCATCTAAATCCATATTTACTGACAGATCTACTGTATTTGATAACTCGGCAAGCTTATTATCAAAGTCTAGTATGCGATCTTTTATTACGGCGAAATCAGTATTTTTGTCCAGTAAAACATGCATATTGTTATAGAATTCTTGTGTCTCAAAACTATTCAATAGCTTTTTTATATGGTCTTCAGAAGCATTGGCAAGATTCTTTAATATTTCTTTATATTCTGTTATCTTGGCATTATCAAAGAATGGATGCCTTTCAATAAAGAAGAACGTACTAAAGCGATTAAAATCTATCTTTTTTTCTTCTGGATTCTGGGCAAAATATACTTCAAAATCTTTTAGTAATTCAATACCCTGACTTGATAGCGTCTTGGGATTAATAAGATGCTTATACGCCTCTAAATTTGCCTTTATAGAGAAAGCTTTTAATAGTTGTAATTCAATCATTTTAGTAGCCTCTCCAATGAAATTGGATCATAACATTTTGGATCTTTATTAACTTTTATCACATCGATTGGTTTCAATAAACTGTACCGCTTTTTAAATTCTGCTGTGGCTTTTTTCCCTGCTTCGTCTGGATCAAACATACAAACTAAACGATCGTAGTATAAAAAAATGGGCACCAGCTGAGGAGAGTTAACATTGGTGCCCCCAAGCGCCAAACAATCACAAAAATCTGCTACACGAATTGCACTCACAACATCTTCTACAATTATCAACCGGTTGTTTTCATTGTTTCTGCTACGAAACAGCCGGTTCTTTTGTTCAGCGGGACCTATAAACAACCATTTATCTTTTCTATTAACGTCAAGCGATCTTGCCCAAACGGATTCTGCTTCTAAAAATGTTTCTAATCGTAATGAGCATGTAGGAAAACATATCCGTTGATACAAAGGAGACCAAAAAATATGTTTACTACGTATATGTCTTTTAGTTATGTAATACTTATCTAAATATTTCTGTGCTTCCTGCGGCATGGGGTCTTCATTATACTCCGGAACTATCAATGCCTCTTTGATAGCTGCCTGGCTTACCAAACTTCTAGCAGATTCTTTATGCTTGCATGCATGGCAGAAGGATCCATTCTCGTACTCTGCCCTTCCTCTGCGAGCGCCACATTGGTCACAGGGTTCACGACTCATACCAATTTTCCATATAAAAATGTTATAGTTCGTTTTGGATTAATGATGTAATCTTTTAGAAATCCTTTTGAATCATCTATTAACAATTTTCTTCTATAATAATTTTCCAAGCTTGTTAAGGGGCACTCTGCTCTTGAGAAAACTACTCTAAATATCAGAGCATCTAGTGTAAGAGCGAGATACCATGGCATATTAAAAATGCTCAAAACACATGTTAATAAAAAAGCTACGAACACAACGTAATGAAATGCTATTGTAAGAACCAATAATATCTTATTCATTTGGATTGTTCCTGACATTGAAAATATCTAACATCTCTTGTTCTTCTGATCTAGTAGGATAATAATCATCTTTATCTGCTCCGGAGTATTCGAACTCGCAACTAGAGGAGCAAAATCCTAAATCCTTGATGATTGTAGTGGAGTATCTGGCCCCACAAAAATGGCATTTATTTTGCATATAAAATCTCCGCTATCATCTTTTTAAGGCGGGATATTTTCTCAATTAATTCTTCTTCATCTTGATTTATTTCGACATAATCTTCCGTCTTATCTTTTTTATTTTTATAATGTGTTCCTCCTTTCCACTTAATAACATTTCCATTTTCGTCCTCAAAGGCAATTCGCAGGTCAAACATCATAATCCCTCCGCAAACAGATTATTTAACACGTCTGTTTTTATTATAAATAGCTCTTGTTCTAGTTTTTTATTACGTGTTACTAAATATTCCGCATTTAATCTAATATAGCGATTCATTAAGGACTTTAATTTTTTAGAAGGCTGCCATTCGGGAGATTTCATAAATTGTCCTCAAAATGTTAGAAAGAAAATCGCAAACCCAATAGTCATAATTACAATTACAGTAGACGCTATAAATAATTTTAATGAGTCTATATCTTCGCCAGACATATACATCCTCAACTAACAAGTTGTTCTAAGTTAATTCCATACTCTTCTAGAATGTTAAAGAATTCCCCTCTATCTAACGGAGCTGCCTCATATTTTTCATGATTTCGTAATTTTTCTCTTATCTCAATGAGAGCTAACGCCATATCCAATGCCTTGTTCGCTCGATTAAATGACTTTCTGTCTTCAAAATCATTTAAATCAAACTCTAGTATGCCTTTCATGTTATTCTTCTCCTTGTGTCGGAAAAGGTGTTGGTAATAATGCTGCTAACAATGACAATCTCAATCCGTTCTTATCTTTTGCATTCTGAATAGTTACTGCTAATTGCTCGAGAGCTCTTTCTATAAGAAATTTTGATTCATCACTGACCTCGGGAGAATCTAATATTCCTTGCAGTTCAGTAGTTATAAGCTTTTTCATATTATTCTTCCTCTGCTACACAATGCGCACGAGAATCACTACTTCGGATATTAAAAGCTTGACTATTTACGTGATCTGTATTAACATACAAATCATCGTAAGTGCACTTCACAGTGAGTTGAGTTGCGGCATATGCATCGTTTGAGATATACTTACCAAAGAAAATAAAGACGATAAAGATTACGATACTAAGAATAGTACCACCTACCATTTCTGGATCGATTTTCATTTCACACCTCGTTAATATAATTATTCTTATCTCGTGATGTTTTTATATTAATTTATGTCGTTGCTTTCTCCTATAAATTAAGCCAGTCTGGTTTTTCTCGACGTGTCCATACTTCACTGCCTTTTAATTTACTGCGGTAATAGTTGCGGTATGATTCAATCGTATTAATTTGCTCGCTTCCCCAGTCACACCTAAAATACCCTTTTTCATCACAATTGCATCTATAATATTTCTTCGGCATCACTAGCGGAAAATAGAGGGGGCAAGTCATGTACTCGTCCCCAGTCAAAACAGGCACGTTACCTTTCGCCCATAAAATAGCTTCCATATACTTATTTGTGGGACCTAAACATCTAGGATATACATGCTCAACCATTAATTCTAGTCCCAACTCAACCAAATACAAATAATTCGCCTCACAGTCCTTAGCCCATTGTGACCAAGAACATGTATTTAAACTTTTCTCTTTTAAAGGAACAGAATTTTCTAATTTTTCAAATCTTTCAAGATTGGGACTATACCGAATAGCATGATCCAACCAATGAACGTTACACAACACCTGCGCAATATCCTTAATCATCCTATCTAATGACTTATCATCCAGCGCTTGCGCAGTTTCTTGTGGTGTTCCTAGAATGTAAATCATAAAATTTTCCTTAAAAAAGATCCATCCTTGGACTGTGTCATGAAACTATTACAGTAGCCGCCGAACTAACTGTTCTATTTCTGCTTTGATTTCTGCAATTTCTGATTGGGTTTTTTTGATTCGCTTAAAGAATGTGTTGCTGTGATGACTAACTTTGAAATTTTCGCCGCCTGCCCAGGATAGTTTTTCTAATTTATTATTATTGGTATCTTCTATTCTAATTTCTAGCTTGGTAAACATGGCACACTACCTCAGTTATTTGGTCTCCTCATGGTTGATGTCCGCCTTAGCTTGCTGCTCCATCGCTTCTCTCTTTTTATGTAATAATTCGTTAATTACTTTATGATGCTGAATTAAATGTCGTCTATCCGTTGTAGCAACAATGTTTTTTGCTGCTTCATACAGTGACCAAAACACCCACGCTACTAATGAAAATACTATTACGTATGACATATTTACCCCACTACTCAAGATCAACCTGTTCAGAATACTCTTCAATCAAATCATGCAACACCATATTATGCTTCTCACGTTCAATGCGCATGTCGTAGTTTGCTCTTCTATCTTGCATGTGCTGATAAAATTTATTTACATGTGTTTGCGTTAGGAATTCTGTCATGGCACTCTCCTCACATATTCTTTCACTTTCTCTTTAACCTTTTCTTCTACTTCGTCACAGACTCCAAAGAATCTATCTGTCATATTTATTAATTCTGCATCCGTTAATTTCTTCGTTGTATTTCTTTCCCGAGAACTTTTAATTATCACGCTACTAAGATCTGGAGCCTTGTTATAATTCTTCATGGCAGCGGTCTCCATGAATATCTACTTTCATAACATCTATTGATACATAATCCGGCTTCTTTAACCTCACTAAATAATCAAAAATCTGCTCATTACGATTAACCCCGGATATCTCCCACCCTTGTTGTCGTAAGTAATTAAGCCTCTCTCCTAGATCAAATACCGCATCCTCCCAGCTATCATTCATCGCTACTACTGTTGGTTTTGCTGCTCCTCTTGGTATTGCATAAGTAAACCAAGTCGTATCAAACTGATCTATTACTAAATATTTATATTCTGTAACTTCTTGTTCTATATTACTCATGATGGCAGCCCCCATTCCTGTCGCTTTCTTCTGTTCCGTAGCGATGGTGGTTGCTGACCGTATATCCAAATCGCACACAATCTCTCTCTGCTAAGCTTGCTCGTTGTGGTGCTGAACCACCAGATGCCTGACGAGATTCATCCTCCTCTTCTTTTACTGACTTGCCGCCATCTCCCATGCCTTCACAAGCTGCCTTCATTGCGCTAAATAAAAAATATCCTCCAAATAAAAATATGACTGATCCCGTTGCTGCAAACTGCCATAAAGCATGCATTGTCTCTATAGTCATGACACAACCCCTTGTGTTTTAGGCGTCTGTCATGCTAGTGTTATTTTAGCTGGCAGATACCGAGTTTATCTGTTAGTTAGTGGTAGGTAGATGCTGATACATCTACTTATCACGGCGCTTATTATGTCCTTATATATTTATAATAATTATTTGATTTATAACAATATTCTTCATACTTATGTCCGCTTCCATGTCCGCTTATTACTTACTTTCTTTGTTCCTTACATATTCTTCAGCTTCTTCTTGAGTATTAAAGCTTGCTACAACACCTAATTTATTGCTAACTGCCCATTGGTGATACTGATGGTAATAAATCGTATATTCACTCATGACACTCTCCTATTTAATCGGTATATTGATAAAGAATGGGTACTGCTTGTTGCCATCTTGATATCCTATTCTTATTTGTATGTACTTTTGTTTGTTCGACATAACTACTATTGCAATGCTTGTATGATCTAATATAGATATGTTGCCATTTTCATATTGAATCCCTACCCAATCTCTTCCTGTTTCTTTCTCGAACTCTATGATATCGTCATATAATGTTGACATGACACTTGCCTCATTCAACCTTGTCATATACTAATTATATAACATGTTTAAAATATTTCCACTTTTCTACGTTAAATATTTTAATTTATTTCCACTTTTCTTTAATTATTTGTTGAATAATTATTCACATGAATGAATACACATTGATTGCATTAGCTTTTTCCATCTCCTGTAATTAAATCAATTACATTAGAAATAGGAAATCGCATTACCATATCTTTACCATCCACATCAGCACGAAACACAATGGTGTGTTCTGATATATGAAGGTCTTTGACTGTGTCAGGACTGATATCGAGCGTGATGGTGTTATTTGGAGCAATCCAGTCTTGAGGTACAAAGACTTCCCCATGACTTGTATCGACTAATACAAAGGCAATGCCGGTGTGTAATACGGCATGTCTATACTGGAGGCAAACTTCATCATACGTCATGATACGCACCCCTCTTGACTTCTTATTGTTATACCTTCAGTATAGACCTTGTACATAAAATAGTCAATACAATGCCTATATAATTGTATCGACGATGGCTATACAAAGAGATCGAATAATGCTCAAGCGACGTAGAAAATCAGTTGCATTCAGAATGCGCGTAGAAGTGTACGAGGCATTACATAATTTGCATGAGAAAGTAAATGCGCATTCTCGACGCCCAGTTCCCATGATTGAAATACTAGAAGGGCTAATCCAAGACGCCGATCATGGAGACGTCCAGGAAGTGTTGAGGAAATTATCTGTTCTTTGTAAGTAATCGCTTAACAGGACACTTAAAGCTTTAGTTTATGTTTCTCTATCCAACTGTTTAACTGATTATCTTCTAGATAAGATAAACTAGAATCAGTAATAAATTGCATAGGGATTAATAGCTCTGCTCTTGCACCTTCTCCTAATCGCTTACTGTTATAGACAGCATTATCTAATAGCAACACTAACTCACTATTATCTTTGATTAGATCCTTAATCCACATCCCTGTAGAAGGATTAAAGTCTTTTATCGTAGCTGTATCCACAATGAAGGTACATAAAAAATCATATGTACTGTCACTCATGATAGGATCATCTAATACTTCATATGCATAGGCAGCTATTATCACCTGCCACTCTGTAGAACTAAAATTTATATTTGTATTCATTGATTATGCTCGTATTGCCATAGTCCGTTACAACATGTTGCGTTGAAGATCCATCATCTTCATAGGTTTGACAAAGTTGCATATTGCCAGATTCGGTACAATACGTAGTGGCTGCTTGTACAGGCATTGTTAACAATAGTGATACCATGATAACTAATAGCTTATTCATAACTGCCTCCCCATTCTTAATTGAGATAGTGACCCTTTCGTTACTCTTGGTGATGCTACTTCCTCCTTCTTTGGTTTAGGTGATTTACGAACTGGCTGTAGCACTAATGCTGCCAATATATCTTCACGACGAGACTTTCTCTGAATAACATATGGGAAACCTCCTATAATTTCTCGTTCAAATTGGTCAATTTCTTTCCTCTTATAATACTCATTATACCGAGCCCTAAAAATATGGCTGTAGCCTCCTATACCGCTTTTATATGCCATAACTGCTGCATCATGCAACGCTAAATCAATGTCGTTCCTTAGACAATGTCTTGACACTAGTGAGTCTGTTTTGACACGGGCTTCTTCTCGCATCATCTCCTGATTATTTAATTCAGCAAAAGTGTCTATAGCATATTCTTTCGTTTCTTTTTGCTTTGTCATAAAGTTACAACAGCAAAAGAAATTTAAGAATCGCTTTACTCCGTCCCACAACCAGCTACCAAATTGTTTAATTGCTTCTATCATTATTAGCCTCCTCGTTTTGGTCTAAATATTTCACCTGATGCAATATTTTCAATTTCGTCCCAACCGAATTTACCGCGATTAGCCGAATGCGAATACATCTTGCAGTTATGACCACGACGGAATTCATTACTGCTCTCCTTGCGCGTAAGCTCTTTCACAAAACTGCATGAATTTTGCTCAATGTTCTCTCTTGCCTCTTTTTCTTTTCTATCTGCCTCATGCATCATCATATACATGTTGTTCGCTTTACTTATATTTGCTATTGCTTTTATTTCTCTCTCCTCTTTAGTAACAAAACAACTAGCAATCATTTTGTATAACCCTTTAAAGAACTGTTTAATTTGTTTTATCATAGTAGTTATCTCCTCACTCTTGGCGTTGTTGGTTCTTCATCATGAGACGTAGATGTATTTCTTTCCGCTATTCTTTTCAAATCAGTTACAACTTCCCGAATCATGTGGAATCGTTCGCTTAATTTTTTGGATTTTTCATTAAAAACATCTTCAGGCATTCCTTGGATATATTGCTTCCCAAGTTCTATGACATCTTTCTGAAGTAGTTCTTGCTGTACACTTATTCGATCTATAATATCTCTTGTATTACCCATGACATTTACTCCTCGTTAAAGTAATCGGTCACATATCAAATCAACACATTGGTTTATTAAATTTATTAACTCATCATCTGTTAGTCCTAGTAACACGGTATGTATATCGATATCGTTCATATTCTCCTCTCTGTTATTGTTCTTGATTTAATTATACACAAGGATAGATATTTGTCAAGACAGTGTATATGCAAGTGGATATACATAATGAAATATAATGCTACAGTTTAAGCAGATATGGAATATTCTAGTTAAGCTAGGCTAAATAGATGCCATTTAAACCGCAATACAGCCTCATAGTGCAATTTATGTGTTATAGGTATTGTATAGGTAGTGGGTGTGTAAAAAAGTGCAATACTAGTGAAAATATTTATTTTTATGTTAATCAATAAGATATTAGATATTTAAAAGTAGAAAAGTGGAAATATTTTAAATATGTGATATATATAATATATAGGGATACAGTTTTTGTATCTTGGATATTAATCCTATTTGGACGTAGGAACACTACTACGATACCGGCATTCTTAAGGAATGTGACACTAGAGGATAGCAAGGATAAGATAAATAGGTAATAAAGCATGGGGTGATACTGTCATAAAGTGACAGGTATAAACAAATACCAGGTACCATGCCACCTGACCTGATAATCGATTAATATCCCTTCAAGTATGTTTTACGCAACTAGTCATGGACTTCAAGACTGTAACAGGAATAAAGCGTAGCTAGGACACATGCAATTGTACTGGATCGTATTGTTGGATATATAGAATAGATAATATATATCACCCAATAAGCTCTAGTTTAACTTTATTAAATAAATATTATATTAATTATATAGTTATTCATATGGTCATAGACCATTCATTATAGTTCTGAATACATATTTGTAATCATTTTGTAAAATAATGAATACATGTTTGTAGTCATAATTGAATGGTCATAGACCACAGCAAATAGAAGCAATAATCCTATTAGAATAGTATTTATCACACCCAAAGCAATGATTTTTAATATAATCCTACCGTAGTAGACTCAATGAGGCCATAACAATGCCAATATACGAATACCAATGTGAAGAATGTAATCATGTTCATGAGAGTTTAGAGGATATGGATACGCATACGATCGTAGAACCCTGCACTAATTGTGAGAATCTGATACACAATCGTATTGTTTCCGCTACGGTTGGATTGGTTAAGGGCGGAATTAGCAATAAGGCCGCATTCAACAGTGTTCGCAAGCGATTGAAAATACAGCGTGGTAAAAGTTAGCTGAACCATTCCATAGCAATAAAGATATACCCAAGCACTTTTATACCATTTAAACGCAATTGGAAGCTCGTGGTTAAACGATCACCAACTACCCCAAGTTACCCTACAGACTAGCACATTAATTAACCACAAACGTTTAATTTTCATCCAATTGGCACAATTCTGTCACAGTACATAACTAAGTAATTGATTGTATTGGTGTGAACAGATGATTAAATATCATAAGCCCAATAGAAATAAGTATTTACGAGTCAGTCGATGGGGGTGCCCGGGGGTATTTTTGAATATGGGACCCTATTACTTTTATGTCCCCATTCTCTATGCTGGAGAATTTCTAGATGCCGTCCTCAGATAACCCCATTTACACAGATATGTACCTGCTATTAGAAGACCGCAGAATGCTGGGAGCTGTGCTGACCCGATTCAACCTCATTTTGGATGAGCTAATAGCCACTTTGGTGTACGTAGATATGAAAAATGAAAATATTTTATATAATTAATACATTTTAAACGTAGAATACTTGACAAATCAGTAAACGTGGTATATAATTATAATATAGGGGAGAATTTTTATGGGGCACAACATGAGAGGCGACGAAGTTAATACATTAGACTTCCTTAAGTGCCGATCCTGTCCTGAAACGAGCCCCGCTGAGTTTTACACCAAAGCTATCAGGTACTACCAATTTACTGGCGTCTTCTCCAGATGCAAGAAATGCGAAGTAAAATATCAAAAAGAGCGCAGAAAGAAGAATTAAACAGTTTTCGTTGCACCCCCTTTAACTTGGCACAAAAATAACTCCAGCCAAGTATCAACGACTCCTGTGCCGAGGTGCGATATCGGTACATTATTTAATGCGGGTACTTTGGTAATCTGGGATATAAGGCAACGATACTTGACGATGTGTTGTGAGCATCCGAGTCAAAGCGAAAGCTGAGATAGGTCATCGGGCTGTATGCAAAGCTCTCCAGGGAAAATAGCCTCCATTATCTTAAGCGAAGGGCTCAATCCCCTTCCCCCGCTCCTGAATTACGCAGTCGTGCAGGTCGGACTACACCAGTCGTAATAAAAGTAGTCCTTCAGTTTATGGTTGAATCACGAGATAGAAAGGTAGCGTATAAAAGACATAGGTAAGTATCACTTACGTGTATGTCGCGGAGCCTCGTAGTTCTGATGGAAAAACGCTTCCTCATACCACCATTATAAAAATGCGGAGATTAAAAGCATTGTTCTCCGTAAAAATTAATAAACCAACGAGGTAGTTATGTTAGAAACAGTCTTAGTAATCGCAGCCGCAGTCGTGGTAGCAAAACAAGTCAGTAAATTAGTTGATCCCGTTGTAGATAAAGTTTTAGAAAAAGTCGGATTGAAATAGTTATGATAACGGTAATTTGTGCTGTTGCAACATTTGTTGTTGTAGTAATTGTATTACACAGACTTTCTTCAGACGAATAGTTATAAAGGTTTTGGGGTAACCGCAACGGTGCTGGTATTAGGCAAGAGATAGCGCGCATCGCTCCGTCTATCTTGATTAAGTCCTGCCCCAAATTAGTTTTACCCAGAGCTCGTAAAGACGGACAACATCGGTAACCAGTCCGAAATTAGGCACCAGTTTACTGGAGGAGCCGGTCTGATTGAAGAGCCTATCATAGTGCAGTAATGCGGTGTCTACGCAGTCCTTCGCGATTCAGAGTGCATGTTCGTGCACCGTAGGCTAACGATAGAGGCGCAGGTGAAAGCCCTGCTGGGTAAATAGAACGTCGATGTGCTAGTGAGTCGTTATAAAAAACTAGCAGGGTTTCTGATACGAAGTTTCCCTAAACCAAAAGCTAAGTAAGGACAGCTGGAGAGACAGCAAGAATTTCTTCTCCCGAAGAAAATGGTGTCACATACCTGCCCTGTATTGGAAGCTAGTGGAAAAGCCCACTGTTAAAACAGACAACGCTTCCCCAGGCTAGAAAGAGAATCGAACAGGTCTGTAGGATTCTCCTGAAGTTGTGACCAGCCTACGTGGGTAACTGTAGGAGCTATTCCCAATTCCGCAGGAATCCAAATGTTAGAAATAATCAAATTTATACTTAGATTTCTAAAACATTTAGCCATCTTGTTAGTGGTTATTTTTCCATTACAAGCCATTGGCGCAGTCCTGCTATTACTATACTTGCCTATTCATCGTGTGTTAGTTAGTCGTGATTCATCCAGGAGTGTAAAACTGCCTGTTCTACTTCGCTGGTTTGATAATGCAGATTTATATGTAGGCAGAGATACCTCGGTTTATTTAAGTAAATTTGGCGACACATTGTGGGTTCATTACAGCTGGTTGGCATTTAGGAACCCATTGAATTACCTAGGTTACGCGATTCTCGGTATCACAATTGAATTCCCATATTCGCAAAAATCCACAACTTGGTATGCAAAAGAAGCAGATTTATCCACTATCCCTACGGATATTGGAGATGGCACAGGAAATGCTCCTGGATTATTTTATACAGAGTTGTCAAGCAACGGCAAAACTTATTTTGAATATTATTACATTAAAATTTATAAATTTTTTGGTGTTCTTAAGTGTGTTCGAATAAGGATTGGCCATAAGATAGGAAGGAATGCTAGCAAAGGGGATCATTGTCAATGGGTGATGGTTATTTCTCCCTTTCATTCCTTTGATGGGAACGTTAGTGAAAACAAATAGAAAAACCGCTATAGCACAAGGGGATTTATACTATCTATCAACCAAACCATGTCGCCGAGGCCATATTGCTCCAAGACTTGTTTCGAATTACTCCTGTTCTGTATGCGCCACTGAAAAAAGTAAGTTATGGCAGAGTAAAAATAGAGAAAAATTAAAAGAAAAAACAAAACACTATCATTTAAAATCCAAATTTAATATTTCATACCAAGATTATTTAAAATTAACAGAAGAACAACAAAATAAATGTGCCATTTGTCTGAATGAAGAAACATCGCAAAGCAATGGCGGAGCAGTAAAAAGATTGGCAGTAGATCATGACCACACAACCGGCCAGATTCGTGGGTTATTATGCAATAACTGCAACAGGGCCATAGGCTTATTAAAAGATTCTCCAATCATATTAGAATCTGCAAAACAATACTTATTAAGTAATTCAAAATCTTGAACGGATGCAAGGTTCTCATTCCATAACGGACTTGGCCTGTAGTGAATATGTCTCTACAGCGACGACTAAGGCGGTGATCCAGTCTACGTAAGCTATACGAGAATAGCGCAGGACTAGGATAAGCACGGTATAACATATGGAACCTCTACAATTAGTTTTATCTCTTGTTGGAAATGTAGTTAATCGGCTGTGGCCAGATAAAACGCAGCAAGAAAAACAACAATTTATTCTGGCCTTACAGCAAGAACTGAATCAAACAGATCTCGCAAGATCACAGATCGCTGTAAACGAAGCAGAAGCCGCGAACCCAAATCGACGTTGGGTAACATGGAGAGAATTGACAGGATACGCCTGTGCTTCCGCAGTAATTTGGTCTTATATTTTACAACCATTTTTATTATTTATATTGGCAGCAGCCAATCATCCAGTAACAAATCTTCCAGAACTGGATATGGGACAACTGATGTTTTTGTTGTTAGGTATGTTGGGAATTGGCGGTATGAAAACGTATGAAAAAGTTAAAGGAGTTAGAAAATAATGCAACCACTACTAATTCCTATTTTGATCGCAATAATCTCAGCAATAGCAGGATATGTCATCCGCAAACTTACAGAATCAGTATCAGAATCGTCAGTAAGACAAATTGTCGGAGATAAAATAGATCCAATTAAAGAAGATATATCCGAAATAAAATGCCAAATCAATCGTCTTTTTAATTTATTTTTGAAACATCCACATGACAGAGCAAATTAAAAAGAATAAGGGAGGCAGACCCCCTAAATACAAGAAGGAATATGTCGACGAATTGTCAGGATTAATGGAACAAGGAATGTTGGATTATGAAATATTCGCAAAATGGGATGTAAGCCATGAGACATTCATTGCATGGCGGAAGAAATATCCAGAATTACAAGAAGCATACAAGATAGGTTTAGTCAAATGCGAAGCATGGTGGACTAGACAAATGAGGAAGAAGTTCGAAGAAGGAGATGATAGAGGATATAAATATTGTGCTTATCTTGTCAGCACGAAGTTTGGATGGGGACGAGAAGACAAAACACCGGCAGTGACTAACAATACACAAATAAATGTTAGTGGAAATATCAATCTGTTGGAAGGAAAAAGCATTAACGAGTTATTACAACTAGCACAGACGCAAATAGCACAGTTAAAACTTCTAGATAATAACCAAGAGATCATCGATATCCCGAATGAACCTAGAGAACCTGAATAAAGAGCAATTGTTAGAACTTGTAACCACGTTACAACATCTAACAGACTCTAAAAAATATAATAAATTCGACTTTGCTTTCCCAGATTCTGGTAAATATCGAAGAGAAATGTACCCAAAGCATATTTCTTTCTTTGAGGCAGGAGCCAGACACTCAAGAAGAGCTTTTATTGCAGGCAACCGGGTAGGTAAATCATTCGCAGGAGCATACGAATTAGTATGCCATATGACGGGAAAATACCCCCATTGGTGGACCGGAAGACGTTTTAACAGACCCATTAAGGCATGGGCAGCAGCAATTGAAAATAAGCAGTTGAGAGAAGGCATTCAAGAGCTGTTGTTTGGCGATTTTAGTGATAAAGGCACTGGAATAATTCCAAGAGATGTGTTGCTAGACGATAGAAAAGACATTCAAACATGGAATATGTCGGGAACAGCGAATTGTGTAGGTACTGCTCGTATGAGGCACTATACAAATGGTGTTTTTGATGGATGGTCTCAAATAGATTTCAAAACATACGAGCAAGGTTGGCAAAATTTCCAAGGAACAAAGCGAGATGTTATCTGGTTAGATGAAGAACCAAACGATTATAAGATTTATTCAGAGTGTATTACACGTACTGCCGGGGATGAAGGCGAAGAAGGAATCCTTTATTGCACTTTTACTCCTCTTCTTGGGTTTTCAACTGTTGTATTAGGATTTTTGCCTAATGGCGTTATGCCAAGAGACGGAATACATCCAACAAACCCAGAAAAATGGGTTGTATCTGCGACTTGGGACGATTGCCCCCACTTATCACAGAAATGGAAAGACGCTCAATTACAAGAATATTCTGCTAATGAGCGTGATGCGCGATCAAAAGGGATTCCTGCACTGGGTTCTGGTCGAGTATACCCAATTGATGAAGAATTTGTTGTTGTAAGACCCTTTAAAATTCCCAGCTATTGGAAAAAATCCTACGGATTAGATCCAGGTTGGAATGCAACAGCAGCAGTATGGATAGCAGAAGATCCTGCAACTAATGTTAAGTATGTATATTCAGAATATAAGCATGGAAAAGTAATTGACTTGATTCATGCTGACGCGATCAAACGACGTGGTGAATGGATGCAAGGAGCAATCGATCCACACGGAGCAAAACACAAACGAGATGATGGCACGGACAAGATTGATTATTTTATTTCTCTTGGATTGAATTTAATACCAGGAAATGGAGATCCAACAACAGGAATATCAAAGCTGTTGGCACAATTTGAATCCGGCGCGTTAAAGATTTTTATCACGTGTGAAGAATTATTAAATGAGATTCGTGTTTATAAATATGATCTCAATGATCCAAACAAAATAGCCAAAAACCAAGAAGACCATTTACTAGATGCCCTTCGTTATGCCGACTCCAGATTTGATGAGTTAGCACAATCTTACTGCGAATTTGAAGAAGAGCATTCACGACATTCGGTTCGTAATCATTCTGACGGTTACGGAAAATCTGATATCACCGGGTATTGATAATGACAATAAACAAGCTAAAAGAATTTGTAAATAACCCAAATATTGCAACAGAGCTTGACGAACAGACTTTACAGGACATCGGCCAACGAGTAATTCGCGGTTATGAAGAGGATTTGGGATCGTCGCAATCTTGGATGAATGATGTTAATGAAGTAATGAAGTTAGCAGCACTAACCAAAGAAAAGAAAAGCTACCCCCTACCCGATTCTGCCAATATTAAATTTCCTCTCATCACTAAAGCATGTTACGAATTTTCTTCTAGGACATATCCAGAGATTATTCGCGATGGCAAATTAGTAAAAGGACGAGTTATCGGCAAAGATCCTACTGGAGAGAAGGCAAAACAGGCAGATCGTGTCTCTGACTTTATGAATTATCAGCTTTTATATGAAAACCAAGAATGGGAATTGGAGTTAGACAGAGCATTAAATTTATTGCCATTGGTTGGATTCCTTTGTAAAAAAACTTATTTTGATCCTATTAGAAAAATAAATAAATCTATTATTTGCGATTATGAAGACTTAATTGTTAATTCAGAAATAAAGAGCTTAGAAGATGCTCGAAGAATATCTCATGTATTACATTTAAGGTTAAATGATTTAATTGAACATAAGAATGCCGATCTATATTTGTCGAAGCCTGTTGATGAGATTATTAAATTATATGAAAAAGACGAGCTAGATCGAGAAATATTAGCAGTAGAACAACATACGTATCTTGATTTAGATAATGACGGTTATTCAGAACCATATATTGTTACTGTCAGCAAAGATCAAGGAAGAGTATTACGAATTGTAGCGCGATTTACTGAAGAATCTATTGTAGCCGAGAAAAGTAAGTTAGTTTATATAAAGCCCCTGCAATATTTTACAGATTACCACTTTTTAGTTTCTCCAAAAGGAAAATTCCAAAGTGTTGGTTTTGGAATATTAATGCTCCATTTAAATGAAACAGTTAATACTATTCTAAACCAATTAATCGATGCCGGAAAACTTGCCAATATGCAAGGCGGCTATATGGACTCAAGGCTAACTGTGCTAGGTAGTGCTGATTCTTTACATGAACCAGGACAGTGGAAGAAGATCAAATCTTTAAATATGGCATTAAAAGACGGCATGCTTCCGGTTAACTACAAAGAGCCCTCTTCTGTTTTATATCAATTATTAGGGCTGTTGATTGCTGCATCGAAAGATCTTTCCTCGTCCACTGAAGTAATGAGCGGAAACTCTGGTACAGATAACGCTAAATCAGGCGCTGTAATGGCGTTGATTGAGCAAGGAATGAAGGTATTTACCTCCATACAACGCCGAGTATACCGATCTTTGTCCAATGAATATAGAAAATTATTTATGTTAAATTCATTGTACTTAGAAGAAAGTTCTTATGTAGAAGTCCTAGATGATCAGCTGGCAGTAGCTAGAAAAGATTTTGATTTCAGCAAAATAAATATCATGCCAGTAGCAGATCCAAATCTTTCCTCTGATGCACAACGAGCCGCAAAGAACCAGTTCTTGATGGGATTAATTGGGCAGCCGGGCATCAATGTTGAAGAAATATATAAGCGCATTTTTGAATTTGCAAATATTCCTAATCCAGAAGCATTACTAATTCCAAAAGAAGAACAACAACAGCCAAATCCTGAAGTTATTAAAGTCCAAGCGGATATTGAAGCAAGAGCACAAGAATTGAATATCAAAGGAAGAGAATTGGCGCTAGAAGAAAAAAGATTTGCGCTTGAAACTTATCGCACGGAATGCGAGTTAGCAAAAATAAAAGCTGATGCGATTAAGTCTCTGGCACAAGCAGAGGCAGCAGAAGCAGGAACGCAAATGCAAGATTATATGAACCAATTGGACATATTGAAGACCCAATTAGATGCGATCCACACCCAACAAGATAAAAATTTAGCTTATGACCAAATGCAGCATGAAAAAGATATGTCTGCACAACAAGCAGAGGTACCAAATGAAACCGGAAATCCTTCTTGATTGGGAAAAACACCCAGTAACCCAGATACTGATACGCCTTTTGAAAGAACACCAAATAGCACATGAAGAAAGGATTATAGATATTGTTTTGTCGGCGCACTCAGCAAAAGACGTAGATAAATACATGTTGGCGGCTCTAAAAGGCCAAATACACACAATAGAGTTTTTATTAGATACAGATTCATTTTTTCATAACGAATTGCAAGATAAACAAGGCGAGGGAAAAAAATGAGGAAATATAGACCCCTTACTACCATGGTCATTGTCTCAGTAGATAGAACTGAAGAAAAGAGCTCCGGAGGAATTATTTTAGATGTTTCCGAAAGAGAAAAGAATGCAAAGGCAGAAGGAACAGTATTAGCAATAGGGCCACAAGCATTTGGCGATTTTGGAGATGGAGAATCCCAAATCAAAGTAGGCGACAAAGTCGTATTTGCAAGATACGGCGGAAAAGAATTGGAAAGAAATGCATCAGGGAAAGAAAGCCGTTTAATGAAAGATTTAGATATTTTAGCAGAAATAGTCGAGGAATAAGATGACAACACCAGCAGATTTTAAAAGAGAAATAGAAGAAGCACGAAAAGAATTAGGATTAGAAGAAGCAGTAGTCAAGGATTCCTTGACAGCTGAACAAGAGGTAGAGGATGTAGTTGATCAAACATCTTCTGAACCAACTTTATCTGTCGAAGAGGAAGAAGCAAAAAAAGCAGGATGGGACCCAAACTACCAAGGCGAAAATCGTGTATCTGCCAAAGAATTTCTACGATATGGATCTTTGTTGAAAAGCTTCAAAAATTCTCAAAAGAAAGTAGATGAGCTGTCGGATGTAGTAAAGGGGCTATCCTCCCATTTAAAAAAGACAGAAAAAGCAGCATACGAAAAAGCTCTTCGCGAAATTCAAGATGAGCGTCGTAAGGCAGTAGAATTAGGAGACGTTGATGCATTTAATTTAGCTGAAGAAAAATTAAATGTAACACACGAAGCAATAAAACAAGTCGAACAAGATTTTGTTCCTTCTGAGCAAGCATCTCCAGCCCAACCAATTGAGCCTGAATTACTAGAGTTTAAGGAAAAACATAAGGAATGGTTCAATACGTCTACTCCAGAAAACCGGGAAATGGCAGAAGCAACTGTTGCAGCAGATGCATTAGTTGCAAAGCGAGCACAACGGCTAGGAAAGACATTAACAATCAAAGAGCATTTACATGAAGTTGAAGAGATTGTTAAAGGACTATATCCACATCGTTTTGAAAACCAAAACAGAAGCAGGCCCGCTGCTGTAGGGACATCAACTACGTCAGGATCAGCAAGTAAATCATCGTTGTCCGCAAAAATGAGTGATAGACAGAAGGAATTTGCCAAACAAGCAAAATCAGTAGATCCATCTTTTGATATAGAAGAATACGCAAAACAATTAGAGCTAATTGGAGAATTAAATAAATGAACAAGAAAGTAGATACCAAAAAAGAACAACCAAAAAAGAAGAAACTGCGAAGAGCAGACTTAGAAAATGCTGGTCGGTTACACATACCCGATGAATATAAGGAAGACGGATATCACCTTCGGATCGTGGATGCAGACAAACCAGGACAAATTGAGAGATTAAAAAATTTGGGATATGAGATTGTTACTCAAGATCTATCAGTTGGCAATAATTCAGTAGATGCCCCGCATTCTGTAGGATCTGCTGTGGAAGTAGAAATAGGAATTCGCAAACATCGACAAGGAATAGTAATGAGAATTTCTAATGAAGACAGAGAAGAAATCCTCAAGTTGAAAAAAGAAAAAGCCGACGAACAAGATGCAATGTTGGGTAATACAGGCATCCCAAAAGAATTCCAAACCGGAGACGTCAAAAGGACAAATAATTAATATATTCGGAGTTTTAATTTATGGCAACAGGCTTTGGTCTGATTCCAGTTCGAAACATTAGAGGCGGACAAGCTGTACGTGTAAGAACGTATTATGTTCCTTCTACTGATAGCACCGCACTTTTAATAGGCGATGCGGTAGAACTAGTGAATGCAATGGACCCAAAAAGTGAAGTTTCTGTGGTAAAACGCGCAACTGCTGGTAACGCCTTGCTTGGCGCAGTCGTTGGTTTTCTACCAGACGCTTCTTTGCTCTACACTGGCAACATTCGTGCAGCCAGTACAAATAGGTATGTTTTAGTTTGTGATGATCCAGATGCAGTTTTCCAAATACAGGAAGATGCTGATGGCGGAGTGGTTTCTGCAGCAAATGTTGGTGCAATGGCAAATGCGGACATTATCGTAGCTTCTGGCTCAACCGTTACTGGTATGTCAGGCACTATGCTTGATTCTAGTGATGCTAAAACCACTACAGCGAATCTAAAAATTGTTGGTGTTAAAAGAGATGGTACAAATGCTGCCGCAGCCTCTGCTGGTGCAGTATTAGAAGTAATCATTTTCGAACACGCCTTAACAACTGCTGATTCTATCACTTAATCGAGGAACTAAATCATGAGTTTAATTAATGTTAGTTCCTTCCAGTCGGATCTCAAACCAATTGTAAAAAAATGGTTTGGCGATTCCTATAAAGATCACCCCCAACTATTTAGTCAATTCATGCAAGTAGAATCTTCTACTGATGCATTTGACGTAGATGCAGTAATCACTGGAATGGGAACTTTGCAACGTAAGGATGAAGGCAATTCACTAACCTTTGATTCTTCTAGACAAGAATATACCCCTCGCTACACCCATTTAACCTACTCATTAGGTTTCATTATTACGAAAGAAATGATGCAAGATGGTAAAGCGATGAAGAATGCAAAACGATTTACGGATCAATTGAAACGTAGCGCAATGCAGACCAAGGAAATTCTTGGGCATAATATTTTAAATTATGCATACACCTCCGGATACACTCAAGATGGCGGCGATGGCGTTATTTTAGCATCTGCTGCGCATCCAAGTCGGGCTGGCAACCAATCCAATATTATCACTGCGGCAGATCTATCTGAAGCATCGCTTGAGCAAATGTATATTAACATTCGCAAAGCAACTGACAATCGTGGATTGAAAATCAACTTGCTACCAAAGAAGCTTGTTATTCCAGTAGAACTCTTACCGGATGCTGAGCGTATTCTTGGCTCTAACGGCCGCGTAGCAACTGCAGATAACGATCTCAACTTTATCAAAGGTGTCTTAGGCATTAACGATATCGTTGCAAGTCCATATCTCACTGACGTAGACCAATTCCAAATAATAACCGATAGTCCTGACGGCTTGAAATTTAAAGTTCGCCAAGACATGGAAATCGACACTGATAATGACTTCTTAACGAAGAACGCACAGTTCTCTGTTGATATGCGTACCAGTGCTGGTTGGTCTGATTTCAGAGGCGTGTTCTTAAGCGCAGGTGTTTAGTCAATAACAACTTAGGACAGGGGGCTGGGAGCCTCCTTCCTTCTAAGTTTCATTCACGTTAGTCGGAAAACCGTTTAAATGGATTTAAATGCTAACAAATGAGAGAAAATAATATGAGTACAATCGGTAAAATATATGGCGGTAATATAGCAGTTGATTTTGCAAATGATACTGTAGATATCGTCGAACATGATGCTTCTGCAAAAGGTTTAAAACTTGGCGGAACATTACTTACTGCTACTGCAGCAGAAGTTAATGCTCGTTGTGATGATTCTGCAATGACAGAAACAGTCACTGGCGCGGGCGCAATTTCTGTAACAGTACCACATACCAATTTAGTAACTACAGCAGCTGATGCATTAACGTTAGCGGCACCTACCAAACCAGGAATGATTAAAACCATTCGCATGTTAACAGATGGCGGTGACGGGACCTTAGCAAGTACCAATATCGTAGGACAATCTTCTGGAAGCACAAGCATCACGTTTAATGATGCTGGCGACTACCTAGTATTGGTTTCAATATCTGGCCTAGCTAAATGGGCAGTGTTAAAAGAAGGCGGCGTAACTGCTGCTTAATATCTTCGGGGCTGGATATAAAATGCGCCCCACTCATTCTTATCTATTCGCAATTCGCGAATCTAAATTACAGGAATTCTTATGAGACCCAAATTAATTGACATCGATTTAGATGCAATGGATCGCGATGGAATTGCGCAAGCCCAAAATACGACAGCTAGTACAGCACTAACTTTGAACGGAGCGTTAGGAACTACGTTAGACTATGCCAGAATCATTGGCATTTATTCGGCCGCAAATTTTTCTGGCGGCACGTTTACTATAGTCGGAACGGATGCAAATGGAAATTCAATTACAGAGTCTGGTATAACAGGTCCTAATAATAGCACTGTTGTATCAACAAAACTATTCAAAACAATAACTAGTGTAACTCCTAGCGCCACAGTTGCAAGTGATGTAGAAGTTGGCACAGTTGCTACTACTTTATCAGCAGAATCTCACACAATCCCATTGGATTTTTATCAAGGCCTGGCGCCAACAATCGCTGTTGATGTAACTGGCACTATTAACTTTACTGTTTATGAAACTTTTGTAAATGTTTTAGCTGAAGGAACCAGTGCTGCTGTTTGGAATAGTATTTCTGCACTTGCGTCTAAAACAGCTGATACTACTGCTCAATGCACGGTGCACGCAACGGCCCTCAAAATCCAAGTAAATTCTTACTCTTCCGGCGCAGAATTGCAAATGCGTATTATCTCCGGCAATCGTTAATAGGAGATTAATATGGCCACATTAACAGGTCAATACATCACAGATAGTTATAAAGATCTTTTACAAGTTTCTAATAGCAATTCTGGTATCGATACTACTCTACGTAATGTATCAGATGGAGAAGGGACAAGTTGCCCTCTCCAATTATCTTCTGCAGCAGTTAATATTACAGCGCTACAATATAACGGCAATGCAATTAGTATTGCAGGTGCCTTTACATTGTCTGGAGCATTCGCGTTTACTGGGACTTTAACCAACACCACAACTGTTACATTTCCTACTACTGGAACATTAGCAACGTTAGCAGGATCAGAAACTTTAACTAATAAAACTCTCACCTCTCCTACTCTTACTACGCCAATTCTAGGTACTCCACAATCAGGTACTTTAACTAGCTGTACAGGACTTCCTATAAGTACTGGTGTATCAGGCCTAGGAACAAATGTGGCTACGTTTTTAGCTACTCCATCTAGTGCCAATTTAATTGCTGCATTAACTGACGAGACAGGCACCGGAGCAGCAGTATTTGCAAATACTCCAACATTAGTTACGCCTATTTTAGGTACGCCAACTTCCGGCACTTTAACAAGTTGTACAGGGCTGCCTATTAGCACTGGCGTATCTGGTCTAGGTACAGGAGTTGCGACGTTTTTAGCAACACCGTCTTCTGCAAACTTAGCATCTGCCGTTACCGGGGAAACAGGATCAGGTGCATTAGTATTTGCAACTTCTCCCACATTAACAACTCCTGATATTGGCGTTGCAACAGGAACTTCCTTTAATGGGTTAACTGGTGCAGCCGCACAAAGCGACCAAGAAACAGCAACATCCACTACTACGGTAGTTACTCCAGGTAGACAGCATTATCATCCAAGTGCTGCCAAAGCATGGGTTCGATTTGTGACTACTACAGCAACTTCTATTAATGCAAGCTATAACGTCACCTCTCTTACTGACAACGCCACTGGCGACACGACAATCACCTTTACTACGAATTTCAGTTCCACATCTTATGCCATGGCAGGATTGTGTCAGTCCAGTGCATCTGATCGTACATTTATTACAACCAAATCTACTTATGGAGCCAGTGTATCTACGTATCGAGTATTAACAATAAATGAGGCGACTGGTGCCGCCATTGATTGCGAAGGTAATGGCGTAGTATTTTTTGGAGATCAATAATTATGAATAATAAAATTATTGTTATAAAAAATAATAATGGATCATGTTCTATTTTACATCCTGCTCCTGAAATGTTTGATCCCAATTCAAGAACCAGACAAGCATTATTAGAAAATCAAATTAATTTTAAAGACGATGAAGAAGTTCTCCAATTTATAATCAACAAAGACGTACCTGAAGGAGCTGCCTATCGGATAACAACGATAGATAAATTACCTTCTGATAAAAGCTTTCGCAATGCATGGACCGATAATTTTGATACAGAGACCGTCGACGTCGATATAGAAAAAGCAAAAGAACTTCATAAAAACACTTTACGGGCCTTGCGATCACCTATTTTAGCAAAGCTAGATGTTGATTATATGAGAGCGGATGAGGCAGGAAATGAGGAGCTTAAAAAAGCCATTGTAGAAAAAAAACAGGCGCTACGAGATGTTACTGACCTTCCTTTACCAGAGGATGTGGCCCAATTAAAAGAATTTATTCCGGACATATTAAAAAATGGCTGATAATTATTTAGATTTAGGAAATCACAATGTTATTTGTGATATCTGCGCAAGAAAGAAAAAGCGATCCCAATGCAAAATGACATGGGATAATTATTTAGCTTGCGCTGATCGTTGCTGGTATCCAAAACATCCAGCAATTGATCCTCTTCCGCTTATTGTAGATGGTCTACCTGTGCCTAATGCTCGCCCAAGAGCAGAAAATCAATTTATAACACTTAATGGGTTATCTACTTGGGACAACCAAGTACATACACAAGCAGTAAATGGGCGCCTTGCATGGGGCGCTGCTGATGTGAAGTGGGAGGATATGTAATGGCCACTAGTTCATCCACTAATTATAATCAAACACGTAATGAAATTATCTCTGATGCATTAGCATTATTGGGAGTAATTGGCATTGCAAATGGAACGATGGAAACACCTACTGCCGGGGATATAACTTTTTGTTCTGGCATATTAAATAAAATGGTGAAGGCATGGCAAGCTCAGGGAATTCATTTATGGAAAGAAAGAGAAGGAACTGTATTTTTAAGGGAAGATGTTAATACATATACCTTGTCTTCTTCCTCCACTGACAAAGCTGGCATAGATGCAGTTGAAACAACATTATCAGCTGCAGCGACGTCAGGAGCATCTACAATAACCGTTACGTCTTCTACAGGAATGTCTGTTTCAGATAATATTGGAATAGAACTAGATGATGGCACTAGACAATGGACTACTATTTCGAGTATTTCCACTACAACTATTACGTTAGCTACTACTCTGACTGATGATGCAGCATCGGGCAATACTGTTTTTACTTATACTACGGCCGTAGGAAGACCTTTAAATATTACAGGCGCCCGATTTCGCAATGCGGATGGTACCGATAGCCCCGTTACATTGATGGGTCGAACAGAGTTCATGCAAATTCCTAATAAAACAACAACAGGCAAAACCAATTCTATTTTTTACTCGCCTCAATTATCGAATGGAAAATTATATGTTTGGCCTACTCCAGATGATGTCGCAGACAGATTGAAAATTTCGTATATAGCCAGCATAGAAGATTTTGATAGTTCAACAGATGATCCGGATTTTCCTGCTGAGTGGTTAGAAGCACTTACTTATAACCTGGCTGTACGTATTGCTCCAAGTTACGGCAAAAGGTTATCTAAAAACGATCCTGAAATTATTGCTGTTGCAGCAGACGCTCTTTTACGTATGCAATTGTGGGATTCAGAACAAGCCTCAATCCAAATAGTGCCAAACTCTCATGATAATTGATCTTTTAACACAAGATTATCGCTCTAAGTCCATAGATAATAATCAATCTGAATTGATTAATATGTATTTAGAAGAAGACACAAATAAAGGCAAGTATAAGTTAGTTGCCTATCCTACTTTTGGCTTAGTATCTTTTTGTGATACAACACAAGCAAATGTTAGAGCATTATATGAATTTTTAGATGTTTTATACTGCGTCGCAGGAAATAAATTTTATTCTATTAATTCTGCAGGCACGAAAACGGAATTAGGAACTCTTAATACCAGTTCTGGCTTTGCCAAGATTGCTGCTATTTCTGGGGGAGGAACCAGTAATCAATTAGTCATTATTGATGGTACAAATGGGTATCATTACAACGTTACAACAGCAACTGCCACGTTTCCAATTGTAGATGCCGACTTCCCTCAAACAGCTGATGATATTACTAACCAAGACGATTATATTATTATTAAAAAAGCATCCTCTATCGCGTTTGCTATTTCAAATTTAGCAGATGGATTATCTTATGATGCATTAGATTTTGGATCTAAAATCAGGTTTCCAGATAGATTAGCGGCCATTTGTTCCAGAAATGCCGAGCTTTGGTTATTAGGAACTAGAACAACTCAACCATTCTTTAACTCAGGCAATGCTGATTTTCCATTCGAACAAATTCCAAGTACGTTAATAGAGTACGGCTGTGCTGCAAAACGTTCCGTAGTTGTATCAGAGAATACCTTATATTGCCTTGCTAAAAATGCAAATGGTGGAAATATAATCGTAAAATACAATGGATACGCTCCGCAAAAAATATCCACTCGTGCAATTGATTATCAGATTAGCCAACTCACTTCCGTATCAGATTGTATTGCATATGCTTACAGTTTAGAAGGACATGAATTTATTGATTTCACCTTCCCTACTGATCTAGCCACCATGACATATGATACAACGACTGGGGGATGGCTACAGAGAAAAAGTTATAATGGAAGTGCATATAGTAGGTTCTTAGGAAGTTGTCACGCATCTTGCTATAACAAGTCATTAATAGGTGCTTATAACAGTGGCGTAATTTATCAGCAATCTTCTACTACATATACTGAAAATGGCACAGCTATTCAACGACGGTTTGTTTCTCCGATTCTTTATAGCGAAGGCAAACGAATTTTTATTGATGGTCTTCGCATAGATGTAGAAAATAATATTGGAAGTTCCAAAACATTTGATTTAGAAAAATCTCATGATAATGGACGCACGTGGACCACCGTAGGAACGTATACAATTCCTACTTCTGGTGCTGGTCGAATAAATATTCAGAAATTGGGATCTGAACGAAGTTGGATGTTTCGAATTACTTCTACTACCAATGGAAAATTTGTTTTATTGGGATTTCAAGCAACCGGTGAGATAGGAGCTAATTAATGGCCACTATCCCAAATCCACCAATTAAGTATCCTATAGTCGATCCCAAAACAGGAATTCCTACCAAGGAATTTGTAGATTGGATGATTCGATTATATAACCGTGTTGGATCAGCAAGTGGAGGATTGGCTCCTTTTGATGCGACTTATATTACACAAACAGCCAATTCCGAGTTATCAGGAGAACAAGCGTTATCCTTATTAAGTACTGGAATGGTTAGTGTAGCAACCGGCAGTGGAGTTCTCTCATCCAAAACTATTACTGGAACAGCAGACAAAGTCACCGTAACTAATGGAACAGGATCTGGTGGTGATCCTACTATTACTATTGCTGCCACTTATCCTGGCCAAACCAGCATTACTACGTTAGGAACGGTTGCTACAGGGACTTGGGCAGCTTCCAGCATTGCAACTACTTATACAGATGCAAAGTTAAAAACACTCACTGGAACAAGCAATCGTATAACAATTGGCGGAACAGCCACAGACCCTACGGTTGATCTTAGTACCTCTTACGCAGGACAAGCCACCATTACCACACTGGGAACTATCGCAACCGGAACATGGAATGGATCGAGTATTTCGACAACATATACAGACGCAAAATTACAAACATTAACGGGAACAGCAAACAGAATTACTATAGGAGGCACATCCACTGATCCAACAGTAGATATTTCTGCAAGTTATGTTGGCCAAGCAACCATTACAACATTAGGCACTATCGCTACAGGAACATGGGGTGCTACAACCATTGCTGTTGATAAAGGTGGCACAGGACAAACCAGCTATACTGATGGTCAGCTATTGATTGGCAACACAACAGGAAATACATTAAACAAAGCGACTTTAACAGGAACAAGTAACCAAGTTACGGTAACCAATGGTTCTGGCTCTATTATTCTATCTACTCCACAAGATATTGCAACAGGATCCTCTCCTACTTTTGCTGCGTTATCCTTAAGTACTCAACCTTCTTTTCTCGCTTATGTCGGAACAAACCTAACAGATGTTACTGGGGACGGCACGTCCTACGATGTTATTTTTAATACAGAAGTATTTGATAGAGGAAGCGGTTATAACACATCAACCGGAATATTTACGGCGCCTAGTGCTGGCACATATGTATTTGGAGGCCAATTAGATATAAATCAATTAGGCACTCATAACGAATTGCAAATTGTTATTATCACCAGCAATAGAAACTACCAAATGTATTATTTAACTCCTGTAAATATAATAAGAGGCGGCAACACGCAGCTCAGTTTTTCCACTCTGGCTGATATGGATTCCAGTGATACCGCCAAAGTACGTCTCTTTATCGCCGGCTCCACAAAAACAGTAGATGTCCTAGCCACTTCGTCAAAATTTTATGGATGGAAAGTAGGATGATATCAGTCTCGAAAGTACAAGATCTAAGTAATCCTGTTTTATTAAAAATCATATGTACTCCAGAATTATTTGAATTAACAAATGGTCAAGACGGCATGGTCAACGTAGGCAATTACGAATTAGATCAGACGTATGATTATTTATTAGTTGAAAATGAAGAAGGCCCAGTTGGTCTTTTTAGTATACGAAAAATTACAAATTTAGTTTTAGAAGGACATATACGGATTCTTCCTAAGTTTTGGGGAACAGAGTCCTCGCTGGATGCAGCAAAAGCAGGAATTTTATATGTAGAAAAACACACTCCTTTTAGAAAGATTATTACAACAGTACCAGGTAATTGCACTCACGTACTGAAGTTTATAGATAAATTAGGATTTAAACCCTATGGATGTTTAGAAAGAGGAATTATTTACAACAATGCAGTAGTTCCTCTTGTATATTTTGAATATGAGGTAAAGAAATAATGGATAGCGGTGGCGGTGGTGGTGGCGAAAGCTACACGACAATGACAGATCCTGCAGCAGCGGCTCTAGCAGGACAATATCAAGTACAAGCTGCTCGTATGGCAGCACAAGCAGCAAAAGATAATATTGCAACGGCAATTGGCGAGATGCGAAATCAGTTTACTCAATCGCGTACTGATTTATCCCCATATCGATCAACAGGTGTAGAAGCACTTGATCAATTAAATCGATATTTAGGCCTTGCTCCATATAATCCCGGTAATAAAGCGCCGGAAGCTCCAACAAAACCAACTTTAGATTCCTTAAAGGCTAAAGTTAGTAATCAACAAGTACTAGATTATGCCAAAGAGAATACTCGCTGGTCTGGCTTAGGCCCACAATGGGGAAAATGGGCATCAGATCTTTGGACGTATAGTGGCGTAGGAGCAAAGTCAGGTAATAAGGAAGGCGGTACTAATTACGCAAATCCAGACTATAACCATGTGGCTCGTGATTACGATACGGAAATTAGAAATTATTTTGCTGAGCAACAGCTCCCTTCTGAGCTTACAAATTACGAATCGTTACAGAAACAATACGATCAAAATCTTCACGAATATAATATCAACAAGGGACTATTTGATAAATATTCTGCTTTAGGTCCAATGACTCCTGAGCAAGTACAAGCCGATATTGCAGCACAACCAGGATTCCAATTCCGTCTCGGACAAGGTATCAATGCAATTTCTAAAGCCAGTTCAGCAGGCGGGTATTTAGGTTCTGGACGATTATTGAAAGAATTACAACGCTATGGCGAAGGCTTAGCTTCTCAAGAATATGGCAATACTTTATCACGACTAGCTAATTTAGCGGGAATGGGAGCCAATGCTGCTGCTCAAACAGCCCAAGGCAGTCAAAACCTAGGAGCTGGTGTTGGATCTCTCTATAACAATTTGGGTGATACGATTGCCAATAGCAATTTGGCGTCCGGCCAAGCATTAGCAAATTCAGCCATCTTACAAGGGCAAAGAATCCAATCTCTGGGAGGAGGTGGCGGTGGTGGTGGCATGGGCGGATTCGGTAGTTTACTAGGTGGCGTAGGAACTCTACTTGGTGGTAAAGCAAGCGGCGCTACTGGTCTAGGCATGTTCTTTTAGAGGATAATACAATGGCAGTAAACTTCGGCATACTGGCTCCAATCCAGCCCCAACAACAAATCATCCAAACTCCACAACGTCCTTCTTCTCTTGATTCATTGTCAGGAGGCATTATGCAAGGCTTGTTGCAAGGACAACAAATACAAGCGACGCGACAAAACATGGCTGCTACAAAGCAATCAATGGACCAACAAGCTGCATTGTTTCCTGGACAACAACAAATACAACAACAAACCATTGAAGGCAATCAATTAAACTTGGATCAAGCCAAGCAGCAAAAGTTAGATGCAGATCAACTTCGCGCAGCAGCGGCTAAAGGCGAACAAGTATATCTAGATGCAATTGGTAAAATTAATCCATCTGCTCAACAAGATTATTTATTAAAGAAAGCACAAGTACAAAATACTTTAGCAGAAGCATTTGCAAAAACAGCCACTGGAAAAGGCACTGAATTAGATAACCATGCGAAAGCAACTAATATCATAGGCCAAGCAGCAGAAGGCGCATTAATGGCAAAAGATCCAGCTCAGCAACAACAAATCTGGGCACAATCTCGTTCTTTATTACCTCCACAAATGCAGAAATTAGTTCCACAACAATTCGATCAGAACTTTGCAATGGCAGCAACCGTGTTGCGTTATGAAGGTATGGCGGACTTTGCTTCTCGTAGTGGGAAAGATGATCGTACTGCTACACAAAAGGATCTACAACGTATAGGCGCATTAGAACAAAAAGAAAAATTAGGTCGCATTTCAGATGCAGAAGTCACCGAATTAACTGGCTTGAAAAACAAGCAAGCAGCCGTCGAACGAGGCAACGTTCTTCCAGAAAATAAAGTCCAAGATAAATTATTGGACCTGGATATTAAAAAAGTGGAGAAACTATCTGAAGACGTTATGGATACCGACAACACTTTACAACAAGTTAAAGCGTTTAGAGAAGCCAACAAACAATTTCCTTCTGGCATGTTTGGGGCAACCAAATTGCAAATCCAACAATCTGTTGAAGCCTTGACAGGTGTGAAACTTGCAAATACTAAATACGGCGAATCATTAAATAAATTAGGAATGGATTTCGTATTCGATAGAATCCGCGATACAAAAGGTTCTATATCTGAAAAGGAAATGGAAGCCTTTGCTAAAGCAAGCGCAGGTATGCGTAATAGCCAAGCAGGTAACGATCTTATATTAAATATGCTGGAAACGTCAGAAATTCGCAAACGAGAAATGGCCTCCTTTATGCGAGATTACTTAGAGAAAAATAAAAATCTAAAAGGTGCGGATAAAGCATGGCAAGAGCATGCAAGTACCAATTTACAAATCAATCCGAAAACATTCAAATTAATTGGCGCTGAGCAATCTCCTGGTCAATCAAATATTACAAAAACATTAAATGGCACTACTTATATTCAAAAAGATGGAAAATGGTATCAACAATGAAAGAAGTAACCGATCCAGCAATTTTAAAACAATTAAATGGTGCTTCTGAAATGAAAGAAGTAACCGATCCAGCTTTATTGGCCCAGCTAAATGCACCAATTGCACCAACGACTTCTGCTATTGCACCAATTGCACCAGGTAGTTCCAATACGGAACCTGCTCAACCTTCATTATTAGAAGACGTAGGAAATGTTGGGAAAGCCGTCATTGGAGGAGCAGCAAATGCAGTAGTTGATACCGCTCAAACAGTGCAAGATGCAGTACCTTTTATCTTAAGTCATATCGGTGCAATTGATAAGACGAAAGCAGAGCACTGGTATAAAGAGAACGAAGATTTTAATAATCAAATTCGTCCTCAACCAGAAGGCGAGATTGGCAAAGCCATCACTGCAAATCCCGTTGCTCAAGGAGCGTATGCACTTACTCGTTCTTTGGGTAATATTGCTTCCTTAGGCTCAGGACAAGGTGCTCTAGCCTCTATCGCTCCTGTAGTCAAAGGCACTACTACTGCAGGCAAGATTGGCGCAGGGCTAGCTAACATGATCCCACAAGCACTTTCTGGCGCTATCGTAGGCGGTGCTGCTACACCAGGCACACAAGAAGAACGTGACTCAAGTGCTGTATTAGGTGCTGCTATTCCTGTAGGCGTATCAGCTATTGGTGGAGCATTAAAATCAGGTGCAAATTCTTTAACAAAAGGATCCAAAGTTACTAACACAATCGATGATCAATTAAACACGCTCAAAAGTAAAATAGCTCCTATTCAAGAAGGTGTGCCTACAAATACACAGGCAGCCACTAGCACCGCTAAATTATGGGAATCTGTAAAAGCAACGAACGATACTAATTATGATGTAATCAAACAGATTCCAGGAAAACCTAGAATGGGTTCCGCAGTAACCGCAATTAATAAGACACTAGACGATGTTGGCAGTGTTATGTCTAGCCAACAATTAAACGTCTTAAAAGACATAAAAAACCAATTAAAAGCGGCAAAAACAACGGAAGATATTTTATCAGTACAGCAAGATATATCTCAACAATTTAAAAGTTTTTCTGGTAATGAAGCCACTCCCAGTGTTTATAAAGCATATAAAAAGATTCAGTCTGAAGTTAGATCTGCTTTACAGTCGCATGCAGAAGCTAATGGCGCTGGTGGAGCAATTGCCCAGGCCAATGAATTTAATTCTAAAGTGGTCCAACCGCTAGAGGAATTCGGTGGCAAAGATCTAGCAGAGGCCATTGCTAAAGGCGATACCAATGCGATCGGACAAACTGGCAGAACCATGTTAGATCGTTCCTTGAAGTCTCCAGATGAAATGAAAGCCTTTTTGAAATTCACAGGTAATGATGGAGCCAATTTAGCAGAACAACACATCCTAACTAAATCAATGGGCGACATAACTACCAATGAAAAATTCAATACTCAAACAGCATTAAAAAATATTAATAAATATATTAATACCTTTAAAACTACTCTACCTGATCAATCCGTTGCTCGCTTACAAGGCGTACAAAAGGTATTAAAGGAATTAAATGATAACAAAACTCTATTAAAAGAAATCAGTGTTTCTGCTTCAGCCATGCGGACAGGCGGCCAGATTGCTGGTGCCAGTCTAGGTAGTTTATTAGGATCTGCTGGAGGGCCTATGGGAACCGCCTTGGGTGTTGCTGGTGGTATAGTTGCCGGTCCTAAGATCGTGCAAGCTTTATCTGCTTTAATCAAAAATCCTTCGTCCCAACAACTGCTCGAAACCATTGGTAAAGGAGCAGGAAGTACTAAACTCATTTCAGATTTAACTAAAGGCCTCTTACTCTGGTCTACTACAGGAGAACGCAACGATGGCCGTTGATTTTAATTTATTGGCACCAATAGCGCCAAAACAACAATTCATTCAAACGCCATCTAACTCTGGTGGAGGCATAGGAGATTTATTACAAGGTCTTGCAGGATTGACTACTGGATTGGGTCAATTAAACCAACAACAAAACAGAATCAAAGATAGCGTTACTCGTGGCGTTAACACGGGATTTGCAGATACTCGTACGCCAGAAACATATGGTTCTCAGTTAACTGGAAATCTAGGACAACTGCCCTCTCCTACTGTGGCCTTTAAGGATCCAAATGAAGCCTTACAAGCTACAATGTTTGGTATTGCGCAAGGAGAAACAGGAGGCTCTAAGAATCCTTATGCCTCTATTAGTATCAAAAGTAAGAATGGTGATCGAGCCTACGGTAAATACCAGATCATGGGAAACAACATCCCTGCTTGGTCTAGGGAAGCATTAGGTTATCCCGTCACAATCGAACAATTCATTGCTAATCCCGAGATCCAAGAAAAAGTAGCCGCTCATCATATTAATAAACATCTGGCTGCTGGCTACTCTCCTGAAGATACGGCGTCTATCTGGTTTAGCGGCAGACCTCTTAAGAAAGCGGGCAATGCTAAAGATGCATATGGGACTACCGTTCCTGTTTATGTAGATAGGTTTAGAAAGCATGTGGCCAAGTTCAAACCCTTGGCGATGAATAATTCAGGACAACCTGATGAATTATTTAATCGAGGCACCGGTGGTTTATTTCCAGAAAAGCAGTATGTTCCCAAAGATCCAAATGATATGGGTCCTAACTACGATCCTAGCGATCTCCGTACAAGAGGACAGCCAGGAAGTGGAGTAGACTTACAAGGACAATTCGCAATGAACCAACCCAGCATGTTTTCTCGCTTATTGGGCTAAAATTGCCCTCAATACAGCCCCACCATTCAATGATCTCTTTGTGACCAATACCCTTACCTACCCCTGATCAAAATAAACGCACCACAAGCCTCCAATTAAGGATTTGCCATTTTATGATAGAAAACAAAGCATTTTTGAGCTTAGAAGAAGACTTTAGGCCTATTGTTAGAGAAATACTACTTGATTTGGAATCTCAGGGCTGGAAACCGCAGGTAATTGAAGGAAGACGTACTCTTGAACAACAGAAAGAAAAGGTAAGACGTGGTGTGAGTAAGACCATGAAATCTTATCACTTATCTGGCAATGCGGCAGATATTTGTGATGTACGATATATGTGGAATATATCAAACGTACATCCATTCTGGTGGGCTTTATACCAAGCTGCTAAGAAGGTACCGATAGAAAATGGCAGACTACGCTGTGGGATTATATGGGATCATCCAGAGAGAGAAGCTATTTATAAGAAAGCATTAGATGAAAAAAAACCAGCTCTAGTAAACTGGTTTGCTGATGTGGCGCATGTAGAGATTCATTGGGATTGATTATCCCCCCTCTCTAATTGCATCTACACTTCTTTGAAGCTCTTCTGCTTTTTCTATTATTTTATTGTGGATGTCTAGCATAATATTCCTCCGCTAGCTCTGGATTTTCATAGATATTGCCTATAACTTCACAATGCCAATAATCGCCTGCGTATCCTTGTACCGCAGAATCATGTCCTGTTATAGATGGAACAACAGATTTATATGGTTCCTTAGTATATTGATCTAGATAAATTGCGTGTTGTAATATATCTCCCTCATATATTTCCTTTTCGTTCATATCTTTTAATCCTGTGTATTGTAATAGTATCGACAACGAGTCATCTAGCCACTCATGTCCCCCATCAAAAATTGGGTAAAACACTTCATAACTCCACCTCGATCCATGGAAATGAATTTCGACATCGTCATAAAACATTTTCTTTAATTTTTTGTGCCAAACCCTAAACTTGAACTCTTTCATATTATTTCTCCCGTAGCTCTGGATTCTCATAGATATTACCTATTACTTCTACCTCTAAAATCTCTAAAAATGTAAACTCCTCTTTACCAAACACAAAGCCTGCCGTATCGGTATCATAGTGGACTACGTCTATATACTTATTCATGTATTCAGAACCTTCCCCGTAATTATGAAGAAAGCTAGCTATATCCCCTTCATAAATTTCTTTCTCATTCTTATCTTTTAGCCCTGTGTATTGCCGTGCAATGTATTCTTCATTATCATTGTAATGTTCCAACAAGTGTTCCAAATCAGAGGGGATACACATCTCTTGTGTTGATTTGCGCCAAACCATAAACTTAATTTCTCTCATACATCCTCCAACTTGTAAATTGCGGCATCCATCATGTTTTATCTACCTTCCATCCATCATTAGAGTCATCACAAAAGATAGGCATTTGATATGCAAAGTTATCACCTTCTCTATGAATGATTAGTACATATCCTGGGAAGTCGTAGTGACAAGTTCCATCCTGCCAATAAACATCTGTTATTTTAAATTTACTTTCGTCCAGTCTTTCCAGCTTTATACTGGCTTCATATTTCAAGTTAGTATTTTTATTCATTACGATACTCCTCTTCAATATCCTTCACAAAATCCTCTATGGCCTCTATAGCATCTCTCCAATCACGCAATGTGATATAAGGATCATTTGCATAAGCATCCACTACTTTCTTCAAGGATGCTGTAGGATTGGTTTTAATGTCAGCGTATCTAAGATTGACGCAGCCAGTTAATTCGTTGAATTGCAAAATCTGTTCTTCTTTAACCTTAGATTCGGTGGCGCACCAATAACAATAAAAGGGACTATTAATCCATCGTAAGTATGACATGTTATAATCCCCATTTCTTTTTTAAGTCTTGCAACAAAGTAATATGGTCATCAATATTAAAAATAATATTATATAGGGAAACTTCTCCTTCCTTAATGAAATCTACTCTTAAAGCCTTACCACCTATTTTTCTTCCTCTAGAATCTTCTTCTACAGGACTATAATTTATAATCTCTACAGGAATACTTGATTTCATTTTTCTTCTCCTGGCTTTTCATTTAATAAATATGCCCAGACTTCACGCCAACTGTCTTTGATTTCTTTCTTCCTTATTGTTTCATAATATTCTGAATGATTTATTCGCAGGTATTGGTCAATCTGGACGGCCCATGCTAAAATGTGACAAGGACAACATGGTCCAAATTCAAGTAATTCAATAGCTCGTTCTTTTGTAATATGCGGAATAGGCTTCATATTGTATACCTCTTGAACAATCTACTGTGACCAATCAATAAATTCTAATTCTTCATCTGGAAATGTTTTTTGTATCAGCTGTTTAAAATCTTCAAAAGAATTTGTATCTGCATAACCACTACAATAAGGCCCCATTCCGTCATGATGGTAATAATATCCGCCATCATCATGTCCATAATAGACCTTCATTTAATAATCTCCTTGTGACAGTTTTGTGACAATTGTGACAGATTTACTAGGTACAACTGGTCAAGTTTCTAGCAGGCTACCCAGGTTGTTGTTAGTAAAATCAGTTAGTTAAAAAAATAGGTTTATAACTACGAACTAGGGGGTCGGGAGTTCGAATCTCTCCGGGCGCGCCAATAAAATCAAAGGCTTACCTCGCATTGGCTGCTATTAACCTAACTGGTTGTGACAGATTTGTGACAGTCTGTCTCAATAGCGTCAATGTTCCCATTGTTCCCCTATCACGACAAATTTTATTAACTGCTTCGATTAGATTACCAATCTCTGCTGAACTATAATGAGTAGTGATTCTTCCACTCTTATGTCCTAATAAATCTTGTCGATCTTCGAAGCTAACACCTGCCGCTCTGAGTCTTCTTCCAAAAGTATGTTTTAAATCATGTATACGAACGGGAAGATTTGCGATAGCTCGTGCTTTCTTCCATGCCCTGTTATTTAGCTTGCCGATAGGCACACTGTTATATACAAAAACATACTCTTTATTTTGTCCTCTAACCGATTCGATCACTTGCCTTGCTGTATGGTTTAGAACAACTAATCTATCCTCTTTATTCTTATGGTAAGCCGCAGGAATAATAAACACGCTCGTATTCAATTCAGGAATATGATGTTCCCATTCCCATTTCAACTTACACACCTCCTGGTCACGCAGCCCGGTATTAACTTTAAACAATACCATCTTACGTAAATACCCAGGTAATAAAGCAAACAATTTATCTTGTTCTTCCCAACTCAATGGACAAGGTTTCCTAGTATCTTCCAAGGACAGAAGCTTGATCTTAGGAGCGTTTGCAATCCAGGTTAACCCGTTCTCATCCATCCACTCAGAGGCAGCAAGATTTAAGATTCGTCTTACTATCTCTAATGAAGAGTTGATAGTACGGGCTTTAACTCCTTGTGATTTCCTATCTGATATAAACTTTTGCAAGCTGCCGATATGAACTTTTTCCAGGCTTAATGTTCCTATATAAGGATCTAAAAATTTAAGCTGCTGGGCACGATCAGCAATAGATCGCTGAGTTCGATTTTCATTCATATACTTGATCGCAGCATCCCTGAATGTACGAAGGGGCCTAATACCATAGACCCCTGCATTTCGTATTTCTTCAAGACGATGGATCATGTACCTTTCTGCCTCTTTGACATCGCGTGTGTTACAGCTTTCGCGAAGTCGTCTTCCGTCGATGCTCTTCCAGATCCACCAAATCCCGTTACGGCAGGTAAGACCTGAGAGCTTGTTGCTACGTTTGTTTCCCATAAGATTCTCCTTATTGGGGCACGCCCGCTAGAGGCTTTAGTATACGTGACCCATAAATCTAACTCAAGTCGATCAAATCCTACGCCTTTACTGCCGATCTGTAGCTCTGTTAAACATGGCCTTACTTCTTGGTTGAAGTAGTCCTTACACATCCCTAGATATCCTGGTGCGTCTCGTAGCCTTATTATTCTAGGGACTATAGCAACCATATTCACCTCTTTGTATATTAATTATACATTACATTCCCAAAATTGTCAAATTATTCTTCACCTTTAAAATGTTGATTGGGACTCACTTTCATCTTGTTTATATGGTCTTCCATGGGAATACACTTTTCATCATTTAACTTTCCATAAGGTTTGGGAGTAAAGCCAGTATCATATTTAGGATCAAATCGATCATTGTCACTGGAACAACCGGTTATCTCCATAACGCAGAATTTTGTAAGTTTTCCAAATTCTTCGTCCTCAAATGCTCCGGATTCTTCTAGTCTTTTTGCATTAGCTTCTGATTGCAATAAATAGTCTGTATCGTCTAATTTTTTCAGAGGGTTTCCTACGCAATTGAAAAATTCCTCTGCGGGCTTTGGCAAAACATTACATGATTCCCCTTCTCTTCTTATCAACTGGTGAGATTGAACAAGCATTTCCTCAATATCTGTATCGTGATCATATTGCTGTTGAATAGGCCGATCATCTAAATCAGTCCTGCCTCTTTCTATCTGTGTAATCATTCCTGCAATATGCCACATAGCATGTTTTAAATGTAAAAGACCAGATTCTTCATCTAAATCAATTCCACGTTCCCATTTATTAATATGTCTTTGTGCTGCCGCTAAATGATCTTCGACTAATTTTAATCCTTTTTCCCAATTACGCTCCGGCTTCTCTACTCCTAGCGATTTTAGTTTCTCTATTCCAAACGTTGCGACTTCTGCATATGCAAGAGATAACTCTGGAGGAATAAGGTCAAAACGCAATTTCCCGTCTTTCTGTTTATATCCGCTCATAATTATTTCCCTCTAGACATCTCATCTAAACTCTTTAAATGTGTCTGTAACCAAGCAATAACTTCTTCTATGGCATCTACATGCCCTAAGACATACGCTTCGTGTGGTCTCATTTCAGATAATTTCTTTGTGCTTGTTGTTTTATTCGGCTTCTTTTTGCTGCTCATATCACCCCCATATGATGTAAAATTTTATATTGAATAATAATCATTGTTATATTTGTTATGATTGCAACAACTGCAGCAATCGTTCGTATCTCTGCCATTACAAATGAAACTTTCTTTGGATCTTTCATTTTTATTCCTTCTACTCCGCTAGAGGTTCGTACAGATCTTTTAATAAGAAACTCTCGCATTTTTGGGCCACGTAGGTATGGATTTGTCTTGATTAATGGAGCACTTGTTACTAGTAAGTCGAAGTATTATCGACATACTAATCATCCTTCAATAAGATGTAGATCAACCCCACTGAAACCACGACAGTAATTCCTAAGATTCCTACTAAAGCAAAGAAGTTAATGAGTTCCATATTAGATCCTCTTAGCTAAACCAATTAACACTAATACACCAGCACCTAACCCAATTAACGCTGCAATGCCTTCTAATAATTTATATGTACGATATGGATCAGGAGCTTGGTGTTTCGTAACGATTCCGTCTATATTTACATAAATCACATTCCCGCCTTTCCAAAGGTAAGCAATATCCTTGTCATCTAACATTCCTAATTTTTTACAGACAGAAAACATTTTATGTTGTACGGCCGCACTTTCTATTCCTACTGTATCGTCTTGAAATTCAATCAATCCAAATAAATAAGAGCGAGTAAAGGAAACACCATGAAACATTAAACTAGCGCCCGGCCTGAGAGTTACTTTGCTCGCAGCACAAGTAATTAATGCATGAGCTGAATATGCTTCTCCTACAACATCCATTATTATTTCTTTGCCTTGTTTCTTTGCATCTAATATCGATTCAATAAACTTATTCGCTTCTGTTGCTAAGCCACCATAACCAGAAATCCTAAGAGTCCATTTCTTAATTGCCATGTCTCGCATGAATGCTCCTAACTTAGTCCATATATAAACTTCATCACTCATGAAGGTGAGAGGCGTATCTAATTCAATTTCTTGTGGTATTAATTCTGCAATTGAGTTTTGTATTGAAATTTTAGCAGCTTGCGCTGGTTTGGCCGGAACAATTAACATAAACAAACCGACTACTACGGATAACAGTAACAATTTTAGTATTGTATTCATTTTGATTTACCTATAATTGAATCAATTAAACCATATTTCAATGCTTCTTCTGATGTCATGAAATAATCTCTTTCTAAATCCGCAGAAACCTTCTTTTTGCTTTGTTTCGTATGTTTTGATAGGACATTGATGCTAGTCTCTTTGCATCTTTGCAACATGCCTGCATAAATAAGAACATCCGTTGTAGTT
>Ga0196981_1000169_pt1 | contig 48795 bp, 63 predicted proteins | sample S3_2013CmetaG_FD_155462 | JGI IMG/M metagenome (GOLD analysis project Ga0196981, IMG submission 155462) | Soil microbial communities from Anza Borrego desert, Southern California, United States - S3_20-13C | ecosystem: Environmental > Terrestrial > Soil > Desert | place: USA: California... | reverse complement strand
CGCAAGATAAGGTTTTGCGGATATTCTGACGGGGGCCTCTCGACAATGCGATCCCCACTTTTATCACCCCAGGAACCCCGATACGACGAGCCTCGACCTTTGACAATCTTTGTTTTGGATACCTCGGGCCGCAGGGTATAGATCCCGTGCGCGTCAGGCTGAAAGTCAAAAACATTCAGCTTTTCAAGAAAATCTTTCCCCGTGCCCTCGTCGGTAACGCGGAACCGCACGTCAGGTCCAAACATGGCCTGCAACTCTTCCTTGGGCCAGCCGTCCCGCAGCAGCAGGCGCGCGGCAATGCGGATCCGGCCAACGCGCTCGAGGATCTCGACCGGCGTCTGATGGGCCGCGGCCCGGGCCGCCCAGAGGGCCAGCTGCTCGGGGCTCGGCGGCTTGCCGCTGCCGAAATCCAGCCGCAGCGGCTTGGGCTCGACCGGATTGGCCGGGGTGATCTCGCGGAAGCCGGGCTTGGGGTTGGCCGTGCCGCGCCAGCTGGCAGCATCAGGGCAGGTATCCCAGTGGCTGACATGATTCTCGGCGTCGAAAATCGCCTCAGTCACAGCGCCATCGACGGGCATTTTCTTGCCTCTCATCGTGGCGATCCAGGTGATCTCAGCCTGGCAGGACTTGCAGCGGGCCATCTCAGGGCGCTCCTATCGGCCAGGCCGGGGCGGCGGATTCGATGGGAGGGAGATAGCCGCTGCGCCAGTGCCCGAGATCGCCCCAGACCTGGAGCTGATGCCGGAAATCCTGGCTGCAGGTCCAGCCGTCGCGGGTCGGCACCATGTTGCCGCCACAGAACAGGCATGGCCGGGTCACCGTGACCGGCAGCGGGGAGGGCTGCGGCAGGGTCCAGAGGCCATCCGTCCAGACAGCGACCCCGGCCGACGTTGGCCGCATGGTATGCCGTTGATCCCGGTCGCAGGCCCAGGCCTCGCCAGCCGGCGAAACCGTTCCCTGGCAGAACAGGCACGGCACGCTGTAAATCAGCTCCAACTGCTGGCTCATGGCCGGGCCCGCTCGAGTGCGGTGATCCACTGCTGCAGCTCGCGCCGCAGGGCCAGAACCTGGCGAAAGCGCAGGCCGTAAAGCCGGCCCATGTCCCGGCCGCTGACCTTGATCAGCAGGCTGTTGACCGTCTGGGGACCGATGCCCAGATCATGGAGCCGGCCGATCAGCTCATAAAGGGTTTCATCGCCGCTGCTCGTCATACCGGCACCTTCCCGGCTGCGCGGTCCGCCTCGAACTCGGCGCTGAGCTGCTGCCCAAGCGGGCTGTCGGTCGGAACATCCGCATCGACCAGCCCCTGCAGCATATCGATGGCCTGAACAGCCTGCTCCTGGGTCAGTCCCTTCCAGGTCCAGCCGTAACCGCGCAGCCATTCCTGCAAGGCCTTGCCGTCCATATTTAGCTGTCCGCACAGCTCCTGGATGTTGTCGCGCTGATTGGTCGCCGCCGGCAGGGGCCGGGCCAAGTGGCTCTTGTCTCCAGTCTGCGCCGGCTGTGTGGGCTTGTCGGCGGCCTGCTGGCCTGAGCGATCCAGCTTGTGCTTGCGGATATGGTCGGTCAGGTCCCAGATCCGCTGGCCATTGTGGGCTGGCGCAAAGCGCGGCTTGCCCTTGCTGTCCTTGCCTGCCTCGACAACCTCTTTAATGCGAATGATCGGCAGTTCGTACAGGAAGCGACAGATGCCCCATTTGACGGCAGCCCGCTTGAAGGCATCGCTGGCCTGGCCTTTTTCGGCCTCGAAATTGCTTTCGGTGCCGCAATCCGATTTGGTCACCCAGCTGTCGCCGACGCGGATCGACAGGTCACAGTAGACATTGCCTGCCACTTCGCGGTAATGGTCCTGCCAGTTGGCCGGGCCGACCACCTCATCCAGCAGGCTCATGACCTGCCGGGCATCGACATAGGCCACGCAGGTACAGCCGTTCTGCTTGGCTTCCTGGACCTTCCACTTGTAAGCCGGCCGGGCAGTGGCCAGGGCTTTCAGGGTATCGTCAGTGACTTCAGCCATTAGCCATGCCCTCCTTGAGCTCTGCTTGCGCCAATGCGCGATGATGAGCACGATCCTCTTCGGTTGGGCCCAGGTTCAGGCCGGCTTGTTTCGCGTCAAGGTCACCGGCCCAGGCGACGGCAACTGCAGCAATCTGAATCAGCTCCTTACGGAGTTTCGCAGGGTCAGATTCCGCAAGCGCCTCGCAGAACTCCTCATCAAGAATATGCTTCCAGGTCCCTTGGCCCTCTGCGAAAGCCTGATTGCATTCCTCTCGCGCAATGCGGACCAGGGCATCGGTTCCCCGGCCGCCCGTGCCGTTGGGATGGCTTTGCGGGCCAAATTTCCGGTCCTGCCGGATTCGCTCATTCAGCACGTCTTGAAGCACGGTGGCGTCCAGCTGGCGCCGCTGCGGCACATCTTCAGGCTCAAGATAGAGTGTCAGATTAGCCATGCCGCACCCCCGACCAGTACGCGACAGATCGCCGCGAATTGACCAGGCGCTGCAGCTCGACCAGCAGCTGCGGGTGATAGGCCATGCCACCGCCGGCCAGGGCGAAGGGATCCGCAGGGACCAGGCGCAGGCCCAGCAGATGCAGCAGCAGGGCGATCAGAGCCAGAAGATTGATCGAGAGCAGGCAGCTAATTACGAGATTGGCCACGGGGAACCTCCACACGATAGGGTTGGTAGCGATCGGGATCGACGAACGAGGGAAGGGCCAGCCCGGCCGGCGGAAGTTCGCCCAGGTCGCGCGGCCGGGCCACGATGACCAAGGAGCGGCTCGGCCGGGGCCGGCGGGAAACGATGGCCAGAAAGGCCAGGGCTGCAATCAGTAGGTGGAAGAACATCAGCGGGCCTCCTTGGTCGGCAGAACGTAGTCAGACAGGTCTTCCACCAGCTGATAGCCGATGCTGTCCATGATTCGGAGAAAGAGCCGGGGTTTGCTGACGGTGCGGCTGACCCCGCCGCCGCGATGGTTCAGTTCGTAGGTGCGGTTATCGACCTCACCCATGAAGAAGGTTTTGTTCTGCGGGTTCGTGATGGCTCGATAGACAGGCATCAGCGGCCTCCCTTCATGGCTGCGAGCATGTCGGCGGGTGAATCGAAGACAGGCGCGTCCATATTGAGCTGGCGATGGTCGTACATGCGCAGCCGCTCAGCAATTCGCATCATCTGATTGGGCCTACCAATCTTCTCAAGGAGAATCATCGCTCCGGCGCAATGCTGTTCCTGCCCGCCCTTACCAACCAGGGAATGCGCCGTTTTGTGACAGGTGAAGGTTCCCTGCTGGCGCGTCAGCGTATCCAAGATGTCCTTGGCCCTTCCAGGTGTCAGAAAGGGTGGGATGTCCGTCCGAAACGGACAATTAGCGCAAGGCTGCTTAAGGTCGTACTTCATGCCTGACCTCCCAGCACCAGCCCGCCCATCCGGCGCTCACCCGTCAGCAGATCGCCCAACAGGCCCCGGTTCTCGGCGCTGGCCTGGCTGAGCACGGCCACGGCCGCGAAGCCCTCGTCCAGGTGCTTTTGCAAGACCCGCTCGGCCAGGTTGAGCGCCAGCAGGGCGCGGCCGGATTCCGTCTTGGGCTCGAAGGCTGCCACGTCGAGGGCGTCGAGCTGCTGGACCAGATAGGCCGGGTCAGGCTCGGGAGCGGCCAGCAGCGGCGAGCCGAGCGCGATATCCAGGGCTTTCAGGTCGGATTGCATCTGGGCTTCGAAGTGCGTAAACGCCCAGTCCGCAACGGCCTCGGCCCGGCTGGCGAAGGAGCCTACATCCTCGGGGCTCAGGCTCGGGTCGTACCACCACCAATCCCGCCGATAGCCGGTGTCGACGGGGGTATAGGTCGGAAAGAAAATCGGGTAAGCGGGCTCAGCGGGAGTGACGATCTGCCCGATGGCGGGGTCCTGCTTTTCGTCCGGCTGGGCGGTTTTGGCCTGATCGGGGGAAGCTGCCGAAACGCTTGCGGCATCTGCGCTGGCGGCTGTTTTTTCGGGAGCTCGATCCGGGGGATATCCCGAATTTTTCCGAGCTGAAACGGGGACGAAATAGCTTGAATCAGGCAAGATAATTGCGGAATATTGTGAATTTTCGTTTAAATTGCACATTTTAGGATTGCCTCTTTCGGATATGAGTTTTACGATCGAGATAGAAGATTGAGGAGGTGGGCCGGGCGACAACTTGCCCGGCCAGTTACGATGCGCTTAGGTCAGAAAACCGTCCGCGTCGAGGAGGGCGTCGTAGGCCGCGCCGAGGTCATCAGGATCGAGGTCGCTGAAGTCGTCGGCCCAGTCGGCTCCGCACTCGGGCGGGTCGAGGCGCTGGTCTTCGATCCGGCTGAGGATGTCCTGCCGGCCCAGCCAGCCCGGGACCCAGCCGTAAGGCTTCCAGGTCCCCAGGTCGGCCGAATGCAGGACGTTGATGGCAGTTTCGTGGGCGTCGGGCGTGAGGGTGGTCGGGGTCGTCATGGCTCAGGCGCACGCTTTCTGAGTCTGCTTGGTGGCGGCCTTGGCCTGGGCGATGCGGTGAGCCCGGTGCTTGCAGGCCCGCGTGCCGTCTTCCATCAGGTAGCTGCCGCCGTCGCGCTGCTCGGCGTCCGGGCAGCCGCAGCCGCGCTCGGTGGCGCCGTAGTAATCGCAGCGCTCGTCGGTGGTGGCGGGGATGGCCTGGACGGCGACGAGCTGGCCGCCGTAGAAGCTCTGGGCGAAGGCCACGGCCTCTTCCTTCGAGCTGAAGAAGTCGTGGCAGTCGCCGGCCTCGGTGTGCGCGGTGACGCACCACAGGCCGGCGGTGGTGGGGCTGGGGGCGATATCGATGGTCATGGTCGGGATCTCCTTTTGAGTGGTTTCGGCTGGTTAGGCCGGCGCGGTAATGTAGGTACAAATTATTTGTACCATGCACAAAAACAAAAAGCAATATCCCAGGCCTGTCTCTTGCACAAAAAGGTGGAAATGATTTACACTATCCATGATAACGGTCATAAGGCCGTGATAGGAAAGCTGGTATTATGACGGCAGTCGATCAAATCGAGAAAACCAATATTGAGGAGCTTGATCCTTTGGCTGTACCGATTTTGCCCGAGAAGCTAAGAGAGCTTCGGGAAGGCTGCCTGAACCCCTACACTGGTGGTATTGGAATGACTCAGAAAGAGTTGGCCAAATACCTTGGGGTTACAGAATCTGCCGTCAAGAAGTACGAGAGCAAGAAAAAGCCCTCAATACCTCAGTCTTGGGTGCTGGCTAAGATGTGCGTCCTGTACAACACAGAGCTGTACTTCAGCCCAGACCCCAAACTGAGACACCCCGCCTTGCCTGATCTCAAGCAAGACGGGGTGTAAGTACCTCACTACCGCCGGGAACCACCCGGAGGTGTACTAGAATCCTATCACATCCCTTGTGACCTAATACCGCCGAGAGGCGTTGTGAGGTCATGTCATGCCCGTCGCTGCTACCGAGCATCAGATCCTGGTCCGCTTTCGTGGGCATCTCATCCTCTGCTATCTCATGCTCGAAGAGGAGTTCATTTGCTTCTCCGTCTTCCCTGATACCGGGGCGGCTAGCCTTATCCCCTGCGCCTCGGGCTTTATCCAATCGGAAAGCTACACCCTGGCTTCGTTTGCCGAGGTTCTGAAGAGCCAGATCGGCGAGGACGGCGTTTACAGGGGGTTTCCCAGTGTCAATTAACGCCGCGCTCAGGGTAGCTGATCACTTCGTAGCGCCTGACATGGGCTATCGGGACCTGGCAGCTGACGCCCTCTTGCGACTCGATCATCAGCTGGGTCTCGCCGTTGAAGTCGATCGTTCCCGTCGCTCGGTAGATGCCGCCGTGCGGCGCCTTCAGCAGAACCCTGCCGCTCGTCACCCAGCTCACGAACTCCGCATCGCTCTGACGCTGCTCCATGTCTTCGAAGAAGCGTTCCGCAGCACGCTTGGCGAACTGCTCATCCTGGCGCTCGGCGCGGTCAATCAGGCGCTCGAGAACCAGCGACGCGCCGACGGCACGACGGGCCGGCATCATCTTGCGTGCTTGCTCGCGAATGACCTCCGGCCGATGCAGCAAGGTGATCTCGATCGCCCGGTGCGCCGACATTCCGAAGGCGAGCAGGCAGACCGCCGCCTCCTTCTGCTCAGCGTCCAAAACGCCCAGCGAGACAGCGCGCTGAATCTCTGTCAACGGATCAGGTTCAAACATGCCGGCCTCCAGAGAAAACCTGAAAATCAGCCAATCGGATCCATCATAGCACCGAGAAAGGGAGGGCGCGCTACAGCATTGCCCGAACCTAGCAACCAGGGCCTTTGAGGGCCTTGATTGCTGCGTTCAGCAGCTATGAACCTTGAAAATCAGGCCGCAAGGCCGTCAGAGCCCGGGCGAAAGGGGGCGACGAGTAGCCCGGGGAGTCAGAGGCTAGATGAAGCCTTAACTCTTAATCCAACCCATTGTAATCAGACAGTAAGCCGCCACACTGTTGACGGTTTGATTGTCGTACAGATGGGGTTGATCAGGCGGGTTTTTCAGCCCGCCCAGCGCGCCAGACACGCAGCTGTCCAGCTCAACGGCCAGGGCTCGGATGTCATCCAGGTTGCTGACCGGCTTGTTCAGGTTCCCGTCATTGTAATGACCGGAAATGAAGTCCGCCAACGTGGCGATCTTATTGGCCTGGGTGCCCCGGTTCCATTCCGAAGGAATGGCCTTGTGAAGGTTTCCATTCTCGTACCATTCGCCCGGCCCTTTCTCGATCGGTTGGCTGGCCCGGATTGCGGCGGCTTCGTCGGCAATCTGCCTCTGACGCACGGCGCGGGCTTCATCCGCCTTGGCTTGCTCAGCAGCTAGCGCAGCCTTCTGCTTCCGCACGGCCTCTTCCTTCTGCTTCAGAAGCGCTGCCAGTTTCGCCTTTTCTATCCGCTCCTTCTCTGCCTGCTGCTTCTTCTGAGCGGGGGTCAAAGTCGGCTTGATGGTGGGTTTGGCAGTCGGTTTGGCCGATGCCTTCGCTACAGCCGCACGTTGCGCTTCCTCGGCTCGGGTTAATGTGGTCCTTTCTTTGTTGGAAAGCAGGCTGACGCCTACCATGCAAGATCCCAGCGACAACAGCACCAGCAGAGGCATGCCGACAAAATTCATGGTCTTAACAAAACTATGGCCCTCTTTCTCTTCCAGCATGCGCTGTGTTCGCGGCAGAAACAGGACGCCGCCGCCAATAGCCAGAATGAACATGATGAAAAACGGCAGGCCGCCGCTCAGCATCAAGAATCCACCAACCATAGCCAGCATCCAAAATACCGTCGAAATACCCAGATCAATCTCTTTGCCTTTGCCCATGCCATCACCTCAAATTCAAGCTGGATCGATCTTACCAGCCTCTGCCTGACAGTCAACTTTAGAAAAAGCCTTGAGTGGGTGGTTTGCCGGCTGACTCCCGGCGCCCGGCCTTCGGGCCGGTTTTGATATCGAAGGGCGAAAGGAGGGCATGGGGAGTCGGCCTCGTACTTAGCCATGCGCCTGCTGGCGTTGGGCACCGTTTGAAAGCGGCCAGCTGCAACCAGCGGGGAGGTAAAAACGAGCCGTTCGCCGGGGACGCATCCCGGCACCAGGGGAGCACAGAGGCCAACATCACCTATCCCCGGGCTCCAGGTGATGGCCGGTTCGAGCCCGGCACTCTCCTCTCATCAACACGGCGCAGGGCCATGGTTCGGCCCTGTTTTGCTCAGCGGAAAGTGGCTCTGGCTTGTCTGGAGCCCTGGGCAATCGAGCCCAGGCTGTGCGGCCTACCCCGGCCAAAACGGGGAAGTCCAGCCAGCTGCTGCAGCAGCTGGAAGGCCAGCAACGGCTCAGGCCCTAGCTGAGGGTCCATCAGAATGCCTTACGGCAGCTTGCGACACACAAGTCCGAGGTTCGATCCTCATGTGGCAAGTGACGGTGGATCCCCAGCTGCGGCCAAGCTGCAGCGTTCGCAACTCTGGTAAAGACGGCCGGGGCTTCGGCCCCGGCCTTTATTCAATCATCAAGAAAACGAGGTCACACCATGAACTCAGCCTTCTTAGGAACATCGAACGATCCTGACGACAACGACCGGGACAGCGAGACTGCCGAGGCACCGGCTGCTCCTCCTGCCCCGCCACCCACGCCCATCATGAAATTCTTTGCCTACAGCCACCTTCCACTGCACTTGCAGGAGATCAGCAAACCCTTCTGCGAGCTGGCCGAGTGGATCGAGGCCACGATCCCTGGCAGTGCAGAAAAGACAGTCGCGCTGCGCAAGCTGCTCGAAAGCAAGGACGCGGGCGTCAGGGCGGCACTGAGCTAATCAGTCGGCCGGGATGCGTTCCCGGCTGGGTTCAGATTTGATAGCTGTTTCGCCCCAGCAGCCATCAAACCTGCATCCGGCAGACACAAGAAAGGCGGCCGACAGTCCGGCCACCACTCGATATACTGTCCCGATTTTACCTGATCGGGCTGTATGCCGCCTCTCTTGGTGATGTAGGGCGGGGTCGCTCCCCGCCCGCCCTTCGGGGTTCGGACGCAGGAAACAACATTAACCTGAGAGGTGAATCCATTATGCAAAAATTGGCGGACTTCATTCAGCGGCGCAAGCTCAAATTCGTCAAGGCCGCGCCCCTGTTCGGTATCAGCCAGTCGCATCTCGGCAACATCGTCAAGGGCCGGCGCAAGCAGGTCATGACGGAGGCCGAAGCCTGGTTTTTTTCCCAGATCATCGATCTGGTCGAGACGGGCCGGCACCACGAGCTCAAGCCTGAGCTGAGGCCGGCCGATCTGGTGGCCATCCGCGAGGAGCTGGGCATGAGCATCGCCGACACGGCGCGCGCCTGCGGGCTCGATCCCAGCCACTGGGGGCACCTGGAGCGCGGCGACGATCCGGTCACGCAGCGCACGGGCTATCAGATCCAGCTCAAGCTGATGGAGCGCCGCGGCGAACTGCCGGCCCAGGTAGCCGCTGCTGAGAGCCCGGCCGAGCAACCGCCGACAGCTGATCCCTTCGATATCCAGGCCGGCGCCAGCTCACCGGCACCCCAGCCCGCGCCCTGCGCTCCCGCTTCCCTCCCGGCTCTGCCGGTGGCAACCGGCCTGGCCCTGGACGTGACCAAAGGCGCGGTCTGGGCGGCGCTGCTGGCGCTGCTGGAGCGCTTCGGCGGCGGCCTGGCCGAGGTCCAGCGCATCAACGCCGAGCTGCTGGCCCGCGTCGAGCAGCTCGAGCGCGACGGCGGCGCCTTGGTCGATGCCCGGCTTCAGGCCGAGGAGCAGGCCCGCGCCGAGATGGCCCGGCGCCGGGCCTACATCAAGGAGTGCGTCGGAATCTTGGTGGACCGCCTGCCGGGCTCGCACGATGTCTGGTATGGCCGGCTCTGGAAGAATGTCCACCAGGCTGCTGGTGTGAGCAAGCTCGACGAGATCCAGGCCACCGAGCAGGCAGACCGGGCCATCGCCTGGCTGCAGAAGGAAGCCAAGATCTACAGCGTCATCCTTCCGGCCTATCAGCCGATGCTGCCGGGGGTAGCGGTATGAAACAGCCCTATCTCTGCTGCAACTGCCACCGGGGCCACGATGCGCGAACGGTCAACGGCCGCTGTCAGAGCCCCTGTAATGGCGAACTGATCGACGTCAAAGCCTGGGAAGCCTCGATGTTGAGCCATGCACTTCAGCTGGCGGCCCGGCTCACCCGCTCTCAAGCCGTGCTTGTCAGGTCTGGCCAATGAGCTCCTTTTCGGATTGCGGCCAAGCCGCCACCCTCCCCGAGGCCCGCGAGCTGCTGCAGCAGGCGCTGACCTGGGAGAAGGTAACCGCACCGCGACGCCAGGCCGAGCGGGACAGCCCCTTCAAGCCCTGGCGGTACACCAAGCCCTACTACTGCCTCGACTGCTGCCAGCGCTTCGACCTGTTGCCGCGCAAGTCGGCGCAGGCCGTGCGCTGCCCGGTGTGCGAGTCGACAGGCTGGTACTTCGGCCATGAGCCGCGCGTGGTCTGGCGCAGCGCTGAGCCGGAGCCTATGTGAAACGTCAGAGTTTCTGACAGTTACTTCTATCCAGGGGCCGGTCCTCCGGCCGGCCCTTTTTCTTCACCACACCACGAGAGGTACACCCGGATGTCGAAATACCTGAATGTCCTACGCGAAGCCGCACAGAAGCGACTGGAGAAAGACGCGGCCTGGCTCCGCAGCACCTGGGCCAAGCTCGATCGCGCCACGCTCGAGCGAAAGAAGCTGCAGGCCCTGGCCTGGGAGTTTGGCGGCGGTACCGGCAAATGGCGAGGCTGCCCGGCATGAGCTTCAAGTACCGTCCCGAGCTCCGCGATCTGGCCAAAGGGACGCCCGGCATGATCCTGATGAGCCGGCTCGAGCACTGGTTCAAATACCATCCTGACGGCTTTTACAAATTCCAGAAGCCCGCAGCCAAACACTCGCTGTATCGGCCTGGCGACAGCTGGGAAGAAGAAACCGGGATGACGGTCGACGAGCAGCGGACAGCTTTCGATCGCTTCGGCATTCGCCACAAGTCCAAGAGCGACATGCTCAAGGCAAAAGAGGCGGACCAGCTCTTCGGGCCCGACAACCAGGCCTACTACTGCAGCTACGTCGATCGCAGCGAGAGCCTGACCTACTACCTACGCAATCACGAGCTGATGGATCGCAAGCTGTCCGAGCTCGATTTGGCTGCTGAGGAAGACGATGATCCGGCCGAACAGGCAGATGGTGAGGACCCATTCGCTGGAAATGGGCAGGGCCAGTCTCTAGAAATAGGTGATCCCCATTCACAGGAAACGGGCAACGCCCATTCACTGGAAATGGACCCTGCCCATTCACAGGAAACGGAGAGGGCCAATCTCTGTGAATGGGGATCGCCCACTTCTGTAAATGGGCAACGCCCATTCAGATATAAGGAACACTCTTTACCACCAGGAACCAAAGAAGCCCCCCCACCCAGCGCGTGCCCGCGCGAGGCGGAGGAGGCGATGGTTCAGGAGCTGGTTCGAAAGCGGATCAAGGAAGAGCGGGCCCGTGAGCTGGTGCAGGCCAAGGGCGTTGAGGCCTGCCGCGCTCAGCTGGACGCCCTGCCCTTCCAGACCAACGTCAAAGCCCCGGGCTCGTTCCTGGCCTGGGCCATCGCCAACGATCGCGAGCTGCCGGCAGAGTATTTGGCGCACCTCGAGGCCGAAAAGCGACGGCGGGAGTTCGAGGAAAACAATCCCGTGGCCCAGTTCAACCGCTGGCGGGATGCCCGGCTGCCGCAGCTCAGGGAAGCGCTCCGGAACGGCTGCCGCCAGCTCACTGATGGCTTGCCCTTCGGCGAGGTCGAGATCCGGGATATCGACTGGGATGCCGAGATGCTGACCGTGGTGCGGCGGGTCCGCGACCAGGAGCTCGTCAGCCTGATGCCCATGCTCAAGGCCGCCGAGCTGATTTGGGATCTCTCAGAGCTTGAAAGCGAGGAAAGCGCATGACGATGACCAGATTTTCTCCGGACCAGGCCATCAAGATCACCGGCCCCCGGCCCGGGGCCGACCAGGTGGACTATCGGGATACGGCGCTGCCGCTGGACCAGCGGATCGCGGCCTACAAAGCCCGCAACAAGCCCAAGCCGCAGGGGCAGCAAGCTGACAAGCCCGTTGGCTGTCCCTACTGCAACGACCGGCATTATGTCCTGGTGGCGATCGAGTGGATCCTGACCGGCCTGCCGGCAGACTTCGACATCACGCCCTATGCTGACCAGCCGCTGCCCAACTGCGGGCCGCCCGTGCGCTCGACCGGGGGCGACACCTGGATCGCCTGCGACTGCCATCCCGGCGACATCGGCGACAAGGAGCGGCCGCAGAAGGCCAAGCGCTTTGCCGAGTTCTTCGGCGTGGCCATCCGCTACAGCCCCTACGGCATCAAGCTGCTGGCCTACCGCCGTGCCCGCGCCCAGGCTCGCCGCCAGAGCCGGCCGACGCTGCCGCAGCAGGGCCCGCGGCCGGGCACGGCCAGGCAGCCGGATCCCACCTCTCAAGGCCTCGGAGACGAAGACGATGAACCTCCCTTCTGATGCCGTGCTGATCTTGATTATGGTCCTGCTGGCCCTGCTCGGTACCCTCGCACTTGAAACGAAGTAACGACAAAGGAGAAACGATCATGGGTCACCCACCCTATACCGACGTGATTGCCGAGTTTGAAAAGGCCCGGGCCGCCAGGCTCGCGGCGAACCAAGATTACCAGGCCAGCCGCGAAGCCGAGTCCACCTCGCGCCGAGACGCGCTCTGGAAGATCGAGCGCGAAGGCCATAAGCGAAACTGCGCCTGCCACATCTGCAGGGACCTCCGGGCCGGCCGGCTGTGAATCTGCCGCCGCTGTGCTGCGATGGCCAGGTCTTTCAGGTGAGTGCTGAGTTTACCGGCTACAGCTGGCGCGCCTGCGCCTGGTGCCCGGGCCTGGATCTCACCCTCGTCGAAGACAGCCACCAGCTGGCGCACGCGATTTCCCGCGTGTCTATCCGGGCCCGCAAGCTCGCCAAGAAGAGCCGGCACGATGCCGCCTCGGACGCGCCGGCAGCGATGCCCTTCGTGGCTTAAACTTCGGTTAAATCTCCGGTTTTTTTGTGACCGATGACCCTTCTTTACGAGAGCCCACCGTGCGGTGATAGGTGTGATTATCACTGACACCGTTATTGCTGGCTTTGAGTTCGATTTTTCCATAATCACAATTATTGAAACTGAGACATAAGGCAGGTTTGAACCATGACAGAATCCGAATCATTTGCCCTCGAATCTCGAGAGCACGATGGCAGCGCGGGCCTGCTGCCGGAAATCGATCCGTCTGCCTATCCCGAAGGGTCCGTAGCCCTTCCGCCTGCTGATGCAGAGCCTGCAGATGCGTCGCTGGTGGACATCGAAGCAGTCATCAGGGCCGCCCAGGCCGCCAGCACACCCGCCGAGGCAAAAGCTGCGCTAGACCAGGTAAGCAGAGCCATTCACGAAACGATTCGGATGGACTCCAACACCCGGATCACGCTGCACAACCTGGACCTCGAGCTACGCGAAAAGCTCGCCGCCCTTACCGCCTGATCTAAACCCGTCACCCCAGAGGCAGAGACAAAGACCATGGACCACGCCCAGCCTGGGCGCGCGCAAGCTAAACCTGCTGACGCGCCGAACGAGGCCCTGACTGACATTAGCCGCACCGAGCGACGCAAGCAGGAGCGCCAGGCCAAGCGCCAGCGCTCCAAGACCGTTATCCGCTTCGGACCGCCCATCGATGGCGGGATTGCATGACGGCTCTGCTCGAGCGCCCTGTGACCACCCCCACCACCGAGCCAGACGAACTGACGCCGGCGCAGTTGATCGCGCTGCGAGCCCTCACCGGCTGGAGCCAGGCCCGCTTCGGTGAGGTGGTCGGGTACAGCCAGGACCTGATCTCGCTCTTCGAGCTCGGCCGGCGACCGATCCCGCGCGATCTGGTCGTGAATGCCCGCGCCCGCGTTGAGCAGCGGCTGCGCCAGGAGATCGCCCAGCGCCAGGCCATCATCAAAGCGCTGAGGTCGCTCTGAAATTGTCGTTAACCCTTACGACAGTTTGAGAAAAATGTCCCACGCTTGACAAAAAATCATGCATGATGGGTCTTAAGATGCCGACGTGTGCAGAGACGCCGATCGTCAAACACCGCCCGAAGCTCCGCGAGCTGCCGGAGTGGTTTCGAAAGGCCGGCGGCAATCTGCAGATTCTCGGCAAGCTGCTCGGCGGCTACTCGGCCAAGCAGATCCGCCGCTGGATCAATGAGGCCCACCCCACCGTCAAGGCCGAGCTTGAGGCCGAGCTGGAGATCGCCCGCGCCGAGCACAAGCGCGGCAAGAAAGTCCGCGCCGAGCTGGATGTCTCGCTGCCCCTGTCCGAAGTCCGCCACCTCTTCAGCACCTACTACCGCGAGCCCTGGCATAATCTTGAAGTGCTCGACCGCAGCGACTTCGACGGCATGGGCTACGAGAAAAGCGTCAGCATCCGCACCAAGCCGAACCCCAGCACCAACGAAACCCTGATTCAATGGCTCAGCTGGGCCGATGTCCGCGAGATTGCCCAGGGCCTCAACGAAGCCGACGAGCACGTGATGATGGACTGGGTCGGGCTCGGCAGTAAATCGCCGCTCGCGCTCCGGATCACGTCGATGCCGATCCCGGTCCCGCCACCGAAAACCACAGCCCGGCAGAAAGAGGATGTGCTGCGCCAGGTCTACAAGGCCCTGGCGCCGAAGCTCATTCGCCGACCGGAAAGGCTAAAACTCAAAGCCTGACCCGGTTTAGGCTGGCGTAATTTCCCCACAGGATTTCCCCATGGCAAAGAAGCGCGGCCCGAAGCGGAATAAGCACCAAAAATCCCGTGATTACAAGCGCGAAGCCAAGCTCAGAGCCGAAGGAAAAACCTTTCGGGAAATTGCCAAGGAGGTCGGTTTGGACGCGAAGCAGGTCCGGCTCGATCTGGCCTTTATCGATGAGCAGCTGATCGACGCAGCCAAGGCCGACCTTGAGAAAGCCAAGGCCGAATCCGTCGCTAAATTCCGCTATGCCCAGATTCAGGCCCATCAGGCATGGCTTCTCAGTCTCGAAGAGGAAGTCCGGGTCACGGTCAGGCACAGCACCCAATCCGGCGGCGACGACGGAGCAAGGAACAGCAACGAGCAGACCAAGATGGTGGCTGGCCAATCTGGCAATCCTGGCCACATGCGCAACTATCTCAAGGCCGTCAAGGACGAAGCCGAGCTGCTCGGCCTCTACCAGCTCGGCAGCGGCAAGGGTGACGAAGCGGCCGAGCGCCTGAATGATCTGCATGACCTTCTCGAGCTGATGCGCCAAGAGGACCAGCAAAAGCGTGATCTCGAAAACTCTTCTCCGCCCAAGCCCTGAGCAGATTGCCTTTATCCTCCGCTCGAAGGCTCGACAGAACTGGGCGCACGGGCCGGTCCGATCGGGCAAGAACTACTCGCTCAATATCCGTTTCTCCGAGGCTCTGGGACACTATCCCAAAGGCAATGAGGACTCGGACGTTTACTTCGGCGGCAAGACCAAGGATACGGTCTACCGCATCTTCCTGCGTGACCTCTTTTCCTGGCTCGGCAAGGGCAATTACACCTATGACAAGAGCAAGGGCAAAGGCACAATCTCGCTCAAGTGGAAGAATGGCGGGCGCTTTAGCCGCGAGTTCTTCTGCTTCGGGTACTCTGATGCCGACAGTCACGAGGCCATCAGCGGCGCTACCATTGGCCTGGCCTACCTCACCGAAGGCATTTACTGCCACGAGGATTTTCATCGGCAGCTGATCGCCCGCCTCTCGATCGATGAAGGTCCAGACGCTTACAGCATGCTCTTCGGGGACACCAATCCCGCCAGCCTGCTGCACTGGCTGTGGAAGAACGTCATCAACAATCCGGATCTGCTGGCGTCTGGCGATCTCTTCGCCCAGCTCTTCAACTTCTATTCGAACCCTTCCCTGACCGAAGCCAAGCGCGATGAACTGCGCAGGCAGTTCAAGCCCGGCAGCCTCTGGTATCAGAGGATGATTGATGGCATCTGGGCCATGGCCGAAGGCGCCATCTACGCTGCAGTCTATGACGAAGCGCGCAACAAGTGCCGCGCCGGCGAGCTGCCGGCGCACTTTGACGAGCTCTGGAGCAGCCTGGACTATGGCACCACCAATGCCTTTGTCCTGGGGCTCTGGGGAGAAGCGCAGGGCAAAAGCTGGCTGATCGATGCTTACGACCACGACGGCGCTTCCGATGGCCACAGGACCAACGGCCAATACCTGGAGGAGTCAGCCAAGTTTCTAAGCGAATACAGCCGCTTCTATGGCCTGCCGATTGACGAGTTGATTATCGACCCCAGCGCCGCCAGCTTCAAGGCCGATCTGCTGGACGACGAGATGGATGACGAGGCGCACCGCGCCTGGCGGAACCTCAACATCAAGGTCACGGACGCCGAAAACGATGTCGAGCCCGGCATCAAGTTCATGGACGGCAAGCTCTGGCGCGGCGAAGTCGTGGTCTGCGATCGGGTGAAGCGCTTTCACGACGAAATCGGCACCTATGTCTGGGACCCCAAAGCGCAGGCGCTGGGCCTGGACAAGCCGCTGAAGAAAAACGACCACGCGATGGACATGGCGCGCTACGGGCTCTACACGCGCCGCAAACGAACAAATGTAGGCAAAGCCTGGGAGATGATCGCTGATGCCTTTTAACCCCCTGTCCTGGTTCCGCTCCGATGGCGTCAGCCAGGCTGAGCTGCAGGCGCTGCGCGACGAGCTCGACATCAGCCGCCGGATGGATCAGTACCTCTCTGAAGGCCTGGGCTACGGTACCAGCGAAGACAAGGCCTTCGGGGATTGGGTCTTCTCGGCTGAGTGCCGGCTGAGCTACCAGCAGATCGACGCGCTCTATCGTAGCAACGGTGTCGGCAAGCGCGTCATCGACCACCCGGCTTACGAGGCGACGCGCGAATGGATTTCCATTCAGGCTGATAAGGCCCAGGCCGACAAGCTCAATACCGCTCTGAACGAGATCGACGCGGACCTGCTGTGCATGACGGGCCTGGCCTGGTCGAGCGCCTACCGCGGTGCCGGCGTGGTGCTGGATGTCGACGATCGCCAGTCGGTCGAAGCACCCGTAAATGAGCGCGGAATCCGCAGCGTCTACCCGCGCTACATCGTGGATGCGCGCTACCTTCAGCCTCAGTATGTTGATCCCTGGACGCCCGTTGAGTATTACCGACTACTGACCGGCGACAACATCCTGATCCACGAGTCCCGCATTCTGATCTTCGACGGCATTGACTGCGGGATGGAAAACCGGCAAAGCAATTACGGCTGGGGCGAAAGCCAGTACGACATCATTAACCGGCCGCTGCAGAATTACGGGACTGATTACAGCATCGGCTCGAGCCTGCTCAAGGATCAGAGCGTGATGGTCTTCAAAGAGCCAAACTTCGCCAGCAACGTCAAGAAAAACGGCGGCAAGTATGCGCTCAAGTCGGCCCGGGCCCGCCGGCGGATGGCCTCGGCGGTACAGGCCATCCTGCTCGACAAAGAAGAAGAGTTCATGTTCGTCAACCGCAACGTGACGGGCGCCAAAGAGCTGATCGAGCTGGGCAAGGATTTCTTGTGCGCGCAGACCTGGATCCCTCATTCCGAGCTCTTTGGCGAATCCCCCGGCGCCAGCCTGGGCGAGAGCGGGGCCTACCAGTCCCGGGCCTTCTACAACATGGTCCGGAGCTCGCTGCAGCGCAAGCGCCTGTCCAAGCCCGTCCGCCGCCTGCTGACCTACAAAGCAGCCGAGCTGAACCAACCGCCGCCCGGCTTCACCTTCCGCTCGCTCTGGCAGCTGACGCCCAGGGAGAAAGCCCAGATCTACCGCGAGACCGCTACCGGGGATGCCATCTATTCCAGGCTCGGCGTCCCGAATGCCACGTTCTACAAGCGCTTCACGCCCGATGGCTTTCAGCAGGACATCGCCATCGACCCGGCCGACCTGGCCAAGGCCGAGAAAGAGAAGCGCCAGCAGGAGAAGGCTCAGGCCCGGCCGCTGGGCTTCAAGACCCCCAATCAAAAACCGGACGAGGAAGCATGACGACTTGCACACGGACGACAGTGGTTCGGCTCGATGGCGCCAGGCGACGCACGGATGACGGGACCGGTTATCTTGATGCTCGAGCGCTGTTCACCAAGGCCGGCGTCTTCTCCTACTACGACAGCAAGACCGGCAAGATCCGCCGCGAATTGCGCGACTGGGCGGATGTTTCAGAACCCGAGAGCGTTGCAAGCGCCCGGCACCGGCCCTTTACCAACGACCACCCGCCGGTCATGCTCACCGCCAAGAACACCCGCCAGCACCAGGCCGGCTTCTTTTACGGCGAGGTCGAGAAGGTCGATAACGCCTATCTGGCCAGCAGCCTGCTGATCACCGATGAATCGACCATCCTCGACTACGAGAGCGGCAAGCGGGACGTCTCGATGGGCTACACCTGCAAGCTGGATGAAACGCCCGGCGTTCACCCGGTCTATGGCGAATATGACGCCGCCCAGAAAAGGATTCGGTACAACCATTGCAGCCTGGTCCGCCGGGGCCGCATGGGGCCAGATTGCTCGGTCAGAGCCGACGACAGCGAGGCGCCGGCCGAAGCGCGCTTCGACGCATACGAGTTACCAGAAGAACCCCAGCAAAGGAAGGACAAGAAAATGGGAACGATCCGACTGGATGACGCTGCTCTGGAGGCAGATGATGCCCTCGCAGTAGCCGTCAACGCGCATATTGCCCAGCTCAAAGGCCGCTACGACACGCTCAAAACCAACTTCGACAAGGTCGAAGGCGAGCGCGACCAGCTGCAGACCAACGTCACCGAGCTCAAGACCAAGGTGGACGCCTTCGAAAGCGTCGATCTGAAGGCCGCCGCCAAGGAATGGGCCGACGTGACCACCAAGGCCAACGCCTACCTGCCCAAGGATTTCAAGATGGACGAGGCCAAGAGCCCTGTCGATGTGATGCGCGCTGCGCTGCAGGCCGCCTATCCGGATCAGAACCTGACCGGCAAAAGCGACGACCACATCCGCGGACGCTTCGACATGCTCGAAGCCAAGTCCGTCGCCACCAAGACCCAGTCCAGTGCCGCCTTCCAGCAGGGCGTCACCAATAAGCTGGCGCCTGCTGCTGGCGCGCCGGCAAGCAAGGCTGGCCAGCGCACCGATGGCGCCGGCGATCGCAACGACCAGGCCGAGGATCCCGGCCTGGCTGCCTATCAATCCATGTATCCCGGCATGCAGCCGGTGGGAGGTAAAAACTGATGGCCACTGAAATTCAGACGACTTACGGCAGCTCGCCCGCGACCCGCAAGCGCGGCCAGATCAACCATTCCAATTTCCTCAAGAGCGTGAAGGCCGTCGAGAACCTCGAGCCCGATGTGGCGCTGGTCTACTCGGGTTATCCCCGCGACAAGACCAAGGTCCGCAAGCCTATGCAGACCAAATTCGTGGTCAAGGCCAGCGTGGACCTCGTCGCCTCTAACAGCACGGTCGGTGACATCACGATCACCCCGCTGGGCGGTTCGGCCACCACGACCAGCTTGACCGCGACGGTTTTTGCAACGTCCCATGCCGACACCATGGAAGCGATCGCCGTGAAAATCCGCGCGGTCAGCGGCGTGCTGTCCTGTACAGTCGATGCCACGGCCCGGACCTGGACCATCATCGCCAGCGGTGACCGTGCGGTGTCCGCGGCCAACTTCGTCACCACCGGCGGCGCCGGCCAGCCGACCTACACCTATACCGCCGGCTCGGCCGACGAGATCGTGGGCTTTGCAACGAAGAAGGACAACGAAGCGACCGATTCGGGCTACTGCTACGAGACCGGCGACACCCTGCGCATGATGGTGCGCGGCGGCGTTTCGGTGCTCACCGGCGCAACGGTCACTACCGAAACCGCCCTGCATGCGCGTTTTGCTGCCGGCGGTGGCACGAACGAGCACCGCGGCGTGATCGAAGACGTCGCCGGAACCTCCCCGGTGGTGGCCCTGGCCCTGCCGAGTGGCATCAAGGCGGAAACGGGCGCGTCGGCGGACGGCATCATCGACCTCGAGCTGAACCTCGTCGCCGCCTGATTCGATTCTCAGACTTTCCAGCCCCTGGCAAGCGCCAGGGGCTTTTCTCATAAAACTTGCAAGGAGTATTCGCCTCATGTTGCTCGATCGCATCGATCACCTCTATGCCAATCTGTCGGCCCGGTCGGATGTTCAATACGGCATTCGCATGGACGACAGCAACACCATCTTTCTCAAGCGCCAGCTGCAGGCCGTCGAGGCCCGGGTCTACCGCAAACGGTATCAGGACATCGTCTGGAGCAAGCTGCTGCCGGTCCAGGTCGATCAGGGTCGCGGGCCGAAGTTCTTCAGCTACAACATCATCGACAGCATGGGCGAAGCGGCTTACATCGAGCCGGGTTCCGGCAGCCTGCCGCCGGTGAGCCTGAAGCAGGACGAAGTGATCGGGCGCTACCGGTCCTTCGGCGACAAGTTCGTCTGGACCTGGGACGAGCTGGACGCCGCCAACTTCGCCGGCTTCGCTCTGCAGGCCGAGCTGGCCCTGGCCGCGCGCGACAAGTGGGAGCGCCTGCTCGATTCCACCGTGCATTTCGGCGATGACAGCGTGGGCCTCGGCGGCCTGCTCTCGGATCCGTCCGCGCTGACGGAGTTCACGGTTCCAACAACCGGCACGGGCTCATCCAAGAAGTTCGTCGACAAGACCGGCCAGCTGATGTATGACGACTGTATCGCCTTCCTCAATACCGCCAGCGACACCACCGATAACGCCTTCCCCGCCACGCTGTGGGCGCTGCCGATCGCCCAGTACAATCGCCTGGCCGGCACCAACATGAGCCAGTACGATAGCCGCTCGGTCCTCTCTGCTGTGAAGCAGAACATGGAAGAGCGCGGGATCGAGCTGGTCGTGGTGGTCTGCCCCAAGCTCAAGGGCGTGACCAAAGGCAGCATCAGCAACAAGGACGTGATGCTCTGCTATGCCTACGACGAGGAAGTGGCTGTGATCAAGCTGCCGATGCCCTTCACGATGTTCCCGATGCGGGAAAACGATGACGGCAACTTCGTCGTGCCCTGCTGGGGCCGTAACGGCGGCGTCGTCAAGCGCCACCCGAAAGGCATCATCTTCGCCCAGGGCATCTGATGTCGCAGGCCATCCGCACCGAGCTCTTCGACATTGCGCCGGAGCTTCAATCGGCTGTGCAGGCGGACCTCGACAAGATCGACCGCTTCATTGCCCGGGCTCAGAAGCACGTCAACGCCGACATTGTAGGCGACGAGTACAATCTGCTCGTCGCCTACAAAACCGCTGAGCTGATGACGCTGGCCAAGCCCGGCTCGCAGTCTGCCGGGGCGAGCGTGCTGCTCGAGGAAAAGGTCGACAATGCCCACTACAAATTTGCCAATTCCGATGAGGCCAAGGCCAAGCGGGCCAAGGAGTTCGCCGATGAGTTCGAAAAACGGATCGGCGAGATCATTTACATCGAAGAAGGGCCGGTATGAGCCATGGCCTTCACCACGCCTATTGTCGGCGGCGGCACCGCCACGCTCGGGCACCTCGACAAATTTCTGATCGACGGCGAGCCGCTGGTCATCACCGGTCTGGGGAGCCACGGCACAGGCCTTAGAACCCGCCGAGAGCCGCCGGCAGCCGTTCCGAAAACCTACTACCCTTTCACGGGCCTCAATCCTGTCACCCTGGCGCCAACCTGGGGAGCCGCGGTCACGATCCGGGTTCAGCTCAAGACGCTCGGTACCGGCCAGACCGGCGCCAGCCAGCAGTTGCTGCCCGAGGATGGCCCTGATATGCCGCTCACCCGGAAGAAGGGCTATCTGCTCGAGGCAAATGCCGGCACCGACTATCCGCACGTCCAGATCGAGCTGTGGGATCTGGTCCATGGCCTGATGATCCCGGACCTGTATGCCGTCAACCTCATTCCGCCACCGGTGGTGACGGGGGCTGGGGATCCCGAACTGAGCATACCGCCTACCACCACGCCGGCCGCCGCGGTCACGCTGACGGTGCGCAAGGTCGATCTGCGTGAGCAATGGGTGTTTGAGGGAAACAGCCGGCGCAAGGTCGGCGATGCCCTGATTGTTGTCAGCCGCGAGGGACTGAACCTTGACAGCCTGCTGGCGGACGGGGCCTTTATCGAGGTCGGCGCAGTCGGCGTCAACGGGGGCACGGCCAGAAAATATCAGATGACGGGCCCAGACGGCATCACGCCGCTCGTGACCTTCGACTGGAGCATCTACCTCCAGCGGGTGGGCGTATGACGCTCCAGACCTTGGGTTACAACCTTGAGGGCTCGTACCACAAGCAGGCCAAGGCTCAGCTTGAGGCCACGCAGAATGCCATCAATGCGGCCCCGCCGGACGGCCTGGGCACGAGCTACAGCATTGCCTACTTTGCCCAGAAGCAGCCCCTGAGCTTCCCGAGCATGCGCGGCTGGGTCTACCTGCCCAGCGAGCTGCTCAAGGGCCGGCAGCGGCACGGCATCACGGTCCAGATGGACCTCTTCACACAGGCGGCGAGCAGCGACCTCAGCGAAGCGCGCCGCCTTATTACCCTCATCCGCGATACCTGGATGGTCAAGATGGGATTCAAGCAGGGCCGGGCCGGATGGTATGCCCTTCTCGACATCAAGGACTATTTCGCAAACCCCGCAAGCCCCCAGACCATCGGCCAAGGCCGGTTGGAAATGGTGAGCCGCAGCTGGGTAGAGCGGCCGGATAGCCAGCCTCTGGTGATCCGGCAGCAAGCGGATTTTAAACTCATTTTCATTTAAGGAGAACGAACGATGCCTGATTCAGTATTCACAGCGATTAACCGGGCGCCGGAGTTGGCCATTCAGGACCAGAATTTCACGATGAACGCCTTCCTGGCCAGGAAATCGGCCGGCCTGGCTTACAACGCGACCTCTGGCTGGCGCTACCCGGGCCCGCTCACGCCGGGGTCTTACGGTGCCCCGCTGAACACGGGGACCAACAAGACCATGCTCGGATCGACCAAGTCGGCCGTGTCGCTGCACGTCAACAGCCAGGAAATGACTGTCCAGTTCGGGCTGGAGGGCATCACGCCCTTTTCCCTGGAAGTGGCCAACAAGAACCAGATCGCCCCGGTGGCGACCTACATCTCGGCGGCAAACTCCACGGTGGCGGCCGGCGGCGGCACCACGACGGCGATCACCGTGGCATCCGGCACCAATTTCACTGCCGGCATGATGATCGAGATCCCGCTGGGCACCGGCAATGCGGCCTATCTCGAATATCGCCGCATTCTCTCGAAGTCCGGCAACATCCTGACGCTGGACTACCCGCTCTTCGAAGCCCCGGCCGACAGCGCCGCGATCAAAGGCGTGGAAGTCATCGCCTACAAGAAGGGCGGCAGCGGCATCCAGCAGTGGGCCGCTATCTTCGTGGCCTCAGGCGATCTTTACAACGATCGTATGATTCACCATGCCAAGGACCTCCGCGTCAGCAACGGCAATCCCGAACTGCCGGACGGCAACGTCGGCAAGGTGACGCTGGCCTTCGAAGTCTTCTCGGCAAAGGAAAGCGGGGAGCCGGTCTTGATGACCGAATACCTGCAGTTCGCCAACGCCGCCTGATGACCGTCAAGGTTTCGAATAACCTCGAAGAAGCGCGCCTGGTCAACAACGACCAGGTGCGCGACATCATCGTCCGGGAAGGGTTCGTCCTGGACGAAGTTGTCAAAACCCTCGTCACCCTTAGGTTTGAGCCAAAGGGTGACCTTTTTTGCGTTTGGGACTCCGGTCTGTTTCGCGAGCATCTGCGCAAGAACGGCCAGTGCTTCGTGCTGGTGGAACGCCGGAGCCCCTTTCGCGGCGAGCCACCCGGTAAGCCGGCGATGGGCAAGGTGATGCAGATCGACGGCAAGGTGATGATTCTGGATCAGCATCTGCCCTTTGTGCCGCGCGAGGGCGCGTGCGTGCAGCTGATTCGCGCCATGGAATGGCGCTACATCCGCGAAAAAGACCTCTACGACCAGGACAAACAGGAGAATGAATTGGTATGGGTGTGAATCAAGAGACAATCCACGCACTGCCGGCGGACGAGCTCGAGGAAGCGCTGGAATCGGCCGGTGTGCCCCGAGACGTGGCCCAGGCTTCAGCTGGCATTTACGCGCAGGCGAAGTACAAGCCGCGTATGATCAAGCTCAAGCCGCGGCGAATGTTCCTCAAGAAGGATGCCGAGGTCGAAATCTTCGAAGAAAAGCACCAGCTGCGCCGCATCAACCCCCACGATTTCCGGCGCCTGCTCCCAGTCGTCTTCAATGCCGTGATGGCCGTGATCCAGGGCCGCGACGATGTCGAGGATGTCGATCTGCTGATGGCGGCAGCCGGCCCGGCCGGAATCTTCGGCCTGCTCAAGCACGAGCTGCTGGCCCTCGAAGGCCGCGACGAGTATCCGGACTGGGCCGTCGCACTGCTCGAAGAGATCGGCAACCTGGCCAGCACCGATACGCTGACGCTCGAGCCCGAAGATCTGATCTCCCTGCCGGGTGACGAGTTCCCGAACCTGCTGGACAAGCTCTGGGAGGTCAACAAGTCCGATTTTTTACGGGCTGCCCTGCTGGTCTGGCTGAAGATCCCGACCCAGTACCGGGCAGCTATCGGCTTGAAGATCTCTATCCTGGGATCGGGGCTTACGAACGCGCTGAAGAGGCTCGCCGAAACATCCCCAAGCCCACCCGACACCCTTTCATCTGGTGGAGCGCCCAGTGGTGGGCAACCTTCTTCCTTCTCCCTCTCCGCAAACATGGTGGATTCTCAGACTCCGATCTCAACGGATTCAGTCTAGGCCGCCTCTTCGAGGAGCGCGAAGCCCTTCGCCAAAACGGGCTCATCGAGGGCTATCTGGTGCACCTGGCAATGCCCTCAGAAGGCCAGGGCAGCAGTAAGCCGGCGGGGTGGGTTCCGCAACCAGAGAAGTTCAAGGACGTTCTTCACTTCCGGCAGTGGATGCACGATAACAGAGGATTCGCCGGGCGAGTAACAGACGGAGGATCGATCGGTGGGAACCATTGATGTGCTGACTGACACGCAGAACTGGGAGCGTCACGACCAGCTCTTACTGCAACTGCAGGAGCACTATGGGGCTCTTGCCCCTGAGCTGATAGATGCCCTGATATACCAGGCTTTGTCACGCTCCGGGCGGGTCAATTTGACGGGCTGCGATCTGTCCGTTGTGTCCATTCACACGCGGTTAATGGGCTTGCAGCTTGTCATGGAAGAACTCGGAGGGCGGGCGGCGATCAGTCGTCCTCTTGCTCGCCCTGAATGACGGCGTAAGTGTACTTTACTTGCACAAAATTTTGCTTCTCACCGATTTTTATTGGGAGAAGTATTGCTGCTGGCGTAGGTGGAACAAGAGCCTGGGCTTCAACCCAGTATTTTGGGTACATTTCCTTGATCTGGGGAAGCCCGGGAAATTTCGATGGCTTGAGGTTTGCGGCGCTGAGAATGGTGGTTAAGACCCTCTCTCCAGGGGGTACAACAGTTGGATCCTGGGTAATAAAGGGCTCCTCGTTTTGAAACACCTTCACTTTGCTTGTGTGGCCGAAATGATTCGTAAAGGTCGCAAGCTTCCAGTCCACAATTATGGGCTCTTTCGCTTTATTCTCAATCCCTACGCCGATAACGCCCGCTAGCAAAACGACGATCTTCATTTCTTTGGTGATGCCGTCTTTGGGCTGGGTGATTTTAACCTTGTACTCAGCAAGATTTAACCCGCCAGCCAGTCCGGGCCAAGCAGTTAGCAGGAGTAGGGCTGTGGATACAGCAATTTTCTTCATGAGGCTTCTCCAGAGTTTTTCTGGATCATACTCCAGAGCCAGGGGAAGTCAAGGCGCTTTTGCTTTAGAGGCTTGCAAGGGAGGCCGCAACGTGGCGATTCGAGTCAAATATGACAAAGTAACCCTTCGCTCGAACGTAGATGGCGTGGCATCTCGCTTTCAGGCTGCCGCCGCTCGCCTCCCAGGCCGCATCAGGGGCGCAGTCTCCAATGACAAGGAGCATGCGATTTATACGGAACTCGGGACCAGCAAAATGGAGCCCCACGCAATGGTCCGCAATTCCCTTCCCGTGATCGAGGACGCTTCCGAAGTCGCTTTCGGCGCTCTCTCAGCCACCCCGACCGAAGTCGAGCTGATAGCGGCCGTCAATTCGGTCATCAATACCGCTTTCGACACCATCAAAGACAATACCCACCGCAGTCTCAAGGATGACCCTGGTTACGTTCATCTGCAGGATGCTTGGGAGAAAGAAGAGGCGCAGGCCGAACCGTGACCGACACCATTCAAAAGCGGCTGTCCTGGGAGCTTGAAGTCGATCTCAACGACTTCAAGCGCGATCTGGGCTCTGTTACCTCTGCTATCAACCAGCTGACGCAGGATTTGCGCTCAATGCTCATGCCGGCGCTTTCGGGTGTCGGAAAATCCGGGCAGAAGGGCATGGGGGACACTGCCCAAGCAGCGCAGCGCCTCAAGGCTGAAGCGAAAGCGGTTGCTGCGGAAGTGGCCGCGCTCGGCAAGCAGGCCGAGGCCGCTTTCAAGGGGGCTACCCGCGATGTCGCCGCCCTGGAAAAGGCCATCCGTCAGGTGGATATGTCGCCGTGGCAGAAGCAGGCCGACACCTATGCCGACCGGATCAAGGTCGCCCAGAGCCAGGTGGCGCAGCTCAAGCAGCGGCTGCAGGATGTCACGCTGACGGAAGCGCAACGGGCCAAGATCACCGAAACGATTGAAAAGGCCCAAGCCCAAATCGTCCGATTGCAGCAGGCGCAGGCCAAAGTATCCGCGCTGGCCGTCGCTGCTGCCGAAAAGCAGAAGCAGGCCGAGCAAGAGCGCGTTGCGGTTGCCGTTAGGCTCCGTCAGGAGCGCGAGGCGGCAGCGAAAGCGGCTGATCAGGAGCGTCAGGCAGTTGCTGCCGCCAGAGCTGCCGAGCGCTCTTTAGCCACCGGCAAGCGGGAGCGGGAGCGCAACGCAAGCGCCCTAAATAGTGACGCCGGCCGACTCGACAGCAGCCTTAAGGGCCAGATTGATAGCGTTTCGGCCGCAATGCGCCAGTCCGGCATGTTCGAGTGGCAGAAGTTGGCAGACAATTACGGCGTGGCTATCGCTAAGGCGTCGGCCCATGTCGATGTACTCAGAGGCAAGCTGCAGGCGGCTAGTCTGACCGAAAAAGACCGCGTTGCCCTGATGGAAAAGATTGCCCAAGGCGAGCGTCATATTGCCGATCTGACCGAAAAGAGCCGGCAGAGAGTGCTGCAGGTCAAGGCCGCCGAAGAAGCCCGCTTACATGCCGTTCAAGCCAACGCAATTGCCCGCGCCAAGCAGCAACAGGTCGAAACCGCTCAGGAACTCGCCGGCACCGGCCGGACGCTCGCCGCCGGGACTTTCCTGGCGCTGAGTATGGGCATTGGTGCTGCTTCAAAGTCCATGATGGACCTGTCCGACCAGACCACCGCTTTCCGCGCCCAGGCCAACGCCACCGAAGCTGATGTCCGCAAGCTGGTAGATACCGCCCAAGACCTCGAAGGCATTGGTACCACTGCGGCGGCGACTGCCGCCGCCGCCCTGGGTCGGGCCGGCCTCGAAGCCCAAGAGGTCACAGCCCATCTCGGCAAGCTCAGCAAAGCTGCCGTTGATGTCAATGAGCAGATGGACCGGGTTTCAAAGGTATCTCTGGCGGTCAACCGGGCTTTCGGTCTCACTACCGAGCAACTAGACAATACTATCGATATCCTGGTGGCTACAGCGAACGCCAGCGACGCCTCTATTTCTGAGATTGGCGTAGGTTTCCAGCAGCTTGCAAGCAAAGCCGCCCAGGCCAATCAAACCCTTGAGGACACCGCCAAGCTCTATGCAACCCTGATCGACGCCGGCCTCTCGCCCAGCGTGGCCGGCGAGGCCGCCGAGAGCATGCTGACGCGCATGATCGTCATGACAAAAGAGGGTAAGAAGGGCTTTGCTGAACTCGGAACCTCTATCGTAGCCGCCAACGGCGAGATTCGGCCGGTGCTGACCACGCTTGCGGAAATGAAAAAGGCCATGGAGGGCATGAGCCGGGAAAAGCAAATCAACCTGGCAGAAAAGATCTTTGGCGAGACTGGCGGAAACGCCTTTGCGACCTATCTCACGCAGACCGAAGAAAAGCTCAAAAAGACCTCCAAGGCCATCGACGACCACAACAAAATTACCGAGCGCACCTTTGAAATCATGCGGCAATCCGAGGGTTTCGGATTCCGCGAGCTGCTGAACGACCTGGAAGATCTGCGAATCGAGTTTGCCGAGTCCATCCTGCCCACCCTGCGCCTCATCATCGGCACAGGCAAGGAAGCGGTTCAACTCTTCAACGATCTGCCTGGCCCGATAAAGGCCGTCATCGGTAATCTCGCTCTGCTGGCTGTTGGTGCCAGCGCCGTCTTCTTGGGTGCCGGCGGCATCGTCTTCCTAGCAGGCCAGGGCGTCAAGGCGCTCGATCTGCTGAATGAAGTGCTCGATGGCAAGGTGGTAAAGGGCATGATGGCGGCCCAGCGCGCGGGCGGCACCTGGGGCGCTGGGCTGATGAAGCTCGTAACCGGTCCGATAGGCGCCTTCATCGGCGCAGCGGCACTGATTTATCAGGCTTACAAGACCAATTTCGCTGGTATCGGCGACATCATTGACGAGATGCTGGGCTCGTTCTCAGGGCTTACCGATGGCCTCGATCAGGCGATGAGTCAGATGGGGCAGTTCTTCAAAGGCATCCAGCAGCTGGCCGTTGAAACCCTGATCACCTTCGTGGGCTTCACTGATGACGTTTTCGGCGGGCTGTTCAAGACCTTTGGCAGCTTCACGCGCATGCTCCGGGCGGTCTGGGAGCGGGATTGGAACTGGTTCAAATCCGAGTTCGAAAACACGGCCAACAATTTCAAATCCGTAGCTGATACTGTATTCAATTCCCTGGGCGACCAGGAAAAAATGGATCGTATCCGCGAGCGGGCTTACAACAAGTATTTCAAGCCCATTCAGGGTCCCAAGGAAGCGCCGGGCAGCGGAGACCGGTCCAAGCCCGATCCCGGACCAGGCGGCGGCACTGGCAGCAGCAATCAGCTCGACGTAATTATGGCGGCGCTCAATGCTGAGCTTTCCCGGCTCTCAACCGCCCAGACCCGGCTTGAAACCGAAAAGCTCACCACTGAAGAGATGCGTTTACAGACCCAGGAGTCTGAGCGCCACGTCCACTCCGAAGAAGAGCTAATGCGCCTGGTGTACCCCAATATGGCCCGGATGGGGCGCGGAGCGCACAGCCATGGTTACGAGGCGCGGGATGTTCCTGTGGCTGCTGGCAGCCCTGTGTTTGCGGCTCAGGGCGGGACGGTGATTCAGTCTGGCTGGAAGGGCAATTACGGCAAGACCGTGATGATCGACCACGGCAACGGCCTGGTGACTCTGTACGCCCATAACAGCAGCTTGGCAAAGAAAGTTGGAGATGTGGTCCGACAGGGCGAGCAAATCGCGCTGTCTGGCAGCACTGGCCGCAGCACCGGCCCGCATGGGCATTTCGAGATTCGAGAGCGCGGCGGTAAGCCGATCAGCATTGCCGCCAACATGCAGCGCCTGGTGGGGAATGGGTTCAGTCATCCGGACGACGCCGATATGAGCGCACACGAGCGAGAGACCGGCCTGATCAAGCAAAAGGCCGCCGCCATCCACAAGGCAATTTTGCTAGTCGAGGCTTATCGTTCGAAGCTCAAGGCCGGCAGCGAGGACGAGCTAAAGGCCGCCGACGCGCTCCGTGGTCTGCGTGAGCGTGAAGCCGAAGCCGGCAGAGAACTCGCGCAGCATCACCTCGACTGGACCAAAGAGCGGATCCAGGCCGAAAAGGAAGTGCAGGCAGAAATCCAGAAGAGCATTCAGAGCTTGATGGATTTCTACAAGAGTGCTTTCGACGCATATGTCAGTGGCGCCAAGCAGGCCGCCGACGCCGGCCGAGACCAGTTCAACCAGCTAAAGGAGTCTATTCGCCAGGCCGGCCTGCTGCCGGAAGAGGCTGAAGTCGATCCGGTATTTGGCGATATGCAGGCCCGTGAGCAGCAGATCCGGGATCTGACTAAGCAAGCCACCGAGTACCGCGATGCCATCGCCCTGCTGCGTTCCATGAGCAAAGACATGTCGGCCGAGCAGGCCCAGCAGCTTGCGGAAATGGAAAAAGGGCTCAAGGACATCGAGGGAAGCCAGCGGAGGCTTGTCTTCCAGTACGAGCGACTCTACGGCTCCAAGCCCACGCAGTGGGGCAACCAAAGCGTTGCGTCCGACCATTTGAGCATGGAGGCGGTTGCGCTGGCCGGAAAAGACTCCGATCAGTACCTGGCTAATTTAGATGAAGCCAACGACAAAGGCCGGGCCTTCATCGATGGCTTACTGGCCAACGGCGACGCCATGAGGGATTTCATCATCCAGGTAAATGGCGGAGCGGCCAGTGTTGAGGAGCTGGGCAAAAAGTACGGCCTGACGGATCGCCAGTTGGGCAAGCTGACTAAGGGCATGCAGGAGTATATCCGCACCCGGGACATCCTTGAGGGCAAGGCCGGCGACAAAAGCGTTTCCAATGCTGCGGATCCCCTCGCACTGCTGTTCATGGATCGCCGGCCGGACGCCGCTGCCATTGGCAAGCCAAGCAAGGGCGGCAGCAGCAAGAAAGCAAGCCAGGATTATGCTGAGGTCAAGCCCTCTGACATCCTGAAAGACATGTTCTCGAAGGAGAACCTGGCCCAGGTGGCAGATGCCGGCGTAGGCGTTTTCCGCATGATCGGCGACGCCATCGCCGAATTCGACCGCGATGCCGCCGAGTCCTTCCACAATCTGGTCAGTGTGGCGGGAGGCGCGTTCGGCGCCATCGGCCGGATCCTGAGCGGTGACTTTATTGGTGGGGCCATCCAGGGCTTCCTGAACGTCTTCAGCACCGTGATCGGCATGATTACCACCACCCAGCGCCTGATCCGCGAAACCCGCGAAGAAGCTGAGCGCGCCAAGGCCATCGCAGACGCGGCGGAGCTCGATGATCTCGATCGCCAGATCCGCGCTGCGAAGGCGAACGGCAAGTCCACCTATCAGCTTGAGGTGGATCGGGCCATCAAGGGGGCCGAAAAGGATATCACAGACGCCATTTACGACTTCAACCGTAATCTTGGCCGGCAGGGCGTCACCTGGGGACCAAACGGCCTGACGCTGAATCTCGACGGCATTCCCCTTGAGAAGCAGGCCAAGGTCAAAAACGACTTTGCCGAGCTTGCGCGCACGGTCAATCAGCACACGGGCCAGATGTCGGACGATATCAAGGCAGCACAGAAGGCCTTTGTCGAAATCCTGCCGGGCATCTTCGGTGCGCTGGGAACGGACCCGCAGGAGCGGGCCCAGCGGGAGCTTGATAAAATCCAGAACCGGCTGGCCTATCAGAAGCGGAACTATGACGAGCCGGCCAAGCGCGACGCCCTGAAAAAGGACTTTCTGGCCCGGTTGGGTCTGGATCCCTCGAACGTGGACTTCGCCGAGGTCGGCGATCAGTATGCCGAGGCCGTTCGGGACATCCAGACCGAAATCGAAGAGGAGTTTCACGGCCGGCACATCAACTGGCTGCAGCCGCCGGAAGACGTCCAAGCCGAATTTCAGAGGCGGCTGGCCAAGCTCTGGCCGGAGTTTCACCGGCAGATTCAGGCAGCGGTCGACAAGGCCAGTGACACTGCCAAGCAGCAACTCAACAAGAACCTGCAGGATGCCGAGAACCTGTTGCGGCAGCGTGCCGAAGCGATGGCCGAGGCGCAGCAGGAGATGTTTGAGGAGGATTCCGCGCACACCAACAGGCAAATTGCCCTGCATGAGCGCCTGCTGGCCAAGATTGAAGCCCAGAACGAGCGCCTGCGCAAACAGATCGATCTCAAGCGTGAACTACTGGCCCAGGATGAGGCGAAATTCGAGCGCGAAGACCAAGGCCTCTACGCCAAAGCCGTCGCGGGCGTCGACTTCGACGCGGAGTTGCGCGCCGGCCTCAAGGCGATTCACAATCCAGACGGCGTCCTGACCGAAACCTACTCCGGCCAGTCCCACATCGAGGCCATGAAAGAGCGGGCGGCGCTGCTCAAGCTCTCAGCCGAGAACAAATTCAACCTCGAACAGTTTGACTCCACTGATCCCGCCAAGAACAAAGCCCTTTTCCTGGACGAGATGAAGCGGATCGCGGCGATCGAGGGCCGGTTTGCCGCCGAGCAGCTCAAGACCGCCGAGGAAGGCAGCCGGGCCTATCTGGAGCTGCAGCAGATGCAGGCGCAGGCTTACACCAGCTTCAAAGAAGCGCATCTGGAAGCTATGCGAGACGCCACTGAGAAGGAAGTGGCGTATATCGAGACCCAGATCGCCGCCAACGACAAGAAAGCGGCCAAGGTCCAGCAGAACCTGGAGGCCTACCGGTCCGACCTGGCCAGGCTGACCGAGGAGCGCGACCGCGATCTGAAGGAAATCGACAAGTCCGTCAAGGCCCTGACTGAGGCCCATAACCCGTGGAAAGTTGCGGTCACTGAGCTGCGCAACGGGATCAAGCGGCCCCTGGCCGATATCACCAGCTGGTACCGCGGGCTGGTCCATCAGCTCAAGGAAGCTGCGGCGCTGGGCGTCAAGACCACAGGAAATCTGGCCTATACCCTCGGCGTAGAAGGCAAATCGCTGAACGTGGCGCAGGCAGAAGCCTACGCTCAGAATATGGTTTCGAAGATGCTGGGCAGCACCGGCCTGCCGCGCATGGCTGGCGGCGGCGTGGTGCCGGCCGGCTTCGACGGGGATCGCTTCCCGGCCCTGCTCAACAGCGGTGAGCCCGTCTTTCCGAAGTGGTTCGCCGAGCTGATCGAAGGCGCCTGGCGCATGAACCACGGCGGCACCAGCAGCGTCTACAACCAGCAGCGGGCCTACGAGATCAACATTCCGATTTACGACGCCAAAAACCCGGAGCAGGTCCGGCGCATGGTGCTCGAGACCCTGCGCCAGGCCGGCATCGATCCCAATCTGGCCAAGGTCAACGGCACCTTTATGGGCAGCCTGAACTAAGCGCATGGCCACCTGTACCGTCGATATCAGCCAGCTCTACCGCACCCTCAACAACCCCTATGCGACCAGTATCGTCCGTTCAGGCTACGGCTCGCCGGCCGGGCCGCCGCCGGAACGCGACATGCCCAGCGCCTGGTCAATCAAGGTCTTTCTCGGCGACGATGCCTATCAGCTCGGCTGGTTCTACGATCCCGAAACGATGCGGATCACCAGCACCTATGGCGAAAAGGGCTCGGCCAGCTTCGGTATCGTCGACGATTACGAGCCCTACCAGGTCATTCCCTTCCGGCTCGAGGACGCGCTGGAGCTGCGGGTCCAGATCTGGAACCTGAGTGAAACCTACTGCTACTTCGACGGCTTCCTGGCCGACGCCGATCCCGAAGTCATCGGCGTCCGCGCGGACGGGACCGAGGCCGTTCGCTACCAGGTCTCCTGCAAGGATCTCTACGGCGAACTCGAGCGCGAATCGGTCAATAAGCTCTACACCAGCAAAAAGCACGGCTTCATCCTGCGGGATGTCCTCTGGAACTACACCACACTCGATCCCAGCGACATCGACCCGAACCTGGGCTTCCTGGTCGACAGCTACCCGATCAAGTCGAAGCGGCCGAGCCAGATTCTCGAGCACATCGCCAATCTGACCGATACGACCTACATCATCGAGCCCGTCACGCGCAAAATCAAGCTGGTGTCCAAGACCGATGCGGCGGTCCGCTTCAATCTGACGGTCAACGAGACGAACAAATACGACCTGTTCGACAAGGATAGCTTCAAAATCCGGCGCCAGAACGATCTCGTCCACAACGTGATCGAGTTCTGGTACCGGCCGCGCTACACGGCCGGTACGGTCAACGTCAGCCAGGGGACGAACATCGTCGCAGGCCACGGCAGTCCACCGGCCACCGACTGGGAAGGCCTGCTGCCGCCGATGCAGTTCAAGCTGGCCAACTCCAGCGCCGTCTACACCGCCGAAAAAAACAACAGCAGCGGCGCGACCCAGGAATGGCGGCTCAGCAGCAACTACGCCGAGAGCACTTCTGGCGGCGCCGGCACGAATCAGCCGTATGAGCTGCGCAGCGACGAGCCGAGCCCGGTCTATGTCACCGACCAGATGTCGATCGGCCTGTACCGTGCCTTGCGGAAGGACTCCGGCCGCTTCGTCTACAAGGTCAGCTCGGACGAGAACTATTTCACCTATGCCGAGGCCAAGCGCTTCGCCGGGGCCATGCTGGCCATGGCCCGGCCGCTGCCACAGGGCCAGGCTACGACCTACACGTCGGTTTGGAGCTGGCAGCCCCTGCTGGCGGGGATGGTCCTGCCCTTCGATCTGCCCACTACGAAACGATACGTCGGGGATGTGGTCGTTCAGCAGATCGTCATCGAAGACGAGGGCGGTACGGTCGACGCCGAGCTGAACCAGTATGGCCAGGTCCATCCCTACTGCAAGATCCGGTTGAGCTTCGACGCGACGCTGAGCAAGTGGCAGGCCCAGTTCCGCAAGCTCATGCTCGAGGCCCAGAAGGTCAAGATCAACCTCGACGACACGCTGAACAAAATCAGTGTCCAGGTCCCCGAGCTGCTGGTGATGAAGGACTGCGTTCACCCGAGCGAGCCCATATCGATCAGCGAGCTCCTGAGCCTGGACGATCCGCTCTATGCCCGGATCGAGACCGAAGGACCGCTTTTCTACAGCCAACAGAGCTACAGCCTGAACCGCTTCGACTACGCCTTTTCCACCGTTTGAAAGGAATTCCGATGCAACACACAGATGTGCGCGGCGGCCTGCGCCTGAGCAGCCGCATTGAATGTACGGCCTTGCGCGTGCCCGACGAGCTGGACGATCTGGCTGCCCTGATGGCCACCCTGCGCCGGCAGGAGCGCCGGTACCGCGATGCATCCACGCACGAGGTGATGGCTGCCATCCGCCGCGGCGAGGTCCGGCATACCCAGCTGCTGGGCCGGACCGGCGGCGAGAACAAATTGGTCCGGGGCTTCTACAGCGACTTTTTCGCCCGGCTGATGGGCCGGAGTGTTACGCCGGGCGTGAATCAGACCCTTTTTATTGAGAAGTTCGCAGTAGGCCTCAACTTCGCGGCGACCACCTTCAACCAGACACAGCTGGGCTCCGAGCTCTACCGCGCCACCCCGACCGAGTTCTACGACGACACGGTTTCAACCTTCTCGGCGACGACCTACATCCAAAAAAGCCAGGCCAATCCCACTGGCAACACAACCGTCTCGAGCGCCACCAGCACCGTCCTCACCGTGGCCTCTGGGACTGGTTTCATCGTTGGCGGGCGGGCTCAGGTCGAAACGGGCTCGACAACTTACAAATTCACCATCAGCGCGATCAACGGCGGCAATCAGCTGACCTGTACCAACATCACCGGAGGATCCCTGACCGGCGCCGGTGCGTTCCCGGCCGGCGACATTCCGGTTTCCCCCAATCCGGTCAAGGCCCTGCATTCCGAAGCTGGCTGCTTCATTGGCGGGGGTGCTACCGGCGATCCGAACACCGGCACCATGATGAACCGGCGACCGATCGAGCAGCTGAAGGACAGCAGCATCAGCCTGCTCTATGATTTCGTCCTGGCCTGCGAGAGTCTCGACTGATGGGCTATACAGACTTTTTCGGCAAGGCCCCAGAGATTCTGACGGTCGCAGCATCACCGGCGCCGACCAATCAGATCTTCACTGTCTCGAGCGCGACGAATCTGGCCGAGGGCCTGTGGATCCTGGTCAAGGTCGGCAGCAATTTCGAGGAAGGTAAGATTGCCAGCCTCAGCGGCAACCAGGTCACGCTGGCGGCACCGCTCAGCGGTGCACCGGCCGTTCCCGGCGAGGTGCGGAATGTGCGCGTGCTGCTGTCGAATCGCCTCTTTAACGGGATGGGCCTGTTCAACGCCGATTCCGTGGCCGATCTGCCCACCATCGATACGACCTACGCGCCAGAAGGCCTGAAATACCACGTCAAGGACGTGGGCCCCTACCGCTGGCAGTCTGGCAGCAGCCTGACCGCTGGCGGCGAGGACATCGTCAACAGCAACTATACCGGGCAGTGGGTCAAGCAGGAGACGTCCGGCGGAGCCGGTGATGAGGGCTTGACGACCTGGCTGGCGCTGCAGGTGCTGGAGCTGCGGGATCAGATCAAAAAGCTTCAAGATAAGCAACCAATCCACCTAACCATCCCAGCCACCATTGGCATCATTGCCGCGACCACGGCCACGACTCTGAAAGTGCCGCTTCCGTATATGGAGTCGGCCTATGGGGTCGTGCTGACGTCGCTGCCGATCCTGAATCAGAAACTGGTTCTGTGCGGCTGGTGCGCGGACATGCCATCCGGCTATCTCTACCTGCGCCTGTACAACACGGATGCAACGGCGTCCCGGCCGTTTACGGCCCATCTTCGACTCGCTTTCCTAAGAGGTCTTTAACCATGCCATCATCTTCCGCCAATAGCCTGAAAGCTTCTCTGCTGGCCGGGGGCTATACCTCCACCACCCTACAAACCTACCTCGGCACCATCGGTAACCGAGCACTGTTCCGCGAGCTGATGGCCGATTTTGGTTCCTGCCAGGCCCTGTTTTCCAACAGCTCCAGCCTGGATGCGATCTATGGGTCGGCCCTGGGCTGGACCGAGACCAAAAACAGCTCGGTGGCGCTGACCGTGATTGCCGGCAGCACCTTTGCCACGGCGGAGCTGTGCAAAATCGGCGCCAACCTCAAAGACGTCATGACCCAGCCCTATTACGGCTACTGGCGAAACAGCGATCTAAACTATGCGCGGCTGAAAGCCCAAATCAATGCGGCCGGGAGCAAGTATAAAGCGCAGGCCTGGACCACCCCCGGCGCCAATACCTGGACCAAGCCGGCCACCCTGCACAAGTGCTGGGGCCGCGCCAAGGGTGCCGGCGCCGGTGGCGGCGGCAACGACAACGGCACCAACCAGGGCGGGGGTGGCGGAGGTGGCGGCGCCACCCAGGTCAAAGAGCTGGATGTTTCGCTGATCACGGGCAACCTGACCATCACCATCGGCGCCAAAAGCAACGGAACGGCAGCGAGTACCAATCCCAGCAACGCCAGCAACGGGGGCAACACGACGATCGCAGACGGCACCAACGGAACGCTGCTGTCTGCTGCAGGTGGGACCGGTGGCAAGGGCGGCGACAAGGTTGGCACGAGCCCTGGCGGGCAAGCCACGAGCACCTACATCGGCCGGCAGTTCATGACTGACTGGGATATTTTTTCCGACCCAGCCCAGCTGGTGGATGCCGGCGTGCACGGCGGGGCCGGCGGCGCATCGGATGCCACAGGCCCGACCGAAAACGGCGGGGATGGCCTATGGCCGGGTGGCGGTGGGGTAGGACCCGGCGGGGGCGGCTACCACGGCGGCGGCGGCGCCAGCGGCACCAATACCGGAAATTCCAACGGTTCGAACGGCACGGGCTATGGCGCTGGCGGCGGCGGCGCCAGCGCAGGCGGCACCAACAACGGCGCCAACGGCACCGATGGATACGCCCGCCTGACCTGGATTGAAGGCTAAAAGGAGGCCCCATGTCACCCTACATTCAGATAGGCTATTCCGTAATTCTCGAGGCCGCACGCTGGGCCTATGGCCCGACCACCGAGCTCTGGCCCAACGACACCCACCACGCCTACGGCTGGGCCGCCAAAAAGCCCGGCGACACCCGGCGCTATCCGGTGGATCTCAAAGGCTGGTGCCGGGCGAAGTACGGCGCGGACTGGCAAGTGGTGCAAACCGGCTTCGACGAATGGGGCTGGCAGTTTTTCCACCCCTACCGCCAGGACTGGCAGGTGGTGCCCGTGATCCTGTTCGCCAAGGACACCCTCAGCCGGCCGATCGCCGAGCTCAACGGCGCGGCCGAAACCTTCCATCAGAACTGCCTGCGCGTAGCCGACTGGTACGAAGGCCAGGGCGTCGGCCGGCTGACCGTGATGCGCCCGACGCTCTTTGGCAGCGACAAAACCGCCGTCGAGTGGCAGCAGCTTTATATGGACCAAGCCGATCGGTACGACAGTTGGAAGGTCTGCCAGGCCGATCTGCTGCGATTCTACGGCAATCGCATCAACAGCAACCTGATCTATGTCTGCACCCAGTATTGCGGCGCAACGGCCGATTGGGACTATGACGCGGCCGGCGGCGGCTGGCTGACCTTTGTCAGCAGCTTTGCCACCCTGCCGGCCAATCTCTACGATCCGGCCGCTCCGACCCCGCGCGCCCAGACCGTGGCCTATGCCATTGGCCACGAGCTCGGGCACTGCCTGGGCCTGCAGCACACCGATGCCTCCATGGGCAATGCCAGCGGGATTCAGAACGCGATCATGCAGCGCGGCATGCCGCCGCTGGCCGTGCTGGTGCCTTACGAAAAAGACCGCCTGGCAACCAATCCGTTTCTCAAGAGGTAGCCCCATGGACGAACTGACCGGCCTGAAAGCCCTGCATGCGCCGACTGCGTCCGCCCTGCAGACCCTGGCCCTGGCTGCGGCCTTGAAGACCGAGCTCGAAAACCCGAGTGCGCCGGGCCCCAAGAAGCAGCAGATTGCCGAGGCCAAGCTTCAGCGGGCCCTCAATCAGCTGTATGTCCAGCTCGAAACCGTCTTTGGCGATCAGCCGCCCTGGGTCGATCTGCTGGCCTATGGCCTGGTGATCCCCTTCGCGCCCGCGGCGATTCGCTGGGCGGTAGACCACTTCAACACCCTGGGCCTGTTCCAGGGCAAACCCAAACCCCCTACGAAAGAGGCACCCCATGGTTAATAGCTTTGTCGTCAAGAAAGGCCGGATGGCCCCCAACGGCCTGCTCGATCTCGAGCTGCATGCATTCCAGGGCAAGAATTATCTCGGCTTCATGATCGTCAATTCCGGCGCTCCGGGCCATCAGCGGCTGAGCACGGTCCCGACCCAGCACGTCGGCCAGCTCGAGCCCTGCCCGGAAGGGGAATTTGATCTCGGGCCGCTGGAATGGGCCGGGCAAAAGGGCGATTACACACGGCTTTTTCGCGAGATCAAGAGCCCGATCTGGCAGGTGATCATGCGCAGCCGGGCCATCGGATTCCACGCAGACGGCAACCGCGCCACCGCGCCCGGCTCGGCCGGCTGCCTGGTGTTTCGCACGCTGGACGATCTCAAGCGCTTTGTGAGCTGGCAAATCGGCTACGGGCCCTTCACCAAATGCTATGTCGATTACGGTCTGGGCTACGTCAAGGTTCCCCCTGACCTGAAGATCCCGGCCCGGCCATGACCGAGCAAGAGCTGATCGACCTCATCGCCTGCGCCGTGGTGGCGCTCTACGGCTCCATCGCGCGCACCGTGGCCGATAACCGCGACACCGGGGCCCGCGGCTGGCGCTTCATCTGGCTGCTGGCTGCCAATGCCTGCATCTCGGGCTTCTGTGCCCTGATGGCGATCCCGCTGGCCCAGATGCTTCACCTCGACGGGATGTACTACAAAATCTTTCTGGCGGGAATGGCCGGCTACATGGGCCTGGGCTTCCTTGCCTATTGTGAAAAGGAGATGAAAAGGAGGTTTGGATTCGATGACACCCGTGATAGTCACTCTCAAAATCCTGGCAGCGCTGCTGACGCTCGTGATCCTGAAACTCCGGCCCGCTGAGCACAAGTGGCGGAATGCCCTGTATTTCCTGGCAGCGCTGATTCTGCTCAGCGGTGCTGTCATCACCGGCTTATCCCTGATTCGACCGTAGAAAGGACCTATCCCTGTGCCCTATTCAAACATCACCCAGGACGATACGCGGTCTGCCGAAGAGCGCGACATCCCGCTGGCCCATCGCCGCTATACCTGTCCGTTCTCGAGCACCACTGAGGCCCTGTTTCGGCTGCCGCTGAACGTGAAGGTCTGCAACGTGGTCAACGACACCGACCGGAAGCTGTATTTTTACGTGACCAAGTACGACGGCAGTGCCGACACGCCGGCCGGCAATCTGCACACGGCCAATACCAGCAGCCGGATTGAGGAGGTGGCCGCTGGCGCCAGCTTCCCAATCGCCCAGCACGAGGAATTCAATTCGATTCGGTTCAAGGCTGATGGCGGGGCCGCTACCGGCACGGTGACGCTTCGGCCTGGCCACGGCTACGCCAATGAGATCGCGGACATCGAAACCCGCGCCTTGGTGGCCGTGGTATGAGCCCGGTTTACATCCCCGGCCAGGGCTGGGGCACGGGCGGATCCTCCGCAGCGGCTGCCGCCGCGGTTGTCCCGGTCGGCACAGCCAATGGCCGGCTGACCCTGGTCAGCGGCACACCGGTCATGACCACCAGCCAGACGGCCAAAACCACCCTCTATTACACGCCGCACGAGGGCAATCAGATCGCACTCTTCTCTGGCGGTGCCTGGGAGCTGCTCAGCTTTAGCGAGGCCAGCCTGGGCTTGAGCGGGTTTGCGGCCAACAAGAACTTCGATATCTTCGGGTACTCCAGCGGCGGCACACTGACACTTGAGGCGGTGGAGTGGACGAACGATTCAACCAGGGCAGTAGCCCTGGCCCAGCAAGATGGCGTCTGGTGCAAAACAGGCGCGCCCGCCAGGCGCTATCTGGGAACGATTCGAACGACTGGCGTCACCGGGCAGTGTGAGTTCAGCTTCGGCGGCGATGCGGCGGCGGCCAATCTGTTTGTATGGAACGAGAGCAACCGGGTGTTTGTGCCGACCATGATTCACGACACAACGAATTCGTGGACCTATGGCAATGTCGGGGCCTGGCGGGCGGCCAACAATAGCTCAAATTACCGGGCGAATGTGGTGATCGGTCGAAAACTTGAAGCCCTGACCGCCACCTACCAGGCATTCATCAGCACGGCGGCTTCCACCGCGGGAGCGGCCAATATTGGGGTCAATTCCACGACGGCCAGGTCAGGTTTTGGGGCCTACGCCACAGGCGGCAATGCCGGTGAAGTGCTGTCTGCCAGCTGGTCTGGATTTTTGGAACCTGGATTTTCGTTCATTTCGGCAATCGAATATTCGTCGGGGGGCACCTCCACGATATACGGTGATAATGGCGCTAATCCTGTTCAAACTGGTTTAATTGTGGGAGGATACTTCTAAACATGGATATTGATGCCATTTTTCGTCAAATCCATACTGAAATCGAGGCGGAAGGCCTGCCGATTGTCACTGTGCGCGACACCGACGGCACCCTGGCGGGCCGGCAAATCGTTTTGCACCCGGACGCCACGCCCGAGCAGATCGCTCAGGCCGAGCAGATCGCAGCCGAGGTGATTGCCAGCCAATAACCCTTTCTCTTCACGTTCACACTCAGCGCCCGGCCGGGCTGTTTCCCTGGCCGGGATTTTTTCGTCGTTTTTGGATCAGCGCAGCAGGCCCAGCAGCTGGTGATAGTGAAGGCTCGACTGAGCCTCGGCCTGATCGTCCCAGATCGCTGCTGAGTAGCGCCCCTGCAGCACGGGCTGGCCATCTGGGCGCAGGGTCCAGACCGAATACCCCGCAATCAAGCCATTGCGGACATGCTCACGGCGCTCGAGCCGGGCCCAGCCCGAGGTCGGTTCAACCGGCTCGCTCTCCACGGGGCGGCCGCTGGCGAAGAAGCGCGGCGTGCACATGAGGGAATGCTACCACGGAGCCGACATCGGCCCGGCGATTAAACGGCCTGTATTCAAGGATTTTCCCAAACGCTTCTCGAAATTGAGTTCCATCGAAACCCTTATGATACAAGGGATTCAGGCACAAATGATCCAAACATTATTATCATTAAATCTAGTCATTTGTGATCATATTACGACGTTTTGGATCGAGTATGTATCCCAGGCTTCGATAAGCTGTATAATTTTTAAGGTAGATCACTTGATCTATCGGCAGCTTTTGGATAGTATTAAATTAGAGAGGCCGCAAGGCCCACTGGCATAAGTCAGTGCCTGTCCAGGGTGAAACTATAGGAGCCGAATTAAAGCGGATCCATGCCCTGGATTCAGGAACTGGATAACCAGGCCAGTCTCGGATCCGTTGGCATAGGACGTGGATGACATGTTCTTGGCCTGCATCCTTGACTGGAATGCAGGCCAGCCATGAGAAGTTGTTCTAGGAGACTAGGAGACGACCATGGCTGGCCTAAGTGATTTTTTGGGTCCTGAAAAGGGCAATAGCAGATGGCTTCACGACGTGAAGGCGCTGTCACGAAAACGGAAAAGGAGATATCGATGAATGCCTGTTGAAAAAGCAGACAACCCCGAAGTTGGCGCTCCGGGGCTGCATTCCCGGTGTCGCACCCCGCTTGGAGGTGGTTGCAGGGAAGCTACAAAAGTAGCGAGTCACTACCATTGTAGACTTTCCTGTAATTCCAAGCAAGTAAAATTAAATTTGTTAAAGGTTTACAGAAAAGTTATGAGCAACTCAAGTAACCGCCAGAAACCAACCCCTGGCAACAGCAGCAACGGCGGAAATAACGCTGGTTCTCGGAAAAACCGGAAGTCGTTCAAGACGCGCTACCGGCACTACCGGACCGGGAAGATCATGGAAGCATCGGATTACGGCTATAAGGCCTGGTATTTCTGATGTGAGGTAGGCCGGCCGGGGATCAACTCCTCGGCTTCCGTTCTGGCCCGCTGCGGTGCACCAGGGAAGCTGGGACCGCGGTTTTTTCATGACCCTTAGCCAATGCACGAGCCGGCTTGGCCGATATGACACTTGGAGGCGAAGCCGGTATGCTAGGGCCATGAGTGATCCGATCGACTTTCAAGCCCACCGAAATCGCCGCAGCCTGAGCGCCAGCAAAGAGGCTGCTGTGGGGGCGTTGACCGAGGCTGTGAAACTCTTGCTCGACGCGATCCCTGAGATCAATGACGGCACCTTCACCCGTGAGTATGACGATCTGATGCTTGAGCTCTCCGACGCGCTGGCCCCGCTCGAGCAATTTCTGATCGACGAGCTCAAGCCCGAGCATCTGGATCCACCTTGAGCCTCAGGTGACACTTTCCGGCGAATCCAGTATGCAGGGGTGAGGTTCAAACGTCTTAGCCGTTCGTGGCCTCAATCCACCTAGGCAAGGTCACACTGACCCATCCGCCTTCTTGGCTCTGGAACGAAGAAAACAGGTTGTCATCAGATTCCCAACAAGGAAGCTTCTCACCCAGCTCCAACGCCTCAATCAGCGGCAGAATATCTTCGAGTGGAACCTGGATGATCTCCATCGGCTGCTCATCAAAGCGAACCGGGTGACCATCGAAAAAGGGGCGGCGATCGAGTTTGATCATAGGTTTTATCCTTAGGGTATTTTGAGCGCTGGGGGCCGACCCCTCCAATATTCAACCTATACACCATTGCAAAAAGCCTTACAACAGCGAAAAGACAGAAAGCCCCAGGGGGTCACAACCTGGGGCCTCTGTTACCGCCATCCACCGCGCCGATAATTCCTCGCGGAGGTCTACGCCTCGACTACGTGCAAACGGGCGTCGGCAGACGACAATCTCGAAAATGGCCGCCATCCCGGGCGATGGCGTGGGCGACGCGCAGAAGCTTACGTGCTGCCGCAATCACCGTTTTGGATCGGGGAATACTCCGTTCTCTGCGCTCGAGGTACCATTCTCGAAATATTCCTTTGCCGCGGCTGCCGCCGCACTGGCTGGCAGCTGCTGAGAACAGGCAGCGGCGCAGGGCCGGACTGCCAGAGCGCGAGATCCGGACAGGGCTTTTGTAGAGGCCGCTGCTGCGCTCGGTGAGGTTGACGCCTGCGACCTTGTAGAGATGCCGCGGCGTCGGATAATTTCTCAGATCACCGGCCTGGCCGAGCAGCAGGCCTGTCAGCAACGGCCCGAAGCCAGGGATGGTTCGGAGATTCTTCGCATAGGGGATGTGCTGGCACCAGCCAATGATCGCCTCTTGCATTTCGGCATAGCAATCGTCGAAGTAGTCGAGCAGTTCGAGCTCGATTCGCATCTCGACAGCATTGCTCTGGCGCGGCAGGCCGATGCTCGCGATCGCCGATTCGTAGAGCGCGACGGCCGTTTCCTGCTTCAGCTTGCCGGCGGATACTTCCCAGACGAATTTCTCGAAACCGGCTTGGCCCAGGGCCGCGACCTCTGACGGCCGCGAAAACCGGCGCAGCAGCGCCAGGGCCGTCTTTGTTCTCAGCTTGATGTGCAAGCTGAACTCAGGCCAGATGTGATCGACCAGGCTGTGGATCCGCTGAAGGGAGGCCCGGCGCATGCTGGCCAGCCGAAGATACTGATTGCTCAGCTCGCGCAGCTCGCCGAAGGCCTCGGCCTGGGGCACATGGGTCTTGAACTGGCCATCGCGCAGCAGCATCGCCAGCACCTGGGCATCAATGGTATCGTTCTTGAGGCCGGAATTGGTGTAGAAGTATTTCCCACGCCGGCAGTAGACGCCAGGGATCAGGTGGCAGGTCCAGCCGCGCTGGCGCAGCCAGGCCGACAGGGCTCCCGAAAACGGCTCGGTCGGCTCAACACCGAAGATCAGCTCTTGGCCGGGGGCGGCGCTCCCGATCCATTCCGCCAGCCGGGTGAAGCCCTGCTCGCTGTGGCTGAAGACGAAGGGGTTTTTGTGCGGGGCCACGGCCCCGAGGATCCAGGCATAGTGGTGACGCTTGGCGACGTCGATTCCGATGTAGGCTTTCATGCTGCCAGGATAGACCGGGGGGATCGGGCGGGAATGTGATAATTATTGCAGAAGCCGCAAATACAGCAACTATGTGAAGTTTTTGACCGAGCATATGCGCTCGCTGGTGCGCAACGCCGTCAAACAGCTGGGCGTGGAAGCCTTCTATTCCAACTCAATCGACATTCTGCGCAACACGATTCTCGGGCTGCATGCCGAGGGCGAACGCCGCGGCCGCACGTTTCCCGAAAACGGCATGCGGGTATATGACGTGGAAGTGCTGAGAGTGGAACTCGTCGACGAGGAAGTCGAGAAGATGCTCGTCAAGGCCCAGCGGAGCGTGGTCGAACAGACGCTGCAATTGACCACCGAGCGGCGCCGGCTCGATTTCGTCCAGCAGCAGGAGGACATCAACCGCCGGATCTCGGCCACGCGCTCGGTCACGCGCCAGCAGGAGCTGGAGCTGCAGTTGCAGGAAATCGGCAAGGAGCTCGAGGTCAAGCTCGGCAAGGCCCAGTCGGAAATCGCGCTCGAAGAGGCCCGGCTGGTGGCCAAGCTCGAGATGCAGAACAAGATCTCCGGCGTCCACGACGCCGAGCTCGCCCGCCTGCGCGCCAGCAATCAGGTCGAGATCGATGCCTCCAGGCAGCGGCTCGAGCAGCGCCTGCTCTCGCTCCAGTCCGAAGTCGAGGCCGTGGTCAAAAAGGCCGAGGCGATCAACCCCGACTTCATCGCCGCGCTGCAGGCCTTCGGCGACAAGGCCCTGGCGGAACGGATGGCGGAATCCATGGCGCCGCTGGCGATCCTCGGCGGCAAGAGTGTCGCAGATGTACTCAACAATCTGCTGCGCAACACCCGGCTCGAAGGCCTGATGTACAAGCATCTCAACGGCGATCATCTGGCCGTGCTCGAAAAACCGCCGGTTTGAGCCATCTGATCCAAAGAACAAGCCCCGATGGTCTTTTCTGGCCATCGGGGCTTGTGGTTCTGGCTGTTTAAGGCTGAGTCTTTGTGGTTGCTGCGGGAGGTGGGGCAGACTGGGAAGATTGGGCGCCTGTCGGCATGATAGTGGATTTGTATTTGTGGATCTCATCCTGCTTGTCGTCTACAGCCATCATAGCCAGCGAATGCATCTGCTTGCAGATGACGATGGTCAGGCAAAAAGCATAGGCGAGCAAGAACACAGCTATCGAAAAGAACCACGGCTGAACAAACTGGTTATAGGGCAAGAACAGGGCGTCCTGCCAAACCCCTTTCAGCGGAACAACCGCATTCTCCTGGGCCATAATAACGCACGGAACAGCCAGAAGCGTGAACACCACGCTAAGCGCGGTGCACCGAATGGTTTGCTGAATGCACTCTATCCGGTTCTGGTAGGAGGAGGGTTCGACGATGCCCCCCAAAGGGGCGGTAACCAGATTAAAGAGCAATCCCAAAAAGGCGGTAAAGGTACCTACGTAGAGCGCGACCGCTGAAAGCAACATGCCGATCGCAGTATCCGAGAAGAAGACGACCCCTTGAAGGGCCAGGGCACCGGCAGCACAAAGCGAAACCACAGCCGAGACAAAAGCCGCCACGGGGTTTTGCTGAATGAACTTTTCGGCTACAGAGAATGGAAACATTCGTATCCTCCTGTATTATTTTAGCATTCAGCGAACAAAATTTAAACCTTTCTGGCAGCTTTAAGGACCGCCTTCATGATCGTTTGGACGGCAGCGCGGATCTCCTTAAGAACGGGAACCCCCTGATCGATTTTAACCTCATCGGTGACGTCAAAGTAAGAAGCGAGCTCTCTTCCCTCGCTTAAGGTCATCTTAAAGTTTTTCCCGCCAAATTTAACCTCAATATACTCACGCTCGATTCGGGTTTGAGTGTCTTCTTTGAGGCCGATCTCGGTATAAAAGGCCGGCTTGTCCTTTTTGAACTTTTGCATGAAATGCTCGAGCTTGGCCCCAGTTCCAAGGGGCGAGATGTCGATGACTTGCCTGGCATTCAGCTTAACCTCTTTTTGCTCCTTCTCACCACTTTCGACATCTATCTTGTCAAAACCTTTTGTGAAGACCGGATAAGATAAGATGATTTTAGTGGGGCGGGCCGCGTCATTATTGACTTGCTTGATATAGTCATAGGGCGCTAACTTATTGATTGAGACATTATAATCGTCCCCTAAAATAAGCTTAAACTCTCGTTCCAGCTGGGTCTTTAGCACATTGTAAGCGCCCTTGTTCCCATAGCGCTGAAGGCACATATAGGCTGAATCGGCATCCGGATGAAGGTAAAAATAGAAATAATATGGCATGACTGGGGCATGATGCGCCTGAAGCTTGAATTCTTCCTGAAAGGCGTTCTCCGTGTTGATGATGTCCGCAACATCACCGTGCTTCCCGTATCTCAGTCGGCCATCCAGTTCAAACCCATTGAGGGCCATAGGCTCAGCAAGGCAGCAGACCTCTTGAGTGTGCTTAATGTGCTGGTAATCGCTCAATGTCCTATCGATAATGTCCCGAATAAACTCTGCATAAGAGTCTTGGCGGTTTAGATAGGAAAAGGGAACAACGTTCCACTTGGTAGGCTTCTTTTCGTCGGTATGGGCTTTGAGTTTGATTTCATATAGGGCAATTGATACGGTCTTGTCCATGGCGTGCTCCGATGACTGCTAGAGAGATCGATCTTAGCCCAACTGCTAATTTTTAGCAAATTTAACCATTGATCGGCTTCTAGCCCTTTACTTCGCCCAGGCCGGCAGCGGCACCACGCCATTCCCCTCATCCGTCGCTGTCGGCCCCATCCACACACCCTGCTTGCCCTTGACCCAGAACCGATGAACTTTCCCGCTCAAGCAGTGCCAGAGCCGATGGCCCGGGATCTTCTCCATGGGCTCACCGCAGAACCGGCAGGCCGCTCGGTCAGCCGGTTTTTCAGACTTATCCACATTTACACAATCTGTATGTGGATAAGTCTGAAATTCGCTAACCGCAGGCGTTTCGTTTGAAAGTGTCAGATCGGGCTGTGCCGGCTTGGCCTTCTTCGCCCTGGGCTTGCGCGCGGGCTTTTCTTTCGGCGGGTCCGGCTGCAGCTGCTGGGCCTGGCTAGCCAGCCAATCAGCAAGCAGAATGTTCGTCGTGCCGTAGATTGAGCGGTAAGCGAGCACGGTCGGCTGATGCAGCCAGGCCCGATGCGTGGGGTCGGCGTCGCAAGACCAGCGATCGGCAGCTGATGGCTGATAGGTTCCCTGGCAGCCGGTGAACAGACAGGGTCCAGACGGGCAATCCAGATCAAGATCCAAGGGTGTTTCAAAGGGCTGCTCAGCTGCCCAAGCGGGAGCTTCCAGAAAAACCGTTTCAACCGCCGCCCCGTTCAGTTGGATCAGCTGAACAGCCGCCAGCTGTTTCTTACCGTCCAACCAGCCGGCGTTTTTAGGCTCAATCCAGGCTTTGTGCTCCGCGTTGAGAGTGCATCCCCACTGCTCAGGGCCAATGGCCTGATAATAGCCGGAGCACCCTTTGTAGAGGCAGGGCGGCGCGGGCTCGGATGTTTGTTCTGAACAAACATCGGGCGCTACCATAGCCGGTTCGGCGGGACGTGTCAGACCCGGTTTGCGCCGCGTCCCGTCCGTCAGAACCCAGCAGTAATGCGCCCGGTCCCACCACCAGCCCTCCGGGAGGCCCGTGGCCCAGCCCGACCAGGTTTCATGGATGCCTTGCACGCGGCAAATATGCATGCCGTTGCGGGCCTTGCAGATGTATACGTGATCGCCCAGGCTGCCCTGATGGCTGTATTCAACCTGAGATGCATCTGCGCCCATGTCACGACAGATCTTGCAATCCATCGAGAGGATAGCTGGTTTTGACTTCTCATCTGGAGCCTTGGCCTTTGGCGTGCGCGTCCGCTTGGCCTTCGGCTCCTGAGCTTCTGCCTGCGCTGCCACGCGCCGGGCCTCAACCCGTTCCTGCCGCTCGCGCCAATCTGCCAGCAGCAGGGCGCGCAGGCCATCTGTTTCAGCTGCGGTCAATTTCTGATCGTGGTTCTTGGCGACACGGTTCATGTAGCTATGCCACGCCAATCGCCGTTCATCGAGATAGACGGAACAGCCGTGGCTGCCGGCGCCTACCGGGACATCCTCACACGCCAACCACCAGCGCTGACAGGTTTCCCATTTCTCCGGCCTGTCCGGCCACATGAGCTGCATGGGCCCATTGCAGAAGTGGCAGCGCGGCAGGGTCATTGGCTCGGCGGCGGGTTCAGTCTCAGCTACCACGATCGTGGTAGCTTCGGGCTCGGCTTCGGCGGCGGGTTCCGGCTTGGCGAGCTCAGGAAGATCCAACAGGCTCAGCTGCTGCATGACACTTCCTCCTTTAACCGTTTCCAGACGGTTTCCCAGGGCTCCCAGATATTGGCGACAATCCGCCAGTACGGCGCGTTATCCGCCAGCAGAAACCGGGGGCCGCCAAACAGTTCCTCGACCTCGCCGGTTTTCCAGTCCAGCAGGTCATCGGCTCGCCAGCAGCCATCGTTTTCGTCCCAGTAGACCAGCTTAAATGGCCTGTCTTCATC
>Ga0196981_1000168_pt1 | contig 48833 bp, 47 predicted proteins | sample S3_2013CmetaG_FD_155462 | JGI IMG/M metagenome (GOLD analysis project Ga0196981, IMG submission 155462) | Soil microbial communities from Anza Borrego desert, Southern California, United States - S3_20-13C | ecosystem: Environmental > Terrestrial > Soil > Desert | place: USA: California... | reverse complement strand
TGTCGAATGGGAAGCACAGCTCGCCGAATTCGGCGTCGACCATTTCGCGGTCGCGCCGGATCTTCGCGGATTCAACAAGTCGGACATGCCGCTCGACTTGGCGCAGTACAAGGCCAGGCATATCGTCGACGATCTCCGCCTTCTCGCGGAACACCTGGGCTACGAGAAGTTCGTCATGGTGGCGCATGACTGGGGCGGGGCGATCGCATGGAATTTCGCCATCGCACTCCCCAAGCTATTGCACAAGCTCATCATCGTCAACTCGCCGCATCCCTACCTGTTTGCGCAGGCGCTGGCAAACGATCCCGAGCAGCAGGCCGCGAGCGAGTACATGAACTGGCTGCGTGCGGAGGGCTCGGAAACTGCGTTGGCAAAGGACGAGTTCAAGCTGCTCGAAGGATTGCTGAACGGCATGGGGCAGTCGCCGACGCCGTGGTTCACGGCTGAGGTGAGGGCGCGTTACCACGAATGCTGGTCGCGCGGCCTTACCGGCGGCGTCAACTACTACCGCGCGTCGCCGCTGCATCCTCCGACGAAGGAGCACGCCGGTCCGGCCAAGCTGCAACTGAACCCATCGGACTACCGCGTGCAGGTACCGACGCGCGTGATTTGGGGCGAGCGCGACATTGCCTTGCCCAAGTCACTGATCAACGGTCTCGATGCGCTGATTGACGACCTGAAGATCGAGCGCATCCCGGAAGGCACGCACTGGGTCATCCATGAGCAGCCCGATCGCATCAATGGGCTGATTCGCGGCTTCCTCTCTGAGTAAGCCCATGAACGATCCGCAAGGATCGTTCATCATGTCCGTCACCTGAATCTTTCCATCCATCATGGCACGCGAAGACTTTTCCTTTTTCCATTCCCTGCGGGTGCGCTGGGCCGAAGTCGACATGCAGGGCATCGTGTTCAACGGCCATTACCTGACCTATTTCGATGTCGCGTTTACCGAGTACTGGCGCGCCACCGGCCTGCCGGGCGTGTTGCAGCAGGCGGAAGAGGGCAAGGAAATGTTCGCCCGGAAGGCGACCATCGAATACCTTGCCCCCGCGCGTTTCGACGACGTGCTGGACATAGGCGTGCGCTGCGCCGGATTCGGCCGGACCTCGGTACGCTTCGTGGTCGAGATCCATCATGGTGACGCACACCTGATTTCCGGCGAACTGGTGTACGTCTACGCCGATACCAGCATTCGCAAGGGCGTTCCCTGGCCGGATGCATGGCGCGAGACCATCACGCGCTTCGAGAAGCTGGCACCGGAGTCGCTATGAGCGTTCGCGTGACGCTCGGCAAATGGGATGAGCAGTCCCGGGACGCAAAGCCGATCCGGTACGATGTTTTCGTGACCGAACAGAAGGTGCCGCTCGATATGGAGTGGGACGAGATGGATGTCCACTGCGTGCATGCGGTGGCGTATGACGCCGAAGGACAAGCGGTCGGCACCGGCCGACTGCTTCCGGACGGGCACATCGGGCGCATGGCGGTGCGGCAGGCTGTGCGGGGCCAGGGCGTCGGTGCGTGCATGCTGGAAGCCTTGGTCGAAGCGGCCCGCGCCCGCGGCGACCGCGAAGTGATGCTCAACGCACAGGAGCAGGCCGAACCCTTCTACGAGCGATACGGATTCCGGCGCGAGGGGGAGATGTTCATGGAGGCGGGAATTCCCCACATCCACATGCGGCGCGCGCTTACCTGACCAGGCGCTCGTGCAGGATCGGCGCGCCACTGCCCGGCAGGCGCACGACCGTTGACGAACGGGTACCGTAGCCGGGCGAGTCGATGCAGACGGCGGACAGGATGCGTTCCCATTCCATGCTGACGCCGGTACGCGGCAACCGGCAATCGGGTGCCTGTGACGTGTCCGACAGCATTTCAAAATAGGCGTCTTCCGGTGCACCCTGGCAGAGCAGGCTGGAAAACTGCGCCTTGGTCCTGACCACCTTCGGCCAGGGCGAATCGAGCGAGCCGTTGGACAGTCCGTAGACACCGGGCGGCAGCGGTTTCCCGTTGCGCTCGTCATCCGGCGATCCGTTCGAATACCAGACAAGCTCCTCGCGATTTCCAACCAGCAAATTGAAGCCGTTGTATTGCCCGGCTCGCGGAGCAAGGTCGTCCACAAACTGCTGCGGCGAGGCAATGCCCGACAGGTAGCCGGCGACGATCTCTCCGCGCGACGGCGCCACCTCCTTTCTTTCCGACGGGGCGCGGATATTGGTGATGGCGGCGAAACGGCCTTCGCGCGTCACGCCCATCCAGGTGCCGCCGCCCTGCAGGTCGCGGCCGGCGTAGATGTGCGCCTGGTCCTCCCACCATGCGGCGGGCGCGGCCGGACGTTCATAGAATTCATCGCGATTGGCGGCCGCCAGCAGCGGAATGCCCGGTACAACTTTCCAGGCGAAGACGATCAGGCACATGCGGGAATGTCCATAAAATGTTCGGTGTGGCGCGGACCGTCGATCAGCTCGGCAAGGCCCTCGCGGGCAACGGCTGCATCGAGGGTGGCTTCAAAACCATCGGGCACTGCCTGGTAGACCTCCATCCAGGTCTGGCGGCCGTCTTTTGCTTCCGGACGGCGCTTGAGACTGCCGGCGACGCCGTGCTCCGCCGCGAGACGTTGCAGCATGGCTGAAGCGCGAACCTGCAACGCGGCCGCGTCTTCATCGCGTACCCGGTAATAGATATACAGATCCATGCGTCAGCCGGATGACTGGCCTCAGGCCGGCAAGGGGTACGGGAGCTGCACGAAGCGCAGCACGGCGCCCGACACGGAACCGAGGCGGATCGTCCCTTCCTCGATGGCGGACATCTTTGTTTCCACGAGGCAGTCGGTTCCGCCTTCCGGATTGTGCTCCGCATTGACGATCATTCCGCAGGGCTGGTCCGGGTCGCCGCTCCAGTACACCTCGGTTCCCGGCGTTACAGCGTCAGCTTCCACCGACGCCAGGAGCATGCGGCGCTTGAGCTTGCCGAGGTATTGGCTGCGCGCGACGATTTCCTGTCCGGGATAGCACCCCTTCTTGAAATTGACGCCGCCGATCAGTTCGAAGTTGATCATCTGCGGGACAAACTGCTCCTGCGTCGCCTGTACGACCAGCGGCATGCCGGCATGGATTTCGGTGAGGCGCCACAACGACGTGGCGGTCGGGGACAGCGTCTTGATCAATTCCGCCCAGGCAGCTTCGGCCACCGCGACTGGCGCGATCCACTGGTAGCGCGGCTGACCGAAGGCGTCGGGCAGGCGGACCAGTGCGCCGCTTTCGGAGTCAGTCCGGGCAAAGGGCGCAGCGGGCATCTCGGGAAACCATTTCGCCAGCGTTCCGGTAGCGGCTTCGCCGCCAATGCCGAGCACTGCCCAGTCATTCGTGGCGTCGGTCAGCTTGACCTTCGACCGCAGGACGAACATCTGCAGCCGCTTCTGCACGGCCACCTGGATCTGCCGCGGCAATTGCAGCATGATCGCGCCGTCGCGCTTCCACATCAGGAAGGTCGCGAGCAGGCGTCCTTTCGGCGAGCAGTAGCCGGCGAGCCGCGCTTCCTGCGTGCCGAGATGCTCGACGTCGTTGGTCAGCTGGTTGTGGAGGAAGACCGCGGCATCGTCACCCGTCGCAGCAATCAGCCCGGTATCGGTAAGCGGAGCGACAAAGCCGCGTTGCAGGCCGCCTTGCGGCATCGCGCTGCCGAACCCGGAGACGCGTCCCGACTCATCGAAATGCGCGCCTTGCTGTTCCAGGAATTGCAACCATGTGTTCGTCGTTTCAGTCATACACTCAAGTAATTGCAGGATTAGCCATTATCATCATGGCTTGATTATAGTGACGTCTTCAAAATGCCGTTCGGCGCCGCCTCGACCCGTCCGGTACCCATTGCAAAGGTTAGGTCTTGATCAAAAAGTTTCTCGCAGCCATCATCATCCTGGCGCTGTTTGTCTCCGCGATGCTCGCTTTCTGGGCCCATCGGCCGATTCTCGCTACCGCAGAGCCGCCCATCGAATTCGCAATCAAGCCAGGCAGCGGCGTCAGGAGCAGCGCGGAGCAGATTGCCGAAGCGGGCGTGCCGCTCAATCCGACGCTCTTTCATCTCCTTGCCCGCTTCTCGGGCAAAGGCACCAGGCTGAAAGCCGGGAATTATGAACTAAAGCCGGGAACCACGCCGATGACGCTCATCGACCAGCTGGTGCGCGGCGAGTTTGCGCAGGAGTCGCTCGCCATCATCGAAGGCTGGACGTTCAAGCAGATGCGCCAGGCGATCGATGCGCATCCGAAGATCCGGCACGACACCGCGGGGCTGTCGGACAAGGAGCTGCTGGCGAAGATCTCGACCGATTACAAGCATCCGGAAGGCCTGTTCTTCCCTGATACCTACTTGTTCGCGAAGGGATCGAGCGACCTGCAGATCTACAAGCAGGCGCACGCACTGCTGCAGAAGCGCCTGGAAGAGGCGTGGAACAAGCGCGCGCCCAACGTGCCGTACAAGACCCCCTACGAAGCGCTGATCATGGCGTCGATCGTGGAGAAGGAAACCGGCCAGAAATCCGAGCGCAACCTGATCGCCGCCGTCTTCGTCAACCGGCTGCGGCTTGGCATGCTGCTGCAGACCGATCCGACCGTCATCTACGGCATGGGCGATCGCTTCCAAGGCAATATCCGAAAGAAGGACCTCGAAACCGACACACCGTACAACACCTACACCCGGCCGGGATTGCCGCCGACGCCGATCGCCTTGCCCGGCGCGGAATCGCTGGCCGCCGCCCTGAATCCGGCCACTTCTGACGTCCTGTACTTTGTCTCGCGCGGCAACGGCACGAGCGAATTTTCCAACAACCTTGCCGATCACAACCGCGCGGTGAACAAATACCAGCGATAATGCCGGCTGTACCGCAGGGAAAAGAAGAACATGGCATTTGGGAAATTCATCACCTTCGAAGGCATCGACGGCGCCGGCAAATCCACTCACCTGGCATATGTTGCCGACTTGCTAAGGGAGCGCGGAAAACAGGTCATTGTCACCCGCGAGCCGGGCGGCACGCCGTTGGGGGAAAAGCTGCGCGAGCTGTTGCTGCGCGAAAAAATGCACCTCGAAACCGAGGCTTTGCTCATGTTCGCCTCCCGCCGCGAGCATATCGCGCAGGTCATCGAGCCCGCGCTGCAACGCGGCGACTGGGTGATTTCCGACCGGTTTACCGACGCGACGTTCGCCTACCAGGGCGGCGGGCGCAAGCTGGCGCTCGACAAGCTCGAAGCGCTCGAGCGCTGGGTACATCCGAACCTGCAGCCTGACCTGACGCTGCTGTTCGACGTCCCTCTGGAAGTTGCCCGCGCGCGTCTCGACGCGACCCGCGAGCTGGACAAGTTCGAACAGGAAAAGGCGGACTTCTTCGCCGCGACCCGCGCCGAATACCTGCGCCGTGCCGCAGCGCATCCTGAGCGCTTCCGCGTGATCGATTCCACGCGCGCCATCGCCGACATCCAGCGCGAACTCGAGCAGATCGTTTCCAGTATTTGATCCACATGTCGTCGACTCTCTACACCTGGCAGCAGGCTCCGTGGCAGCAATTGCAACAGCTGCGCGGCCGCCTGCCGCACGCCATCCTGTTCCACGGCCCTGAAGGCATTGGCAAGACGGCATTTGCCGAGCATCTTGCGCAGTCGCTCCTGTGCCAGTCGCCCGACGCGGACGGTCACGCCTGCGGCAAATGCGACCCCTGCGGGTGGTTCTCGCAGTACAGCCATCCCGACTACCGCCGCGTCCGGCCGGAAGTGCTGGAGGAGGACGGCGGCGGGGAGGCCGAGGAGGGCTCGGAGGCTGGCGAGGGCAAGAAGGGAAAGTCCGCCAAGGCCCCGTCCAAGGAAATCAAGATCGACCAGATCCGTGCGCTGGCCGATTTCATGAACGTGTCGACACACCGCCAGGGCATGCGGATCGTCCTGCTGTACCCGGCCGAAGCGCTGAACACGGCGGCGGCCAATGCCTTGCTCAAGACGCTGGAAGAGCCGCCGCCGGCCACGCTGTTCCTGCTCGTGTCCAACAACCTGGACCGGCTTTTGCCGACGATCCTGTCGCGCTGCCGAAAGTTTGCGCTGGCGATGCCGTTACAGGAGGAGGCGCTGGCGTGGTTGAAGGCGCAGGGCGTCAACGATGCGGATGTGTGGCTTTCCGAACAAGGCGGTGCACCGCTGGCGGCGCTGGCTTCGGCGCAGAGCGATACCCGCGAAACCCTGGACGAGCTGCTGCGCATGCTGGCCAAGCCGGGCGTGGAAGGGGCGCTGAAGGCGGCGGAAAAGCTGCAGAAGGCGCCGGTCGCGGATCTTGTGGCGTGGTTGCAGCGTTGGCTCTACGACGTGTTTTCGCTCAAACTTTCCGGCAGAATCCGGTATTATCCGCGGTATCAGAAGGAGCTTGCGGCACTGGCGCAAGTCGCCGACGTGGCGAGCCTGACGCGGGCGCTGAAGGCGGTCAACGAGCGTCGCGCCGTCGCCGACCACCCTTTGTCCGCCAAGCTGTTCATCGAAGATATGTTGCTGGAATACGCATCACTTTTCCCCAACTGACAGACAAGCAAGGATTGTCATGGCCGAAAACACAGTGAGCCCGATCCCTCCCGGCGCCGGTGGCGCGGCGGTCGCGCGTCCGTCGGTCCTGTCCCTGCCGATCAAGGAAAAGGCGGCGTTGTACGCCGCATACATGCCATTCCTGCAAAACGGTGGCATTTTCGTGCCGACCAACAAACCCTACAAGATCGGCGACGAGATCTACCTGATCCTGACGCTCATGGACGACCCGACCAAATACCCGATCGCGGGCAAGATCGCCTGGATTACGCCTGCCGGCGCCAACAACAACAAGGCGCAGGGCATCGGTGTGCATTTCTCGCCTGACGAGAGCGGCCAGCGCGTCAAGCACCGGATCGAGGAACTGCTCGGCGCTGCACTGCGCTCCACGCGCGCGACCCACACCCTATAAGAAAAACATCTTTTCCTTCATGTCCCATACGTACACGCATCGCCTCGCCCGTTTCGAAGACCTTCCCGCCATCGTCGACATCTATAACAGTACCGTGCCTTCCCGGCAGGTGACGGCCGATACCGAACCGGTGTCGGTGGAATCGCGCCACGCCTGGTTCGCCGACCATACACCCGAGCGGCGTCCGCTGTGGGTGGCCGAGGAGAACGGCAAGATCATCGGCTGGCTGTCCTACTCCAACTTCTATGGCCGTCCGGCGTACAACGGCACGGCGGAACTGTCGATCTACCTGCACGAGGAAGCACGCGGCAAAGGACTGGGACGCTACTTCCTGGCCGAAGCGATCGCTTTTGCGCCGAAGATCGGCGTGCACACCTTGCTTGGCTTCATCTTCGGGCATAACACCCCGAGCCTGAAGCTGTTCGAAGCCTTCGGTTTCGAGCGCTGGGCGCACATGCCCCGCGTGGCGACGCTCGACGGGATTGAACGCGACCTGGATATACTGGGCAAGCGCGTCGCCTGAGCCGCGTGGCGGTAAAATGATGGGATGTATACCGATTCCCATTGCCATATCAATTTCCCCGAGTTATCTGTCCGCCTGCCCGAGATTTTCGGCAAGATGGCGGAGAACAAGGTCACGCACGCGCTGTGCGTGTCGGTGAACATGCCGGAGTTTCCGTCGGTGCTCGAACTGGCGGAAAAGTATCCCAATGTCTACGCCTCCGTCGGGGTCCATCCCGACTATGAGGAAACGCCGGAGGTCAGCGTGGACGACCTCGTGCGCCTGTCGCAGCATCCGAAGATCGTCGGCATCGGCGAGACCGGATTGGACTACTACCGCCTGGAAGGCGATCTCGAATGGCAGCGCGAGCGTTTCCGCACCCACATTCGCGCAGCCCGTGCGACGGGCAAGCCCCTGATCATCCACACGCGGGCGGCATCCGAAGACACGATCCGCATCATGCGGGAAGAGGGCGCGGGTACCGATGCCGGCGGCGCTGGCGGCGTCATGCACTGCTTCACCGAGTCGCAGCAGGTCGCGGAAGCGGCAATGGAAATGGGGTTCTACATCTCGTTTTCCGGCATCGTCACCTTCAAGAATGCGAAGGATTTGCAGGCCGTGGCACGCGCCGTGCCGCTCGAGCGCATGCTGATCGAGACCGATGCGCCGTATCTCGCTCCGGTGCCGCACCGTGGGAAGATGAATGAACCGGGGCTGGTCTGCCACGTGGCGGAATTCCTCTCAAAACTGAAAGAGTTGCCCTTGGAGGAGGTCGCGCAAACGACCACCAACAACTTCTTCAAACTCTTCAAGATTGCGAGATCGGCGTGACGGCCCGCGTATCCTTTTCGCGGCGTCGGCTGCTCGTCGCACTTACCACCGCCCTGCTGCCGCATGTTGCTTTGGCGGCCGGCGCTTACGTCGAGTTTTTCCGCGCCGTGAAGATCGACCACGGACCCATCGTCAAAAACCTGCTGGCCCGCGGCCTCGATCCGAACATCATCGAACCGGAGCGCGGCGATACCGGCATGATCCTGGCCTTGCGCGAAGACTCGATGGACGTGTTCAGGCTGCTGCTCAACGCGCCCGACATCGATCTGGAAGCGAAATCCGGCAATGGCGACACTGCACTGATGATTGCCTGCTTCAAGGGCAACAAGGCTGCGGTGGAGGCGCTGCTGGAAAAGGGTGCCGAGGTGAACAAGGCGGGCTGGACGCCATTGCACTATGCGGCGGCCAACGGCCATGACGATATCATCCGCCTGCTGCTCGACAAGTCGGCGTATATCGACGCCGAGTCCCCCAACAAGACGACGCCGATGATGATGGCCGCGCGAGGCGGGCACATCTACACGGTCAAGCTGCTGCTTGATGAAGGCGCGGATGCGACGCTCAAGAATGACCTCGGGATGAGTGCGATCGATTTCGCTGCGAAGTACGAGCACAAGGACATTGCCGAGGGGCTGACAAGCAGGCTCCGCAAGGCCGGCAAGCTCTAAGCGGCGCAGGGCAGAGTAAGCGTGACTTCCAAACCTTTTTCCGGCAGGTTGCGCAAGACGATGCTCCCGCCGTGCTGTTCCGCAATATTGCGCGCAATCGTGAGGCCGAGACCGGTACCGCCGGTTTCGCGCGACCGCGAGGCCTCCAGGCGGTAGAACGGTTCGAACACGTTCTTCATCTCAACTTCCGGAATACCAGATCCGCCGTCAACTATCCGGATCACGGCATCGCGGCCTTCGCGCCGCACGGTAATCCTGGCGAATCCACCGTACTTGCAGGCATTGTCGATCAGGTTGGTCAGGCAACGGCGCAGGGCGATCGGGCGGGCCATCAGGGAGGCGCCTGTGCGTCCATCGAGTGAGACGTCCTGGCCCGCATCGGTAGCGTCGGAACACACACTGTCGATCAGGGAATCCAGGTCGAGCCGCTGCATCGGCCCGGCCGCATCCATGCTGCGCGCCAGGTCCAGGCCCTCACGCACCATTCCCTGCATCGCAGTCAAATCACCGATCAGCTTTTCCCTCAGCTCTGCGTCCTCCACCTTCTCCAACCGTAGTCGCAGCCGCGTGAGGGGCGTCTGCAGGTCATGCGTGATTGCGGCCAGGATCTGGGCGCGCTGGCGGATGTGCGTCCGGATGCGTGTCTGCATCGCGTTGAAGGCCGCTGCGGCTTGCCGGATTTCGGTGGCGCCGCGCTCCGGCAGCGGGGGGCGCTCAATGTCATTGCCGAGTTCAGTCGCCGCCTGCGCCAGCTGCTTGAGCGGTCGCATTGTCATGCGTGCCACGATGGCGGCAAGAATGCCGATGCTGAGCAGGAACAGGATCGCATAGGTGGTGAAGTCGCCTCGCGGCGCAATCGGCGGCGGACGGGGCGGCAGGACTGTCAGGCGCAGGCGTGAGTTGTCGGGAAGCGTCACCAGCATCGCTTCGCACAGCGGGCGCATTTCCGCTTGCCTGCGGCGGTGTGGTCGGTGTCCGAAATCGCAGTCCTCGGGGCGCACCGTCGCCGAGGCGATGCGGTAACCGTCCGGCAGGCGGCGTCCAAGCATGGAGGCGAGATCGGATTGTGTTTCGGTCGCTGCGTCTTCCGCATTCGTTGCTTCCGCACGCATTCCCACACCCCGGGCAGCGGCGAGGAACGGACCGCGCATGTCCGGCGCGACGGTGTCCAGTGACAGGACGAACTGGGCAATACGTTCCACCGCGTGATAGTCGCGAAACTGGCCGATCATCCGCTGCCGCTCCCCGAATGCGAGACCGAGCGTGATGAGCGCGCTGACCCCCACGCCGGCAAGCAGCAACAAGATCACCCGGCTCGTCATCGACTGGAAGATGGCTTTCATTCGCGCGTCACCACCGTGGCAAGAACGTAGCCTTCATTGCGCACCGTCTTGATGATCTGCGGCGAGCGCGCGTCTTCGCCCAACTTTTGCCGCAGGCGGCTGATCTGCAAGTCGATGGAGCGGTCAAAGGGATCGGCATCGCGCCCGGCGGTCATGTTGAGCAGCTGGTCGCGGCTGAGCACGCGGTTCGCGTGGTCGAGGAAGATTTTCAGCAGGCGGTACTCGGCGCCGGACAGTGCGACAACCACGCCTTGCGGATTGATCAGGTGGCGCGCGGTGGTGTCCATGGTCCAGCCCGCAAAGTGCAGAATCTGTGTCTCGGGGGCCGGGGATGAAGCCGGCACAGCCTGCGTCCGACGCAGGACGCTGCGGATGCGCGCGAACAGTTCGCGAGGCTCGAAGGGCTTGGGTACGTAGTCGTCCGCGCCCATCTCAAGCCCGAGGATGCGGTCCACGGGTTCGCCACGCGCGGTGAGCATGATCACCGGGATGCTCGAACGTGCGCGCAGGTTGCGGCAGAGCGTCAGGCCATCTTCGCCGGGCAGGTTCAGGTCCAGGACGATGAGGTCGATGCGGTGGTCGTCCAGCGCCTTCCACATGCACTTGCCGTCGCCGGCAGTGGACATGCGGTACCCGTTCTTCTCCAGGTACTCGGCCAGGAGAGTGCTGATTTCGCGGTCGTCGTCGACGATCAGGATGCGGGAGGGAGTTTCCATGGGCACATTATGGCAAGTCGGGAGGCGGGAAAGTTAGCGAATTGTATCGTGCGCGCCGATGCGGAAACGATTGATACAGAGCGATACAAAGCAAGCCTCGCGCGTTACTTGCCGCTACAACATCGGTGCTGCATGACAAGGCGCCGATACATTCACGCCGCATGATGGGAACCGTGCAAAGGGCACGTGTTCAACCAAAACAGAAGGGATGCATCATGAGTACACTTCGCAAACGTTTCCTGATCGGTCTGATGGCCGCCAGCCTGGGCGCCGCCTCCTTTGCCGCCTATGCGGACAGGGGGGATTGCGGACCGATGGGCGCGTCGTTCGGCGGCCACGGCCGTTCGCCGGAAAAGATGGCGCAGCACTTCGAAAAGCGCCAGTCCGAACTGCACGACAAGCTCAAGCTGAACGCCAGCCAGGAAGGCGCATGGAAAGCCTACATCGCACGCATCACGCCGCAGGAACTTCCGACGCGCCCCGACCGCGCCGAGATCGAGAAGCTGCCCGCGCCCGAACGCATGGAGAGGATGTACGGCTTCATGCAGGAAAGAGAGAAGCGCATGGCTGACCGCGTCGCCGCGACCAAGGAGTTCTACGCGGTGCTGACGCCGGAGCAGAAGAAAATCTTCGACGACGAGTTCCGGCCGGGCCCGGGACACCGCCGTCACGGCCGGAGTTAATGCAGCTTGATGCGGGGATTACGTACCCAGTCGATGGTTTCCGCCCAGGTCGCCAGCCAGGTCTGAAACCATCCGTTGACGGCAATCTGGTGGTGCTTGTGCAGCCACCAGTACATCCACTTCGCGATGTGGCCTTCAATGAAGACTGAACCGCGCGCGATCGCTCCCATCAGGCTGCCCACCGCGCTGTAGTCACCCAGCGATACCAGCGAGCCGCGGTCATGGTAGGTGAACTCGAGCAGCGGCTTGCCTTCCAGCATGCGGCGCAGCGATTTCGCAAGCAGCGTCGCCTGCTGGTGCGCAGCCTGGGCGCGTGGTGGTACCAGCGGCTGTCCGTCCCCCTGCGGGCAGGCCGCGCAGTCTCCCAGGGCGAAGATGGATGGATCGCGCGTCGTCTGCAGCGTGCGATGCACCACCAGCTGGTTGATGCGGTTGCTCTCCAGCCCGTCAATGTCCTTCAGGAAGTCCGGCACCTTGATGCCGGCGCACCACACCACGATCCCGCTCGGGATGAATTTTCCGCTCGCCATCTGCACGCCGTCTTTGCGCACCTCGACCACGCGTTCGTTCGTGTGGATGTCGATGTCCAGCGCGCGCAATTCATGCGCCACCGAGCCCGAAAGGCGCTCGGGCAGCGCGGCGAGGATGCGCGGTCCCGCGTCCACCACGACGATCTTCAGGTCCTTTTCCGGGTCAAAGTTGGCGAGGCCATAACTGGACAGGACCTTCGTCGTCAGGTGCAGCTCGGCGGAAAGTTCGACGCCTGTTGCGCCCGCGCCGATGATCGTCACCGTGAAACGACCTTCGCCCGGTCCCTTGGACCTTGCCTGCGCGCGCAGGCAGGAGTTGATCAGGCGCTCATGGAAGCGTTCCGCGGATTCGGGGGAGTCCAGCATGATCGTGTGTTCGTGCACGCCGGGCGTGTTGAAATCGTTGGTTTGGCTGCCGATAGCGAGGACCAGGGTGTCATACTTGATGAATTGACGCGGAAGGATTTCTTCGCCTTCTTCGTCATAGGTCGGCGCCAGGCAGACCTCCTTGTCATCGCGACGCAGGCCGTCCATGCGGCCCAGGCGAAAGCTGAAGTGGTTGGCGCGCGCCAGGGCAAGATACTCAAGTTCGTCGGCATGGCTGTCCATCGTGCCGGCGGCGACCTGGTGCAGCAGGGGCTTCCACAAGTGGGTGCGGGCGGCATCGACCAGGGTGATGCGTGCCTTTCCTTTTCGTCCGAGGCTCCTGCCCAGTTTGACGGCGAGTTCGAGACCACCGGCGCCGCCGCCGACGATAACGATGTTGTGGTGGGAGGCATCTGTTTGGGGGCTCAAGCGGGGACTCCTTCAAGGATAGGCGGGATCAGGGAATTTATTATAAATTTGATATTTCCCGGCCGGCGACCGGGCAGCCTCCTCTGGTATGACGGTCAAAGGCATCGTATGATCGCCCGCGAAGACTGATTCAGCTCAGAAAATGATTCGTTGTCAGACCCAAGGACAAAAATGAAAATCCTCATCGCCGTTGACGGCTCGCCCTACAGCATCAAGGCGGTCAAGCATGTCATCAAGCATTTCAACTGGTTCAGCGGCCCGCCCGAGCTCCACTTGCTGCATGTGAAGCTGCCGTTGCCGCCGGGGCGTGCGCGTTCCTTCCTCGGCAATGACGTCGTGGACAACTATTACCGGGAGGAAGCCGAAGCGGCACTCAAGCCCTCGGAGAAATTGCTGCGCAAGAACGATATTCCGTTCCACACGACCTACAAGGTGGGGGAGGTAGCGAAGGAAATCCAGTCCTACGTGAAAAAAAACAAGGTCGACATGATCGTTATGGGCTCGCACGGACACGGCGCGCTCAGCAACCTCGTCATGGGTTCGGTGGCGACCAAGGTGCTGGCGTCGACCGATGTCCCGGTCCTGATCGTGCGTTGAGGCGGACATGGCAACTACCAAGGTCAAAGTCGAGGAATTCCTCAACAAGCTGCCCCTGTTCAACGAAATCCCTCCGGACGAGCTGAAGCAGATCGCCGCGTCGGTCACGGAAAGCCATGTGTCGCGGGGCGAAATCATCTTCCGGCGCGGCGATCCCTGCGTGGGTTTTCACATCGTCATCTACGGTCAGGTCAAGCTCGCGTTCACGTCCCCGGACGGCAATGAAAAGGTGGTGGAAATCATTGGGCCCGGCCACAGCTTCGGCGAGGCGCTGATGTTCATGGACAAGCCCTACATCGTGACGGCGCAGGCGCTGGCGGATTCCCTGCTGCTGCATGTGTCGAAGCAGGCGGTATTCGATGAGCTGGAGCGCGATTCGAAATTCGCCCGCAAGATGCTGGCCGGCTTGAGCCGCCGCCTGCATGGCCTCATTTCGGACGTCGAGGCGTATTCGCTCAGTTCCGGCGCGCAGCGCGTGATTGGTTACCTGTTGAAGTCGGAGCCGCAGCAGGACGGCGACCAGATCACGCTCGCCGTAAGCAAGACAGTACTGGCGTCACGCCTGAACCTGACACCGGAGCATTTCTCGCGCATCCTCCACGACCTCGCGGCGAAACAGCTGATCAGCGTGGACGGCCGAACCATCACCATCCTCAATATTGAGAAGCTGCGTTCCTACGAGGGGCGCTAGACAGCATGCAGTGCGGATTTTTGCGACGCCACGTCGCGATATGTCCGCACCGCTTTCAACAGGTTGATCCAGAGCCATGCCGACGACGCGATGAAGGCAAGCGCCGCGGCATGCGACAGCCAGTCGGGGTAAAGCGTCGCCGCGACAAGCAGTACGAGCGCCAGGAGGTGCAATTCGAACTGGCGCTCCGCATCCTTGTCGGGAAGGATCTGCTTGACGTTCGGGGCTTTCACGCCGCCTTCCGCCAGTGTGTTCTGCAGGTGGTACCACACGAGGAAGGGCACGATCTTGTACAGCATGCCGTTGATGACCGAGTAGCCGAAGCCCACGACCATGAACACGCCGGCGGCGAGGGGATAGGCGGGATGCTGTGCGATCTTGGGGACGAGCGTCGCCGCGAACCACAGTAGCGCCGTACACATCACGCTTGCCAGCGAAGTTCGCCAGAAGAAGGTCGTCGCATCCGGCTTCGGCCGCTTGCGCTGGCGCAGCAGGCGGACAGTAATGATGCTGAACGCGCTCCATGCTAGGACGAGCAGGGCGGTGAACCAGGGTTCAAACTGGGGCGCGTACAGTGACGCCGCCGTGCGCAGCACGAGCAGGATAAACACTGTCCATGCGAGGCCGCGTGTCATCCACTCCGGATAAATCGGCGTCACCTGGAACATCGGGACGACTTGGTAGGCAACGCCGGCAACGAGCAGGCCGACCCACCCGAGCAATCCCCAAGAAACGTGCAGGTCGGTAATCAGCAGCAGGGGCAATGAGACCGGCCATGCAAAACCGACGGCCGCGGCAACGCCAAAGGCCACCGCCGCGGCGAGGGCGCTCAGCGCCAGTCGGATCGCGACCAGCATCGGCGCGGCATGCGGCGCCGTCCAGACGCGCCGCAGCAGGCTCAGCAGCAGCCAGGCAAATGCCGATCCAAGCAGAAGCAGGGCAAGCCGGAATGTCACAGGCGAGCTCGCGAGGAAGGCCGCCGCGAGCGCCACCGTGCCGGAGGCAAGCAGCGCATGGACTCCGGCGGCGGTATGGCGTGTGTATGGAATGTCAATTCCCGCGACCACAGGCAGGATCTGCAGCAGCGCACCGATCATGCACATGCCGAGAAAGCCAAGGGTCAGCAGGTGGGTGAAGGCGAGGGTGTCGGGCGTCCAGCGCGACACGAACACGTCCGGCCCGCTCCAGAGCAGCAGCACGCCGGCGAGGATCGCGAAGGCAGGCGCCGTGAGGAAGAAGCGCAGCGGGACCGCAAGGGAAGGCGTCTGTTCGAAGGAGAGGACGCGCTGCATGTCTACGCGCCCTTTGGCCAGATCACGACTTCGTAGAGGAAATCCTCGCGGCTCTTCGTTTCGTGCAGGTAGCCGTTCCGATCAAGGATGCCATAGAGCGGAAACGGTTCGCGCGGGATCAGCACGCGCAGGCGCTGTCCGGGTTGCAGCCTGCCGAGGCTGTCGAGGACGCGCTCCATCGGCTCCGGAGGCTCCAGTCCGCAGACATCGATGTCGAGGTAGCTTTGGTCTGTACTCATGACGGGATTCCAACTTCGCGCATCGCGCCGATGATCGATTCCTGCCGGCCGTTCAGCACGCGGTCGGTCATCGGGTAAAGGATGCCTTCTTCCTTCATGTTGTGCTGCTGCATCAGGGTATTCAGGGTTTCCGAGTAGCCGAGGAAACCGTCCGCGTCCCGCTTGGCGATGCAGTCGTTCAGGTCGGCGAGAATCTCGCGCATCTGCCGGTGTTCCATGCGCATGACAGCAGTCGGGCCTTCGCGGCTGCCGACGGCTTCTTCGAACTCCGGGAAAAGGACTTGTTCCTCCATCGCGAAGTGCTGTTCCAGTGCCTCGCAGAATGCATTCAATGCCAATTCAGCATTAGTCCACAACGTTGCCGCCACTGCGGTTTCCGCCTGGGCGAAAAAGTCGTCGCAACGCTTGTGATCGGTGCCCATATGGCGGGAAATTGTTTCCATTGCGAGCCTTTCATTAGGTGGAAGTTGGTAGCTGATTGTCACTCGTGCGTCAAATGGCAATCCTTGATTCAGGTTAAGGAATACAAGGCGGGCTCGCGACTACAGTGAGCAAAATTGCCATAAATGCGAAATGCGTTTTTCACCATGTGGCCTAGCAGGCGCAAGTCCGGGATTACTTGACTGAGATCAAACAAATTGAATAACGCATTTGCTACATTCCGTCGTTGCTTACTGGAACTGGAAGGACCTCTGTGCTGAAAACTGCTTTTGAAACGTTTAATGTCAGGGGTCGGCCCCTGCTTCCTATTGTCCAGGGAGGCATGGGTGTGGGTATTTCCGCGCACAGGCTTGCCGGCAACGTCGCCCGTCTGGGCGGCATCGGCACCATTTCCAGCGTGGACCTGCGCCGCCATCACCCGGACCTAATGGCGCAGACCAAGAAGTCGCGCGACAAGGCACTGATCGACCGCGTCAACCTGATCGCGCTCGACCGCGAAATCAAGGCAGCCAAAGTCATCGCAGACGGCAACGGCATGGTCGCCGTGAACATCATGCGCGCCGTCGCAGAATACGCGTCCTACGTGAAGCAGGCCTGCGAGAGCGGCATCGATGCCGTCGTCGTCGGCGCCGGCCTTCCGCTCGACCTTCCCGAACTCACCGTCGACTATCCCGACGTCGCACTGATCCCGATCCTGTCGGACGTGCGCGGCATTGCGCTCATCATGAAGAAATGGATGCGCAAGAACCGCCTTCCGGACGCGATCGTCATCGAAAACCCGAAATTCGCCGCGGGCCACCTCGGCGCCGCGAAGCCGGAAGACGTGGATGCGCCGCACTTCGCTTTCCCCGCCGTGCTCGAAGGCACGCTGGAACTGTTCAAGGAACTCGGCATCGAGCGTGAGCGCATTCCGCTGATCACCGCGGGCGGCGTGAATACCCACGAGCAGGTGCGCGAACTGTTCAAGATGGGCGCCAGCGCCATCCAGCTCGGTACCGCATTCGCCGTCACCGAAGAAGGCGACGCGCACATCAACTTCAAGAAGATCCTGGCCGAAGCCAAGCCCGAAGACATCGTCACCTTCATGAGCGTGGCCGGCCTGCCGGCACGTGGCGTACGTACGCCGTGGCTGGTGAATTACCTCGACAAGGAAGCCAAGCTGCAGAGCAAGGCCGGCCCGAAGCAGTGCACCGTCGGCTTCGACTGCCTCGCGCAGTGCGGCCTGCGTGACGGCATCGCCAAGGCAGGGCAGTTCTGCATCGACACCCAGCTCGCGTTCGCGCTGGAAGGCGACGTCAAGCGCGGCCTGTTCTTCCGCGGTTCGGAGAAGCTGCCCTTCGGCAGCGAGATCCGCTCGGTGCGCGAACTGGTGGAATATCTCCTTAGCGGCAAGCAGCCGGAGCCGCGAAGCGAGAGCGGCACGCAAGGCGTTCCCTACGCCCATGCAACCCCGGCCTGACAAGCCAAGGTAGCAACACTGATCGACCTGTTTTCCAGGAAAGAAACTGTGCAGCAATCTACAAACCAGATGGAACTCGTGGCGCCGGCAGGAAGCCTGCCGGCCCTGAAGGCGGCCGTCGACAACGGCGCCGATTGCGTTTACCTCGGATTCCGCGACGCGACCAATGCGCGCAATTTCGCGGGCCTGAATTTCGACGACAACGCCATCGCGGAAGGCATCCGCTACGCGCACAACAAGGGCACCAAGGTGCTGCTTGCGCTGAACACCTATCCGCAGGCGGAGAACTGGGCGCCCTGGCGCACCGCCGTTGACCGCGCCGCGCAGGCGGGCATCGACGCCATCATCCTGGCCGATCCCGCGCTGATGCAGTACGCGGCAAACAAATATCCGGACCTGCGCCTGCACCTCTCGGTACAGGGCTCCGCGACCAACTACGAAGCCATCAACTTCTATCACAAGCGCTTCAACATCCAGCGTGCCGTGCTGCCACGCGTGCTGTCGATGGAGCAGGTGGAACATGTGGCGAACAACACGCCGGTGGAAATCGAAGTGTTCGGCTTCGGAAGCCTGTGCGTCATGGTGGAAGGCCGCTGCGCGCTGTCGTCCTATGTGACGGGCGAAGCGCCGAATACGCACGGCGTGTGCTCGCCCGCGAAGGCGGTGCGCTGGCAACAGACGCCGAAGGGCCTGGAGTCGCGCCTGAACGGCGTCCTCATCGACCGTTATGGCGAAGGCGAGAACGCCGGGTATCCGACGCTCTGCAAGGGCCGTTTCGACGTCAATAACGAAAGCTATTACGCGATCGAGGAACCGACCAGCCTGAACACGCTGGAACTGCTGCCGCAACTGCTCGCACTGGGCGTCAAGGCAATCAAGATCGAAGGCCGCCAGCGCAGCCCGGCCTACGTTGCCCAGGTGACCAAGGTGTGGCGCGAAGCCATCGACAACGCGCTCGACAGCTCGCAGCGCTACTCGGTCAAGCCGCTCTGGATGTCGGAGCTCAACAAGGTGGCAGAAGGCCAGCAGCACACGCTCGGCGCCTATCACCGTCCCTGGAAGTAACGGAGAACCATTTTGAAGCTCTCGCTCGGTCCCATCCTCTATTTCTGGCCGAAAAATACCGTCTTCGAATTCTACGAAGCCATGGCGAAAGCCCCGGTCGACATTGTCTACCTCGGCGAAGCCGTCTGCTCGCGGCGCCGCGAACTGCGCCTGTCCGACTGGATCGACATCGCGGACATGCTCGCGTCCGCCGGCAAGGAAGTGGTGCTGTCCACGCAAGCGCTGCTCGAGTCGAAAACCGACATGAGCACGCTGCACCGGATCACCGAGAACGGCCGCTACACGGTCGAAGCCAATGACATGGGCGCGGTCAATTGCGTCGCGGGCAAGGCTCCGTTCGTCGCCGGTCCGCACCTGAACATCTTCAATGCGCCGACGCTGCAGTTCATGGCCGAGACCGGCGCGAAGCGCTGGGTCATGCCGCTCGAAATGAGCCGCACCGGATTGACGCACATTCAGAAGGATCGTCCCGCCGGCATCGAGACCGAAGTATTCGCCTATGGCCGCATGCCGCTCGCGTTCTCGGCACGCTGCTTCACAGCCCGTCATCGCAACCTGGCCAAGGACGACTGCCAGTTCGCGTGCATGGAATATCCGGACGGCCTGCCGCTGAAGACCCGCGAGAGCCAGCATTTCCTGACGCTCAACGGTATCCAGACGCAGTCGGCGCTGGTGTACAACCTCGTCTCCGAATTGGGCGTGATGGAGGACATGGGCGTCGACGTCGCGCGCATCAGTCCACAGGCACAGCATACGGACCGCATCGCATCGCTGTTCCGTGACGTTCTGGACAAGAAGCTGGCCGGCGCCGATGCATTGAAGCAGATGGAAGCGTTGATGCCCGACCAGCCTTGCAACGGTTACTGGTACGGCAAGCCCGGCCTCGACAAGATGGTGGCCTGACCGCCCGTTTAGATTAAAGGTAAATCCATGACCCCGAATCGCTTTCTGTTGCCCGAGCCCGTAGGCAAGCTGCTGTCCCTGCTGCCGGTCTACCCGGGATCGCTGCTGTTCGCGACCGGCCTGAACCTCGCGCTCAAGAGCAACCTGCCGGCCGACGTGCAGCAATCCCTGAACGGCAAGAAGCTGCGCATCAAAGTGACCGATGCATGCCTGTCCTTCGACTTTCTGTGGAACGGCAGCCGCTTCGCCGCAGGCAGCAACCAAGGCGAGCCGGACCTCACCATCGGCGCCAGCGCGCACGACTTTCTGCTGCTGGCGCAGCGCAAGGAAGATCCGGATACCTTGTTCTTCAGCCGCCGCCTGTCGATGGAAGGCGACACCGAACTTGGCCTGCTCGTGAAGAACACGCTGGACGCCATCGACCTCCCAGTGTTCGAGCTGGGCAAACTCGCACCCTCCCGCGTCTTCGGCCGCATCAAGACCGGCAGCGGCAACGGGCAGTCCTGATCCCTCCGGCATGGCCGCCCGCAATCCGAAGCTGCCGCTGGTGTATTCCTGCTCGGGATGTTCCAGCGCGGCGCAAACGGCAAACCAGGTTGCCTTGCAACTGGATCGCCGGGGCATTGCGGAGATGTCATGCATTGCAGGTGTAGGCGGCGATGTTCCGCACCTGCTCAAGATTGCCAAATCGGGAAGGCCGATCATCGGCATCGACGGATGCGTGCTGGCCTGCGTGAAGAGCTCTCTTGCACGCCACGATCTCGCTCCGCGCTGGTATCTCCAGTTGCATGAATACGGAGTGAAGAAACGCTATCACACCGATTTTGATTCCGACCAGGCCGAGCAAGTCATTGCCGAAGTCTCGCGTCTGCTGGCTGTCGACAAGACCGCCGACTAACCCGCCCTCCAGCGCCTTCGCGCTTTTTCTTCCGTTTCATTCTTAACTCGGCCTCACGTACTGCAGCGGTCCTCTGCGTGCGTGCTTTCCACTCGTTGTGTTTGTATCACGCGTGCCTGGAAGGGGTATGACCCTTCACCCCGGAAACTTGATACATATCATGTATTTTCGATGAATCAAATCGGAGAATGCCCCCAAGCAGTACCCCGGCGCGAATGGCGACATTCCCGTACCTGAAATCGAGCAGTAATACATGTTGGAGAAAATCTAATGGGCAAGGACACGAAGGACCTCAACAAGCAAGACGCGCCGGTGATGGAAAACCGCAGGCGCTTCCTCGGCCGCAGTGCATTGTTGGGTTTGGCAGGCGCAGGCGTATCGATGGGCCTTACGGGCTGCAAGGATGATGCCAAAGCGGCATCCGCACCTGCTGCAGCCACAGCAACTGCACATGCAGCTGGCAGCCACGAAGTGCAGCCGGGCCAACTGGATGAGTACTACCACTTTTCCAGCGGCGGCCACTCGGGCGAAGTGCGCGTCATCGGCGTACCCTCCGGCCGCGAACTGCGCCGTATCCCGGTGTTCAACATCGACCCGATGGTCGGTTGGGGCATCACCAATGAATCGAAAGCCATCATCGGCACCAATCCCGATGGCAGCCTGAAGTACACGACCGGCGACACCCACCACGTGCACGGCAGCTACAAGGACGGCACGTATGACGGCCGCTGGCTCTTCGTCAACGACAAGATCCACTCCCGCGTTGCCCGCATCCGCATGGACACGATGGAAGTCGACAAGATCACCGAGCTGCCCAATGTGATGGGCTTCCATGGCATCTTCCCGGACAAGCGTGATCCGGTTGATGAAAAGATCAATTACACCACTCGCGTATTCTGCGGCGCCGAATTCCATTGCCCGCTGCCGAACGACGGCCGCGACCTCGACGATCCGAGCAAGTGGGGCGCGCTGTTCACTTGCGTCGATGCGGAAACGATGGAAGTCCGCTGGCAGGTGCGCGTGGACGGCAACATGGACCTGACCGCGACCTCCTACGACGGCAAGCTGGTTGCATCCAACCAGTACAACGTCGAGAACTCGGCGGAGCTGGGCGGCATGATGTCGTCCGAGCACGACGCCTGCGTGTTCCTTAACGTCGAGCGCATCGAGAAGCTGGTCAAGGATGGCAAGTTCACGACCATCGGCAAGTCCAAGGTGCCGGTCGTTGACGGCCGCAAGGCAGCCAACAGCGATCCGAAGACGGCAGTCACTTGCTACGTCCCGGTCGGCAAGAACCCGCACGGCGTGAACGCCAGCCCGGACGGCAAGTACTTCGTCTGCGCAGGTAAACTGTCCCCAACGGGTACCGTGATCGAACTGGCAGCAGTGCACAAGTGGTTCGCCGGCGAGCTGGCCAAGGAGCGCGATGCAGTCGTCGCCGAAGTGGAACTTGGCCTCGGCCCGTTGCATACCGGTTTCGACGGCAAGGGCAATGCCTACACCTCGCTGTTCCTGGACAGCCAGGTCGTGAAGTGGAACATCGAGAAGGCGATCGCCTTCGCAAAGGGCGACAAGAACGCGAAGTACGTGGTCGACCGCATCGACGTGCACTACCAGCCCGGCCACGGCTTTGCCTCCATGGGCGAGACCAAGGAAGCAGACGGCAAGTACTTCAACTCCGGCAACAAGTTCTCGAAGGACCGCTTCCTGCCGGTGGGCCCGCTGCATCCGGAAACCGAGCAGCTGCTGGACATCAGCGGCGAGAAGATGAAGCTGCTGGCCGACCACACTGCCTATCCGGAACCGCACGACGGCATCATCGTCAAGCGTGACGTGGTGAAGACGCGCAAGATCTACAACCTCGACGAATTCCCCAACAAGGTGACGCCGGAGAACATGGGTGTCGAGCGCAAGGGCAACAAGGTGAACGTTCGCATGATGTCGCAGGCACCTGCTTTCAGCCTGCCTGTCATCCGGGTCAAGAAGGGCGATGAAGTGACGCTCACCCTGACCAACCATGACAAGATCGAGGATCTGGCCCACGGCCTGGCCATCCCGAACTACAACATCAACTTCATCGTCAACCCGCAGGAAACCAAGTCGGTGACCTTCAAGGCTGACAAGCCCGGCGCGTTCTGGATCTATTGCACGCACTTCTGCCATGCATTGCACCTGGAAATGCGCAGCCGCTTCCTCGTCGAGGCTTGAGTTGGAACCCCTCTCCCGCAGGCGGGAGAGGGGCAGGGGTGAGGGAGGTCGCATCCCCTCCGAGGTCGTGGCCATCGCCCTCATCCCCGACCCTTCTCCCGCCCGCGGGAGAAGGGGGCACAGCGCAAATACGCTCCGAATTCCATGTACAGCAGGGTGTTCACCCTGGACCCTGCATCCATCCATCCGCATATGAAACACAGGCTTGACTGCGCAGACATGCTGGCGCACCTGGTGGTGCTGATGGCCGCATTGTTTGTACTGTTTTCCATTCCGCTCGAAGCACGGGCGTCGATGTACGACACCGTCCTGTCCGAGGAACTGCTGCACGGCCCGGATCTCTGCGCGCACGCGCCGTGCGCGGACGTCACCCCCGGGGCGCAGGAATTTTCCAAACGCAAAGGCACACCCACGTACGTGGAGGCCTATGCCAGCGACAACGGCCAGAAGCGTGTTGTCGGCTATGTATTCCTGTCGACGGACATCGTCGACATTCCCGCCTATTCCGGCAAGCCCATCATTACCCTGATCGGGATGGATACGAGCGGCATGATTACCGGCGCCCGCATCCTCAAGCACTCCGAACCTATCCTCCTCGCGGGCATTCCCGAGTCGTCGCTCGTTGCGTTCATCCGTCAGTACCACGGCAAGTCCGCCGATGCCAAACTGGAAATCGGCCAGGGACGCAGCGGCGTCACCGGGCTTGACGGCATCAGCGGGGCGACCGTGACGGCGATTGCCGAAAACCAGGTCATCTCGCGGAGCGCCTATGAAATCGCTCGCCAGGTGGGCATCATCAAAGCACAACCGCGGCCTCCCGCACGCTTCACCACGGTCAATGAAACGCTGGACTGGGCCACGATGGTCAAGGAAGGCAGCATTGGTCATCTGCAGGTGGATCCGAAGGATGCCGGGGGCATTGACAACGGCACGCCGTACATCGACCTGTATTTCGGCTATCTGAACGTGCCCGCCATCGGCAAGAGCGTCCTCGGCGAGCAGGGCTACGCCAGCCTGATGCAGGACCTGAAGCCGAACGAACACGCGATCTTCATCGTTGCCAACGGCCAGACTTCCTTCAAGGGATCGGGCTTCGTGCGCGGCGGCATCTACGACCGCATCCAGGTAAGGCAGGATCCTTCCTCATTTACCTTCCGAGACACCGATTATTTCAACCTCTACCAACTGAAGGCAGCAGGAACGCCGGCGTTCAAGGAATCGGCGATCTTCATCCTGCGCTCGTCCGACTTCAATCCGGCGTGGCCCTGGGACCTGAGCTTTCTGGCCAACAAGATCGACACCCAGAAGGGCACGCGAACCTTTGCCCACTTCGACAGCGAATACTGGTTGCCGGCTCGCTACCTTGAAGGCGGCCGCCCGCACGTCGAGCGCCAGGAGGCTGCATGGAAGGCCATCTGGAAGGCGCGCGCCGTGGAGATCGTGCTGTTCTCGCTGATCCTCGCCGCGACCGCCTTGCTCTATTCACAACGCGACCGGCTGGTACGTGCCTCGAACCGCAAGCACAAGCCCTTGATCTCGGTGCCGCGCACGGTGCTCTGGATTGCCAGCGCCGGCTTCATCGGCTTCGTGCTCAAGGCGCAGCCGAGCATCACCCATGTGATGACATGGTTCCATTCGCTCATCCATCAATGGAAATGGGAGCTGTTCCTGTCGGACCCGTTCATTTTCATCTTCTGGTGGTTCATGATCGTCACGATCGTGCTGTGGGGCCGGGGCCTGTTTTGCGGATGGCTGTGCCCGTTCGGCTCGCTGCAGCACCTGGCCTTCAAGGCCGGGCAGTGGCTGGGGCTGAAGCGCTTCCAGAGGCTGCTGCCGAAGGCGCTGCATGACAAATTTAAATGGGTGAAGTACGTCCTGTTCGTCGGTCTGGTCCTGGTGTCGTTCTATTCGATGGAAACCGCCGAGATGCTGGCCGAGGTCGAGCCGTTCAAGACGACTTTCCTCGTCGGGATGTGGAACCGGTCGTGGCCGTTTGCGGTCTTCGTGTGCGTGATTCTCGCCATTTCGATCCTTAGTGAACGTCCTTATTGCAAATACATCTGCCCGCTCGGCGCCGGCCTCGCCATTCCCGGCAAGTTCCGTCTGTTCGGGCTCAAGCGCAAGAGCGAATGCCAGACTTGCCACGCCTGCGCCGCCGGATGCGGTTCGCATGCGATCGATGCCGCGGGCAACATCGACCAGAAGGAATGCCTGCTTTGCCTGGATTGCATGGTGATGTACTACGACGACCATGCATGCCCGCCGCTGGTGAAGGAACGCAAGCGCCGCGACAAGGAAGGGCTGCCGCTCACGCCTATCGACGCAAAGGGTTACTTCATTCCGCTGGAAAGCGTCCGCCGCAACCTGGCCGAAAAGACTGCCGGGATAGCGGCACGTCAGGAGTAGGGAAGTGCCTCGGCTAAAGCGACACGGCATCAAGACGGCGATCCTGGCAGTGGTGCTGGGCGTGTACTGCAGTCTCGCTGCCGCGGCGGTGCACAAGGTCGAAGCAGGCGGCTCGATTGCCGCCGCCATTCGCGCGGCAAGTCCGGGCGACACGGTCGAGATCGCGCGCGGTGAATACGACGAGCGCGTGGTGATCGACAAACCGCTCACGGTACGCGGTGTCGGGCGTCCCACGCTTCGCGGCGGGTTCTCCGGCGATGTCATCCGCGTGCGCGCAAGCGACGTCACGATTGAAGGGTTGATTGTGCGCGACAGCGGCATCGACCAGACCGCGCAGAATTCCGGCATCTACTTCGAGCCCGGCGCGCACCGGCCGACGGTGCAGGACTGCGACGTCGTGTTCAACCTGTTCGGTATCTGGATCGAGAAGACGGATGATGCGCGCATCCTGCGCAACACCATCGTCGGCAGGCGAGACCTGCAGTCGCAGGCACGCGGCAACGGCATCCAGCTGTACAACTCCGCCAACGCGCAGGTGCTCGACAACCACATCAGCTATGCCCGGGACGGCATCTATGTCGACCTGTCGCGCAAATCGGTCTTCCGTGGCAACCGTATCCACCACCTGCGTTACGGCACGCACTACATGAACACCCACCACAGCGTCTGGGAAAACAACGAGGTGTACATGAACCGCGGCGGCCTGGCGTTGATGGAAGTGCGCGAACTCACTGTGCGCAACAACATCGCCTGGGGCAATACCGACCACGGCATCATGCTGCGCACGATCCAGGATTCGCTCGTCGAAAACAATATCGTCGCCGGCAACGGCCGAGGTTTCTTCATCTACGACGCGGAATACAACACCGTACGCGCCAACCTCGTGACCGGAAACGACGTCGGCGTGCATCTTGCTGCCGGATCGGGCAACAACAAGGTCGACGGCAACGACTTCATCGACAACCGGCAGCAGGTCAAGTATGTCGCCTCGCGCGACGTCGAATGGGGAAAGACGCAAGGCAATTACTGGAGCAACTACAGCGGCTGGGACCAGAACGGCGACGGCAAGGGCGACATCGCCTACGAGGCCAACGACGTGGTCGACCGGCTCAACGGGCAGTACCCGCTGCTGAAGCTGCTGCTCACCAGCCCGTCGATACAGACACTGCGTTTCGTCGCGCGGCAGTTTCCGGTCTTGCGCGCGCCGAGCGTGGTGGACAAGAACCCGCGCACACGCCCCTTGAATCAGGATTGGAGAAAGTGGAATGACAAACGTCCCCATCCAGGTGACTGAAGTCACCAAGCGCTTCGGCGACGTGCAGGCACTCGATGGCGTCACCCTGAGCGTCGGCAAAGGCGAGATGTTCGGCCTGATCGGCCATAACGGTGCGGGCAAGAGCACGCTGTTCAAACTGATGCTCGGCCTGATCCCGGCGTCGCACGGCGAGGTCCGCGTGCATGGAGCCCGTACCGACGGAAAGGAATTCCGCGACGTACGCCGGCGCATCGGCTACCTGCCGGAAAACTTTGTCACCTATGACAACCTTACCGGGCTGGAAGTGCTGCGCCTGTTTGCCGACCTCAAGCGCGTCCCCCGGCGCGAATGCGACGCACTGCTTGAACGCGTCGGCCTGGGCGACGCAGCCAGCCGCCGCGTGCGTGGTTATTCGAAGGGGATGCGTCAGCGACTCGGCTTCGCGCAGGTCTTGCTGGGTAACCCCGACCTCATCTTCCTCGACGAACCGACCAATGGCCTCGATGCGGAAGGCATCCACGACTTCTACCGCATTCTCCGTGAAGTGCAGTCGCAGGGGGCGACGGTCGTCATTACCTCGCACATCCTGGCCGAGATCCAGGAGCGCGTCGACCGGCTGGTCATCCTGACATCCGGCCGTGTGGCTGCACAGGGCTCGATTTCACAATTGCGCGCACAACTGGTGCTGCCTTCGGTGATCGAAGTCAGCTTGCATCCGGGATACCAGCAGCAGATGCATGGTGCGTTTGCCGCAACGGAAGGACTCGAAATGCGCATGGACGACGACGTGGCACGCATCTCCTGTCCGCCGTCGGAGAAGGTGGCGGTATTGCAACTGCTCGCCACGATGACGCATGCGGTGCGCGACATCAGCATCCGCGAGCCGTCGCTGGAAGACCTGTTCCTTGGCTATGGAGGCCAGCATGCATAAGCTTTTCGATTGCGCGCAGGTGCGCATCCTCGCCGGCAAGGAATTCCGCGATCGTATCCGCAACCTTTGGGTACTCTCGGTGGCCCTGATCTTCTCGCTGTTCGCACTGGCGATCGCCTATTTCGGTACGGCGCAGCAGGGGACAGTGGGATTCCGTGGTATCGACGTGACGATCGCCAGCCTGGTCAGCCTGGTCATCTATCTAGTGCCGCTGATCGCGCTCATCCTCGGCTACGATGCAATCGTCGGCGAGCGCGAACGCGGTTCCATGGAACTGCTGCTTTCGATGCCGATTACGCGCTTTGAAATCCTGCTGGGCAAATACATCGGCCTGTCGGGCGCGCTCGCCGTATCCACCCTGGCGGGTTTCGGTGCGGGACTGCTGCCGATGGCGTCGCAGTTGAGCGTGAACGATATCTACCACTATGCCGGCTTCGTGTTCTCCGCGATCCTGATGGGCATGGCATTCCTCAGCCTGTCGCTGCTGGTGTCGGTACTGGCGTCGGACCGCATGCGGGCATCCGGTGTCGCGATTGCGCTCTGGTTTTTCTTTGTCCTGATTTTCGACCTGGTGCTGACGGGCGCGCTTGTCGTCAGCAACGGCAGCCTGGGCAGCGCGACGTTCGGAGCACTGCTGATGCTGAATCCCGCGGACGTCTTCCGTCTGCTCAACATCTTCAGCTCGGAGCAGGTGCAGTCGATGTACGGCCTGGCTACCGTGATGCCCGAGCGCCTGACCGATCCCCTGATCCTCACTGCCATCATGTTTGGCTGGATCGCCACCCCATTCCTGATTGCACGCTGGAGATTCAAATGAAAACAACATCGCTCGCTTCACTTCGCAAACCTGTATTGATTGCCTTTGTGACACTGCTGGCGGCCTGCGGCAAGGAAGCGGTACAGGCCGTGGCCGTTGAACCGGACCAGGGAACTGCGTGCGCGCTCGATGGCATGGTGCTGAAGGATTATCCGGGGCCGAAGGCGCAGATTCACTACAAGGAAGGCGCGCCCGAATTCTTCTGCGACCTGGTTGAACTGTTCGGCATGCTGCTTGCGCCCGAGCAGAAGCGCCCGGTCGCAGGCGTGTTCGTCCAGGACATGGGCAAGACGGACTGGACACGACCCGAGGGCAACTGGATCGATGCGAAAGCGGCTTACTTCGTCGTCGGCAGCAAGAAGCCCGGGTCGATGGGCCCGACCTATGGTTCCTTCGCCAGCCTGCCGGATGCGGAGGCTTTTGTGAAGAAGGAAGGCGGAACAATCCATCGCTTTGAACAGATGACGCTGGACATGGTCAATCAGCCAAAGAAGGGCGCATCGCACGACGGCGCGATGCATTGAAGGGGGAGCCGTGAACGTAGATTTTCTTGAAGATGAAGAGGGCGGCATGGACCCGTCGGCCATGCAGTCCTTGTACGCGAAGACCCTGTACCGGCTGCGCGAGGGGCGGAAGGCCTTGCTGAACCGGTACGGCGTGGAGGAAGAGCCGCAACTGCTTGCGAAGATACGGGCAGGCGAGGTCGGTGAACATCCCGCGTACGATCATTACCTGGGCGCGCTCATCATGGAACAGGGGCGCATGCAACTCCGGGAGGAATTACTCGCGCGCTTCGGCGGCAAGGTGGCCGACGAGGTGCCGGCGATCAGCGTGCACCTCACGCTGCAGGAAAAGCTGGAAGAGGCATACGGCGAGCGCATGAGCGAGCCGGTCCGCCTCGCGCAGGATGCGCTGCTGCTTTCCTTCGACACCGGGTTGATGTTGGAAATCCGCTACTTCAGCAGTGACGAATTCTCCATTCATTGGACCTGGGGCGAAGCCGAATTGCGGCTCGATACGGCGCCTGTGCATGCCGGATTGCCCGACTATCCACTGCATGTACACCGCGACGACGGCACGGTTGCGGCGGCCCCTTCCGGCATGGAGCATGGCGATCCCTGGATGGCGCTCTCGCGCCTGCTGGATATCCTGCTCGTGGACCCGCTGTTTGGAGGGGCTTGAAAGACAACGCGCCTTCCCGGATTCGATCCGGGTTCCCTCTGCAACAGGTAGAAAACGGATGACGCGCCGGTCAACCCCACCACATTGTCTTCCTCGTGCGGCTCAGGGGGAAGGCCGAGCGCCGTCGTACAGAAACGGATTGCCCGATCGAGGCCAGGTACGTCAGCGTTAACATCGATTTGCGCGTCATCCATGGACGTGCGAATAATTAGACTGGGAGAAGGGCTGTCGATTGGGCGGATGCTGTCAGGGTGATGAGGGACAGTATCAACGGCAGCTTTTTCATGACAAATTTCCTTTGTGCGGGGGAATATGTTGTCAGAAGGAATTGTCTAAAATACCACTTTCAGCTTGCTTTCAATGCCTTCCTTTTTGGTGAGGAGCGGTGCCTGCGTAACACCCATCGCAAAAATGGCGCTAAGATGAAGCGCCGGCGTATCCATTCGGCAAGGTAGACCAAAACACGCGAAGCGCCCGACAACTAACTCTCGTCACGCGGAACATGAGCCTGATCTCGGTGGAAAACGACAAGCTGACGGTAGGTACCCGATTGCCATGGACCTTGTACGACCAGGACCGCAACGTGCTCATGGAGCGCGGGCAGGTGATCGAATCGGAAGAGCAGCTAGATTTACTGCTGGCATCCAATCCTCTTCGCGAGCTGACCTGGCAGCCGGCAGCGGAAAAGTCCGCGAGCGAGAACAGCGAGCTGGACAAGGCACTGTCGAATAACGCCGAAAGCCGCTTCACGTTCCATGACATGCGGCTGCGGGTAGGCGACCGGATTCAGCTGCAGCCACCTGCTTCCATGGGCACCGAACGTCATATCGTCCGGCTGCTGGGCTACCTCGACAATACCAGCCTGATGGTGACGACGCCCACGACCAACGGCATGCGGGTCCCGGTGCGCGAGCATGACAAGATTGTTGCGCGCGTGTTCAGCAGCCAGAAGGCGTTCGCATTCGATTGCACCGTAATGCGCGTATGCAGGATGCCATACGACTACCTCCACCTGTCTTTCCCTGATGTCGTGCAAGGGGCGGTCATACGCAAGTCGCCGCGCATCAAGACAAAAATCATCGCCTCCATCACGACGCCGGGCGGCGTCAATGGCAATGAGAAGCAGCCGGGCGTGATCGTCAACCTCAGCGCGGACGGCGCCTTGGTCAAGGCCCGCCAGCAGCTGTCCGGGAAGTCCGAGGAAATCGTCCTGTCATTTCGGGTGAACCTGCACAACATGGAGGCCTACCTGACGACGAAGGCCGTCGTCCGCAACGTGTTTGCGGACGAGGAAAAGGAGGGGGCGGATGCGCTCAGGTTCCAGCATGGCGTTCAGTTCCTCGACTTGCCGCCGAACGACAGCGTGATCCTGCAAAGCCTGATTTACCAGCAGATGATCGAACAGCCGCACATGCTGGCCTGACCCATTGCCGCGCAGTTACGCCGGCCGATAACTGAACCGTTCGAACATCCCCGAGACCTGCTGCACCAGTCCCTCGCTCGGATAGCCGGCAACCGCGGTCGCCTTCAACTCCTTCGTCTTGCACCCCTGGGCCCGGAAGGTCTGCAGCGCATAACTCTTTGCACCCATGGCTGCCAGGGTGCGGGCGATTTCCAGGATCTCGTCCTCGCTCAGCAAGGAGGGGTGCACCGTCGTCCGGAACTCATAGTCGATCCCGCTCGCCAGCACCGCTTGGGCGCAAGCGAGCGCCTGCAGGCCGCTGTCAGCGATGCCGGTGACTTTTTCATAGGCGGTAAAGGGTGCCTTGATGTCGAGTGCCACCCAGTCGACCTGCGGCAGCAATTCGTTCAGCCGCTGGGGATAGGAACCGCCGGTGTGCAGGCCGATCTCGAATCCCAGCTTGCGGGCGTCCTTGATGGCGCTGCCGATGGCAGGGTCGAGCGTGGGCTCGCCGCCGCTGAAGACAACGGCGTCGATCAGCCCGACGCGCTTCTCCAGCAATCCGAGTACTTTGCTCCACTGCAGCGGGCTTTTCTGCAAGCGCATCTGGAGATGCGGGTTATGGCAGTAGCCGCAAGACCACGGACAGCCCTGCACGAAGACGACCGCGGCCAGCTTGCCCGGGTAGTCGGTCGCAGTGAACGGCGTGACGCCGCCCACCTTCAGCGTCCGTGGTCCGGGTTCAGCTGCCGAGATTCGCGCATTGCTCGTCAAAGTACTTGCGCTCATGGAATTCTCCCTTTTTTCCGATATTGAATGAGGACAAAGGCCGGTGATATCCCATCACCCGGGTCCAGATCTCGCAAGGCTGGCGTTCGGCGTCGGTCAGGATGATCTGACGGGTTTCGAGGGCCTTCTGGTTGCTGAGATCGGTCATGTTTGTCTCCTTGATGTCCTTGATGATTTCGCAGGTCATTGCTGTTCCTCCAGTTCACGCGTCTTGCGTTCGATGATGTCTGCATCGCATTTCGGGCAGAACTCATGGCTGCCGCTCAGGTAGCCATGTTTCGGGCAGATCGAGAAGGTCGGCGAGACGGTGATATAGGGCAGGCGGAAGCGGCTCAGGGCGCGCTTGACCAGCGTGCGGCAGGCATTCGGGCTCGAGACCGGTTCGGTCATGTAGAGGTGAAGCACGGTGCCGCCGGTGTATTTGCGTTGCAGTTCCTCCTGGCGTTCCAGCGCCTCGAACGGGTCGTCGGTGAAGCCGACCGGCAGTTGCGAGGAGTTGGTGTAGTAGGGCATGTCGGGCGTGCCGGCCTGCAGGATCTCCGGATAGCGCTTGCGGTCTTCCTTGGCGAAGCGGTAGGTCGTGCCTTCGGCCGGCGTCGCTTCCAGGTTATACATGTTGCCGGTCTGGTCCTGGAACTCGAGCATGCGCGCGCGGATGTGGTCGAGCAGGCGCAACGCGAGGCCGGCGCCCCATTCGGTCGTGATGTCGTGCGCGTCGCCGGTGAAGTTGCGGATCATTTCATTGATGCCGTTCACGCCCAGCGTGGAGAAGTGGTTGCGCAGCGTGCCGAGGTAGCGCTTGGTGTACGGGAACAGGCCGCTGTCCATGTGGCGCTGGATGACCTTGCGCTTGATCTCCAGGCTGGCCTTGCCGAGCTCGAGCAGGTCGTCGACGCGGGCGAACAATGCTTCCTCGTCGCCGCGGTACAGATGGCCGAGGCGGGCGCAGTTGATGGTGACGACGCCGAGCGAGCCGGTCTGTTCCGCTGAACCGAACAGGCCGTTGCCGCGCTTGAGCAGCTCGCGCAGGTCGAGCTGCAGGCGGCAGCACATCGAACGGATCATGTTCGGCTTGAGTTCCGAATTCAGGAAGTTCTGGAAGTAGGGCAGGCCGTAGCGTGCCGTCATCTCGAACAGCAGTTCCGCATTCGGGCTGTTCCAGTCGAAATCCTCGGTGATGTTGTAGGTCGGGATCGGGAAGGTGAACACGCGGCCCTTGGCATCGCCGGCCATCATCACCTCGATGTACGCCCGGTTGATCATGTCCATCTCGGCCTGCAGCTCGCCGTAGGTGAAGTCCATCTCCTTGCCGCCGATGACCGGCACCTGCTCGCGCAGGTCTTCCGGGCACACCCAGTCGAAGGTCAGGTTGGTGAACGGCGTCTGCGTGCCCCAACGCGAGGGCACGTTCAGGTTGTAGATCAGTTCCTGCATGTACTGCCTGACCTGCTCGTAGGACAGCTGGTCTTTGCGGACGAAGGCGGCCATGTAGGTGTCGAAGGAGCTGAACGCTTGCGCGCCCGCCCATTCGTTCTGCAGCGTGCCGAGGAAGTTGACGATCTGGCCGATGGCGCTCGACATGTGCTTCGGCGGACCGGATTCCACCTTGCCGGGAACGCCGTTCAAGCCTTCATTGAGCAGGGTGCGCAGCGACCAGCCTGCGCAGTAGCCGGCCAGCATGTCGAGGTCGTGGATGTGGATGTCCGCGCAGCGGTGCGCTTCGCCGACTTCCGGCGGGTAGACATGGTTGAGCCAGTAGTTGGCGATGACCTTGCCCGAGACGTTCAGGATCAGCCCGCCGAGCGAGTAGCCCTGGTTGGCGTTGGCGTTGACGCGCCAGTCGAGCTGCTGCAGGTATTCGTTGATCGACGACTCGACATCGACCAGGGTCTTGCGGTCGCTGCGCAACTTCTTGTGCTGCTCACGGTAAATGACGTAGGCGCGCAGCGTCTTCCGGTAACCGGCATCGAAGAGGACGGCTTCGACCACGTCCTGGATCTGCTCGATGTGCGGCGCGGTATCGCTGTTGAGCTGAATGCGTTGCATGACGGCTTGCAACGTCAAGGCCTCGGCTTCGTCATGGCCGAATTCGCCTGTGGCTTGGCCGGCGCGCAGCAGGGCAGAGAGAATCTTGTTCGGGTCGAACGGCTTCACGGTGCCGTCGCGCTTGACGATATGCGTCAGGAAGGTAATCGCGCGGGGTGTCATCTAGTCTCCAGGAAAGCACAATATCTTGTGGTGCGTGAGATGGTAGAGACTAAATGTAGTGCGTTCAACGCGCGCGGGTTCCTTTTTCCGAATAGCTTGATCTGGAATAACCCGGAACATTCCGACAGATGTTGACGTGTTGTTAACATTTTTCCCGGCCGACCATGCGTGCGGCGCGGATCCCATCCGCCGCGCCCGCCGATCGCCACAAGCGTTGTCAGCGGAGTACCAGGACCGGTATGGTCGAGTGGCTCAACACTTTCTGCGTTTCGCTGCCGACAAACAGTGCGCTCAAGCCTTTGCGGCCATGGGATGCCATGAAGATCACGTCGCAGGTGTGCTCCTTGGCGGCCTTGATGATTTCCTCGTACGGGTTGAGCGAACGGGTCGTGAACGTCTCGCACGGGATGTTGGCGGCCTGCGCGGCGGCGGCGATCTTGCCGACATTTGCTTCCGCAACGGCGCAACGCTCCTCGAAAGCTTGCCTGGAATCGGAGACGCTCATTCCGTCCGAAACGTGGGAGTAGTCGCGCGGCTCGGATACCGAGATGCCGATCACCTTGCTGCCGGCGCCTTTCGCAAACGTGATTGCTGCATCAATCGCCTTGTCGGACAGCGGGGATCCGTCGGTGGGAACAAGAATCGTCTTAAACATGGTGCATTCTCTAGATAAGGGGGGACAGCGCCTGGGGGACGCTGCGGCCATCCTAGGTTTCCAACTAGAAATCGACCTTGATCCTGGTCAAAATAGGCCGGGATGGGCCGCTCCCGGCAGCGTTGCAATGCTCGATAGCGGGCAACTACCAGAACGGCAACTTGGACATCTCCCCGTCATCCCGGCGAAGGCCGGGATCCAGTGTCTTTTCTCCGGTCGTTAACGTCGCTGGACCCCGGCCTCCGCCGGGATGACGGGGTAACGAAAGATGTGGATCGAACATGTTCGCCCGCTCGCCGGCATCTTCTAGACCTTTCGACCTATCTCGTCCATCAGGACCTATTCCCTTCGACCGACCGGACTAAGCCGACTGCCTTCGCCAGATACCCCTCCGGCCAATAGTGCCTTGGAAGGCGCAGACGTAACCTTCTGACATCGCGTCAATCATCAAGGGAGGTGCGTCGTGGCCAATCAGGGAAACATGAAGGGGAAGCAGATATCGGTGCTGGCGAGCAGTACGTTCGCCTTCACCATCTGCTTCGCGGTCTGGATGATGTTTGCCGTGCTCGGCATTCCGATCAAGACCAAGTTGGGTCTGAATGAAACGCAGTTCGGCCTGCTTGCCGCCACGCCGGTGCTCACCGGTTCGCTGGTGCGCGTGCCGCTTGGCATCTGGACCGACAAGTTCGGCGGCCGCGTCGTACTGTTCGTCCTGATGCTGTCGACGGTCATCCCGATCTACCTGATCAGCGAAGCGACCGAGTACTGGCACTTCCTGGTGCTCGGCCTGTTCGTCGGCCTGGCCGGTGGCTCGTTCTCGGTTGGCACGCCCTACGTGGCCCGCTGGTTCCAGCCCGAACGCCGTGGCCTGGCCATGGGCATCTTCGGCGCCGGCAACTCCGGCTCGGCGCTGACCAAGTTCGTCGCGCCGGCGCTCATCGCCGCTTTCGGCTGGGAATACCTGCCCAAGGTCTACGCGGTTGCCATGTTCGCCACGGCGATGATCTTCTGGTTCTTCAGCTACAGCGACAAGTCGCACACCGTTTCCTCCAACGTCAAATTTACGGATCAGCTGAAGATGCTCAAGGACCCGCGTGTCTGGCGTTACTGCCAGTACTACTCGGTCGTCTTCGGCGGCTACGTCGCGCTCGCGCTGTGGATGACGAAGTACTACGTCTCCGAATACGGCTTCGACATGAAGCTCGCCGCGCTGCTGGCCGCCTGCTTCTCGCTGCCCGGCGGCGCGCTGCGCGCACTGGGCGGCTGGATCTCGGACAAGTACGGCGCCTACAAGGTGACCTGGTACGTCATGTGGGTGTGCTGGGTGGCCTTCTTCCTGCTGTCCTATCCGCAGACCAGCATGATCGTGAAGACCGTCAACGGCGACATGAGCATCAACATCGGCGTCAACGCCTGGTTCTTCACCGTGCTGCTGTTCGTGGTCGGCGTCGCCACCGCGATCGGCAAGGCGTCAGTCTTCAAGTTCATCTCGGACGACTTCAGCCACAACATCGGCGCCGTGTCGGGCGTCGTCGGCCTGGCCGGCGGCCTTGGCGGCTTCATCCTGCCGATCATGTTCGGCGCGCTGGTCGACCTGACCGGCATCCGTTCCAGTGCCTTCATGCTGCTCTACGGCACCGTCTGCGTGTCGCTGGTGTGGATGCATTTCTCATTCAAACCCGAGCGGAAAACGCCTGACGTTTCCCTGCCGCTCGCCAAGGCGGCATGAGCTGTCGCATTCGATAAGAGGAGAACAACGTGAGTAAATATCTGATCAGTCACTGGGAGCCGGAAACGCCATCGTTCTGGCTCAGCAAAGGCAAGTCGACAGCCAACCGCAACCTGTGGATCTCGATCCCGGCGCTGCTCCTGGCATTCGCCGTGTGGATGGTGTGGAGCGTGGTGGTGGTGAACCTGCCCAACGTGGGATTCCAGTACAGCACCAACCAGCTGTTCTGGCTGGCTGCGCTGCCGGGACTGTCCGGCGCGACCCTGCGGGTGTTCTATTCCTTCATGGTGCCGATCTTCGGCGGACGGAAATGGACGACCATCTCGACCGCGTCGCTGCTGATCCCGGCGATCGGCATCGGCTTCGCTGTCCAGGACCCGAACACCGGCTATCCGACCATGCTCGTGCTGGCACTGCTGTGCGGCTTCGGCGGCGGCAACTTCGCTTCCTCCATGGCCAACATCAGCTTCTTCTTCCCGAAGGCGCAGAAGGGCTACGCGCTCGGCATGAACGCCGGCCTCGGCAACCTCGGGGTCTCGGTGGTGCAGTTCGTGGTGCCGCTGGTGATCACTGCGGGTATCTTCGGCGCCATTGGCGGCGAGGCGCAAATCTGGACCAAGGCGGGCGAAACCAAGCAGATGTGGCTGCAGAATGCCGGCTTCATCTGGGTGCCGTTCATCGCCATGACCGCGCTCGCTGCCTGGTTCGGCATGAACGACCTGGCTTCCGCCAGCGCCTCGTTCTCCGAGCAGGCTGTCATCTTCAAGCGCAAGCACAACTGGCTGATGTGCTGGCTCTACATCGGCACCTTCGGATCCTTCATCGGCTACTCCGCAGGTTTCCCGATGCTCATCAAGTCGCAGTTCCCCGACGTCAATCCGCTGCAATACGCATACCTTGGGCCGCTGATCGGTGCCCTGGCGCGCGTTGCCGGCGGCTGGATTTCCGACAAGCTGGGCGGCGCAATCGTTACCTTCTGGACCTTCATCGTGATGATCCTTGCGGTGATCGGCGTCATCTATTTCCTGCCAGTCGCAGGCTCGGCTGGGAACTTCAAGGGCTTCTTCTGGATGTTCATGCTGCTGTTCGCCGGCACGGGTGTCGGCAACGCATCGACGTTCCGCATGATTCCCGTGATCTTCATGACGGAACGGCAGCGTGCGGCGGCAGGCAAGGGCAAGCAGGCGGAAGCGCAAGCCATCGTCGATGCCAACAAGGAAGCAGCCGCTGTGCTCGGCTTCTCCTCGGCAATCGGTGCCTACGGCGCCTTCTTCATCCCGAAGAGCTACGGCACCTCGATCGCCATGACCGGCGGCCCGATTGCAGCGCTGTGGTGCTTCATCGCGTTCTACGTCACCTGCATTGCGATTACCTGGTGGTGCTACTCGCGCAAGAACGCGCCGATGCCGTGCTAGTTCGAAATGACTAGTCGGGCTAATACCAACGCAGGTATCAGCCCGACTTCTTGCGAATAGGAAGGGCGAGATCGGCTACGTAGACTTGTTACAGAGCCAATCTCGAAGAAGTTACAACAAAGGCGCCCGGTACAGGGCGCACGTATGGAGAAACCATGAGTCACTTTCTGGACCGCCTGAAATTCTTCAGCAAGCCCAAGGAAACCTTTTCCAACGGCCACGGCGCGGTAGTGCAAGAAGACCGCACCTGGGAAAACGCCTATCGCCAGCGCTGGCAGCACGACAAGATCGTGCGTTCCACGCACGGCGCCAACTGCACGGGTTCGTGCAGCTGGAAGGTGTACGTGAAGAATGGCCTGATCACCTGGGAAACCCAGCAGACCGACTATCCGCGCACCCGCCCGGACCTGCCGAACCACGAACCGCGCGGCTGCCCGCGCGGCGCATCGTATTCCTGGTACGTGTACTCCGCCCAGCGCGTGAAGTACCCGATGGTGCGCGGCCGCCTGATGCAGATGTGGCGCGAGGCGCGCAAGACCATGGACCCGATCAAGGCCTGGGAATACATCAGCCAGGACCCGGCACGCGCGGCCAAGTACAAGAAGGTGCGCGGGCAGGGCGGTTTCGTCCGTGCCGAGTGGGATGAGGTCAACGAGATCATCGCCGCCAACAACGCCTACACCGTCAAGAAATTCGGCCCGGACCGCATCATCGGCTTCTCGCCGATTCCCGCGATGTCCATGGTCAGCTATGCCGCCGGCACCCGCTACCTGTCGCTGATCGGCGGCGTGGCGATGAGCTTCTACGACTGGTACTGCGACCTTCCGCCGTCCTCGCCGCAGATCTGGGGCGAACAGACCGACGTCCCGGAATCTGCCGACTGGTACAACTCCACCTACCTCATGGTGTGGGGCTCCAACATCCCGATGACCCGTACCCCTGATGCGCATTTCTACACCGAAGTGCGTTACAAAGGTACCAAGACTGTCGCCGTGTCGTCCGACTTCGGCGAAATGGCCAAGTTCGGCGACATCTGGCTCGCGCCCAAGCAGGGCACCGACGCCGCGCTCGCGATGGCGATGGGTCACGTGATCCTCAAGGAATTCCACGCCACCGGCAAGTCGGCCTACTTCCGCGAATACGCGAAGCAGTACACCGACTTCCCGATGCTGGTGCTGCTGAAGGAAAAGAACGGCTACCTGGTACCGGACTACTTCCTGCGCGCCTCCCACCTCGCGAATAACCTCGACGAAGCCAACAACCCGGAATGGAAGACGTTGGTCATCGACGAAGCGACCGGCAACATCGTCGCACCATCCGGCTCCATCGGCTTCCGCTGGGGCGAATCCGGCAAGTGGAACCTGGAGCAGAAGGAAGGCAAGAGCGGCAACGCGATCGATCCGCAACTCTCGCTGATCAACCATCGCGACGACGTGGTCGGTGTCGGCTTCGCCTACTTCGGCGGCGCCGATGCGAACGACATGCTCGTACGCAACGTCCCGGTCAAGAAGGTGCAACTGGCTGACGGCACGACGGCACTCGTCGCTACGGTGTACGACTTGTCGATGGCCAACTACGGCGTCGACCGTGGCCTCGGCGGCGGCAACGTCGCCACCAGCTACGACGACGATGTCCCGTACACCCCGGCCTGGCAGGAAAAGCATACCGGCGTGAAGCGCGCCGACGTCATCACCGTCGCCCGCGAATTCGCCGACAACGCTGACAAGACCCGCGGCAAGAGCATGGTCATCGTCGGTGCTGCGCTGAACCACTGGTACCACATGGACATGACCTACCGCGGCATCATCAACATGCTGATGATGTGCGGCTGCGTCGGCCAGTCCGGCGGCGGCTGGGCGCACTACGTGGGCCAGGAAAAGCTGCGCCCGCAGACCGGCTGGACACCGCTGGCCTTCGCGCTCGACTGGAACCGCCCGGCGCGCCAGATGAACTCCACCTCGTTCTTCTACGCGCACACCAGCCAGTGGCGCCACGAGAAGCTGCACAGCAACGAGATCCTGACGCCGACGGCCGATGGCGAATTCTCGACGATGTCGATGATCGACTTCAACGCCAAGGCAGAACGCCTTGGTTGGCTGCCGTCGGCACCGCAGCTCGAAACCAACCCGCTGGAAGTCGTTCGTGCCGCGGAAGTTGCCGGCAAGGACCCGGTCAAGTACGCCGTCGAGCAACTGAAGGACGGCAAGCTGAACCTGTCCTGCGACGATCCGGACAACCCGGCCAACTTCCCGCGCACCATGTTCGTGTGGCGTTCCAACATCCTGGGCAGCTCGGGCAAGGGTCACGAGTACTTCCTGAAATACCTGCTCGGCACCCAGAACGCGCTGATGAGCGAGGAGGAAGGCTGCGTCAAGCCGCGCGACATCAAGGTGCGCCCGGCGGCCGAAGGCAAGCTCGACCTGCTCGTCGTGCTCGACTTCCGCATGTCGACCACCGCGCTGTACGGCGACATCGTGCTGCCGACCGCGACATGGTACGAAAAGGACGACCTGAACACCTCGGACATGCACCCGTTCATCCACCCGCTGTCCGAAGCCGTGCAGCCGCTGTGGAAGGCACGCTCCGACTGGGAAATCTACAAGGGCATCGCGAAGAAGTTCACGGAAATCGGCGGCGAATACCTCGGCACGCAGAAGGACCTCGTGCTGACCCCGCTGATGCACGACACCCCCGGCGAACTCGGCCAGCCCTTCGACCCGAAGGATTGGCGCGCCGGCGAGTGCGAACCGATCCCGGGCAAGACCATGCCCGCCATGCAGGTCGTTGAACGCAACTACAAGGACGTGTACAAGAAGTTCACCTCCATCGGCCCGTTGCTGGAAAAGGTCGGCAACGGCGGCAAGGGCATCAGCTGGAAGACCGAGCACGAAGTCGACATCCTGCGCGGCCTGAACCGTGTGGTGACGGAAGAGGGCGTGTCGAAGGGCCAGCCGCGCCTGGAAACCGCGATCGACGCCGCCGAAATGATCCTGTCGCTCGCTCCGGAAACCAACGGCCACGTCGCCGTCAAAGCCTGGGATGCGTTGTCCAAGATCACCGGCCGCGACCACACCCACCTGGCGATCCCGCGCGAGCACGACAGCATCCGCTTCCGCGACGTGCAGGCACAGCCGCGCAAGATCATCTCCTCGCCGACCTGGTCCGGCCTGGAAAGCGAAGAGGTCAGCTACAACGCTGGTTATACCAACGTGCACGAGCTGATCCCCTGGCGCACGCTGACCGGCCGCCAGCAGTTCTACCAGGACCACCTGTGGATGCGCGAGTTCGGCGAAGGCCTGTGCGTGTACAAGCCGGCGATCAACACCAAGACCACCGGCGCCATCAAGGACAAGCGCCCGAACGGCAACAAGGAGATTGCGCTCAACTGGATTACCCCGCACCAGAAGTGGGGCATCCACTCGACCTACTCGGACAACCTGCGCATGCTGACCCTGTCGCGCGGCGGCCCGCACGTCTGGCTGTCGGAAATCGACGCCAAGGAAGCCGGCATCGTCGACAACGACTGGATCGAGGTGTTCAACGTCAACGGTACCCTGGTGGCCCGCGCGGTGGTATCGCAGCGCGTCCCGGTCGGCATGACGCTGATGTACCACGCCCAGGAGAAGATCGTGAACATGCCGGGTGCGGAAACCTCGGGCATGCGCGGCGGCATCCACAACTCGGTGACCCGCGCCGTGACCAAGCCCACGCACATGATCGGCGGTTACGCACAGTTGTCCTACGGCTTCAACTACTACGGCACCGTCGGTTCCAACCGCGACGAGTTCGTCCTGATTCGCAAGGTGAAGAACGTCGACTGGCTGGAAGGCCCGTTGAAGGAAAAGGCGTAATCACACAGTCACCATTCTGGAGCAAACATGAAAATCAGAGCACAAATTGGCATGGTGCTGAATCTGGACAAGTGCATCGGCTGCCATACCTGTTCAGTCACCTGCAAGAACGTCTGGACCAGCCGTGACGGTGTGGAATACGCGTGGTTCAACAACGTCGAATCCAAGCCCGGCGTCGGCTACCCGAAGGAATGGGAAAACCAGGACAAGTGGAACGGCGGCTGGAAGCGCAATGCGGACGGCAAGATCGAGCCGCGCCAGGGCAGCAAGCTGAAGATCCTGGCCAACATCTTCGCCAACCCGAACCTGCCGGCCATCGACGACTACTACGAGCCGTTCACCTACGACTACGAGCGCCTGCAGAATGCGCCGCTGTCCGAGACGCCGCCGACCGCGCGTCCGGTTTCGGTGATCACCGGCCAGAAGATGGACAAGATCGAATGGGGCCCGAACTGGGAAGACGATCTCGGCGGCGAGTTCGCCAAGCGCAGCAAGGACAAGCTGTTCGACGGCGTGCAGAAGGAAATCTACGGCACGTTCGAGAACACCTTCCTGATGTACCTGCCGCGCCTGTGCGAACACTGCCTCAACCCGGCATGCGTCGCATCCTGCCCGTCCGGTTCCGTCTACAAGCGTGAAGACGACGGCATCGTGCTGGTCGACCAGGACAAGTGCCGCGGCTGGCGCATGTGCATCTCCGGCTGCCCGTACAAGAAGATCTACTACAACTGGTCTTCCGGCAAGGCAGAGAAGTGCACCTTCTGCTTCCCCCGTATCGAAGCGGGCCAGCCGACGGTGTGCTCCGAAACCTGCGTAGGCCGTATCCGCTACCTGGGCGTGATGCTGTACGACGCCGACCAGATCGAAGCCGCGGCATCCGTGGCTGACGAGCAGGACCTGTACGAAGCCCAGCTCAAGCTCTTCCTCGACCCGAACGATCCGAAGGTCATCGAGGAAGCACGCAAGCAGGGCATCCCGGAATCCTGGCTGGAGTCCGCCAAGAAGTCGCCGGTCTACAAGATGGCGATGGAATGGAAGGTCGCCTTCCCGCTGCATCCGGAATACCGCACGCTGCCAATGGTCTGGTACATCCCGCCGCTGTCGCCGATCCAGGCTGCGGCCGAGTCCGGCAAGATGGGCATGAACGGCATCATCCCGGACACCAAGAGCCTGCGCATCCCGGTCAAGTACCTGGCCAACCTGCTGACCGCAGGCAAGGAACAGCCGGTGGTCCACGCGCTCGACCGCATGCTGGCGATGCGCGCCTACATGCGCGCCAAGTCGGTGGAAGGCACGGAAAACCTGAGCGTTCTGAAGCAGGTCGGCCTGTCCAAGGCGGAGGTGGAAGAGATGTACCACGTCATGGCCATCGCCAACTACGAGGACCGCTTCGTGATTCCGTCCAGCCACAAGGAGATGGTGGAAGACAGCTTCAACGAGAAGGGCTCCTGCGGCTTCAGCTTCGGCAACGGCTGCTCGGATGGCGTCAGCGACCCGTCGCTGTTCGGCAAGAAGAAGCAGGGTTCGGTGATCTTCGTCGACATGCCCAAGTCGAGGAAGAAGAAAGAGACGGAGGGCGTGTAGGACGCCTAGGCGTCGCGCGGGTATGAGGGGAGCAATTATGGCGGTCGCAACGGGATGCAGTGCAAGGCGTCGGCCACGCCGCGGTACGAGTACCGCAAGTGGTCGACAACACAGCAATGCGCCCGTTTCGGCCGACAGAATTGTGCCACTCATGCCCGGGCGATGCCCAAGCAGGATGGGGCCCGCCAATCCCTCCCCATCCTGTCTTCCGTACCCGAGCCAACTGGCATGCGTTGAATAAGGAAATGACCATGCAACACTTTCAAGTCTTGTCCACGTTACTGATGTACCCGGAGGAGCAGCTGATTGAGGCGCTCGACGAGCTGTACGCAGCACTGGACCACCAGCCGCAGATCAAGGCGACGCTGCAGCCGCTGTTCGCCTACCTCTCCGGGGAGGACCTGCTCACCCTGCAGGAAAACTACGTGTCGACCTTCGACCGCAATCCGTCGCACTCGCTGCACCTGTTCGAACACATCCACGGCGAGTCCCGCGACCGCGGCCAGGCGATGGTCGACCTGATGCAGGAGTACAGCAAGCACGGCCTGCAGATGTGCGCCGACGACCTGCCGGACTACGTGCCGCTGTTCCTCGAGTTCCTGTCCCAGGTGGACAAGGATGAGGCCGACCGCCTGCTTTCGGACGCCGTGCACGTGCTCGCGCACCTCGGCCGCAAGCTGGCAGCCAACAACAGCCCGTATGCGATCGTGTTGCAGGCCATCGAGACGCTCAGCCCGGTGCCGGCGGAAGAACTGACCGAACCGCCGATCCGCGACATGGACGAACTGCTGGAAACGATGGGTCCGGGTGCAGATGGCGTCGAGCCGCTGCTCAACAAGGGACTGAGCTGCGGATCGAGCGGCGTGCAGCCGATCAACTTCCATCCCGCACGACGCCCGGCAGCGGCAGCACCTGTCTAATGCAACGGCGCTACAGGATTACAAGGAGATAAAAACATGAACTACCTGCATCAATTCGTCTTCGGGATCTTCCCGTACATCGCGCTGGCGATCTTCCTGCTCGGGAGCCTGGTGCGCTTCGACCGCGAGCAGTACACCTGGAAGTCGGAGTCCAGCCAGTTGCTGCATCGCGGCTCGCTGCGCTTCGGCAACATCTGCTTCCATGTCGGCATCATCGGCCTGTTCTTCGGCCACGCCGCCGGCCTGCTCACCCCGATCTGGGTGTGGGATACGCTGGGTGTGTCGCACGGTGCCAAGCAGATCATCGCGATGACTGCCGGTGGCATCATGGGCACGCTGTGCCTGATCGGCCTGCTGACGCTGCTGGCACGTCGCTTCTCCAACGACCGCCTGCGCGCCGTGACATCCTTCAAGGACAAGATCGTCCTGCTGTGGATCCTGGCCACGCTGCTGCTCGGCCTGTCGACCATCTTCCTGTCGGCTTCGCATACTGACGGTCACCTGATGACGCTGTTCATGCAGTGGGCGCAGCACATCGTCACCTTCCGTGGCGACGCAGCCGGCTTCGTGGCTGAAGCACCGTTGCTGTTCAAGATCCACCTGTTCATGGGCATGTCGCTGTTCGTGATCTTCCCGTTCACCCGCCTGGTGCATGTATGGAGCGGCTTCGCTTCCGTCGGTTATCTCAGCCGTGCGTACCAGCTTGTTCGCCCGCGTTAATGTCACGTTATTAAAAGAGGAGAAGGGCCATGGGTATTTCCGTCAACGGCATCGAGATCGCGGATGAAGCCATCGAGAAGGAGATCGTGCACCACCAGAAAGCGGAAAACCCATTGAAGGAGACCGTCCACGAGCTGGTTCTGCGCACCCTGCTGCTGCAGGAAGCAGACCAGCTCGGGTTGGACGGCGAGGATGAGGATGCCCGCATCGAGGCGTTGTTCGCGCGGGAAGTGCGCGTACCGGAAGCGGACGATGCGGCATGCGAAACCACCTACCGCAACCACCCCGAGCGCTACACCTACGGCGAGCTGGTGGAAGCGCGACATATCCTGTTCCAGGTGACGCCGACGGTTTCACTTGAATTCCTGCGCGCCACCGCCGAATCCGTCCTGGGGGAGCTGCAAAGCCATCCGGAACGCTTTGCCGAGATGGCGAAGACCTATTCGAACTGCCCCTCGGGCGCGCTTGGCGGCAACCTCGGTCAACTATCGCGCGGGCAGACCGTGCAGGAATTCGAGCGCGTGCTGTTTCGCCTGAAAGAAGGCGAGATCGCCAACCGTTTGATCGAAACCCGTTTCGGCCTGCACATTGTGCAGGTCATGAAGCATGTCGAAGGCAAGCTGCTGCCGTTTGATGCAGTGAAGGCGCAGATTGCGGAAACATTGACGCAGCAGGCCTGGCACAAGGGGCTGCACCAGTACTTGCAGATCCTCGTGGGAAAGGCGGATATCCAGGGAGTGACGCTGGAAGGGGCTGCGACGCCACTGGTCCAGTAAGCTTCATCGGCGCGATAGTTGCCGCGCGTGGCATTGATTGGTCCTCCAGCGCGCTGATAAAGAGTGACTGATGCGCTCGTGCCTTTCCTGCTGCAAACTGGTGTTGCGCTGCGTCCCTGGCGATCGTGTTTTTCGGTCACAGTGGCAGGGTTCTGTCATCTACCGAACAGAACCGGGATGCGATTCCATGAATACTGTGCATCTTCGAAACGCGTTGCAGTGACGCCATGATGCGTTTCGGAAATCGCACCCAGCCTTGGATACCCGGATCCCTTGCCGTATACGCCCGAAATATCCATACCGCCCGCCGGGTCCATGACCTCGTCGCGGCGCAGGATGGTCATGATGGGTTCGGCACAGTCATGTTGGAAACCGGCGAAGAGATCGATTGGGTCGATACGCGAAAAATCGTGCCCCAGGTCGATACGCATTAGCGACGATGGACGGCATTCCGCACGCTTCCCATCCTTCGCGGGGCCTGCATCTTGTCATGATGAAATGGTTGATGCAGCGATGCGGAAGGCGATAGAGGCGGGACTTCTTGCGCGGCGAGGCTCACCTGAGGAACTGGCAATCGGACGCAGATCATGCACGCCATATTGAACGCCGCTTTCGAGTTTGCGGAGCAGGAATCCTTGGATAGACTGGTGCGGACGCGCGTTCGGCTCGCCTCTTCCAATCGCATGCGATCCCAGTAAGCACGGCAAGAATTCGCGCAATTGTTGCAAAGATTGCCTGAACTTCGCACAAGGCCGCTTATCCCAGAGAGGAATCGTGCCTCCTTTCATCGCTTGATCTTGCTGTCGCGAAGAAAGGAGAGCGCTCTCCTGGAGGACTGCCGAATGAACGGGATAGGCGCAACAAAACGCTTGAACAAGAACAAGATATCGACGCTGCTGCTCTATGCCTCCACCATCTTCCTCAGTGCCTTTCTCCTGTTCCAGGTCCAGCCCGTCATAGGCAAGGTGCTGCTGCCGTGGTTCGGCGGGTCCGCCGCCGTATGGAGTACCTGTCTGCTCTTCTTCCAGGTGGTGCTCCTGCTGGGCTATCTCTACGCGCATTGGACCAGTAAACTTCTTGCGCCGAAGACCCAGGCGCTGCTCCACATGCTGCTGCTGGCGACCAGCATCGCGTTGCTTCCGATTACGCCCGGCGCAAGCTGGAAGCCGTCGGGAGGCGAAGATCCCACCTGGTTGATCATGGGATTGATGGTGGCGACCATCGGGCTTCCGTATTTCCTGCTTTCAACCACCGGACCGCTTGTGCAGGCCTGGTTTGCGCGGGAGAGGCCGGGGACAGTCCCTTACCGGCTTTTTGCCTTGTCCAACTTCGGCTCGATGCTTGGGCTGCTGAGCTATCCCATCGTCTTCGAACCGGGCCTGGCCATCCCGGAAATGTCGTTCACCTGGTCCGCTGCCTACGTCGCCTTTGCAATCCTGTGCGCAATGCTTGCGTCACGCGCGCTGCGTCATGCACCGCTTGCGCAGGTCCATGGCGGCACGGAAAGGGCAGGGAAGCCGTCCGCATCCTCGCTGGCGTTATGGACCGGGCTCGCGGCCTGTCCGACGATTCTCCTGATGGGCGTCACCAGCCACGTGACGCAGAACGTGGCGCCTGTTCCTTTTCTGTGGGTGCTTCCGCTTGCCTTGTATCTCCTGAGTTTCATTCTCTGCTTTGAAGGCGGGAACTGGTATCGGCGGAAGTGGTATCTCCCGGCATTCGTGATCTGGCTGGCCGTAATGAATGTCGACCTGATCAATCCGATCTCGGACGACGGGGTGTGGATACCCATCGCACTCTACTGCAGCGGCCTTTTCGTCTCGTGCATGCTGTGCCACGGCGAACTGGCGAGGATGAAGCCGCATCCGGAGCACTTGACTTCTTTCTACCTGATGATTGCACTGGGCGGCGCGCTGGGGGGGACCTTCGTCGCGATCGTTGCACCGCGCCTGTTCAACAACTATTACGAATTGCCCGCCGCAGCGATCGCCACCGCCATGCTCATCGCAACGATCGTTCAGGGCGATACCATGCGCGCCTACCCTCGCATTCCTGTGTACAGGACGCTGACGAAAGTGATGGCCTTCGTCATCGCCACGATCTCGATAGCGGCCGTCGCCAGCACGGCGAAACAGAACAGCATGCAACGCGTGCTGACACGCAATTTCTACGGCACGCTGCGGGTCAACGATGTTTTTCAGGAAGGCCTGTGGGAGCGCCAGCTGGTCCACGGGTCGATACTCCATGGCTCGCAGTTCCTTGACAAGGACAGGCGGCGCTGGCCCATGACGTACTACGGTGACAACGGCGGGGCGGGCATGGCGGTGCTGGCCACGCGCAACGCCGGTGCGCAGCAGCGTGTCGGCGTCATCGGCCTTGGCACCGGCACCATGGCAGCGTATGGACGCGCTGGAGACTACTATCGCTTTTACGAAATCAACCCGCTCGTGGATGCGCTCGCCCGTTCGCACTTCAGTTTTCTTGCCGATAGCCCGGCGGTCGTGGACACGGTGCTCGGCGACGCCCGCCAGTCGCTCGAGCGGGACGACCCGCAGCGGTTCGATGTGCTCGTCGTCGATGCGTTCTCCGGCGACTCCATTCCCGTACACCTCCTGACGCGGGAAGCATTTGCCGTCTATTTCCGCCACGTCAGGCCTGGCGGAATCCTGGCGGTGCATGTCTCGAACCGGAACCTGGACCTCGTGCCCGTCGTCAAGCACGCGTCCGACTTCTACGGCAAGGCCGCGCGGCTGGTCGATTCGGAAGACATGGACGACCGCGGTCTGCTGGAATCGACGTGGGTACTGATCAGCGATAGCGACGCGGTCTTTGATGCAAAGGAATTTGCCGGTAGCGCCGCTGAACTCTCGCCCGAATCATCCATCCGTCCATGGACGGACGATTACAGCAGCATCTACGCCATACTGAAATGAACACCTCGCGCAGATTCTTTCTCGCTCAATCGCTTGTCCTGCTCACATCGCCAGCTGCGCTTGCCTCCATGCCCCACATTGTCCTCCTTGGTGATTCGATCTTCGATAACGGCAGCTACACCAACGGAAAACCGGATGTCGTCACGCAAGTGCGCGAGGTCCTGCCAACTGGCTGGAAGGCCAGCCTCCTGGCGGTCGACGGGGCGACCACACGGCGCATCGATGCACAGCTGGCGCGCTTGCCGGCGGATGCCAGTCACCTGGTGGTCAGCATGGGAGGAAACGATGCGCTTGCGTCACAACATATCCTTCAGGAGCAGGTCCGGACAACCGGGGAAGCCTTGATGCTCCTTTCCCGTGCCGCAACCGAATTCGAGACTGATTATCGGAAGGCGGTCAACGCATGCCTCAAGCGGGGATTGCCGATGACGATCTACACGAT